>LFCJ01000943.1_pt1 | contig 19336 bp, 20 predicted proteins | sample 643141 | NCBI WGS metagenome assembly LFCJ01 (sample SAMN03766243, study PRJNA286221) | soda lake metagenome | biome: soda lake; feature: Kulunda steppe; material: water; isolation source: sample B1-Br-g2 brine of Lake Bitter-1 | place: Russia: Kulunda steppe | collected 2010-07
CAAAGGCAGATATGAACGATTTGACGCAACTATTCACTGTAGTCACTGTACTGATGCTCGTCACGGCCGGTGTAGCAGGCGCTACACTTGCGCCGTCGACAACTGCGGAGTTCGATGCGGAACTGGACGACGCGCTCGCTGTCCACGACGACGTGAGCGTCTCCGTCACGATCGAAGACGCCGATATCGTCTCGGTCGAGTCGGTTCCCGCACCCGGCGTTGCCGACGACGATGCCGACGAGCCCGAAGCGACAGACGAACCGGATGAAAACGACGAGGTTGATGCGGTAGACGAAGAGGACGGGGAGGCCGACGACGTGCGTCTCGACGAGGCCACTGTCTTCGTGACCGTCGCAGACGAGTCCGAAATCGACGAGGGAGACGACGCTGAGTCTGACGATGCCGACGCGGTCGCTCCAGACATTGCCTTCGACGAGGCGACGATCGTCGTTCTTACAGCGGACGGTGCGGACCTCCCAGTCGATGACGGCCCGGTCGAGGTCACGATCGAACAGGCGATGATCGTCGTTCTCCTATCGGACCAGACCGCGCTGTCGGCGCTGGCAGACGACGTTGTCACTGATGTGGACGGTGCTGTCGCTGACGATGCCGACGACGGCGACGCCGCGAACGACGCCGATGCTGACCCAGAGGACGACACGGCCGAAACCGATCCAGCTGACGACGAGGCTGGTGTCGAGCTTACCGTGACGATCGAGCAGGCTACCATCATCGTCCTCGTCGAGCCCGCGGACGATCCCGACGAGACTGACGAGGCGAGCGATGCAGACGACGCGATCGACGACGGCGAGAGCGCTGTCGAAGATGCTGTCGCAGACGACGGCGAGGGCGCTGTCGAAGACGACACGGTCGACGATCCAACGGCTGCACTGACGGTCACGATCGAGCAAGCAACCATCTACGTCCTCGTCGTCGCAGAAGACGAGCCGGAAGCGCCGATCGCTGCAGACGACCCGATGGTTGAGGACGCCGCGGAGCCAGCCGAGACTCCGGATGCCGACGCCGACGCAGACGAGGACACAGCTGATGGCGATGCCGACGACTCATCGACCGATGCCGCAGACGAGGTCGCAGTCACCGACGAAGACGAGGATGCGGACGACGACACGGCTGCTGTCGATGAAATAGCAGGCGACGAGCAGGTGACTGACGACGACGCGACCGATGTCGAGGCTGACGACACTGCTGGGGATGACGCGAACGATTCTGTTGAAGAGGGTGATGCAGATGACGCTCCAGCAGGCGATGACGAAGCCGACAGCGGTGACCCAGAAGCGGATGGCAACGGGAGCGACGATACGTCAGCTGTTGAGACGGAGGATACCGACAGCGACGACAACGCGACGAGCGACGAATCGATCGCCGAGGACGGTGAAGACGACGAACTGGACGTCCTCGCCCAGTAACGTCGACACCACTCCGATCGACAAGTCATTCTCTATCGATCGGCTATTTTTGCGCCAAGTGCGCATCGCGAGTGAGAACGGCGACAGCGACCGGTGAGGTATCGAGTCGTGTCGGCACGCGTGCCGAACTGGGGATGTGCTGTTCGATCGATCGAAACAGACTCATACGTTGTCGTGACGTACCGTCGGTGAATAATGAGGGCCACAACAGTATGATGCTCCCGACACACGCGGTGGTGGGACTGGCCATCGCTGCACCGCTCGTGGGGCTACAGCCCGAACTCGCGCCAGTTGCACTCATCGGTGCGCTCGTCGGGAGTATCGCCCCGGATCTCGACCTGTACGCAGGGCATAGACGGACGCTTCACTATCCGACGGGCTATACGTTCCTTGCCGTTCCGGCGGTTCTCTTTGCAGTAGCGATGCCGTCGCCCGCGATCGTCGGGGGTGCGTTCTGTCTCCTCGGCGCGGCCGTTCACTGCCGGATGGACCGCTACGGCGGCGGACTCGAACTTCGGCCGTGGGAGGGGACGTCCGATCGGGCAGTCTACGATCATGTCCGTGGACGCTGGCGACGACCGAAGCGCTGGATCCATTACGACGGGTCACCGGGGGATCTCCTGGTTCTGGTTGGCCTCGGTGTGCCGCTGCTCGTCGTTCTTGACGGTCCGTTTCGCGCCGTCGTCGTCGCTACACTCGTCGTCGGGTGTGTCTACACCGCCCTTCGGCGTCGGCTGGCAACCCTCGCACCCATCGTCTTCGGCTACGTCCCTGTCCGCCTGACCCAGTACGTCCCCGAGCGGTATCGCTCGTAATGGGTCACAGTTGCTGTCGGAGAGGATATGGACCAGTGGCAAAAAAGGTCAATTGACAACGACGAACACAGTGATGTCTGCGGGATTTATTAGGTGCGGGTAACACCGACAAAGCCATGCAACCCGAGGGGACCGAGCAGCGAACCACTGTTGACGACGAGCCCGAAGACGTGCTCGCGCGGCTGTTCCGAAGCAGTCGGACCAACGCGATCATTTCGTGGCTACTCGTTGGGGTCCTCTGTCTCGTGTTCGTCGAGAGCGTCCTCGACGCAGACCGGCTGTGGATCCTGTTCGTCGCCGCAACTGCGACGATCGTCCTCATCCCGCCCGTCTCTTACTGGGAGTGGCGGATGATGTTGCCCTGGGAACTGCTCGTGATCGCACTCCTTCCGATCCTCGTCCGTGCGCTGTTCGGTGGCGAACTCGGTACGTTTGGGTACTATTTGTCGGTTGCAGCGCTCGCACTGCTTCTTATCGTCGAATTCCATATGTTCGCCGTTAGCAGCCTTCGACTCACCCACTGGGCTGCCGTCATGCTGGTCGTCATGACGACGCTGGCAGCCGCCGCGGCGTGGTCGATCGTCCGCTGGAACATGGACGCCGTGTTGGGGACGACGTTCCTGATGGAGCCGGGGATGACCCAGGACGAAGCGAACGCGGCGCTGATGATCGAGTTCCTCTGGGTGACCGCCGCCGGATTCGTTGCCGGGATCCTGTTCGATGCGTACTTCAAACGCCGGGGCCGCTACCTTCGTCGCCGACTGCGACAGGTGGGTCGCCAATGACGCTCCTTCCTCGTCCCTCGCTGCAAACCCAGCGGCGACTCACTCGCGGGATGCAGCTGATACTGGTCGCGATCGTCGGCTACGGGCTGCTGTACTCCCAGTCAAAAGCGATCGTGAACGGCAGCGTTGCGTTGGCCGTCACGTTTGCGCCGGCGCTGCTGGAGCGAAACTACAACATTCCACTGGACCCGTGGCTCGGGCTCTGGATTACGCTCGCCGTCTTCTTGCACACGATGGGCTCTGCCGGCCTCTACGGCGCCATCAGCTGGTGGGATCACCTCACTCACGCGATGTCGGCGTCGGTCGTCGCCGGGATCGGCTACACGGTCGTCCGGGCGGTCGATCTCCACAGCGATCAGATACACATTCCGCGACGGTTCGCGTTCGTGTTTATTTTGATTATCGTGATGGCCTTCGGCGTCATCTGGGAGCTGTTCGAGTTTGGGCTCGATATTGTCGCCGACGAGACGGGGATCGCCATGCCGCTAGCCCAGCACGGACTCGACGATACCGTACGAGACATGATGTTCAACACGCTCGGGGCGATCGTCGTCGCGACCGTCGGGCAGGCTCATCTGTCGGGTGTCGCCGAAACCATCAGAGAACGTCTTGTAGACGTCGAGTGACGGAGTTCAGACGTACTGTGCCGAAGTCACTGAACGTCGCTATCCGATCGACGCCGCTGGCCGATCGGACGGTGGTGCCGGTCGGTTCGGGAACGCATATACAAGTCCGGCGAGTACCACCGCTCAATGACCGACGGAACCGACCCCGGGGAAGCGGGCTGGTTTGTGGACGTAGATCCGGGGGACGTCGATGGAGCGACTGCGGCGATTATGAACGAGACGGCCGCCGAGCCACGGAACTGGCCGCGGCTGGCAGTGGAGTCCGGCTACGCCGACTCCGAGAGCGAATACTACGATCGGCTTCACGAGGTGACGATGGCCGCGACTCGATCGGCCGTCGAGGCCGCAGAGCGGGCTGATGACCGCCAACTCGTCCACGCGGTGCGGGCGATGGACGACTGTACGCGAACCGCGAACGAGCTCGCCGAACGCTTAGCCGAGTGGGCTGGGACGATCGATCCCGACGCAGGAACCGGGATCGAATACGCCCGCGAACTGGCCGAACGGGAGGCTGATCTTCCGGCCAGCGGAGCCCCCGTTCGATCCCTGGCCGAACGCGTCGTCGGACTCGCGGACGAGGCCGAGGGGCTGCGGGAGTTCGTCGAGCGCCAGACGCCGACCGTCGCGCCAAACCTCGCTGCCCTTGCCGGCCCAGTCCTTGCAGCACGGCTGATCTCGCTCGTCGGCGGGCTGGAAGAACTGGCGAAAAAACCCAGTGGGACAGTCCAGGTGCTCGGTGCCGAAGACGCCCTGTTTGCCCACCTCCGAGGTCACGCACCGTCGCCAAAGCACGGCATCATCTACACTCACGACGCGGTCCGGGGGACACACCCCGAAAACAGGGGCTCGGCCGCACGGGCGGTCGCCGGCAAACTCTCGATCGCCGCACGGATCGACCACTACTCCGGCAAGATGAACCCCGAACTGGAGGCCGAGTTGGCCGATCGGATCGAGACGATTCAGGCCCGGGAGGTCGAGTCCAATGAGTGACGAAAGGCTTCCGGACGGCGTCGAGCGCCACGTGTTCGACGGAACGACCGAACTCGCGACTCGCGGTGAGCCAGTGTACGGCGAACCGACCGACGGCGAATGGCGAGCGTGGAACCCCCACCGATCGAAACTCGGCGCGATGCTCGACCTCGGGATGGACACTGGACTCCGAGGCGGCGAGACGGTGCTGTATCTCGGCGCTGCAAGTGGGACGACAGTGAGTCACGTCGCTGACTTCGCTGGCCCGACCTACGCCGTCGAGTTCGCCGCGCGTCCGGCACGCGATTTGCTCGACGCCGCCGAGTCGCGCTCGCGGCTGTTCCCGCTCCTGGCGGACGCTCGAAAACCCGAAACCTACGCCCACGTCGTCGAATCCGACGTCGACAGCATCGTCCAGGACGTCGCCACTCGGGGACAGGCCCGAGTCGCCATCGAGAACGCCCGATTCCTCGCCGACGACGGCCGACTACTCCTCGCGGTCAAGGCCCGCAGCGAGGACGTAACTCGCGATCCCAGTGCCGTGTTCGACGACGTTCGCACAACGCTTACGGAGGGGTACGAAATCCTCGAGGAGCAACGACTCGACGACTATCACACGGATCATCTTGGGATCGTTGCGCGACCACGGACAGAGTGAGCAGGACACGGCTGGTGGAGGCGCTGGTCGAGGCTACCGATCGTGAATAGCCGCGTACGTCGACTCAGCGAGTCGCGGAAAGCACAGCGTCGAGACGATCGCCGTAAGCAAAGCGAAGATTAGCGAAAGCGGACCAATTCCCGTTGCGGTCGCGAGTGCCGACCCACCGAAGGCAGCGACGGCGAGGACGACGTTGTAGTAGACGAGTCGTAACACGAGCAGCGAGGGCGTGATCGACACCCAGCCGAGCGTGTCGGTCGCGAGAGGTTTGATCCAGCCGCCACGGATCGCCGTCCCGACAGCGATCATCGTCATCCACGCGAGGAAGCCAGCGGCCGTCGCGTCGTAGATGCCGGTGCCGGGTGCAGCCATGAGGACGAACAATACCGGTAGTGAGAGGATCGAGATGTCGCCAAAAAGCGTGCTACTGTCATGGAGCACTCGTCCGAACCCGCTCTTTTCGACGCGGGCAAGACTCCCGTACCCGTACCAGGTTCGGCGCGTGGAGCTGTAGGCGGGCTCTGTCTGCCGACCCGGCTTCTGTTTTCGATCCCGGTCCATACGATGACGTTTGACGACCGGTTTGATAAATGCCTGCGATCGGACACCAGTCGCCCAACAGAGACGGGGGTGCGGTCGCTCAGATACGTACTCATTTAAAAAACCGCTACTCGTTCAGTGTCGCCGTGTGGCGACAGTATCGTCGATATTAGTCGCGAACGACGTTCTTTGCGCGGGGACCCTTGGGGGCCTGCTCAATATCGAATTCGATCTCTGTGCCTTCTTCGAGGTCCGGGCCGCCAACGTCCTCCATGTGGAAGAATACGTCATCGTCCGCGTCGTCCGTCGAAATGAAACCGTAGCCGCCGGTGTCGTTGAAGAAATCAACTTTACCTTTTGCCATTACAAGCAGTAATAGGGCCAAACAACGGATAACCCTTGCGAGGGTCGTGGTATCACGGTCATCGTCGCGTGTGCCCGTGGCCCGTAGAGGCAACAACGGCGGCGTGAGCGGCGATCGTCATCCGGCGGCGATCGCTCTCGTCGGGAGACGCTCGATCGCAACTGGTCCGAAAAGCGCCGACTCTGGTCAGGCCCAGTCGGTCGATCGCAGGACGGCTTCCTGCCAGCGGCGGTAGCGCTGGTCGACTGACGGATCGCCATCGGGCCCAAACCGGCAATCGACCCGCCAGTTGGACCGGAGTTCGTCGACGGTTTCCCAGTAGTCGACGGCGAGACCGGCGGCGTACGCTGCCCCGAGTGCAGTCGTCTCGTCGACGATCGGCCGGACGATTTCGGTCCCGAGGATGTCCGCTTGCAACTGACAGAGAAAGCTGTTTTTCACTGCACCACCGTCGACGCGAAGCGTTGTCAACTCGATTGCAGCATCTTCGACCATGGCTTCGGCGACGTCACGAGTCTGGTAGGCGATCGATTCGAGGACGGCACGAACGACGTGTTCCCGGCGCGTCCCACGTGTCAACCCAACGACCGTCCCTCGTGCACGCTGGTCCCAGTGTGGGGCACCCAGTCCGGCGAACGCCGGGACGAGGTAGACGCCATCGGTCGAGTCGACACTGCGTGCGAGGCGCTCGGTCTCGACCGGGTTCTCGACAATTGCCATCTGTTCGAGCCACTCGATCGCGCCGCCAGTGATAAATATCGGTCCCTCGAGCGCGTACTGGACCGGCTCACCCGAACGCTGGAATCCGATCGTCGTGAGCAGTCCGTTGTCGCTTGCAACGGCCCGCTCGCCGGTGTTCATCAGCATGAACGAGCCGGTCCCGTAGGTGGTTTTTGCGTCGCCCGGCTCGAAACAGGTCTGCCCGAAGAGGGCGGCCTGCTGGTCTCCAAGTGCGCCTGCGATGGGGATCTCAGCACCGAGGAACCCGTCGGAATCGGTCGAGCCGTACGTGTCGTCGTCGGCCGACGGCCGAACCTCAGGAAGCGATTCGATCGGGACGTTGAACTCCGCACAGAGATCGGCGTCCCACTCTACGTCGTGGATGTTGAACAGCAGTGTTCGGGACGCGTTCGAAACGTCTGTCACGTGGCTGCCAGTGAGCTTGTAGATGAGCCAGCTGTCGATCGTCCCGAGGCGGAGTTCACCGCTTGCAGCCCGGTCGCGAGTATCACGTGGTCGCAAGCGCTGGAATTTGATCGGGTCGCTGTTGTCGAGCAGCCACTCGGCTTTCGGTGCAGAAAAGTAGGCGTCGGGTTCGAGGCCGGTTTTCTGTCGGACGGCATCTACCTTCCCCGCTCGTTCGAGCCGCTCGATCCGACCTGTCGTCCGGCGATCCTGCCAGACGAGCGCGTTTGCGACCGGTTTTCCGGTGTCGTCGTCCCAGAGGACGATCGTCTCTCGCTGGTTGGCGATGCCGATCGCTGCCAGCTGGTCGGCCTCGATGTCGTTGTTATCGAGCGCTCGATTGATGACGAGTTTCGTGTTCTCCCAGATCTCTATCGGATCGTGTTCGACCCAGCCCGGGTTTGGTTGAATCTGTTCGTGGTCTTCGTACGCCCGTGCGACCACGCTGCCGTCGTGGTCGAAGACCATGAATCGTGTTCCAGCCGTTCCCTGGTCGATCGAGCCAATATACGGTTTCTGAGACATGATGAACGTAACACGCTCCTCGTGGATCCGATCCCGAACGAGAGTCCTGCGCTATGCTTTCTCGATGAAAGTGCTAACACTTTACAATTTGGGTCGGAACTGCGCCGAGACACCGACCTGAAAACTCGACCGGCCGTACGGTCCGTAGATCACTAGGGGTGAAGACGGGCTCGCAGGTCCCATGTCGGTGCCATATGAACCGATACGGGGCTGGGCGAAACGGAGACCGTCTCGGCCAATCGCCTGTGGGTTCGTCGTTATGCTCTTGGGCTCGCAGACGTGCTTCCGCCGACCATTGGCGAGGTGGGGCTGTCGGCAAGTGCTGGCGTTTCAGGACCAGTCATTGGGGAACGGTGGTCGCTGGTGACCAGGCCATCGCCGATCATTGGTGTGCGCGGTTCGACAACGTCGCGGGCGTCAAGTTTGTAATACATCGTCAGTGCAACTGTTATTCTGTGTTGACTAAAATATTTCTACTAAATAGAAGATAATGCTCCATAATAATCCATAATACGATTCAACGGCAGACGGCCGTACAGCAAGAATCGAGAATACCGTACGATCGGATAAATAGCCTCGACGAGTAGGGTCGTTCAGGCGTCGACGGGCTGTGCCGATCGGTAGCGTCGTGGCTCGCTGGTGGGAGAGTTCGATCGTGACGGTCGACACGAACGGAACGAATCGATCGTCCCATCCCGGTTCGGCCGACAGTGGGCTATGGCACCGCGATCGAGTCGGGCTGTCGTACACAACTCCGGCGGGGCCGAAGGACTCCAAACCGTATTTACTGTTTGGGCAGCAAGCAGTGTACGATGGAACGCGGCTCGCGGGACTCGTTCACACGGATGGGCACGCTGGGGATCGAAGAGGAGTGTTTCGTCGTCGACGAACACGGTCGACCCACGAGCGGCACTGACCAGCTCGTCTACGAACACGACCCGCCCGAGATTCTCGACGGGCGACTCGACCACGAACTGTTCAAATTCGTCATCGAGACACAGACGCCCCTGATCGAGGATCCTGGTGACGCCCGCGAGTCGCTACTGACGATCCGTCAGGCGTTGATCGACCACGCCGAGGCCCACGGCTTCCGGATCGCCGCGGCCGGACTCCACCCACTTGCGAAGTGGCGCGAACTCGAACACGCAGAGAAACCCCGCTATCGATCGCAGCTCGATCGGATCCAGTATCCCCAGCATCGCAACACGACGGCAGGCGTCCACGTCCACGTCGGCGTCGACGACGCAGACAAGGCCGTCTGGATCGCCAACGAACTGCGCTGGTACGTCCCGATCATGCTTGCGCTGTCGGCTAACTCGCCGTACTGGAACGGGTTCGACACGGGGCTCCAGTCAGCCCGCGCAAAGATCTTCGAGGCGCTGCCGAACACCGGGATGCCGACCTACTTCGAGGATTTCGACGCCTTCGATCGGTTCGAACGGCGGATGCTCGAAACCAACGCGATCGAAGACCGGGGAGAACTCTGGTACGACGTCCGTCCACATACCGCCCACGGGACGGTCGAGTTACGGACGCCAGACGGACAGGCCGATCCGAGTATCGTACTGGCGTTCGTCGAGTACGCCCACGCTCTCGTCTCCACCCTCGCCGAAGCGTACGAAGACGGGGCGGACGGCTACGGCCGTCAGCACCGACGGGAGGTCCTCGACGAAAACAAGTGGCGTGCGATCCGCCACGGCCACGACGCGACGTTCATCGATCGCGAACTCGAGGGGACCGTCGGCCTGGGCGAACTCGTCGATCGAGAGTGTGACCGACTCGGGATCGACGGGATCAAACGGGTCTACGACCGCGAGAGTGGCGCGAGTCGCCAGCGGCGACTCCGCAACGACGAGGGGAGCGATGCGCTCTGTGAGTCGCTTATTCTGCAATCGACGTGATAGGATCTCCCCCCACAAAGGTTTAACCCCGCACGAAACTTCGTCCTATACGAGAGGTCACATGGCTCCAGACGACACTGACGAGGACCGGCCCGACCGTACTGAGCGAGACGACGAGCAGTCGCTCGGGACGGCCGGCTCAGACACGACCGGCGATGGCGTCCGATCGCAAGCGGTCGAAGAGGTCGACCAGCGAATCGTCGACCTGCTCTCGTGGATTCTGGACACGGAGACCCGCGCGAAGATCTATGTGTATCTGCTGGCCGACCCTGGAAGTACCTCTGAAGAAGTGGCCAAAGGGACAGGACTCTATCCGAGTACGGTCCGGGAGGCACTCGCAGAACTTCACGACGAAGAGCGTGTCAGCCGCGAGAAACGGGCGAGCGAAGGCGCAGGTAACAACCCATACGAGTATACGGCGATTCAACCGAGCGAACTCGTCGGCGGCGTCGTCGACCAGGTTCAGCACGAACTGAACACGATCTTCACACTCGATCGACTCGTCGACCGCGACGAGGATGCAGAACCGATGATCGACGAGTCGATCGAACCGGTGACGATCACGGTCGACGACACGACACCCACGATCGACGATGACGACGACAGTGACGGCGGTGACGACACAGCAACCGAGCCGACGCCGACTGAAGAGCACGAGTCGATCGACGCTGAGGAGGCCGAAGCCGACGCGGACGACGCCGACCGCTGACGACACTGATCGCTGCCGACCGCTGACGACACTGATCGCTGCCGACACACGCTGGTGCTGTCGATTCTACACTAGCACACTCCCTACTCAGTCCGCTCCCCCGAGCACTGCCGGCCGATCGAGTTCCAGTTCCCGATCGACGGCCTCGACAGTCGTCGTCGGCCACGACTCTGTCGGCGGCGTCAGTGTCTCGACACCGTCCGCTGTAACCAGTGCGGTATCCTCACTTTTTGCGCCCTGAACGGTCGGATTCCAGGCATATGCCATCGGTGCCTCGACCGAAGCGTCGTGATCAGGTGTCGCGATCCACTCCCGACCGGCAAAGCCCGCGGCACCGCCCTGATGATGGTGCTCCCACTCACCCTCGTAGCCGAGCGTCTCGTAGGCGTTCTGGATCGCATCGAAGACATCGCCAGCAGTGCCGCCGTCCGTGGCGACTTCCCGCGTGGCTGCGAGCGCTGTCGCTTCGACCCTGGCAGCAGTCGCGTGCCGATCGACGAGCCACGAGGGTGGATCGAAGGCGACGGTCCGGGTACAGCTTGCATGAAGCCCGTGTCGCTGGGCCGTGACCGAGACGAGACCGTAGTCGCCGAGTTCCGCCTCCGTCGGCGTATAGTGGCGGTACTGCTGGGCGCGTTCTGCGCCACCGACGAGGACGACCGGGGCCTCGATGTCTCGGGCCGAAAGCGCGACCCGCAGTGCCGAGGCAACCTCGTGTTCAGTATCGTCGGCCCGCAGTTCCCGGCACACTGACTCGACGGCGACAGCCGTCTCTCGGCCGAGTTCGCGGTACCGCTGCCGATCGCGTTCGGTCAGCGGTTGGCGCAGTGCCGTCGGATCGAGCCGACTCAGGCCGTCGACGTCGATGTCGGCAGCAGCACGCTCGTCTGGACCGACGCGGTCGGCGATCGCTTCGGCGAGCGAGGACGTGTGCCAGGAGAAGCTGTCGACGACGGGATCGTCGAGATCCGGCAGCTCTTCGGCGGCGATCCGATCGGCTTCGATATTATCCGTTACGACCTGGACGGTCTCCCCGTCGTAGCCGACGGCCGCCACACCGGCATCCGTCTCGCGATCGACGACGTTGCTCCCGCCAGTGAGCCACGAAAACGAGTTCGGCCGCGCGAACCAGACCGAGTCGAGGTCGTGGGTGTCGAGGGCTGTGGCGAGTCGCGTGCGTTTGTCCATATACGATGCTGGCGTGGCCGGTTCTTGAATCCGGCGGAGCCCCTCTTTCGGGGCTTCAGTTTCCATCCGTCGAGCCGGCTACGAGGCCCGATCCCGAAACGGAGTTCCCGAGTGCCCGTTCGCATCCTGGCTATCGATTCCCGCCGACAGGGAACGACTCGGGAAACATAAGTATAGCTGGTCCTAACCCCCGCTAGAACGCCTGTGTCGACCGAAAACCGCACCCCTCGACTGGCTGCTCGCTCGTTGATCGCCCGGTTCGGCTTTCCACACCTTCTCACAATGACGCTCGGTCTGGTCGCGGCGACGATCCTCCTCGGCGTCGCCGCGAAAGCGACGGGATCAGGACTGGCCTGTGAAGCGAACTGGCCCCAGTGTGATGCCGGCCCGTGGAATCTGTTCCCGGCCAATATCCCGAGTTTCTACGAGTGGATCCACCGTTTCGTCGCAATGTTCGCTGGCTTTGCGATGATCGGCTCCGCGCTCGCTGCATGGCGACTGCCCAGCATCGATCGGAAGGTTGCCTCGTTGGTCATCCTTGGAATGGTATTGACACCGATTCAGGTCTACCTCGGTCGTGAAACCGTCTTCCAGTACCAGATGGACATCCTCTCGTTGCACTTCTGGACGGCTGTCCTCATTTTCTCGATGTACGTTATCGCAACCGTTCTGGTGTGGCGCTCTAAATTCTCTGCCAGCCACGTCACCGCCGCACTCGGGCTTGGACTCGTCTCGTTACCGCTGCATGTCGCGCTCAGCCCGACCGACATCGGTGTCGTCACGAGCTATTCGCCGACGATCCAGCTCGTCCAGTACGGCGTGACGCTCGCACTCCTCGCGTCAGTCATCGTCGCCACGATGGTCGGCCGATGGAGCATCGATGATCGGCTCCTGGTCGGACTCCTTGCTGGCTCGACCGTATTGGCGTTTGCCGTTGCGTACCTCGGTCGCAGGTCCGTGATGACCTACAGCCCCGCCCTCGATCAGCTTTACCTCGGTGGCGCGGCCCTCCTTGCGGTCGCGTTCGCCGTCGGAATTCGGCGAAGTCGGACCACCGATCCTCGCGAGACTCGATCGCTGTAAGGCGACCTCTCTGACGACGGTCTGTCACCTACTCCACGGTCACTCAGCCAACGATCGCGACGAGCGCCGCTCCCGCAAGGATAGTGACGACACCGAAACCGAACAGCACGTAGTTCGCGATCGGATTCGCAGCCTTCGTGACCCCGAGTGTGTAGTGACGACGTGAAAACGGCTGGAACGGACGGATCCCCATCGGTGTCAGCGCGTCCGCAAGGAGATGCGAGCCGATCGAGACGGTCCCGACGAGGAACGCGAACGTGACGAACCCGACGTCGACCATCGGGGACGACGAGGCCACCAGCACCGACGTCACAGCAGCCATCCCAACACCGACGAGCAGCGCGAACATCACCGTGTGTGTAAGTCCACGGTGTTCGACCAGCGGCAGGCGGTGATCGATATCGGGTAGTGTCGATAGGCCAGCGCAGACGAGAGCACCGACGATCGCAGCGGCCTCGTAGCCGCCCACAGCGACGGCAGCCCCGAGCGGTGTATACGCTACCAGGGCAGCGCCGTAATGGCCGACCTGATACATACATCACACGAGTCGCGTATCGCAATATAAACCCATCGCCCAGCTGGCGGCCAGATCGTCAACTGCCAGCTCTCAGCCGCCAACTGTTAGCCGACCGCTACACATTTTTCGCCGCCGCGCAAAGAGCGGGTATGCGAACGAGCCTCAACGTTCCTGAGGAGATGCTGGCCGAGTTCGATCGAACCTGGCAGTCGGAAGGTCTCGACTCGCGGTCGCGGGCACTCCGGGAGGCGATCCAGGAGTACGTTGCATCCCATCACGAACTGGAGCAAGCGCGCGGAACCGTCGCGGCGACCGTCGTCTTCGATTATATCCACGACGAGATCATCGGGGACCTCCACGAGATTCAACACGAGTTCCAAGCGGTGATCGACACGACCTGTCACGTCCACCACGGGGAGTGGTGTCTCGAGGCAGTGTTCTGTCACGGCGCTGCCGCCGAGATTCGCTCGCTCGTTCACCGACTGAAGGATTTTGACGCCGTCGGTCGGGTGTCACTCACGTTACTCAGAGACGAGATGTCGTCGACCGAACTGTAGGTTTCGATCGGCCAGCAGCGCTTCCTCGGGCCCGTGACGGCGTCGTCGGCCAGCCCCATCTTCGAAGATTGACCGCGACCGCGGTGGTTATAGGCCACGACTGCGTTCGATCGCCCGTGAAAAACGTCACCGACAGGACGAGCAATCCCTTCGGTATGCGACCGCCGTTCGATCGAAGCGATCCCGACGATCGAGTCGCCGTATTCGGGTACGGTGACGCCAACGCGGATTTTCACGTGATCGGTGATCATCCGGGCGTCCACGGTGGCTTGTCGACGGGTATCCCGTTCACTGAAACAGAGTCGGGACGCGCGATCGCCGACGTCTGTCGTGAGGTCGGCTTCGTGAGCGGTCCCATAGAGCGTCCCGTCCTCGAGAACTGTTTCTGGAGCTACGTCCACATGTGCTCGCTCCCTGACGGCCGCCAGCCGACCGAGGCGGAGTACGACGACTGTGAGCCGTATATCGACGCCGAACTTCGGGCGATCAACGCTCACATCCTCCTTCCCGTCGGCGAGCAGGCGACCGATCGGATTCTGGAGGCGTACACCACCCAGCGGGGTCGCCTCGAACTCGATATGGACTCGTTGCACGCGTCCGACATCCGTGGCCGCGGCTTCATGGTCGTCCCAATCATGGAGCCGACAGCGTGGAAAGACGGCGATCGCGAGCGACTCGTTAGCCGACTCGAGACGATTCTGGCGAGTGATTATCGGCAGACGAAAGGTGTCGCGACGACGGTCGGCTGATCGATCGGCGGCCTGTGCGTGGCCTTACCGACCGAACCGTTTCCTGATCGTCGTCCGGAGCAACAGTCCCAGCGCACCGAGCAGTGGGACGACTACGAAGAGGAGAACCTCCGCCGGCAACGAGACGACGCCGGCGACACCAGCGACAAACCCGACTGCTGGTGCCAGAACCGAAAGGACATAGAGAAACGACGGCGACCAGCCCGGCAGCTGGCGTGTGCTGTAGACGACGACGCCGAACACCACCGGCAGCAGTGTTGCACCGGCGAGTAACGGCCCGCCGAGCAGCGTGGTCACGATTCCGAGGGCGAGTGCGATAACGATCGTCTCGTCGATCGTCACTGCCCCCCACGTGTTCGATCGCCACAGGACTCTGTTGAGACAGACAACTGCGAGTGCAACGCCGACGATACCCGCGAGTAGCCCGTACCACTCCGTCGGTGGGAGCGGTGGGGTCACGAGTTCGACGGCCGTAACGAACTCGATCGGGGACTGAATCCCGTATCGCTGCGTCGAGACGGCCTCCCAGAGTGCCCCTTGGTCGGCACCGATCGCGGTTACCTCGGCCCACAGCAGCCCGATCCCCTCGAGGTTTTCGCTGACGAAGTGACCGAGTCCGACGACGTAGGTGAGCAGTGACAGCCAGATCAACGGCCAGGCGACGTTCTGTCGACGCCACCACTGGACGAGTGCGTTGTCGCCGAACCGATCGGTCTTCGATCCGGTGGCAGTACGAGCCCCGCCGCTCGTTCCGTGGGCGGTTTCGCCATCGGTCGAACCGACACTGTCTGTCGTCGTTCCACCGCTGGATGCGGTCGACGATCCACTGCTGGTTCCCATCCCAGCTCCGGTCGTCGCACTCGCCGTTCGATTTGAGCTGGTAGACGATCCAGAGCCAGTGCTGTTCGCAGATCGAGAACTGGTGCCGGTACTGCTTTTGGACCGAGAACTGGTTCCGGTACTGCTTTTAGACCGGGAGCTGGTCCCAGTACTGCTTTTGGACCGAGAGCTCGTGCCTGCACTGCTCGTTGAGCCGGAGCTCGTGGTGGTTGTCTTGGTTCGCGAACTGCTCGCAGCCTCCGTCGAGTCGTCGTTTTGTGACGTCGACGACTCGTCGCTGCGCTTCCAGACGTCGGGTGACGGCAAGCCACTCGTTCGCTTTGCGACGTAATCTTTGTGTCCAAGCCGATCGTACGCCTGTCGCTCCACGGGGTCGCTGAGAATATCGTAAGCCGTCTTCACCGCGGTGAACTGGGCCTGTGCCCGATCGTCGTCGTTCAGGTCCGGATGATAGACCCGGACTTGCTCGCGAAACGCCTCTTTGACGTCGTCCTGAGAGGCATCGGAGGGAATGTCGAGAAGGTCATAGAAGTCCTCGGTCATGTGAGAGTCGGCCCCAGTGTCTTGTGGAGTGTTTTTAATCCAGGGTTATATGCTCGCTGGATTGAGAGTCAACTCACCTTTACACTACAAGTAGTTGGATATTTCGGTCGAACACACCGGTCCCGTTGGGCGATCGCGATCGAATCGTCGCGTCAGGAGAAGTCAGTCAGCGACGACTGCCCCGCTGTCCGGTCCGGTGAGGCTGGTTCCGTGCGCTCCGCTCGTGAGTCGCCGCTCCCGTCGTCCGAACTCCAGCCATCGAGACTTGACTGGTCTGCTGTCGCAAACTCGAGGTTCGCGATCCGGACGCCGAGTTTGCGGACCGGTTCGGTCTCGAACTCGGCAAACAGCTCCTGGGCGATCCGATCAACCAGTTCCGGATCGTCGATCGGGCCGGGGAGCGATTGCTCGCGCGTATTGACGTCGTACGGCGGCGTAACGGCTTTGACGCCGATTGTTCGATACAGCGCGCCCTCTCGTTGGGCCCGATCGGCGACCGCTTCGGCGAGCGTCTCGATTAGCTCGTACTTCGGCTCGGGGTCGGTGACGGGGTCGGCGAACGCCGACTCCCGGGAGAAACTCTTCGGGTCCCCTTTCGGTTCGACACGCCGGTCGTCCTCGCCGCGGGCACGATCGTAGAGCTCTCGGCCCCGTTCTCCGAACCGATCGACCAGTGGGTCGGGGTCAGCCGCTGCAACGTCGCCTGCCGTTTCGAGGCCCATCTCCCGGAGTTCGCGGGCGGTAACCGGGCCAACGCCGTGGAGCAGGTCGACGTCCAGCGGTGCGAGGAACTCGCGGAGTTCCGCAGGTCGAACGACCGTGAGCCCCGCTGGTTTGTCGAAGTCGCTGGCGATCTTGGCGGCGCTCATTGTCGGCGCAACGCCAACGCTGACGACGACGCCGACCTCCCGCCGGATCCGGTCAGTAATGTGGCGCGCGAAGCCCTCGGCGACCTCCCAGGCGGTCCGATCGGTCACGTCGAGGTACGCTTCATCGATGCTCACCTCCCTGACGACATCGGCACAGTCGTGGAGGATGTCCTGGACCTCGCGTGCGATCGACTCGTAGTAGTCCAGATCCACCGATCGGTAATAGCCCGTTTCCTCGGGTGTCAGCTCCGGGTCGTGATCGTCGGCAGCCGGATCGAGTGCGGCGCGTCTCGGCAGATACTCCAGTGCGGTCGAGATTGCCTGTGCGCTCTCGACGCCGAACTCGCGGGCCTCGTAGCTTGCCGTCGCGACGGCCCCGATCGTCTCACCCGGCTCGTACCCCATCCCGACGACGACGGGCTCGCCGCGGAGTTCGGGTTCGCGAAGTCGCTCGCAGGCGGCATAAAAACAGTCTGCGTCGACGTGACAGACGATCCGCTCTTCGTCTGCTTCGTCCTCGACGCCGGGGAGTCGCGGTCCATCTGGCATCCGTTGTCCGATCGGTTCGGGCGAATCGTTGTGAACGTTGCGCCCGCGACGGCGGCAGGTGAGGTGTCGACCAGACAGTGGATTACCGAGGCGTCGTCGATCACGGCCGATGTTGGTTGCGAACACGGACGGTGTCGGTTGCGAACACGGCCGATTTTGGTTGCGAACATAGTCGGTATCGGTGGCGAACACCGCCGATATGAGCGATCGATCCCGATCGCCGGAGCTATTGGGTACCGGACCTGACCCGATCGTATGGAACCGGGTCGATTTCTCTCCGTCTCGTTTCTGGCGCTCGGTGTCGTGACGCTGGTTCACGCCGGACTGGAAGCGTTGCTCGCTGGCAACCGGACGTCCGGGCTGGCGCTTTCGGTAATGGGGCTCGTCTGGTGTGGTCTCGGAGGGTACCGGATGCGAACGCGGGGCGGAGAGCGAGAGCCACGCGAGTACGGATTCAAGACCTACGCCATTGCACTGTTGATCGGCGGCTACGTCACGTTTCTGGGTTTCTGGCTGACGCTCCAGCTGTTTTGAATTATATCCACGACATCGGCGATCGATCGATGCTGGCTGACCGCCGACGGCGGTCCCGGTACGCCGCGATCAGTTGTAGCCGCGCCAGCGGTAGCCACACTCGGTACACTTGAAAAAGCGAGTCGGTGGCTCGTCGGCCGAGGCCGTCTGCTTGAGCGTATACCACGCCTCCTGGGTGCCACACTCGTCACAGACGACGTCCGTCGCCTTCGGCTTCCCTTCAAAGTTCGCCTCTTCGGTGGATTCGATCACCTCGTCGTCGGTCTGTGACTCAGTCGTGATAAACGCGTCCTCCCGATCGCGATCGCGTTCGGTCGTGGCGCCACAACTCGCACAGACCATGTGGTCGCCTTCCGCTTTCATCATCGAGCCGCAGTCGTCGCAAAATTGCATATCTGTGCGTACGACTCGGACCCCAAAAAACACTCTCGTACCGGCGTCCGCGATCGTCATCCGTGGAGTCTTGCTATTCGGGTCGGTCAACCGACGGCACTCGTCTGTAGACGGCCTCAGTCGGTCTGCTCAACGCGGGCCCCGTCCGTCGCGGGGCATGCGAGGACCACCTCTCCGTCGAGGCCCAGTTCGGTGAGAACATCCTGTGCGGTGGTTGTGGCTTCGTCGGCGTGTGCCTCGTCGGTGATGCCGTAGACGACCGGCCCCCACGAAGACTGGCCAACGCCGGACAACACCGGACACCCCTCGAGCGATTCGACGAGTTCGCCGGCCGGCGGCCGGAAGACGCCACCCTGTGCATCCGCGTACCAGGCCCCGTTCTTTCGCCCGATTTCGCCGATCGCGTCGCCGAACGCTTCGAGACGGCCTTCGGCGGCGGCTGGGAGCAGTTTTCGGGTGACGACGCCAGCAATCTCGTCTGCGATCGCTGGATCGGCGCGCTCGACGACAGCCCGCATACTCGCGTCTTCGGTGTCGCCGTTGCGGCCGGGGTCGGCGTCTGGAACGATGATGAGAAACCGCCACTCCAGGGGAAGGTAGTGACGGGCGACGACCGGTGGGACCGTCCAGTCGCCCTCTGCAGGGGGATCCGTGGTGAATCGGTTCGTCGGGTGGCCAGCGTCAACGACGAACCCGCCGCTCTCGAAGGTCGCGACGCCAACGCCGCTGCGGCCACCGCGCCCCATCGCCGGTGCGTGCTCGCGGACTCGGGGTTCGAGACCGTGGGCTCGCCCCGTTGCTGCCAGTATCGACAGAGCGAGTTGCGTGCCGCTACCGAGGCCGACATGTCGGGGGAGGTGTTCCTCAAGCGTGAGATCGACACCGGGGACGTCCAGCGTGTCGACGGCTCGCTGTGCGTACGTCCGAACGAGCGGATCGTCGGTTTCGATCGTGGCTGCTGGCTCGGCGACGACGGAGATGCGTGGCTCCTCGAGGCCGACCCCGATCCC
>LFCJ01000945.1_pt1 | contig 19328 bp, 16 predicted proteins | sample 643141 | NCBI WGS metagenome assembly LFCJ01 (sample SAMN03766243, study PRJNA286221) | soda lake metagenome | biome: soda lake; feature: Kulunda steppe; material: water; isolation source: sample B1-Br-g2 brine of Lake Bitter-1 | place: Russia: Kulunda steppe | collected 2010-07
AACGAACCAATCGAGTGTATTCCGGTCTTCTTCAGAGAGTTCGACGACGTGCTGTTTCCTGCTCATTCCTATAGATACGCGGTCAGAGAACTTAAGCTAGTCAGTCTACGTCTGAAGCTACACTAAGTCCTGGCGAAGCATCGGCTCGCCACCGGTGAACTTGACCGCATCGACGTCGAACTCGGCGGCGACCTCCAGAAACCGAACGACGTCGTCAGTATCCATCTCGTCGTCCTGTGGATCCATCGGCCCGCGCGTGTCACCGAGCCCCTCGTTGTGACAGTAAACACAGTCGAAGTTACACCGATCGGTGAGCGAGACCCGAACCCCGGTTACCTCGCGCCCGAAGTCGTCGGTGAGCATGCCACCACATTGTAGACGGAACCGCTTAAACGCGCCGGAGATTCCGGGGTATAGTAACTGATTATCGTTACATTCTATCTGGACGCGCGACTATCGTCGAACGCGATTAATCGGGCATAAAACAGTTCACACGAGTGGGTAGAACGTTGTCGTGCGCATTGTGATCGCCGAAGCCACGCGAAAGGCGTGTATTCAGAAATCGATGAAAGTGCCGTGGAAATGAAGTAAGAGCGGACTAAAGAGGTGACGCCAGTCCAGTTACGATCGACTTCGGGAAACGGTAGGACGGTCACCTCACGGGAGCCATGGCGTCTTGGTCAGGAAATTCAGTGGCAAGGCTGGAAAGATGCTCGCCCCCGAAAGGGGTTTGATCAAGACGATTAACCGCTAGGCAGCAAATATCAAGTTTCTGTGAATAGAGCAGCGAGAGCTTCGCGGAAATAGAGTTACGCAGGTAGCACACTAACTATTCTCTTCCCCTGCGGAGACTCGCGGGTCGACCATTCCGTAAACAATGTCGACAAAGAAATTTGCTATGATTACAAATGCAGCAATTAAGAAAAACAGGAACTGGACGACAGGATAGTCACGTGCGAATACCGAGCTGACAAGCAGAGCTCCGACACCTGGCCAATTAAAGACCATTTCAATCAGGACCAGGCCACCGATAGCTCGCGTCATCGAGATTGGATACAACGTAAACACCGGCAATATTGAGTGGTGATAAATACGTTTCAAACGTTCTTTCTTCGGTTTGCCAACTATTCTATGATAAAAGGCAAAGTTTTGGCCCGAATTTTCTACAACATTTGTCCGCATAATCAAAGTCGGTCCTGAAAGATAACGAAGAACAATTGTAACAAATGGTAGAGTATAGTACCAGAGGAATTCTGTACTAGCATACACTCGCCACCATTCTGCATCGGTGGCTTGACCGCCATATGAGTATATTCCGCCGGATGGAAAGATATCAAGCCAACTTGCAAAAATAACCACCATTAATAGGGCCAAGAAGAACGACGGAAATGAACTAAAGAAAATGACGGACATTAATCCACGCCGCTCTAATCCGGTTCCACGCCGCAGGCCTATGACAGTCCCAAAAACAGAACCCAAAATATATCCTAGAGTAATTGCAGGCGCAATCAGTATGATTGAATTAAAAAGCGGGACACGAACATATTCCCAAACGGATTGTTGCGTAACAACGGAGCGTCCGGCGTCTAAAGTTGCAAAATTAGTAACAAAATCAATATACTGGATATATATTGGATCATTAAGGCCCCACTTGTCTCTGAATGCGGCAATGGTTTCTTCACTTGCCCCACTAAAAATCATTATTTGGGTATAATCACCGGGTATTGCTCTGAAGAAGACAAATATTAGGGTGAGTACCAACCAGAGTAAAAATATTGTCTGTGCTGATCGAATCAAAAACGCCTTCTTACTGATCATGGAATTGATTGTTCGTATAACGTGAGTGTGTTCTTGTAATGTTTTCGGTTGTAGTCATACTATCATTCGCGGGATCGTATTCTAACTTGTTGTATGTTGCTATTCAACGTTTCTTCCAATAAGAATGTCAACTTTGACAAGCCAGTGAAACGCGTGGCGGGCTAGTGGACCGTCCAGTAAATCCATACCCAATAGCGTCCCCTACTGGAGGTAGAGTTGCGCAGCGATGTCAAAGCAAGATTCTTGCGAGCCAGCGAACGGGCCGTCGAGAGAAATAGACGGCTCGTACCGCTCATCACTGTACTTGTAGAAGGCAAAGCTCCACGAGTCAGGGTCCCTGTCCACGTCAGTCGACACAGTTTCGTTGGAATCTGGCGAATCCGTTCCTCCTCTTCATCAGAGGCAGAGGGACTAATCTATGGATTGCTCTCAAGCGCGTCAACGTATGCATATTCGCCGCGAAAGCGAACGTTGACACGCGCGAACCGCTCGTCCCATGCGGTACGCGCGTGAGCCTCAAGACGATCCGCAAGCTTTCGGCGTTCTATTGGAGGAATCGAAGCCATGCTACCTAGAGGCGGGCAACGAGCTTTATTTTATCCTAGGGACTTTCTCAAGCCGTTTGTTCAGTTGCTCTGTCGTGTACATCCACTCGAAGGGCTCTGGAACCGTCCAGAACGTCGAAGTCACTGATGAGAGTGGGACGAGACAGATCCGTGACGAACGGATTGAATTGGCCGAGACTGGGGAAACGTTTCGCTGCACCGTTTTGGAAACGGCAGACTGAGAAGAGATCGAGTACCTGACGACGCTGGCGTCGTCAGCGTACGACCCCATCGACGTGATCAGCATCTACACGCTTAGAACAGTCATCGAGATTCTGTTCCGAGAGTTGAAGCAGCATCTGAACATTGAGAATTTCCATTCGAAATCGCTGAACGGCGTCTTGTTTGAGTTGTTCGCTGCGTTGATTGGGTTGGTTCTGATTCACTGGCTGCGGCAACGCCACCGAGGGGGACCGTGCCGCGGACCATCCAAAAAGTACGGGTTCACTGGAATAATTCGTTGGATTCGTTCGGCTGAACTCGTCTCACTCGGTTGGATCAGCCGTCGCCGACAGCGACGGCTTTGGTTAGAGTCGACGGAACAGGGAGAATTGTCACCGAACCCCTCTCACTCACTGCTGTGAATCGGTTGAAACCTCATCTAACTGAACGTTTCTCGCCAAAGCAGCATACTCGTCCTGTTCTCGCGGAAGACGCTCTCTCAGTTGGTTTATCAATTCGAAACGCAACAGGGAAGCGTTAGCATTGCAAAGTTTAAAGTAATATGAATACATCTCGATGTTTGAAGCGATGACCAAGCCAATCCATCGACGATCAGTCACAGAATTAGTAGAATTGATTAAAAAAGAAGAAATATCTCCTGTGGAGGTAGTTGAATTTTACTTTGATAGGATTGAAGATTTTAATGACGAAATTAATGCTTTTATCACGTTGGCCAAAGACGATGCTATGGAGCAGGCTGTTGAAGCCGAAGAAGCAGTGAAAAATAATGAAGATCTAGGTTTGTTACATGGTATCCCTATAGGCATGAAAGACATCCAAGATGTGGCTGGTATGCGGACTACCTATGGGCTGAAAGCGTTTGAAGATAATAAAGCAGAAAAGAATTCAATAGCAGCGGATCGGTTGGAGGATGCTGGTGCAATTATTATTGGTAAAACAAACATTCCCGAATTTTCTTTTAGAACGAATACAACCAACCAAATTCAGGGAACAACGGTAACACCGTTTGACCAATCGAAAACATCACTGGGTTCTTCGGGAGGGAGTGGAGCAGCGGTCGCAGGAGGACTTTCTCCTGTTGCGCTGGGAAGTGATGGAGGCGGATCAGTTCGGATGCCATCTTCGTATTGTGGAATTTTTGGTCTTAAGCCCACTTTCCGAAGAATTCCGGTCGGTGTTAGGACGAATGCATGGCAGTTCACCTCACCATTCTCACATATTGGACCAATGACCCGTACAGTAGATGATGCCGCGCTTTTAATGGACGTACTATCTGGCCCCCACCCCCACGATCCATTCGCATTGCCAAATGAAAGAACGGATTTCCGTTCTTCTACGTCCCAATCCGTAGAAGGGTGGAAAATCGCATATAGCACAGATATGGGAGTCTATGATGTTGAGGTAGACGTCGATCGAATTGTAAAAAATGCAGTGGATCAATATGAAGAAGCGGGTGCTACTGTCGAAGATATTGACGTTGAGTTAGGATATACCCTATCAGAAATTCGTGAGACTCATTTCGGGCCTGCCTGTGTCAGAGTCGCTGAACGGGCCGAACATATTCAAACTAAGACTGGTATAGATGTCATGGAACTCGAGGACGAAGAAATAGACCCTGAACTCAAAGACCGAATCCAGCGCGGACGAGAGTTACCAGCACTTGATTATAAACTACGAGGAGTTAATCGGACTGGTCTTATTAGAAAAGTAGAAGAAATATTTGATGAATATGACCTGCTGGTAACCCCAACGATGGGAACGCCCCCGTTCAGCAAAGACAGATACTATCCGGAAGAGATTGATGGAGAAAAAATTGATGGAGCGTCCACTGGGTGGACGTTGACAGGAATATACAATCTAACAGGACATCCGGCCGCGTCAGTCCCTGCAGGATTCACTGATGATGGACTCCCTGTGGGAATGCAAATCGTAGGCCCGAAAAGAGCTGATGATCGAATTCTTGCTGCGAGTGCGACATTCGAACGATTGCAACCATGGCAAGATAGTTACAAAGGAATACTGTAGTTCAACTCAAATAATATTTCTCTTGTACCTACAATACCGAACGGAAATGGTGTGACCGTACCCTAGATCTGGCCGCTGCCGGCTTGCTGACAGGTCCCGAGCCGATCTCACATCCAAAACAAGACCGCGCGCAACGAGACTGCTTGAACGCTTCTGGAGGAAGATGTCCCGGTCAGGATGACTGGCATAGAATCATAGGTTCTCGGATTTTACAGCTACGGTGACGGCCGGTGTGAGCCGTCAGTTCATTTCGACGGCTCTGGAAAAAAGTACCAGAAGCATGTTTTGACTGCGTCGCACAGGCTTACTTCCGGTGACCATATTCTACACGATAACAACCGCTGGGGACGAATTTACCGGCATATCAATCGGATGGTGCCGTTTACTGGTGTGTTTCCGCGATCGTCAGCAAGCGTCAGGGTCGCCTGATTATGCAACAGGGTCACAGGTCAATCGCGTACGAACCTACTGAAAGACGTCGTTATGAATAGTGCTCATTTCGGCTTGCAAGGCTTTTTCACCAAAGGAACCGATAATTCGCGAATCAACCCTGTTGCTGATACAAAATAAAGTGGTAGGAGCAACAGCCACCTCAAATTTTTCTTGTAATTCACGAGCACACGATGGACCGTAAACGGCGCCAAGACCAATACCATCCGGTGTCAGATTACTTTCCCAAAGGTCTTTAAAATCTGAGCTGACAGTCTCGCAGGGAGGACAATCTTCGCGCCAACAAAATAACACATTTGCCGGGTACACCCTCTGGAAAATTGGTAGGTATTCCGGGTTTAGCGGCATGAAACCCTTGGGTACATGTGTGGTTGGATCGTCGTATTCAATTTGTTGTACTACTAATGCCGAAGTAAGTAATTCGGCAGAACTCAGATTGTTGGTTATCTCGCTTAGAGTGACAATTACTGCAACAACATCCGTACCCAGATCGGACACAGACAAATCAAACGGTATCTCTTTTTCGTAGTTCTTTGGCACTGAATTATTCTCTGCTAATTCCTGTGAGTGAATCTCACCTCGTCGGCTAACAAACCTACCGTGCAGTGAAATCTTCCTTGAATTTTCTTCTTCACATAATATATTCGATTCCAAAAGCTTATCTACGACTTTATTCTCGTCTATCATATCTCAGATGATATATCCAAAGTATATAAAACATTCGGAGTTCTGAAACCAGTGCTGTTCAAATTTATTCAATTAAGATTTACCTTCGAGACTTCATGATATACTCTACACTCTATACTCTTGGGCAGTCTAGCGGAACACGTCGACTCCGACCCAATCGATGAGGCAATAGATCGGTGTGCCAGTCGGGTTCAGTGAGCGAAGGGGTGTGGGTGCGAGCAGCCTTCTACAAACTGCTTGGAGAAGCCGCGGAACTTCGCAAACTACGGCTGTAACAGCAACCAAAGACACTCTGCTTGTTATGTGAGGTACCTCGGGGACAAGCCCCGAGGCACTCTTGCTGTATCTCTGTAGATTCCTTCAGCGGAGACGTATCCATCGTCGTGAACCACCGGCCGGTGGTCGTACTCCATTCCTTGATATCTGTCTCTTACCCATATCTTCGCGACTTTCCAAACGAGCGTTTCAGACCCTATCAAACTCAATCCACGATCGGACGATCAGGGCGAAGAGTGATCCGGGTGGTGATATCAACAGGTGGGGTGAACGAATTCAGCTGAGTACGATCGTCGAACATTGCTCCGCAAGCGCGGTAACCTGCTACTGCCGGAGATTTTGATCGGCTTCAGCGATCTTGTTTTCTCTAACACCGACTCGAGTTGTGGGTAGAGACAGTCCTTGATAGGCGGGCAGTCTATCCAGTCCAGACCTCTCCCAGGGAGAGGTCCTCTGCTTCCCCAATAACCGGGTCTAAATCGTCCTCGTAATCTCTTCCCTTTTTAGCTGAAACTACAACGAAGCACGTCGCGGCACGCCGCGACGAGCGCCATTTCATCTCCCTGCTCTCCCATCCATCGTGTCCGTCCGCCTTCTGGTGAGTTGCCGCAGGAAGGGGTCAATCACGGCGGCTCCTGGCGCTTGAACCCCGAACATACCTGCTGGGTTTCATTGACTTGTGTCGGACCACCGACTGTCTGGGGGATACGATCTCAGCCAGTCGTAAACTCCCGACAAAAGGTTGTTTCGAACTCTCTGATATTCTTATGGAGCGTCTTGTAGGACGGTAAGGGCAGAAACGCGGTCCGGTTGATGCTGAGAAGCGTATCGGCGTAGAGGGTGAAGGCAATGAGGAACTCACCGGGGACGAGTTCCGAATCTTAGGAAGTGTCTCCCGCGTGTACATGCTCCAGTTGCAGTGGCTATACTAGATACGGTCAGAGGCTCTAATACTCTTCGTTCCGCCAGTCTACCGAAGAGCGGGCGCGAATGTGGCCGGCGAGTTCGTGAACGAGGAACCGATCCCTTCGGTCAATCCCTAGCACGACCATCGTGCACACGTAAGCGCCGAGCCCGAGGATTGTGCCGACCAACACCGCAAAGAAGCCCTCAACTCGAAGCCCAACCGCCCACATTGTCACGACCATGACGAGCCCGCCTCCGAGCGGCGTAAGGAACGTGCGATCGTACGGCCACAGCCCTTCGAACCGTCTCAGGAGCAGTACCTGTAGCGCGTTCTGGATAGTGATCGCCAGCGAAGTCCCCAGTGCCGCCCCGACGAGTCCGAACTCCACTACGAACAGGTACGTCAGGGCGACGTTCGACACGGCAAGCAGCCAGTCGAGCGCCATCCGCGCGTACTGGTGATCCGTCATCATGAGCAGCCAGCCGGTCGCCCCTACCGAACTACCGACGAACACGCCGCCCAAGTACACCACGAGCGGGACGTATCCCTCGGTGTAGGTCGGCCCAAACAGCGCGAGTAGCTCCTGCCCGAACACGAGTTGTACTGCCAAAAACGGAAGCACCGCCGTGACGATCAGGCGCGTTACGGACGAATATACGGCATTGAGCGTTCCGACTCGGTCGTTCGAGTAGAGTTCGGACGCAACCGGGGGGAGGAGTTGGTTGAACGATCGCAGCGGAATCCACGTGATCGTGACGAGCACAAGCACGGCGTTGTAAACACCGGCCCCGGTGGCGGTTAGCAACACGCCGACGAGCAACACGTCGACACGGTTCTGGAATACTTTCCCGAAGCTGCTCATCGCGACCGGGCCGGCATGGTTATAGAACCGGCGGACGTCGGCCCGGCCGACGCGGAGCGATGGCCGGACGCCCGTTACGTGGGTCGCCAGCGGGAACCCGAGGATGGCGACGGCCAAGAGGCAGGCGGCGATCGCGCCAGCGACACCGACCACGGAGTAGCCAAGCGCCATCGCCCCCACTGCACCCATCAGGCGGGCGAACGGACGGAGAAGCTTGTTGAACAGCACCTCCCCGCCAGCCGACCCAACGGCGCGGAAGAGCCCGGCATAGATCATGACGACCCCGATGGCCAGCACCGCGAGCCCGAACAGCTGCATTGTCGCCGGAAACGTCGGTTCTGCGACGGTGACGGCACCGATCCACGGCGCAGCCAGCCACAGGCCGGCGGCAAGGACGAGGCCAAACCCGATCGTCGTCGCGTAGGCTAGGCCCGCGACTCGCGACTGTTGTTCCGGCACTCGAGTATAGGCTGGCAGGTAGCGTTGCAGTGTCGGGACGCTCCCGAAGGTGACGAGCCGGGCCAGAATGCCCGTGATCCGCCACGCTATCGCGTACACTCCGTAGGCTGTGGGCCCGAGTCCCCGGGCAAGCAGGGCTTCTGCCGCGGTGATCAGCGCGCGCTGAGCAGAGATGCCACCTGAGGTGATGACCCCGCCGCTAGCGATCATCACCAGTGCCTCCTGTTCGCGGTCGTCAATATCACCGCCGGCACGCTTCGATGGAGTTGCCCCCGGTTCTCGGTCAGGCGCCCCGTTCCGGTCGGGATTCGGCTTTGCGACCGTCCGATCGCTATCCGACGTCATTCCCGTGATTCACGTGCCTGGTTTTGATCCACCAATATGAACGTTCCGTCTCTGGGACAGATCAAGAGTACCAGCCACAGTGGAACAGCGCGGAAGCCAACGATTCCGTTGGCAGTCCGGTCTCTATCTTTCTTCGAGGGGAAAATCCCGCCGTCGTCGAGCTGCTTGACTGCTTGAGGGACGGAGTCCCTCTCCGTTCACAGCGGGCGTGAATCCGACAACGCCGACACAATCAACGTTCAGCAGCAACACGGATATTTAACTGGAATCATACCGTAATATGACGTACACCGAGACGGTCACACCGCCGTGTGAACTACTCAGCCCTACTCGTCACCTTTGGCGATTCCTTGAGGGCAGAGCTTCCTGATTCAGCGACGCGACATACAGATACTGACCGTATATCCACAGCGGTGACATTCTCCACAGGCGTGTCTTGGGAATGAACCACTCTTGTTGTCGGAATGCTCGTCAACCACGGGAAGGCGGGGGTATGCGCTCGTATCTCTATTATGTTACAACTGGCCCGGCAGTGGCGGTGGCTGAAGTAGGTCACGAATTGGCCGAATGAATTACAAACAATCGAATTAGATCCACACTTCGCTTGGAATCGGGAAGACACCAGTAAGCTTTTTACATAGGCATGACAATGCCTACGCAATGTTAAATAACGCTCTAACGAGATGCATACCAATAGTGAAAAATGTGAAAAGGAAATCAATTGATCATCATCTAGTACGAAATATAATTGGCGGTTTGCAAATAATGTTGAGTGAAAAATCAGTTCGGTTCTGGTTTTCAATTCTACTTGTTATCGGACTTTTAGGGCTACTTGGACCGACACTTGCACCCTATCATTACGGCGAACGGCATATTGCTGACGATGGAACGCCGAAAATCGCTGAATCGCCATCCTCTGAACATTGGCTTGGAACAAATGACACTGGCCAAGATGTACTGTCATTAGTACTTTACGGAGCGCGGCCGACTGTGATTACGGGAATTCTCGGTTTCGCTATGATCACATTGATTGGTGGAACTGTTGGAATTACTGCAGGGTATGTAGGGGGGCGGGTAGATACTATCCTTATGCGGATTACCGACCTTGCATATGGTATACCTCTGATACCATTCGCTCTCGTTGTACTCGCATTTTTTGGAATTGGGTTCTATTCATCAATTATTATTATAACGCTGATCATCTGGAGAGGATCCGCTCGTGTGATACGTTCTCAAGTATTACAAATGAAAGAACGTCCATACGTATTAGCAGCCAAAGCTACTGGTTCTAGCACCCCACGGATACTCTTCAAACACGTACTGCCAAATGTTGGAACAATGGTGATACTTTTCGGCGCAATCGGAGTTGGTGCAACGATACTTATCCAAGCGAGTTTGGCTTACATAGGAGTGGCCGACACGACAGTACCTTCCTGGGGTATGATGATCCGAAATGCACAATCATCAGGAATGGTTTCCAGCGCATGGTGGTGGTCACTCCCGCCCGGTTTCCTGATATCAATAACCGTGATGGCAACATTCATGTTCGGACGTGGTTACGAAAGTGTAGCAAAACAAGCAGGCGGCGATGCAGCTGCGAAGGGGTTCTAAAAAATGACTGAACCAGTTCTGGAATTCGACGATGTCACGATTCAGTATCAAACCGATAAAGGTCCACTCACCGCGGTTTCGAATGCGTCTTTCGAGATCGGTTCAAATGAGTACCTAGGCCTAGTAGGCGAATCCGGGTGTGGAAAGAGTACGTTAGCAAAAGCCATTATCGGCGCTTTGGACTCAAACGGTCAGGTAACCTCGGGCAAAATTCTGTACAAAGGCAGAGAATTACAGGATATGTCCGAAAAAGAATATAACAGGGAAATTCGATGGAAGGAGATTGCTTGGATTCCACAAAATGCCATGGAGAGTCTTGATCCGCTTCAAAAAATAAGTACACAGGCACTAAGTATAGGAAAGGTTCATACTGACCTTTCTGAGAATGAAATTTTGGATAAATTCCGAGAACTATTTGATATCGTTGGTCTTCCCGAAAACAGGATTAATGATTACCCACATGAATTCTCTGGTGGAATGCAACAACGAGCAATAATAGCAATGGCACTTTTTCTTAAACCCTCAATGATTATTGCAGACGAGCCGACTACCGCTCTTGACGTTATTATGCAGGATCAGGTCATCAAATATCTGGAAGACATAAAAGAGGACGGGGAAACAAGTATGATCATGATTACCCATGATATTAGTCTTGTTTTTGAAAGCTGTGACAATATGGTCGTTATGCACTCCGGCCAGGTTGTAGAATCAGGTGGTGTACGAGAACTATACTATGAACCTCGACACCCATATACAATATTGCTACAGCGTGCATTTCCGGACCACCGTTATCCCGGTGAAGAGTTGAGCGTAATTGATGGCTACCCCCCAGAGACTATTGGCGACGTCGATTACTGCTCTTTTGCTGATCGATGTCCATGGGATGTGGAAGAGTGTCAGGCAAAACAACCACCGCTGTCATCAGTTAATAACGAACAGGGCCAAAAGACAGCACATAATGTTGCCTGTGTACGGATGGATGAAATGAAAGAATTAGCGGACATAGAAACCGCGAAACCTCGAGGTGGTCCAGATGGGAACTGAACCGGTTCTTAAGTTAGACAATCTTCACAAGCACTTCGGTCAGCGTTCGGGCTTAATTGACCTGGTACTCCGTCGAGAACAGGAAGCAGTGCGAGCTGTTGATGGCGTATCCTTTGACTTGTATGAACAGGATGCAATTGGTGTAATAGGAGAGAGCGGATGTGGTAAATCGACGCTACTGAAGACGTTAATTGGGTTCTTTGAGCCAACGAAAGGAGAAATTTATTACAAAGGAGAACCGGTTTCAGGATTTTCTAAATCAGATTGGAAAGAATATCGCAGAAATGTCCAGATTATATTCCAAGATCCGTTCAATACACTCGACCCAAAATTAACAATCGGAGAAACACTAAAAGAACCGCTGATAGTTCATGATATGGACAACAAAAAAGAACGTGTCCATGACGTACTCGAAAGAGTCGAACTTTCTCCTAGTGAACAGTATATTGATCAATTCCCGGACCAGTTGAGTGGAGGGGAGAAGCAACGCGTCGCTATTGCCCGTGCTTTGATTCTTGAACCTAACGTACTCCTTGCTGACGAACCAGTATCGATGCTCGATGTCTCAACTCAGGCTGCTATCCTAAATCTTCTATCAGACCTTGTCGAGTCCCTAGGAGTATCACTCCTGTATATATCTCACGATCTTTCTACTGTTTCGTACGTTTGTGATTCAATTAATGTAATGTATTTGGGCAGAAACGTTGAAACCGGACCAACTGACGAAATTATATCCGAACCACTTCATCCGTATTCTCAGGCACTAACTCGTGCCATTCCCGTACCAGATCCAGATTATGATCGTCCACGTACTGAAGTTCAAGGTTCTCCAGGAGATCCGATTAATATAGGAGAAGGGTGCCGGTTTGCAGACCGATGCCCCGAGAAGATGGATATTTGTGAAAAGACCCCAGAATTAGTAGACGTTGACGGTACGCGCGAAGTAGCATGTCACCTGCATTATGATCACGAAGTAGTCGAAGAAAAAAGCGCTGGCGAATCATTAGATAGTATCGAGATGAACCGTCAAGACTAAAAAATGAAGCGGGAAACAGCAGATGGTCATTTCCAAAATTCCGCTTCGCTCGAAACGTCGTGACGTTGGCTCAAAATTGCTGTTGGTGACCCACTACGCCGTCGTTTCGCTTCGTCTGCGGCTTTGCTTGGAGGAATCCTACCGCAAAGCACTCAACCTTTTTCCGCCGATCGACGACCCGCCTCAGCCGATTAGCGGTAACTCCAGATACTGATCCGTATGAGAGGAGGCCTGTTATCGGTCGAAATAGGTTGAATCAATGGCGCCATGACCGTTGCGAGCCAGTAGCGCCGCCGTCGGCGGCGCCACCGCCGTCATACCTGCATCGAAGTCCGTTTGTAGGCTTTGCAGAGGGTGGTATGATTCGGAAACGCGCCTCGTTGGAAGGAAATGAGGAGTCGATCCGATCCATTTCTTCGACCCAATCGACGACCTCCTCGTAGGTGGCATCCATGTGAAACTTCGACAGACCCGAGTGGACAGGATCTGGTTATCAAGATGTCGACAAAGGGACGGAAGTCCACGGGGCGGAGTATGATGTGATCACAACCAGCCAAGAGATCCCACTGTTCTACGGGAGATGGAATTGGCCTCTGACTGATTTACTGGTCGGTAACCGCACTGGGTGGGCCCTGTCGGCTACGCGGCGAACGATCCGCGTGGGAGTGTCCCCATGCACCGGGTCCCGATTGTCACCCCTGATCACGGCAATCGGATAAACCGCGGTCAATGAACTCAGTCGATCACATCGTTTTGAGTGAAAGTGTCTGCTTGGAGAAGGTGTGCAACCAAAACAAGCAGACAGTGAGATAGAAGAAGAGCACCTTCTTAATTTTGTCGTCAACAGCCTCGGTGACGATCTTCCGATTGACCTCGGAGAGAACGTTGAGGTAACGACAGAGACGTTGTACGAGGTCCTCGCCGGCGCCAGCGCCGGCGGGACCTCGATCAATCACGTGTGCGAGACGACCGAGGACTCGCCACACGCCAATACCGTCCGAGGACACCTTACCGATCAGTTCGATCTTGAAACCGTCGAGGCGGTCGGAAACACACTCCTTCAACGGGATGTCCTTGAGACGCTCCCGGATCGACCGGTGGAGGTCGTCGTCGACCTCCACCTTGATCCCTACTACGGTGATGAGGATGAGACAGAGGCACTGTACTTCTCGCAGGCGAAACGAGGAACCACTGCGTTCCACGCCTACGTCACGCTGTATGCGCGGGTGCGCAACAAGAGATACACGCTGGCGGTTCGCCAGTTGGTCGATGGCGAAACCACCAGCGATGTCCTCAGCGAGTTCCTCGAACTCCTCGACGGCCTTGACCTCGGCGTCAAGGCCGTCTACCTCGATCGCGGTTTCTACAACAGCAGCTGTCTCGAACTGCTGTACGCGCATAACTACGCCTACGTCATGCCGATCGTCAAGTGGGGCGAAACGATCCAGGACGAACTCAGCAGAGGCTGGAGCCGTGTGATTGAACACGGACTCGCTGGGCGAGTAACGTTCCCTGTGTTCATCGATTGCGTTTACCAGCAGGGTCGGTATGATGAACACGGGGTGGCGCGTCACGGCTACGCCGCTGACGCGCCGTTCATCGACACACCACGGGATGCACGAGAGCACTATAGCAAGCGCTTCGGCATCGAATCGAGCTACCGGTTAGCTAACCAGAGCCTCGCTCTCACCAGTTCTCGAGATGCCGGGCTTCGGTTGTTGCTGTTCGTCGTGAGTCTGTTGCTGCAGAACGTCTGGCGCTATCTCAACTGGATGTACGTGGCGGCGCCCCGTCGCGGGGGGCGCCGCCTCTGGGAGTGGTCGTTCACGGAGTTCTGTGAGATGGTACTTCGTGCTGCCTGGACAGCTCTCGGTGTGCGCAGGGCTGTCCCAGCAAATCAACCACTCGACGACCGGTTCTTCCGGTAGCTGTTCCTGAATTGGGGCGGCGATCGTGAGTGGCGACACTGTCGCGTTGGCGGCGATCCGCCGCCGACAGCGACTGTCCAGTGCCGAAACTCACCGTCACCAACTCTTCGAGACAGTCCGAGCACAGTTCAAGCAGATTCAGCGCCTACCGGACGAGATAGTGCGACTGTCGATGTGATCGACTGGAACTGTATACCGATCAGATAGCCATCGTCAGCGAACTCCACGCCGGTACTGGATTGGCCACTCCCGGCCTCCATCGAGGGCATCACTCGCTCGGAGCCCGAAGTACGGGTCACGCAGGAACTCCCGTCCAACGAGGACGAGGTCCGCACGCCCGTTCTGGATCAACGCGTCGGCCTGTTCAGGTTCGGTGATTCCGCCGACTGCACCGACAGCAATCGGGACTTTCTCCCGGATCGCCTCTGCGAACGGAACCTGGAAGTTCGGTCCAGTCTGGACCTGCTGGTCCGGGTGGATCCCACCCGAACTGACATCAATCAGATCAACACCCAACCCGGCCAAGTCGCCGGCAAGCCGGATCGAATCGTCGACCGTCCATGACTCCCGATTGGGGAGCCGGTCGGTCGCCGAGAGACGGACAAACACGGGCTGGTCGTCTGGCCAGACCTCCCGGACGGCCCCGGTGACCTCGCGGACGAGCCGCGATCGGTTGTCGAACGAGCCCCCGTAGGCATCATCCCGGTGGTTCGTCACCGGCGAGAGGAACTCGTGGAGAAGGTAGCCGTGGGCAGCGTGAATTTCGGCGATTTCGAACCCGGCCGCGAGTGATTGCTCCGCGGCCGCACGGTAGTCTTCGACGACCCCCTGAAGATCCTCCGTCGTGGCACGCGTCATCACCGGTCGATCGCCGTCGAACGGCGGATATCCCGTTGGTGAGGGTGAGAGCACCTCCCAGCCGTGCTCCTCCTCGGGACCGATCGGGACGTTCCCCTCCCACGGACGGGTCTTGCTCGCCTTGTGGCCCGCGTGGGCCAACTGTATTCCCGGTACAGACCCTTGCTTGCGGACGAACTGGGCAATAGGCGCGAGCGAGTCTGCGTGCTCGTCGCTCCAGATTCCCAGATCGTGGGGCGTGATCCGGCCCTCCGGGCTGACGGCGGTCGCCTCGGCAATGACGATCCCTGCCCCGCCGACAGCGCGGCTCCCGAGGTGGACGCAGTGCCACTCGGTCGCGAGTCCGTCAGGGTCGCAAGAGTACTGGCACATTGGTGAGACAGCGATTCGGTTCGGGGCTTCGAGATCACGAAGTGAGACTGGTGTAAATAGATCAGCCATCTTATATAGTTAGGAGATCAGAACATAAATTTACCCCGAATTAAAAAGGGCCGTGGCAGGCCGTGTGCAATCTCTCGCGGGACTGTCGGGCAACCGGTGGCTGGGATAATCTATCTCTCCACACTCCGGGTTACAGTTGAAACTCAAAGAAGACCGATACAATAGCGAACCCATCCAGCAGTTGCATCGGAAGCGAGCCCGTCGCCGGGACCATGCTCAGGAAGCGCTGTGTCGCTGTGCCGTTTCGGGTATCTAAAACCTAGCGGTGGATGTTTCCTAAGATTCCCTAGATACAAGCTTACAATCGGTTGCAGCGACTGCAAAGGTGAGAGAGTGCTCAAAGAGTTCCTTTTCGACGACGGATCATCAACTCGCAGACACGTGATTCGTGATCAATATTTCCCTGGATGTATGTGGTCAAAATCGCCTCGAAAACCTCTGAACGACTTGTTTGAAGATCGGTACACTATTATTTCAGTTCATCCAGTTCCGCTACAAGCTCATCCGAAATGGACACGCTGAATTCCGTGTTTGCCATCGGTGAAACCTCTTGAAGATCCGTTGCAGTTGCTGCAACGTAATCTTACTGATTTATCCAGATAATGCGATTCTTCGCAGCACCACCTTTTATATACTCGAAACGCGGTAGCTGTGTCTCGACTTGTTTGACCAACTATATGTTAGAGGTGTCAATACTGTGTATGTCGGCAAGCTAACAGACGCGTTAGAAACGTACTGGTCAGTCGAGACTAACGCCAAGACCCACAACTTCTGGGCGCTCAACCCATTTACCGAACGGCTGGCGTGTACCACTCCAGAATGCGGCATCTCGGTCAAGATCCGATCGGAGGCATGGACCAGTCAAGAGTGCCCGCAATGTGGTTCGACAAATCGAACAACACGAGATCAGGACACGCTCACCTGTCCATGCGGGTTCGACGGTCACACCAATGTTACGACGTTCGCAAGACGCCACGTCTTGCGTGCCCACGAAAACCTTCGGTTCTCGGGACGTCGGAAACGGTTTTGAAGCAGCACACAGAGCAAGCAGTCAGGCCGATGGCACGGCCCGTGCGGTTCGAGTGGGAGACCACGACTGGTCGGAGTTATTACGCTCTCCCGAGACAGAAAGTCCCAAAGAACAGCCCACAGACCCGAGTACCGTCCACCGTGACGAGAATGTTGCTTCCGGGAAACCTTGGGTCGGCGGGGACTCCAGCGGAGGAAACCGCACCGTCGTCGGGCATCGCCCGACTGCCTGAGGGACGTTGCCCCCTCTGTTCACAGGAATAACAGTCGTAAACTTCCCCGACACGCTTCTGGAACAGAGACGGATCCAGAGATACTATTCCTCAGTCCACTCCCGAACGCGGAGACGACCATTCTGGCCTGCTAAAATATAACTCTGGATGGCGTTGTAAAGTACTCTGAGGACAAGTGGTTCGAGAAAACGAAGTTCTCTCGCCATCATCGGAAGATCGAAGATTTTCTGAACGGCCCCGAGGCTTCGCCGTTTTGATCGCATTGCCACCGCAGGCGAATGTAATCCCTCTCGGCACCTCACAACGGAGTCGGCTGGAAGTAACACCCGAACGCTCGTGGCATCCGTGAGAGTCGGGGCCTACACCAGCCCCCGACAACTTCCGTCTCACCACTATTGATGGGTTTCGAGAGAAGCCACGTTTTGGATGATATTTAATCGAAATAAACCCTTTCATCTTGGAAGTACTATCATTATCTTCGAATATACAAACAACCAGTAGTTTTATGTGATCTCACATGCCACTTCAGTTTGGCGGGAAAAGGCCACTATCTTCGGCGGTAAGTTCCGTCGAAAAGAGATAGTTGTAAATCACCGTCGTCGATTGAGGTCAGCCAGCTATCGATAGCTGACAGACTTGACCTCCGATTGATTTGCCCGATTGACCACTCAGCCATGGAAGATTTCGAGATTGGCCCACCCGCCCCACACCCTTCCTGCAGCCAGTGACAGTGAATTGAATAGTATTTCGACCTCAACTGTTGGGTTGCTGTATTGTTCCTGTGGCCACGCTGGACGGTTGCCGCCCGGTCAAGCATGTTGACGATGGCCGGAAGGGTGTCAGCGTTAGCACCTCGCATTGTGAATGATACCCTGTTGCACGTTCGATCTTAGTTCGCCAGAGGGAGCAGGTGTCGTTCAGACCCAACCCTACTCAACTGAACTGCCTCAACGAAGGACGGATTCTTGATAAATCACGATCGCACAGCCGGTTAACTCCCCCAATTGGTCAGTCAGCAGCCAAGAAACACAGCCGCCTGAGAGCGATGCCTCTCAGGCGGCGAACTCTGATTTTCGGACAGGTGAGTTGCCGGTCAAATGAGCCTTCCTGGCGAGCGTATCAGCCCTGGTTTTCCGTGCTTCTTTGCGGTGAGAGAAGCTGCAACGAGTGCGACCGCTGAAAGAACAACGTGCGTCTCAACGTTGTCTTCCTTGCGTGCTCGCACGCGATCAAGTCCGGTGAAGGACTTCAGCCGTGAAAACACTCGCTCGACACCTGCCCGCAGGTGTCGATGCATCCGCTCTTTGATCGCCTGGAAATATAGGTCTCCTCGACACTACCGGCCTCAACGCCGTACTCCGAGAGTTGCTCTTGCGGGAGTCGCTCCAGAGCGTCGTAGGGACTCTCAATCTCCTCCCCGTGTTCCTCGAAGAGTTCTTTGATTTCCTCCTTGATCGTCGCTAACGGCGACGATCTGCGAGGATTGATCGATGTCAGTAACGGACAATCGAGCTGATCTTGGCAGAACTCACGGTTGCCCTGACTATCGAAGCCGGCATCAGCCAGTGCAGCCTGGAGTTCGTCGGTGTCGTACCGCTCTTCGAACTCCTCGATGAGCGGTTCAAACGCCACGGTATCGTTGCGTTTGCCGGTCTCCATCGTGATGGCGACCGGCAACTCGGTTGCGGCATCAACCACGATGAACACCTTGTAGCCGTAGAACGAGCCTTCGTGTTTCCCCCAGCTTGCCCCTTCAACGTCGCCGTTTTCAATCTCTTCGCGTGTGTCTGCCCAAGCGGCAATGTGGGTGCCGTCGATGATGATGAACTCTCCAGCGTGATCGTGGTCGTCGAGCAACTCGCCACACATCGACTGGAGGCAGTCACGGAGTTCGTCCGCTCTGAGATCGTCGAAGGCCCGCCAGAGGGATGTCCCGTCGGGGACATCCTCTGGCTCGACGTAGTCAAGGGCGTCCCTGAACGAGTGATTGCGACGAATCCGGCGTTCGAGGGCGTCGAAGGAGTCGCCCTCGAACTGCCGAAGCACGAGTGCAGCTGCTCGTTCGGGAGGGATCGACTGAATCTGTGAGACAGCAACTGAGAGGAAGGTAGCGAGAAGTTCGTCTCGGTAGAGGTAGCCGTCTTCGGCTGGTTCTTCGGGCGTAACATCGGTCGGTTGATCGGTCTGACGTTGTGACAGCTGGTCGTCCCGTCGGGACGGCCAGCTGTGGAGGTAGAGCGTCGTGTTTTGCCAGTCAACGGCATGGATCTCTTGTTGTTCAGCGAGCTTACGGAGTGGACGGTAGCAGCGGCGATCGAGAAGATCGTGAGCTTCGGCTGGTGTGAGTCCGGATAGACGTCTGAACGCGAGGTGTTTGAGGGTTGACTTGGTGTCCTCTTTTTGATGGAAGACGGCGATGCCGTCATCCACCTCGGGCCGCCAGAAGCCGTCATGAGTTGATCTGTGGCCAACGACGTGTTTACTGGCGACGTAGCTACCGTGATGATTGAGCGAGGTGTAGAAGGGATCTT
>LFCJ01000946.1_pt1 | contig 19312 bp, 21 predicted proteins | sample 643141 | NCBI WGS metagenome assembly LFCJ01 (sample SAMN03766243, study PRJNA286221) | soda lake metagenome | biome: soda lake; feature: Kulunda steppe; material: water; isolation source: sample B1-Br-g2 brine of Lake Bitter-1 | place: Russia: Kulunda steppe | collected 2010-07
ACGGTGTCCTCGCGGGCGTCGAAGCTGATGAACCCGAGGAGGTCCTCCGGGCTCGAGCCGCCGTACTGACTGGTCGAGACGTCGGCGTGCGGGTCGTGCGTGCCGTCCTCGGCGACCCGGACCGTCCGGTCGTGGACGAGGTTTCGCATCACGTCGGTCGGCGAATCCGCAATCGCCGCCAGTGCATCGGCGTCGGCCTCGAGGGCGTCACGGACGTTCATTACGACGTGGTAACGCCACCCGTGGTTATAAATCTCGGCCGCAGCCGTGCCCGACCCTCCCGCTCGAGCGGCCACGATACCTCGATAAATGACATGTCGAGGACTCCCTCGCCGAAACCGGAACCCAATGAGACACAGTTATTTACGCGCTCTCGTAACGCACGGAGTATGAGCCACGCCACCGGTATGCGAGTAATCAACCGATCGGACGCAAAGGTGTCAGCATGCGCGTAGTCGCCAAGTTCGGCGGCACCAGTCTCGGTAGCGGTGACCGGATCAACCGCGCCGCCGACTCGGTCGCCGCGGCCGTCGAGGACGGTCACGAGATCGCCGTCGTCGCGAGCGCGATGGGGTCGACCACGGACGACCTGCTCGACGAAATTACGTTTGACACCGACGAAGCCGACCGCGCCCAGATCGTCAGCATGGGCGAGCGCACCTCCGTTCGGATGCTCAAGGCGGCGCTCTCCTCGCGCGGGATCGACGCCACGTTCCTCGAGCCAGGCGCCGACGGCTGGCCGATCGTCACCGACGAGTACGGCGAAGTCGACGCCGAGGAGACCCAGAAGCGCGCGCTCGAACTCGCCGCGGAACTCGAGGGGACGGTCCCGGTCATCACCGGATTCCTCGCGGAGGGCCCCGAGGGCTCGATCACGACGCTCGGGCGCGGGGGCAGCGACACCACCGCCGTGATGATGGGCAAGTACATGGACGCCGACGAGGTCGTCATCGTCACCGACGTCGAAGGGGTCATGACCGGAGACCCACGCGTCGTCGAGGGCGCCCGAAACGTCGGCGAGATCTCGGTCGACGAACTCCGAAACCTCTCGTTCCGTGGCGCCGAGGTCGTCGCGCCGTCGGCACTGTCGTACAAAGACGGCGGTCTCGACGTCCGCGTCGTCCACTACCAACACGGTGACCTCCTCTCGGGCGGCACCAGCATCGAGGGTGAGTTCAAGAACCTCGTCGGCTTGCGCGAGCGGCCGCTGGCCTGCCTGACCGTCGCCGGCCGGGCGATCCGCAATCAGACCGGTGTCTTCCATCACCTCTCGCAGTCGCTCGCCGAAAGCGACATCAACATCGACGCGGTCGCCAGCGGGATGGACACCGTCACCTTCTACATCGACGAGGACGAGGCCGAACGTGCCGAAAACATCCTCCACCGCGAGGTCATCGCCCGCGATGAACTCTCGAGTGTCACCGTCGACTCCCCCGTCGCCGTCGTCCGCGTCACCGGCGGCGAGATCCCCAGCCAGCCGGGGATCATCAGCGAGATCATCAACCCGCTCGCTGAAGCGCGGATCCACCTCCAGGACGTCATCACCAGTGCGACGAGCGTCGCGCTCTTCGTCGACTGGGACGACCGCGAGGAAGCACTCGAGCTGACCCAGGACATCTTCTAGGGCTCGCGCTGTTTCACGCTCGGTCCCCGAGTACCGTTATCGTCACCACTACGCCGGTACCAGCGATCGCGCCGCCGGTAATCGGCCCGTAACGAAGACTGGTGACGGTGGGATCGAGGCCATGCGTTCCGACTCGACCCCGACCGAGGTGTTCCCGGACGTCGACCCCGACCCGGACGGAATCCTCGACCGGTACGACGCCGACTCGGTGACGGCCTTACTCGAAACCGGCGGCAGACACGATCCAACCACGGACGAGGCGATCGACGCCGACGACACCACTGCGGCCGAACTGTTCGAGAACCTCGAGGCCGTCTCGACCGACCCGGTCTCGGTGACTCGCGGTGGGACGGACGACGACGGGACCACCAACGACGGGAGTTTTCGCGACCGAACCACCGGTGATGGCACCGACGACGGTGGCCACGAAGCCATCGACGTCGACTGGACGTTCGTCGGCGACCCCGAGCGGACGGTCCGTCAGGACGGAACGGTCGAGGCAGCTGCCGAGGCCGTAACTCGAACACGGGGGACCGATCTCTCGACTCGAGGGGCACCACCGGCCACACCGCAGCCGGCCGTCGACGAGACCCAGTCGAGTGGGTTCGAGTGCCGAACGACGGGCGGCGAAGGCTCGAGGACGCTGTCGCTGCGGTCGGCGGACGATTCGGAACTCGTGGGCCCGTCCCCGACGCCGAGACGGATCTCGGACGACGCGTTCGGCCGAACCCGATTCGTCTTCGGCGGCGTTCGCGACTGTCGGTGATCAGGTGCCGGTGGCTCTGTGTCGGTCGGTGATCGACTCTCTGTGACGATCGGTCGGCCGAAAAGTGACCGGATCAGGGTTGCGCTCTGCCGGTCGGGAGTCGGCACTCATACGGTTTACTGTACGTCATTTCCGGCGCAACCGCGACCCGGGCGGCGGTTGCGCCGGTACATCGGTACAGGAATCCGTATCAGTCGTCGCCGAGGAGGTCTTCGTCGGCGTACTCCTCGCGGAGGACCTTTTTGTTGAACTTGCCGGTGGCGGTCTTGGGGACCTCATCGATGTGGACGACGGCATCCGGGGTCCACCAGTTGGGGTAGTCTTCGGCGACGAACGACTCGATCTCCTCGTGGAACTCGTCTTCGTCCATCTCGGCGTCGCCCGTCGGAACGACGAACGCGACGGGTCGTTCCTGCCACTTCTCGTGGGGGACGCCGACGACGGTGGCCTCGCTGATGGCCTCGTGGGCCATCAGCTTGTTCTCGAGTTCGACCGAGGAGATCCACTCGCCGCCGCTTTTGATGACGTCTTTCGCGCGGTCGACGATCTGTATGTAGCCGTCCTCGTCGACGGTGACCACGTCGCCCGTTTTGAGCCACGAGCCCTCGAAGTCGGCCTCGTTGGCCTCGGGCCGCTTGAAATACGAGTCGGTGACCCAGGGGCCACGGACCCACAGTTCGCCGAAGTCCTCACCGTTCCAGGGGACCTCTCCGCCGTCGTCGTCGACGACCCGGAACTCGAGGCCGGGCACGATCAGCCCCTGTTTGGCCTGTTTCGCGTACTGGTCCTCGGGCGAGAGATCCTCGAGGTCGGATTTGAGGTGGGCGACGGTGCCGAGCGGCGACATCTCGGTCATGCCCCAGGCGTGGACGACCTCGACGCCGAGGTCGTCGTACTGCTTGATGAGGCTCTGGGGGGCGGCGCTGCCGCCGATGACGATCCGGTCGAGCGAGGAGAGGTCGGCCCCGTGGTTCTCGACGTACTCGAGGACGCCGAGCCAGACGGTGGGGACGCCCGCGGTGAGCGTGACGCCCTCGTCCTCGATGAGTTCGACGAGGTCCGCTGGATCGGGCGAGGGGCCGGGGTAGACGTGTTTGGCGCCCGCGGCGGTCGTCGCGAACGGCAGTCCCCAGGCGTTGACGTGGAACATCGGGACGACGGGCATCACGACCTCGTCCTCCTCGATGCCGAGCGACTGGGGCGTCAGGCTCGCGATCGTGTGCGACCAGAGCATCTTCTGGGTGTACTCGACGCCCTTGGGTTTGCCCGTCGTCCCCGAGGTGTAACACATCCCGGCGGGCTGTTCCTCGTCGAGTTCCGGCCAGTCGTACTCGCTGTCGTGAGCGTCGATGAACGACTCGTAGTCGACGACGGGCTCGAGGCCCGTCTCCGGGAGCGAGTCACTCATCACGACGAACTGCTCGACGCTCGCGAACGCCGCCTCGTCGTAGGCTGCCTCGAGCGGCTCGAGCAGCGACTGGTCGACGAACAGGACCCTGTCCTGGGCGTTCTCGACGATGTACTGGACGTGTTCGGCGGGGAGCAGTGGATTGATCGTGTGCAACTGTCCGCCGATGTTCGGCCCCGCGAAGTAGACCTCGGCGTGGCGGTGGTGGTTCCAGCAGAAGGTGGCGACGCGGTCACCGTCACCCACGCCGGCCGCCTCGAGGGCGTTCGCGAGCTGTCGCGTTCGATCACCGAACTCCGCGTAGGTGTTCCGTACGATCCCCTCGTGTGTCCGTGAGACGACTTCCTGCTCCGGGTGCAGTCGTTCGGCTCGCCACAGGAACGGTCGAAGGGTTTGGTCGTATCCTCCCATGCTAGATATACCCTCGTTACCCATTCATAATTCTGCCGCCGTAAACAGGAAGGTTGTTCACAACCGTTGTTCGGTGGTTGCCCTCCGGACCGCGCCCGATGCGGCGAAATTCTCCGCGTTCTATCCGGACGCTTCGCCCGTGGACGCCGAATCCGTCCGTCCGTGTCCGGACGTGGACAGCGTCTCCCACTCGCGTGAGCTGCTCGACCGCCCCCTCCCCTGACGACCAGCTTCCGTCACTCGATTTGAACTGACCGGCCCACGAGACGGTGGTATGGTCGCCTACAAGTCGAAAGTGGTCGAACCGATCTCGCTTCCGTCCCGTGACCGTCGCGAACGCGCACTCGAGCGGGCGGGCTACAACGTGTTCAACCTCGCCTCCGAGGACGTCTTCGTCGACTTGCTCACGGACAGCGGCACGGGGGCGATGAGCGATGCCCAGTGGGCTGCGCTCGTCCGCGGCGACGAGGCTTACGCGGGGTCTCGCAGTTTCGACCGTCTCGTGTCGACGGTTCAGGACCTGATGGGCTTCGAGTACGTCGTCCCCACCCACCAGGGCCGGGGCGCCGAGAACGTCCTCTACGGTACCCTGCTCTCGGCGGACGACGTCGTCCCGAACAACACTCACTTCGACACGACGCGAGCCCACGTCGCAAACCAGGGCGCAGAGCCGGTCGACTGCCCGACGCCGGGCGCGTTCGACCCGACGCTCGAGGCGCCGTTCAAGGGCGACCTCTCGCTCGAGCACGCCCGCGAGGTCGTCGACGAGGTCGGCGCCGACCGGGTGCCGGTGGTGGTCCAGACGATCACGAACAACTCGACGGCCGGCCAGCCGGTCAGCGTCGAGAACACCCGTCGCGTCCGTGCGTTCGCCGACGAGATCGACGCGACGTTCGTGATCGACGCCTGTCGGTTCGCCGAGAACGCCGCGTTCGTCCGCCGGCGCGAACCCGAGTTCGCCGATGCCACAGTCGACGAGATCGCCCGCGAACAGCTCTCCTATGCCGACGCCGTCGTCATGAGCGGGAAGAAAGACGGGCTGGTCAACGCCGGCGGCTTCGTCGCGACCGACGATCCCGACCTCTACGACCGGTGCAAGCAGCGAGCGATCCTCTACGAAGGCTTTCCGACCTACGGCGGGATGGCCGGCCGCGACCTCGCCGCGATGGCCGTCGGGCTCCGAGAAGCCGTCACGGAGTCGTACGTCGAGGATCGCCTCGAGTCGGTCCAGACGCTCGCGTCTCTGCTCGAGGACGCCGGCGTCCCGATCTACCGACCGGTCGGCGGTCACGCGGTCTACCTCGACGCCGGCGAGGCGCTCTCACACCTCCCGCCGTCTTCGTTCCCCGGCCAGGCGCTGGTCTGTGAACTCTACCGAGAAGGCGGCGTCAGGGGGGTCGAACTCGGGAGCTTCGCGTTCCCCGGAACGGAGCGGCCGGAACTGGTTCGACTGGCCGTCCCGCGTCGAACGTATCACCGCGAGCACTTCGAACACGTCGCCGAGACCGCCGAGCGCGTCCTCGAGTCGGCGGAGACGATCGCTGGCCTCGAGCTGGCGAGCGAGCCGTCGATGCCCGAGATCAGACACTTCACGGCCGAACTCGAGCCACGACCCGAGTCTGAGTAGGGCCGACCGGGAGTCGAGTGGCGGCCTACGAACTCGAGACGAGCCCGCGTGCGCGGTCCCGGATCGACGGCTCGGGTTCGGGCTCGCGTCCGAGCTGCCGTTTCGCGACGGACCGAATCCCCTGTTTCGCGGCGTCGGACTCCGCGACGCCGACGACCCAGTCCGGAACGCTCGTTTCGATCTCCGCGCGCTTTTCGGCTTTGAGCTGGCTATACCGTCGGAGTGCGACGCCGATCCCGAGGAACAGCCCGGCGTCGAGCAGTTCCCGTCGGAACCGGGTCCGGTCGTCGCGAACCGCGATCGCCTTGAGCAGCGAGAGGACGCCGATCCCGAGGTACAGTTTCGACGTCTTCGCCGGGTCGCCTGAGAGTAACCGTTTGAACGCCATGCGCCGCGACGTACCACGTTCCCGTTCTTAAACTTGCACTCGACATCCCCGAACGGAGCGGTTCAATCGGCGATTTCCGACGCCCACGCCTCGATCCACCCCTCGAGCTCGCCCTCGAGGTCGTCGTAGGTCGTCGTTACCGCCTCGTCCGGTTCGATCGCGTAGTCGACGAACGCCTCCTCGACACCGACGTACTCCCCTTCGACCGCCGGAAACTGGACGTTCCGGGTCGCGAGCTCGCCCTGTGCCTGTCGGGAGAGGACGAAATCGAGGAACTCGTAGGCGAGTTCGCGTTCCTCGGATCCCTCGAAGACGGCCATCCCCTCGACGCTACGGACCGCCTCGCCGCCGGGAGTGGCGACCTGGTGGCGCTCGAGGTCCCGGTCGGCGACCGTCGCCGCGACCTGGTCCGTCGTGTAGGAGACGACGGTCGAACGCTCTCCCTCGAGGTAGCCGTCGCGATAAGTGTCGGTCCAGGACCGGCGAACCTCGAGGCCGTTGTCGAGGAGCCCCTCCCAGTACTCGAGGTACTCCTCGCCGTAGGTCGCGATCGTCCACAGCAGGAACGCCCGCCCTGGCGTCGAGTACCGGGGATCCTGGGCGAGGAGCGCGTTTTCGTACCGCTCCTCGAGCAGCTCGTCGAGCGTTTCGGGAGCCGAGTGGGTTCGACCGTCGTAGACGGGTGCGACGTAGCCGACGCCGAACGGGACGATCCGTCCGTCGGGGTCGTCGAACGAGAGCTCCTGTTGAATTCTGGACTCGCGCTCGAGTCGCGAGCGATCCAGCGTCTCGAACAGCGACACACCGGCTGCTGCGTCGGCCAGGACGAGTCCGTCGACGGACAGCCCGAGGTAGACGTCGGCGTCGACCTCCGCGCCCAGTCGGGTCCGCTGGACGTAGTGGTCGATGCCGGATTCGGGAACCGTCCACTCGAGTTCGGCGTCCGGAAACTCCGCTTCGAAGGCCTCGGTGAGCCACTCGCCGGCGGGGTTCTCGCCCGTCACCATCGAGGAGTAGGTCGCGATGCGAAGCGTTCCGTCGTCGCCCGCGTCCTCCTCCGAGTCGTCCGCTCCGTTCACCTCGTCGTCCTCGTGGTCGTCGTCCCCGGGGTCGTCGTCGGTCGCCGGCGAAACACACCCTGCGACGCCGACCCCTGCAGCGACCGCCCCGGTACGGACGAACGTCCGTCGCCTCATTACTCGGTCAACTCGCTCCGGTGGCTTAAGTGCGACCACCGACCGTCTCGAGCCGAAGAATTTTATCGTTCGGGTGAGAGTCACCCCTGTGACACCGACGCCGAGCGCGACGACGGATCGAAATCGCCGGTACGTACTGGCGGGCATCGTGGCCGTTCTCGGGATCGTCACCGGAGCGATCCTCCTCGAAGTCCTCGGGACGATTCTCCTCGCACTGACGGTCGCCTACGTCCTCATGCCGGTCCAGGCCTGGCTGGTCAGGCGGGGGCTCACCGAGTGGACGGCCGCGGCCTCGGCGACCCTGGTCGGCTTCGTCAGCGCGGTCGTCGTCTTCTCGCCGATCTTCGTGACGCTGTACGTCCGGATCGATCAGGTGATCGCGATCGTCGAAGGGCTTCCACGGGAGATCCCGGTGGCGGCGTTCGGGATGACCTACGTCATAGAGGTCGTGGAGGTCCAACAGCTCGCGGTCACGGTTCTCAGGGACATCGGGTTCGCCTTCGCGACGCAGCTGCCGGTGATCGCGATCAAGTTCGCACTCTTCGTGATCTTGCTGTTCGCGCTCCTGTTGAAAGGCGACGAAGCTGGTCGGGCTGCTATCGCTCCCGTTCCGCGAGCCTACCGTGACGTCGTCTACGCGCTGGCCAAACGCGCACGCGAGACGCTGTATGCCATCTACGTCCTCCAGCTCGCGACCTCCGTCGCCACCCTGTTCATCGGCTACGGACTCTTCTGGGCGCTCGGCTACGAAATGCCGTTTACGCTCGCGCTCATCGCCGCGATCTTGCAGTTCGTCCCGATCATCGGTCCGAGCCTCCTCGTCGTCCCGATCGCGCTCTATCACGTCGCCGCGGGCGAACTGCTCGCGGCGGTGCTCGTCGGCGTCCTCGGGATCTCGCTCGTCGCCTGGCTCCCCGACGTCGCCGTCCGGCCACGACTCGCGCGTCGCTCGGCTGGCCTCCCCGGCAGCCTCTACTTCGTCGGCTTCACCGGCGGGCTGTTCACGCTCGGGGCGATCGGGATCGTCGTCGGCCCGCTGATCGTCGCCGTCTTCGTCGAGGCCGTCGAGCTGCTCGCCGACGAGGTCAATACCGAGTCGAGCTTCTCCGACATCGTCGAATCGACGGCCGACGAGCCCCCCGAACGCGACCCCGTCGAGGGCGAGGTGACCGCCTTCGAGGAGTCCGGCTCGAGCGCCGCCGACGACTGAGCCGTTCTCCTATAGTAACAACTGCAACGAGTTACACACTGATCGCCGAACCGTCTGGCGATCAGATGTGCACTGACTCACAGTGGCTACTATAGACGACAGCCCGGTGTAACCCGGGCACGACGATGGTACCGGAACCGAAACAGTACCTCGCCTCCGCCGTCGACAGGAACCGTCCCACCAACCCTTTTGGCGCTGCTCGTGGTCCCGCCGGTATGGTCAGCGGCCGAACCGTCATCAACGCACTCATCGGGGCCGTCGTCGGCGTCGTCCTCTCGTTTATCCCCTTCTCGACCGTCATCGGCGGCGCCGTCGCTGGCTTCCTCGAGGGGCCGGACGCGCGCGAGGGAACGCTCGTCGGGGTGCTCGTCGGCGCGATCACGTTCGTCCCGTTCGCGGCCATCGCACTGCTCGTCCTCGCCGCGCTCGGCTTCGGAGTCGGGGTCGCCGCCGTCCCTGTCGAAGGGTTCGCGTTCGTCTTCCTGGCGTTCGCACTCGCCTCCTCGATCGTGATACTCTACACCGTCGGACTGGCGGCGCTGGGTGGGTACCTCGGCGCCTACCTCGCTCGAGAGTACCCCGACCGGCGAACCAGAACCCGCCGGACGATCGGGATGGACACCCGACGTCGAGCGCCCCACCGGCCGACGCGTCCGCGCCCTCGAGGTCGTCGGACGGATCGATACGGCGACCGACCGGGGTCGGACGCTCGAGCACGCGGGGAGTGGTCGCTCGAGGACGGATCCGACGACGGGTTCGAGTCCGACGACCCGACGCGGTGGCGCGAGGACCGTGACGAGATCGATCGCGAACTGGAACGCGAGACCGACGCCCTCGATCGTGACCGAGACGGCTGACGCTCACTCGTATCTCAGCGCGTCGATCGGGTCCGTGCGGGCCGCCCGCCAGGCCGGATACAGCCCGGAGGCGACACCCACGAGGACCCCGATGACGATTGCGAGGGCGACGTACTCGAGCGGATAGACGAGCGGGAGGTCGATGTACCACGCGCCGAGGTAGCCGGCGACCAGTCCGAGCGCGGTACCGAGGATCGCTCCGACCGCGCCGAGGATCACCGACTCGGCGAGGAACAGCCCGAGGACGTCCCGGTTCTGTGCGCCGACGGCTTTCATGATGCCGATCTCGCGGGTTCGTTCGGTGACCGAGACGAGCATGATGTTCGCGATGCCGATCGAGCCCACCACGAGCGAGATGGCCGCGATGCCGACGATGAAGTTCTGTAACAGGTCGAGGACGTCCTGTAACTGCTGGAGCAACTCGGCGCTGGTCTGGAGGGTAACCTCGAGGTCGTCGCCCAGCAGCTCGCTCGCGTCCGACTCGTCGCTCTCGAGGTAGGCGAGCGCCCGCTCGCGGGCGGCGTCGACGTCTTCGTCGTCGGCGGAGTCGGCCTCGACAACGATGGCGAGGAAGAGCGCGTCGTCGGCCTCGTCCCCGTCCTGGAGGGCCGCCGGCTCCTCAGTCTCCGGATTCTCCGTCTCCGGGCCGTCTTCACCCGGGCCGTCTTCACCCGGCCCGCCGTCGCCGGGGAGCATCGTAGCGGCTTCCTCGGTGTAGTACGGATCAGTCGGGACGTAGACCCGCGGCGACGGCTCGAAGCCCTCGAACGGGCTCAGCCCCTCCGAATCCTCGGTGATGCCGACGACCGTGACGTTCGTCCCCTGGCCACCCTGGAGGACGATCGTGAGCTCGTCGCCCACCGAGACGTTCTCCTCGAACTGGCCTGCGACGGCCGGATTGATCACCGCCTCGCGCTCGCCGGACTCGAACTGCCGACCCTCATCGAGTGTCTCCTCGCGGATGTACGACGGGCCGGCGGCGACGAGCGCGTCGCTCTGTGGCGAAATCTCGTCCTCGTAGACGAGCGCCTGCGTCGACAGCGGCATGTAGCCGTAGGCGGCGTCGATCTCCTCGTCCTCGCTCAGCGTCTCGAGGTCGTCCTGGCTGAACACCGGCTGAGCGCCCGCGAGCGGCCCACCCTCGACGTCCGGGTCGGCGGCCCAGCCGTAGGCGTTGCGCTGGTCGTCGGGGCTGATGTCGCCGATGACGCCGGCCTGCAGGCTCGCACCGAGGGTGACGAAGGCGATCACCGCCGCGATGCCGATCACCACCCCCAGCGTCGTCAGCGCCGACCGGAGCTTGTGGCCGCGGATCGACCGCCACGAGAGACGCAGGTACTCGAGCGGCCGCATCAGTCGCTCGACCCCGGCTCGGACGGACGACCGCTCGCTTCCTCCTCGAGCGACTCGATGCGTTCGATCCGACCGTCCAGAAGGTGGACGATGCGCTCGGCGCGGTCGGCGACGTGGCGTTCGTGGGTGACGACGACCATCGTGGTGCCGCCCTCGTGGAACTCCGCGAAGAGGTCGAGGACGTCCGCCTCGGTCTCGGTGTCGAGATTCCCCGAGGGCTCGTCGGCCAGCACGATCGCGGGGTCGTTCACCAGCGCGCGAGCGAGCGCCACCCGCTGGCGCTGGCCGCCCGAGAGCTCGTTCGGCAGGTGGTCGGCCCGGTCACCGAGGCCCACCCGCTCGAGCAGCGTGCGGGCTCGATCCCGTCGCTCGCCCCGTCCGGCGCCCTGGAAGAGCTGCGGGAGGGCGACGTTCTCGAGGGCGTTGAGCCGCGGCATCAGGTTGAACGTCTGGAAGACGAACCCGACGGTCGCCCCTCGAAGCTGGGTTCGCTCGCGGCTGCTGAGGCTGCCGACGTCCCGGCCGTCGACGACGACCGTCCCCTCGGTGGGGGTGTCCAGACAGCCCACGAGGTTCATCAGCGTCGACTTCCCCGAGCCGCTAGGGCCCATGATCGCGGTGTAGGAGCCGCGTTCGATCTCGAGTGAGACGCCGTCGAGGGCGTGGACTGGCTCGCCGAGCTGGTAGGTTTTGCGCACGTCCTCGAGCGAGACAGCACTCCCCGTCTTCATGCGCGGTTCGTCCACGGACGCAGCCAAAAAGGTTCGGCGGCGGCCCGTGATCGCGACCGGTGGTCGATCCGCCGACCGAATACACTATACACTTGTACGATGCCCGTGGAATGACACCGTATGTCCTGGGACACCGTCCAGCTAACGTGGGACGACGACGTAGCGACGCTGACCGTCGACCGACCCGAGGCGCTCAACGCCCTCAACGTCGAGACGCTCGAGGCGATGCTCGAGGCGCTCGCGGAGGCCGAAGCCGAAGACGCTCGCGCGCTCGTCCTCACCGGTGCGGGCGACGACGCGTTCATCGCCGGTGCCGACATCAAGTACATGCAGGATCTCTCGACCGAGGCGGCCCAGGAGTGGGGCGAACTCGGCCACGCGGTGGCCGACGCGCTCGAGTCGTTCCCCGCACCGACGGTCGCCGCCGTCAACGGCTACGCCTTCGGCGGCGGCTGCGAGATGGCGATCGCCTGTGACCTGCGCGTCGCGGCCGAGTCGGCGCTGATCGGCAACACCGAGATCGATCTCGGGATCATCCCCGGCTGGGGCGCCACCCAGCGGCTGCCGCTGCTCGTCGGCGACGAGACCGCCCGCCGGATGATCTTCCTCGGCGAGCGACTCGACGCCGAGAGCGCGGCCGAGGCCGGCCTGGTCGGGGAAGTCGTCCCCGACGACGACCTCGAGGAGACCGCAGCCGACCTGGCCGAGCAACTCGCCGCACAGCCGAAGTTTGCCATACAGACGGCCAAGCAGGCGATGAACCAGACGCTCGAGGGCTCCCAGAAAGCCGGGCTCGATTACGAAAAACGCGCGTTCGCGAGCCTCTTTGGCACCCACGACCAGCGCGAGGGGCTGACCGCCTTCGTCGAGGACCGCGAGCCCGACTTCGAGTAAGAGATCAACGTTTTTCCCGTCGCCGTGCGCGTGAGCTACCATGAAGACGGCAGGCGGCGCTGCAGGGGCGAAACGCCGGGCGGGCGAGCGGGCCGCTCGCGAGGTCGAAGACGGCTTCGTCGTCGGCCTCGGCACCGGCTCGACGACGGCTTACGCGATCGAGGCGATCGGCGAACTGGTCGCCGACGGCCTCGAGATCCAGGGAATCCCGACCTCGTATCAGTCCCGGCAACTCGCCCTCGAGGTCGGTATTCCGCTGACGAGCCTCGACGCCGTCGAGAACGTCGATCTCGCGATCGACGGCGCAGACCAGGTCGTCGACGATCCCGACTCGCCGGCCCACGGCGCACTGATCAAAGGCGGGGGCGCAGCCCACACCCGCGAAAAACTGGTCGACGCGGCCGCAGGTCGGTTCGTCGTCGTCGCCGACCCCTCGAAGCTCGCGGACCGACTCGAGCGATCGGTCCCGCTCGAGGTGCTCCCCGCCGCCCACAGCGTCGTCGCCGACCGGGTTCGCGACCTGGGCGGCGAGCCCTCGCTGCGCGAGGCCGAACGCAAGGACGGGCCGATCGTCACCGACAACGGGAACCTCGTGCTCGACTGCGAGTTCGGGCCGATCGACGACCCCGACGAACTGGCGTCGACGCTCTCGAGCGTTCCGGGCGTCGTCGAACACGGGCTCTTCGTCGACCTGGCGGACGCGACGTACGTCGGGACCGACGATGGCGTCGAGGCCCGGGAGTACTGATTTTCAACTGTCGGTTCGGTTACGACGGACCGGGCCGTTTTCCGGCTACTCACTTCGCTCCCGGCTCCTTGTCTCTCGGCGTGTCCGCGCGAGCGGTGGCCGCCCCGAGCACCACGTAGAGGACGCCGACGAGCCGCGTCGCGGCCACGACCCACGGCTTCACCTCGAGTTCCCCTGGGTTCTCGTAGGCCACCTCGAGGAGGACGTCGACGGTCGTCCGCGGCGAGAACGCGGTCGCGAAGCCGAACACGCCGAGCGCGACCGAGAGATCCGACAGGCTGGCGTCCCGGCGGGCGAGCAACCAGAGCACCGTCGCTCCCTCGAGTCGGACCAGCGGCAGCGTCCACGGGCGACGACGTGCCGCCTCGGGATTGTCGAACGCGAGCCGTTCGGCGGGGGCGACGATCCGGTCGGGGACGAGGACCTCGAACAGCCCGAACGCGGCCGCCAGAATGCGTTTCATGGACGCCGACTACACCGTCCACGGGGAAAAAGCTCTCACGACCGGGGCCACAGGGCGTCTCAGTCGTCGACAGCGGCCGCGTCGTCGCCGGTCGTCGTGACGAGAAAGGCGATCAGGGACGCCACGCCGAGGACGCGCGTCGCGGGCGTGACCCACGGCTTGGCCTCGAGCTCCCCTGGGTTCTCGTAGGCGAGCTCGAGCCCGTACTCGAGCATCCGCCGCGGCGCCGCGACGAGCATGAACCCGAGCAGCCCCATCGGCGCTCCCAGCGCCTTCGGCAGACCGCCGGTCACACCAAGTAGCAGTCCGACTGCCAGCCCCTTGAGGCGGGCTATCGGGAGCGTCCAGGGCCGAAGCCGGCCCGCATCGGGGTTTTCGAGCGCGACTCGCTCGGCGACGTCGACGACCCGTCCCGGGACGAGTACGTGCACCAGCCCGTAGCCGACCGCCAGCAGTCTGAGCATACCGGCCGTACGTCGTCCGGAACCAAAAGGGGCGTACCGGCGACGCCACGGTCCACCACTCAGTCCGCCTCGCTTTGGTCGTCGTCCCGCTCGTCGGTTCGTACCGAGAGACCAACCACGAGCAGGTACAGGACGCCGAGGAGTCGGGTCGCCGGAGTCACCCACGGCTTCAGCTCGAGGTCGTCGGTGTTCGCGTAGACGAGCCGCTGACTCAGTTCGACGACCGGTTGCGGGACGGCCACGAGGATCACACCGGCGAGGGCGAGCAGGCCGCTGACGACCCGCAGGCCGGACTCCCGACGCGCGAGCAGCCAGACGACGGCCAGGCCCTCGAGCCGGGCTCCCCACAGGGCCCACGAGCGGCGCTCGACGTCCTCGTGGTTCTCGAGGCCGATGCGCTCGCAGGTCTCGACGACGGGGCGTGGGTTCGCGATCTCGAGGAGGCCGAACGCGATCAGCAGCGATCTGAGCATAGCGTGGGCTACGCTATCGTGGGACAAAACTCGGGTGGGCGGTTCAGTGTTCGTTTCACCTCCTGCGAGCCCGACACGTCGCCGACGACAATGGACACCTTTTCAACGACGTCATCCTATTTTTCGGTGGAGACGATTCGATGCCCGAGACATCCGACAGGAAAGACGACCACATCCGAATCATCGAAGAAGAGGACGTCGAGACCTCGGGGACGGGATTCGCGGACGTCGAGTTCGTTCACGAAGCCCTCCCGGAGATCCATCGCGACGAGATCGACACGACGACGACGCTGTTCGGGCACGAGCTGTCGGCCCCGATCGTCATCGAGAGCATGACCGGTGGCCACCCCAACACGACGAAGATCAACCGGGCGCTCGCCGAGGCCGCCCAGGAAGTCGGCGTCGCGATGGGCGTCGGCAGCCAGCGCGCCGGCATCGAACTCGACGACGAGGACTTACTCGAGTCCTACACCGTCGTCCGCGACGTCGCCCCCGACGCCTTCCTCTACGGAAACGTCGGTGCGGCCCAGCTACTCGAGTACGACGTCGACGACGTCGAGACGGCCGTCGAGATGATCGACGCCGACGCGATGGCGATCCACCTGAACTTCCTCCAGGAGGCGGTCCAACCCGAGGGTGACGTCGACGCACAGGGGTGTCTCGAGGCGATCGAACGCGTCGCGTCCGATCTCTCGGTCCCCATCGTCGTCAAGGAGACGGGCAACGGCATCTCCCGGGAGACGGCACGACGGCTCGCCAGCGCCGGCGTCGACGCGGTCGACGTCGCCGGACAGGGCGGGACGACCTGGTCGGGCATCGAGTCCTATCGAGCGGCCGCGGTCGGCGCCGACCGCCAGGAGAAAGTCGGCCAGCTGTTTCGGGCGTGGGGGGTTCCCACCGCGGTCGCCACGACCGAGGCCGCGGACGAACACGACTGCGTGATCGCGAGCGGCGGCGTCCGCTCCGGGCTCGACGTCGCGAAGGCGATCGCACTCGGCGCCCGCGCCGGCGGCCTCGCGAAGCCGTTCCTCCGCCCTGCCGGCCAGGGCACCGAGGCTGTCGTCGACCTCCTCGAGACGCTCGAACTCGAGTTGCGAACCGCGATGTTCGTCACCGGCTCGGCGTCGCTCGCCGAACTCCGGGAGGCCGAGTACGTAATCCTCGGCCGAACGCGGGAGTACCTGGCCCAACGGGATCACTGACCCCCTACGTCGGTCGCGCTCGAGCGCCGTGTGGGGCCCTCGGCTGGCGCTCAGGACACTGTTCTCGGGGACAGCGATGGCTGGTAGCTAGCCCCATCTAACGGGAGATAACACCACTGTCTGGACGCCGATACCGTCGGCTGGTCGGTCGGTCGCGTGAAAAAACGGTAGTCAGTCGGCGTCCCTTACAGGTCGCGGGGCTGGACCGTCTTCCGGTCGTTGGCTTCCGCACGTCGGGCGGCGTCTTCGAGGAGCTGGTCAACTTCTTCGTCGAGTGCGTCGTAGAAGTCCGAGGCGACGTTCTTGTCATCGAGCGCTTCCTTGACGGCGGCTTTGACGATAAGGTCTGCCATACGATGTATTCGTTTCCCCTTCCATGGTATAAGTATTACGGTTATCGATGGAAATACGGGGCTTGCAGCGGTTGATTCGACCGTTTCGACGGCCGATTTCACCGGAAAGTATATGTTCGATGAGTGGCCCTCCCCGACCACGGGTCGCTCCAGGCGGGGAAACGCGCTCGCGCGCACCCTCGAGACCACTCGCGGTCGATCAGGGAACCGGTCCGCAGTGTCGACGGATTGGAGTACGTCCGGCGCGGATTCCCGCCATGCGCGAACTCCTCGAGGCCGTCGCCGACGGCTCCCTCTCGCCGACACAGGCGGAAGCGAAACTGCAGGGATACGTCACGGACGATGCGGGCCGATTCGACGCGGCCCGGGAGCACCGTCGTGGCATTCCCGAAGCGATCCTCGCCGAGGGCAAGTCGATCCAGCAGGTCGTCTCGCTCGCCGAACTGGCCCTCGAGACGACCGACCGGGCGCTCCTGACGCGCGTCTCGGACGAACAGTTCGCGGCGCTCGAGTCCGCGCTTTCGGCATCGGCGCCGGACGCCACTCTCGAGCGTCGGGGCTCGACGATCCGCGTCACCTCGCCCGAGTACGACTCGCCGTCGCTCGACGCCACGGTCACGATCGTCACCGCGGGGTCGGTCGACGTGCCGATCGCCGACGAGGCCCACGTCGTCTGTGCCGACGCCGGCGCGACCGTCGAACGGATCGACGACGTCGGCGTCGCGGCACTCGACCGGACGCTCGATCAGGTCGATCGCTTCCGGGGGGCCGACGTCCTCGTCGTCGCCGCCGGTCGGGAAGGCGCCCTGCCGACCGTTATCGCTGGCCTCGTCGATACGCCCGTGATCGGCCTGCCCGTCTCGAGCGGGTACGGCTTCGGCGGCGACGGCGACGCCGCCCTCGCCGGAATGTTACAGTCCTGTACCGTGCTGTCGGTCGTCAACGTCGACGCCGGGTTCGTCGCCGGTGGACAGGCAGCGCTGATCGCTCGAGCGATCGACGCTGCCCGGGGGTGAGTTGGCTGCAGTAAAAATTTCCTTTCTAGAACAGAAAGCTAAAGCTTCGAATAGGCCAATGCTATACGTCGTTTGGGAAAGCGTTTTTATATATACCCCGAATAGCAGTAGGTACCGGCCAAGGCCGGTGTGACCAATGCCCAAGTGTAACCACTGCGACGCGCACGTTTCCGAGCGCTTTGCCCGTGTATTCGCCGACGAGCACGGCGAAATTCACGCGTGCATCAGCTGCTCGGCGAACGCAGGAATCGCGGAAGTGGCGAGAGACCGCGCCCGCGGAACCTGACCCTGCTCGAGAACCGGATTCGGACCACCCACGTGCCCCCACGGACGAGCCGCTTTTTACCCGACGCCGCCTACGGCGCACCGATGGCCGACGACCACGTCGTCTACGTCCTCGAGTGTGCCGACGGCACCCTCTACACCGGCTACACGACGGACCTCGAGCGACGCGTCGCCGAGCACAACGACGGAACCGGTGCGAAGTACACCCGCGGTCGAACGCCGGTCACGGTGTGCTATCGGGAACGGTACGAGTCACGGTCGGCCGCGATGTCCCGCGAGTACGAGATCAAACAGCTCAGCCGACGGCAGAAGGAACGACTCGTCGGACTCGCGTGAGCGCGCCGACGGCTCGAGCGACCTTCGAACGCCGGGTCCACCGCCGAACGCTCCGGGGTCGGCCCCGAAACATACATACTCGGGTCCATACTCACTCGAGAAGAGATGTTCGACGACCTCCTCGACCGCCTCGAACGACCCGAGTACACGGGTCCGAATCGCTGTCTGCCGTGTACGATCGTCAACCTGGCCATCGCCGCGACGGTCGGCGCGCTCGTCGCTCGCCGGTCCAGACTCGCTGGCGTTCTCGTCACCGCAGCGTCGCTCGCGCTCGTCTATCTGCGCGGGTACCTCGTCCCCGGGACGCCGACGCTGACGAAGCGGTACCTGCCGGCCGCCGTCCTCGAGTGGTTCGGCAAGGACCCCGATCCCGCCCTCGCGAGCGGGTTCGGCTCCGTCGCCACCGATCCGTCGGCCGACGAACCGGCCCTCGAGCGTGAAACCGGTAGCGAACGCGCCGACTCGAGTGCTGTCTCGAGCGTCGGCTCCAGCGACGACGAGAACGATGACACGAGCGACACCGATGGAGTCGACACACCAGCCGATCACACCGGCGCTCCCGACACCGTTTCGTCAGGCGGGGCCGTCGACCCCGCCGACCACGTCGATCTCGAGTCCTACTTCCTGACACACGGCGTCCTCGAGCCCTGTGCCGAGGAGGACGACCTCTGTCTCACCGACGAGTTCGAGCGCGCGTGGTTCGCGGAGACGGCGGCCGTCGAGGAGACGGGGCTCGAGGCCGCCGCCGTCGTCGACGCCTTCGGGTTCGACGCCGACCCGACCGGGTACGAACTGCGAGCCCGGGGCGACGTCCGGACGCTCGCCTCGGAGGCCGGACTCGCGGGCCGGTGGCCCTCGCGCGCCGCGGTGCTCGCCGACGTCGCCGCGGGTCGCGTCCTCGGGCGCTGGGTGCCCGACTGGGACGCCACCGACCCGGCGACGAGAGGGCGGATCTGCAACGCGCTGCGGATGTTCCTCGAGCGGTGTCCGACCGGCGGCGACGTGACGATGGGCGAGGACGTCGTCGAGTCCTGCTGTACGAGCCACGACGTGATCGCGGTCACCTGCGAGGAGACCGGCGAACGACTGTTCGAACAGCGACTCGACGCCCTCGACTGATAGGTACCGGTCGGACGGCCACGGAGCGACGACGCGGCGGTGGGCGGTCAACTGTGCCGCCGGCGTCGCTTTTTTCGCCACGCCCGGTGACGAACGGGTATGGAGACGATTAGTTTCGGTACCGACGGCTGGCGGGCGACGCTCGAGGAGTTCACGACGCCACGCGTTCGGATGGTCGGGCAGGCGGTCGCGACCTACCTGCGAGACGAAGGACTCGAGGACCCGGTCGTGATCGGCTACGACGCCAGGGAGAGCTCGCGGGGCTTCGCCGAGGAACTGGCACGAGTGCTGTGTGCGAACGGCTTTGACGTCCTGGTGTCCGAGCGCGATCGACCGACGCCGCTGGTCGCACACGCGATCGTCGAGCGGGGACTCGCGGGCGGACTCG
>LFCJ01000947.1_pt1 | contig 19312 bp, 13 predicted proteins | sample 643141 | NCBI WGS metagenome assembly LFCJ01 (sample SAMN03766243, study PRJNA286221) | soda lake metagenome | biome: soda lake; feature: Kulunda steppe; material: water; isolation source: sample B1-Br-g2 brine of Lake Bitter-1 | place: Russia: Kulunda steppe | collected 2010-07
CCAATAAAGGGAGGTCAATACTAAGAGAATTCCTGAACCGAATATCCGGACGATGAATACAAACTTACTTCCACTCTAATACGTACAGTGACACTGTGTGACACTGCCGTATTTTCAGCCTATGTACTAATAGTAGACACACACATATAAATCTGTCTCAGATACACTAATATTTATCAAAATATTTAACGAACTTTTGTTCTCTATAGAAATCGGTATTGCTCGGTTCAGGGACTTTGAAAAACCCGGCTCTATTGAAACCCTCGACTGATGATCTGTTTTACCCGTTGTGCTGGATACACTCCGCGAGTTCAGCAGAGGCGAAATAGTAGCGGATAGTACTCAGCGAGGGAGTAGTTCAGTCGCTTGTTATGACGTTTCGTATCGGCGTCCACCGCGGACCATCCGAATAGTGAGTAGCCCGACAGCGAGAATATAGACGATCCAGATGCCACGAATCCCATCAAATGGTTGTGTGTACTCCATTGCAGCAACGAGTAACGTAAGTCCGGCAACGTAGAGTACATTCATCCCAATATAATCTGCTAACCCTTCTTGATCGGTGACCTTGTCTGGGTCGTATCCCGCAATCAAACTGGCCATCCCAAAATACCTAATCAAGACGCCGAGAGTTCCGACCACTCCTGCAACAATGAGGAGTGAAACGGCAGCTTCGGTGCCCATAACAACAAGTGGTACTTAAATGATAAAAGTCCAATGTTGTTGAATCGTACTAGGAACTCAGACGGTCAATCGCTGAACCCACCCTCTATATTCAGTAGCTGAATTCTATCAGCCATTGAGTATTTCAATAGAGCCCGGCTCTAGTTCCTGAGGAGATGTTTATGAAATGGTGTCGTGGGACCCCCATCCATTAGAGGCGTAACTCCGGAAATCTGGTGTGTGGGTATCAAACCTCTGCTATAAATGTATAATACCTGGTTCAGTTCATGGATAAAATATCCAGCAATATAACCTCGAATGAATCTCATTCAAAGTATGTGTTTTGAGGTTTCTGTTTATATTATGGGTTGGGATTACCTCCCAAGCAGCCGTGATAGAATCCCCCGAGATTCTTCGTTATCTTTTGTTTCATCTATTAGGCCAGGTTGCCCATCAATAACACTACTTTTAGCAGGTTCTTCAATTAGGTCTTCAACTGAGTAGCCGACCCACTCCGCGAACTCCTCGGGTGCGCCGATATAGACACTCGTTCCGGACTTGTCCGACATGAATCGCTTGTCCAACCGCTTCTCGTAGTCGTAGACCTCCCAGTCTTCGCGGTCGAAATCCGCGTTGATACCATCAGGTTCCGGTTCGAACGTGATGCGACCCCCCTGGATGTCCCGCTGCCACTTTATCCGCCCCGTATCGTACATTTTCTCGGCTGGTTGATCAGCCGGGAAGTACTCGGGTTGCTCTCGATCAGCTTCCTCGTAGAAGTCACAAAAGATACGACGAACATCCTCAACGGTGCCGCTCCCTTCAGTCCACGGTTGCTCAATGAGCATTCGACGAGCGACGTAACTGAAAATGGGGTTTTCTCGTTCCAACACCTCCGCGAGGTCCTCCTGTGCCTCGTGGGATCCCGGGTCCTCGGGGTTCGAAGGGAACGAGACGTCCATGCTGAGGATTTTCATCCGGTTTGGGAACTCCGATTTGGGGAGCGCATCGTTGGTGGTGAAAATGAGACATGGCTGATCGACGCTCGTCGGGGTCCAATCGCCCCAGTAGTTCCGTATCGGACTCCAGTTCTCGATTTTGCTCTTCTCTGCGTCGATAATTGCGTACGGGAAGCACGTATCCCACTCGCGGATTCCACGAATCTCCCCGACACCCACATCGTCAGCATCGACGTGAAATACGATGCTGGCTACCCAGAGAAACCACCCGTAGACTCGATCGATCCCGAAGATACAGTTGGTATTGATCTCGGCATTACGAAGTTCGTTCATGATTCAACCGGGCGTGCCGTTCTTCCACTTGACGAGAAGCATGACCGTGAGCGGATTGAAAAGCGGCATCGGGATGTTTCTCGAAAGGAGTACGAGTCAAACAATTGGAACAAGGCGTGTCAGCGGTTATCGAAGGCGTATGCCCAATTGAACAACCGTTGGGATGACTTCTACGAGAAACTCGCTCACGATACACGCTTGTGAACGATGCAGTGTTCCTTGAAGACATAGACGTATCCGGCTTGTTGCAACAGGACGGTAACAGTCGGGATATTTCGTCGATGTCATGGCGCAAGGCCATCCAGGCCTTTCAACGCCAAGGAGACAAAAACGGTTGTCACGTCATCCTCGTACCACCGGAGGGGACGACGAAACGATGTTTGAAGTGTGGTATTGAGTCTGACAAGCCGTTGTGGGTGCGTGAGCATTCGTGTCCAGCGTGCGGTTTCGAGACTGATCGCGACATGAATTCTGCGCTGGAAGTCAAGCGTTTGGGTCTCGAAGAACTGGGAGTGGATTTCGAATGGGAAGACGTAGTAGGGCAGGGACGGTCCGAATCAGCGCCTGTGGAGACTGCGACCGCTGTGTCCACCGATGGAAGCGGGTTTTCCGCTTCGGTTGTTGTGGATGCAAGTTGTGTCGTTGAACCAGGAAGAAGCCCCATCCTCAAGGAAGCCACCGATGTGGCTAAGTAGGTGGGGGTAGTTCACCGAGAGAACTCAGCGCCCCTCAGAGCTTCGTCTTGATTCTTCAATAGAGGAGGAAGTCGTCGCGTGACACGATGTCCCTCTGATCTACACCCATTGGAAGACCGTCCTCGTCGAGCGGTTTAAAACGAAATGAGTCATCAAAGTAGTCATTTTCGAGTGCTTCGCGGAGTTCCGGTAATGTCAGGTCCTCACATAGGTCCACTTTCCGGAGTAACTCTGCTCGTTGCTCGCGGGGTAAGCCGTACTGAAGATCAAAATTGAAATCGAGCACCTCATGTCTGTCGTCGATGCCTTTTTCGATTCCGTTCAGAAGGATCTCTTGGAACCGATCGTCGGTAGAATACCCCGGAGAATCGGGTGCGTGTGCACACATGCGGATGATGAACCCAATAAGATCTTCTGCAGCCTCAAACAGCTGCGCATTCGGTTCGTCCGCATCCATGACAAGTTGCGTCACGTCTCTCCTTTCGAGATCATTGGTTAGGTATTCGAAATCGTATATTCCGTTCCTGACCCTGTCTCGGATCCGCTTTCTCGCATTCCGCTCGCTAGCCTGCTGAAGACTCTTTCGCCCTGTCAAGTAGTCTCGATCATCCGTTGTCAATATCCCGCGCTGCCGATCCGGTCCTGCCATAACTAGATATGGACACTGACACCGTCGATAATAAATATATGCTTGCTTCCGTCATCCGATACCGTATACGCTGTCCCCGAACTAATTAACCCGTCCTGACCACACCATCCAGTAGATCGCACCAAATGAAGCAAGCTAAAACAGATCCACGAGTCAGCTGCCCCATCGTTTGTGGCGAGTACATGCGCGCAACTGGGTTCTTCTTCGCCACCGATACCCAAACTTACCTTATGACTGCCTGCCACAACCTGCTTCCTGTGAACGCAGACAACCTCGCCACCGGCAACCTCCCACTCGGCTTCCGAACTACGAATTTCCTCCCCGAGATCGACATGTACCTCCAAGACACCGACATCCGCACACGCTACCGGGTTGATATCCGCGACACAACCGGCTTCCTCTTGGACACTACACTCGACATTATTGGCATCCCAATCGACCTCGATCCACAAGTCTACGGCTACACTGTCTGGACCACCAGCGACATCACTCCAGAAGAACCCACAGGAACCACCATCGACACCATCGGCTTCCCAGGCCGGTCCTTCCCCTCTGCTGACGACGAATACGACACCGACCAGTACGCACACCAAATCACGAATCCGTACCTTCTCACGCTTGAACCCCAGAACTCCAGCCAAAACGGGGTCCCAAATGATACCGGACTCATCGGAATCGGACTCGACACTGACCGAGGGAAGCAATCACAGGACTACAACGGATTCAGCGGTAGCCCAGTCCTCGGCCACGGCCTAGTCGGCATCCACGAGGCAAACAACCCAGTCACCGTCAAAAACACCGAAACAAGTGAAACCGCCGACGCCATGATGATCTACCACTGGCACGTCGAAGCACTTCTACACCTCCTCAACCAGCACCAAAGTACCCACTAATCAATCTTCAAAGGAACACAACCATCCTGCTGAAAATACCTGCCCCGTCGCATAATCAAGCCACGACTCAACACATCCGGGATTATGCCGCGATGCTACCTACGAGTTACTGGGACAGCAGCAGGCTCGTGACCACAGGGCTCTGCTAACTGCGCGTCACCCAACAGCTTTGATAAAAAACCCGCGTCAACTGTCGTGATTCAGGAATTCGCGTACCTCGTCACTGTCGAGTTCGTGGTTCATCAACTGCCGGTACTACACACACGCAAGTGACCCATTGTACTGCGCAAGGTACTCCGGGTTCAGGCTCTCATCAGGGAGCGGGACTCGCTCACCGTCTTAATCCAGAATCGTTCGTTGTAACAGCTCGCTTTGCGTCTCGAACGCCGGATTCACGTGCAGTCGGTAGTCCCGGTCGATCGTGAACAGGCCACGGTCGAACGCAGCGTGATGCGTTTTACCGAGTGGCAGCACGTTCGTCAAATCCGCACTGCCCTCCAGGTACTCACTCACGACTGGTGTCTGGAATTTCTTCTTCGTTTTCAGCAATTACGACACGGTCAGGTTGCGAATAGGTGATACCGTAACTGGTTCGTAACTCGTCCAGTAGTTGCGCTTCAGTAACGTCGAGCGTTGCAGGAACGATGTAAACGACGTACTTTTCGTCAGCCCTTTCGTCAGAAATAATGGTAATGGACTCGATGTGGTCACTGAGCTCTGCCTGTTCAAGCAGCGTCTCCCTGGACGGCGGTCGTTGATCTGCTGGTTTCAGCCCCTCGATTTTCCCTTTGAGGGAGAGTTCACAAAGTGCAGTAGCGACCGCTCGTTCCAGTTTCTGTTCACGCACACCAAAACCGGTCTCAGAAAGATCGCTCACGATGTGTTTGTATACGTATACAGCGTTATCCGTCAGATATGCCTTGTTTTCTTGCTTGTCAATATCGATGTGAATGGGTATTGCGTCAAACCCGGTTGCATCGACCTCGAAGCTGGAATACCGACCAGTGTGAACGATGTCGTCTTCACCAATTATTTCTGATTGAGTAAAAGCATCCCAGTTCACACCATCGTATTCGAGATTGAACCGGTCTTTTCGCAGTCCCTGTTTCGGAGTGATTTCGTGCAAGTGATCGGTGATGTGACCGTCGCCAGACTCAGGCTCGGCTGTGATGGTCTCGGTCGACTGGTGATCTGGGTCGTTTTCAATGGTCTCGACAGCTTCGAATCCCAGCCCTCGCTCTCGAAGTTCGTCGAAAACCGGGGTTGTACAGTCGTTGCATAATCGCTCACCAGCATCAGTCTGATAGAAGAGCGTTCGCTCGTCCCTACAGTGATCACAGATACCTGTAAACGAGTACTGATACACGAACAGCGTATTCACGTCTTCTGAAGTCATCTGTGCAATGTTTGTGCGTCAACCTTGCTTGAGACAGGCGATTCGAGTGGTTTGATCACTGGCATTATCTTCATACCATGGCTACCGTGTTTCAGCAATGTACACGTCTCGGTCTCCCCAGAACGGGTCAGTCCCTTGATCGAAAGACTCCGCTTTTGCATCGACCACAGAAAGTTCAAAGGTTGCTGTAATCATCGAATCATCGCCCCAACTGACGGGTGTACCACTCGGCTGCGTAATGTACGGAGGAAGCGCATCGGAGCTGTTAGACTCAACGACTACCGTGACCGTAGTGTCGTACCTGCCGACTGAGAGTGGCTCCGTAATATTCCAACAACCAATTTCCGGGCCTCCGTCAGGTCTGACGAGTTCCGTCACCAAGTGTATGAGTTCATCCTCAACCAGTACACTCGTCGTCAATGTACTGAGAAGAGGATCAACTCGCTGAGCTTGCTCGTAACGCTGATCAGCCTTTGAAGGGTCACCATCGTCTACGTCCGGCGTAAATCGACACCACCACAACAAGTGAACCCCGGTCGGAACCGACACAGCAACCGGATTTCCTGGGTCCAATGGTACAGCAACTGGCGTGACATCAGCGAGAGTCATATTTACGCGGATCAAGCCGAGTTAGCGGCAGCAATAATACTCGTAATGTCCTGATCAAGTTGCGTTTCGAGTTTATCAATGTCAGGTATCGTGAACGGAGTCGTGTCTTTATTTCGGTACTCAGATGTCAGTCCTTCCCGATGGAACGCCGCGAGTCGCTCTTTCAAATCAGACTCAGTCGCGGTCACGAGAAATTTAAGCAACCGTTCCTGAGACTCAACGTTCCCAGCAGCGTACGTTTTCACTGCCATCGAAATCTCAAGCCGTTTCGCGTCGTCAATCGTACCGAGGTCACACTTCTCAAGAAACCCCTTGACTGCTGGTGGAAGAACGGTAAATTGATCATCCGAGTGCCTTACCGCAACACCGATCTCAACGAGGCGATCTAAAAACTCCTCGTACGGCTTCAGGATGCGCTCATCCTCAATGAGCGGCGAATACGACGCTGATAGGGGTGCCTCCCGAGTAGAAAGGTACTTGAGATCGGTCTCGGTGAACCCAAAATTGAGGAAGTAGCGTAGTAACGGGTCAGGATAATCACCAATAATGCGTTGAAGGGCGTCCTCGCGGTCTTGAATGAATTCGTGAACTAATCTCGATCCGATGTATCCCCCGGTGTCACTCGTCCGGTACCCGAACTCATGTTTTCCAGTATACTCGTGCTTCTGAACCAAGTCGAGTTGCCGGAGCGTGTTAATCGCGTTGCTGTACTCCGAGTCAAGATCAGTGTGCGGAACGCCGATCGTACCTGTCTGTTCTTGCCCTGTATACACCAAGCGAAGTGCTTCGAGCGTCCGAGATACCCGGTCACGATCATCGTACCGAGTTCTCAAGACAGTGCGGAGATCTGCTACTGTCGAAAGGTCGGAGGGAAGGAGTCCGAATTCGCTGGCCATCCGCTCAATAGCCTCCCCGAGCGTTTCACCTTCTGCTCGGTAGTCATCAAGTGCTTCAAGAAGGTCATCAGAAATACACACAGGTTCACCCATTGTCATGAGCAACCAACTTACTGAAGGCAATTATATTTTGGGAGACTAACTAAAGCTATCACAAAAACATTGTCCACTCGCTTAGATCCTTTTCCCACTTCCCTACACCCACATCAACGCCGCGTTATGCTGCGCAATGTATTCCGGATTCAAGCTCTCCTCGGGAAGCGCGACCCGTTCACCGTCTCGGTCGTGAACCGTTCGCTGCAGCAACTCACTTCGCGTCTCGAACGACGGATTCACGAGTAATCGTTAGTCCCGGTCGATCGTGAACAGCTCACGATCGAACACAGCGTGATGCGTCTTACTCAGCGGGAGCACGTTATTCAAATCCGCCCTGTACAGCGGGTAGTCACTCCACGATAACATGCGCGCCACGTCCAACAACCCAGGGTGATCAACACCCGAAACCGGGCATTCTCGGCCATGACGCGACAACACCGTCGCACGGAACTTGGGATCAATCGCACGAGCATGGATCGTCGTCGCGTATGTCCCAGCACGCATATCGTCGTCGTCCAGTCTGAATCACTCCACTCCACAACAGCCTTCTCAACGACCGGCCTTCACCCGTCAACACGAACGCGTTACCTCGCTCCTCGACAAGCCCCATACTCTGCAACCAATTCACTCGCTGACGCGCCATATCGGTTGGTCTCCGGTTCCGTGGCTGCCACGCAAATCCGGATCACGAGTGCTGCGGTATATTGACCGACGGTAGAACGCCTTTTTTGTATTCGAAGCTTGTGGTGGTAGCTTTCTTACATGGACAGAAGTAGCTAGTTTGTGTTCGTGTAAGGCTTAAACAGGAACCTTAATTCACGTGTGGAAAAGATGTCTCGCTGGAATTTGGCAAGAACAGATATATATTTCTACTGATCAGTACCCACATGGAGTTTATGCCGACGACTGCGGATACGGACGCGGCTGGGGCCGAGGCAGAGTTAGAGGTGTGGGAACGACTCAAACAAGTTTTCGACGCTCACGAAAACGGTATTGCGTACCATCAGTATCCAATCGTCGATAAAGGAGGTGACAAATTCGATCACGAGCCAGATATTGTGATTTTGCATCAAGAGCTTGGACTGCTTGTCATCGAAGTCAAAGGCTATCAGAGCCGTCATATCGACCGTATCGAGGGACATACCTGGCATCTTCGAAATATGAGTCATTCGCGGTCCACACCACATCAACAGGCGCGGAACCAAGCACTGTTCTTGCGCCGGTTCTTCACGAGTGAACCGGCGTTATCCGATCTCGATGGGTGCCGTGTTCCTGCGAATACATTTGTTGCACTTCCGAACATCACGAGGACGGAATGGGAGGGCCGTGGTTTCAATGGGCCTGCTGCACCGCGAACGCTCCTGAGTGACGATTTAACACCTGTTGCATTACGCGACGCGCTTGAAAAGGTTCGAACGTTCGACCCCCTCACTGACGACGAGTATGATGCCGCACGCGACGTGCTCAGTTGCGGCCAACCGATCAGTGGCGATCGAACTGATCCACCTACGAATCCGACGTCGAAAGGCGAACTGTACGAACGTGTGACCAACGGGCTTCGCGGACTCGATCAACAACAACAGGAAATCGGGATGCTCGTTCCACCAGGACCACAGCAGATTCGCGGGATCGCTGGATCAGGAAAGACCGTCCTATTAGCGATGAAAGCTGCACGTACGCATCAACGGCACCCTGAGATGGATATTGCAATTACCTTCCAGACGAAAAGCCTGTACGAGCAACTAACAACGCTCGTCGAGCGGTTCTATCAGCGCTTCGCCAACGACCAACCCAACTGGGAGAAACTCTCCGTTCTTCACGCGTGGGGCGGTCAAGAATCCGGTGAGGGGGTTTACTATAACCTTGCAACAGCCGCTGGCCGTAACCCTCGAACATGGCATGGAGCATCTAACGCGTTCCCGGATCGAGAGGACGTGTTCGACGCATGTTGCGAAGAACTACTCAACGAAGCAGCTATTCCACAGCTCTACGACGCGATTTTCATTGATGAAGCCCAAGACTTCGGGCCGAATTTCTTCACTCTCTGTCTCGACGCACTCGACGAGAACCAGCGACTCGTCTGGGCATACGATGAAGCACAAAGCCTCTCTAACCTGACGGCACCAAGCCCAATCAATATTTTCGGCACCACTGAGAATGGCGAGCCGGTTCTTGATCTGCGTGGCTCATACACGCGTGGAGTGCAAAAAAGCCATATCATGCGACAAGCCTACCGATCACCCAGATCCGTTCTGATGGCAGGTCACGCTCTTGGAATGGGCCTCAAATCGACCAATGGACCGATTCAGACTATTACCAGAAGTGACGGTTGGGACGCTCTCGGATATGACGTTGAAGGGGACTTCAGAGAGATCGGCAAAGAGGCAACGATTCGCAGACCAAGCGAATATTCACCACACCCGTTACACGAGGTTCGGGAAGCCAAACCGTTCGTCCAAGTAGAATCGTTCCCCACCAAAATGGCGGAGTTAGAGTGGGTTGCGAAACAAATTAACCAAGATATTGAGAGCGGGCTCCAACCAGAGCAGATACTGGTTATTGTGCCCGGCTCCCGACACCGGGATATCGGACACGTACTCCTTCGTGACCAACTTGAACAACACGACCGTAACGTGAACTGCGTCTGGCTTGACGACCCGAAAGTGTTTGCCACGGATGGCGAAGTCACTGTGTCGGGGATTCACCGAGCAAAAGGCAACGAAGCGGCTTCAGTGTACTTCGTCGGGCTGGAGAATATCCAAGACCCAGCATATCGGGACAGTGCCGTCCACCGTCGCAACGAGGCTTTTGTTGGTATCACTCGATCGCGTACCTGGTGTACAATTACCGGTGTCGAAAGCGACGGCGTAACCATACTGAACGAAGCAAAACAAGTCGCCGCAGCTGTCTCACGCCCGAGTCCGGAGATCACGTTCGAAATACCCGACCCTACAAAACTGGATCACGAGCTAGAAGAGGATTCAAACCTTGAAACCCCAGAGCTGTTTGATTTCGCTGACTAAACCTCAATTCGAGGGCTCAACCATGGCTAAAACGCTGTCTCATTACTAGTATTCCGCCAAGCGTCGACTGATGAGTGAAACCGGACGAAAGCTATCGGTTTCACTCACCTGTTCAGGTTTGGGAAGCCACTAGTCTCGTATCCACTGCATATGACTAGCGGGTCCAGTTCTCGATAACAAATAGGCAATACGTTATTACAGGTACCTTGATAATCAGTAGTTAGTATGTCACCAAACGTGACTGAGTTGGAAAACGGTAGCGTGTCTGTCCGAATCAAATCACGGAGAGGAACTGGCACCCGGGACGAAGATGAGATTATTGTTCAAGCCGTATACAGCGACCTCGATGAAGCCGAGAACGAATCCCATCGACTCAACCAGTTACTGGAAAAACGAATGCAAGACGCACGGAGTATTAGAAACGTAGAGGAACAAGACAACAATTCTGGTACCTCCAACCCAGAGCCAAGTGAGCCTGAAGTTTCCAAGGTTTATCTCGGAGATGGTTCCCGATTAAATGGTTGGGTTCCCGTCCCGAAGCAGATTGTTTTTGATAAAATTGCACCACTTGTCTCTAAGAACGGCGTAGATAACAGCGAAATCCCCGGTATCAAAATGAATTTTAGTAAAGATGTACCGATTAGCGGCTGGTCCGAAGTCGATGCCGATGTCGTTTCAAACGAGATCGAACCGCTCGTTCGGAAGTACCGATTGGATAAGAATTGACTCTCTACAGGCAACTGTCTCTCACAGCTCAGTAATCTCTTAATTTAGAGGGTGCCATAGGAAAGTTCATACACGTTAACAATATTTGAGTAACAGATTGATATCGTCTTGCACTTGCTGTAAGTCAATGTTAGATAGTTTCATGACATTATGAGAATCGCCCTGTGGGACCATTTGATTTAGACCACTATTCGAATCAGTACTCGAATTATCTGTCGAGGTGCATCGTGAGTGCCTGATCAATTCTGCGCGCAATTTCAAGACCTTCCCATCGGTTACGAAGTGGACTGGGGATATCTTCGTTCAGCAGATCGGCATCCTCAAATTCGTTCCATTTAAGCTTCAGGTATTTTCCAACGACAACACGATCAATCGGAATCTCATGTTCTTGATGCCAATCGATGATATTCTTATTATTCTTACTGGAGTTGCATGACCTACATGCAGGGACCATGTTGCTAATCTCATCAGCCCCTCCAGCGTCACGTGGGATGATGTGATCGAACGTAGTTTTAGATTCTTGATTACAGTACGTGCAGTAGCCAAGGTTTTCCTTCAGTTGGTACTGGTTCTCTTTGAGTACTGAGGACATCGTGATTTCACCGCTCGTCAGTTCATTGTATTTAGTCCACAGCAGCCAGCCTTTGAATTGGTCTGGATGATCAATTGTCGAAGCTAGGTGAGTGAGTCGAGCATACTGATAGCAAATAAGATCACGGTGCGTCTCTACTCGGTTTGGAACGTGTGAAAACGCAGATTGTAGACGCTCAGAAGGATACGAATATATCTTCAATCCAGCAGCAGACGCCTCCGATTGGAGATCTCCCAGTGGCATCCTTGTCCAATTATCTACACTCTCATCAAGCGCCTCCTTCGCAACAACCTGGATAACCGGGGTTTCCTCATCGTAGTTATCATTAAAATCCGACACAGTCTTTCCTGTACCCGGAACTAGAAATTCGCCACAAGTCTCGTCAGGGTGACCCACTACAATATACCGGTCGTATCCAGCATCAGAATCGATCACAGTCATTCCTATTGGGAGTCGATGTTCCGGCTCGCGTTGCGGTTCAGGAGGCATTTTGCTCTGATAGAAGTATCATTCAATTATATAAATAAACTGTGCTGTATCGTTTGCGTTACATTCTATCGACCTAATCAACAGACCGGTTTGGCTACAATCCAAGACTCATTATACACACTACTGTACTACGTCACCTCGTTGGATTCAACCGAGTTCTACACCCACGCAAGCACTGCATTATGCTGCGCAAGGTACTCTGGGTTCAAGCTATCATCCGGGAGCGCAATTCGTTCACCTTCCCGATCGAGAATCGTTCGCTGCAACAACTCACTTTCTGTCTCGAACGACGGATTCACGTGCAGTCGGTAATCCCGGTCGATCGTGAACAGTTCCCGGTCAAACGCGGCATGATGCGTCTTACTCAACGGGAGCACGTTCGTCAAATCCGCCCTGTACTCCGGGTAATCACTCCACGATAACACGTGCGCCACATCCAACAACCCAGGGTGATCAACACCCGAAATCGGGCACTCTCGGTCATGACGCGAAATAACCGTCGCACGGAACTCAGGATCAACCACACGAGCATGGATCGTCGTTGCGTACGTCCCAGCACTCATATCGTCGTCGTCCATTGCTGACGTCCAGTCTGAATCACTCCACTCCACAACAGCGTTCTCGACGAATGACCGGCCTTCATCCGTCAACACGTATGCATCGCCTCGCTCCTCAACGAGCCCCATGCTCCGCAACCAATTCACCCGCTGACGCGCCATGTCCGTCTCCCCACGACTCCACACTAACTCCGGATGCGTATCCAACTGCTGCTCACTCACCTCCCCAAGCGTCATCGGCCCAGCCGACAACGCATACAGCAGACTACGAAGCCCAACATTCCGATCACACATAATCCGAAGCAACGTCCCCACATCACCCTGCTCAACGTACTTCCGACCAGTATCCCCGAGCACCCACTGATCATCCGCCTGTTGAAGGAAGTTAACCTGCAATAAGTAATTCACCCGCCGCATAATCGACTCCCGACTCGACACATTCTGAAACGCGCCGCGATGCCACCCAACGAACTCATCAGTCGTCGGATGATGCGCTTCAACGAATTCAAGAATCGCGTCTAATGTCTCAACGTACCGCGTCCCACCACCAAACATCGGGACAATACTACGCAGACGATCAGTTGGCATGCAGTGTACTGTCGTCTAATTGTCCCGCAAGCGCGACATCTGTTTCCGTAACGGTTTCTGGATCGACTAACTCAATCTCCTCTGTGAGTTTGTGGTGTATCCTTCGAATCGTACCGATAGTCCCATATCGACGACGTCTCCGATGTATCGTGCTCAACTGCCCTTCTGCCCAGTCGCTCATCTCGTGATCATTCAGTAGTTCGAGGATTTCTTCTGCTTCTCCACTTACGTCTTCGTCGCTGTCCGCAATCTGCCGACATAGCTGTTTGATATCGGTAACAACATTGCTATCGCCACTCTGTCGGCTCAAAATATCATTTTGCCACGTACTCGGCATACCCAGCTCACTTACGAAGGATTCCAACTCTTCAAAATCACCTTCCGGGATCGTGTGGCGAGTAGTATCGGGAGAGGAGATTGTCTTGAACACTCGAACTTCATCTGTCTCCAGCCGTGGGAATTGGGTGAAGACCGTTTGTCCCCCAATTGTCGTGCTTTGTACTCGATCTGAATCGAAGATAGTGGTTCGCCATTCAGTGCGTCCACTACTATGTTTTAAATGTGCGAGTGAGACATATCCCTCTTCGCCAGGCCCGACGAAGTACTGCGGTTCCGACCTGTCTTTGACAGCATCGTAGGTTTCCCGGAGCTCCTCAATGTCAACATCATTCTCCTCACAAAACACCTGAACAACATTTCTAAGATCGTCATACTTCGACCCAATTCCCTCTAACCGTTCGTCTCCAAACACTGCTCCACCCTCTTCCAACCGTTCATAGGTGATGAGAGTCTTGTGCACTTGTTCTTCAGCGGTGTCCAGGATAGGTGCGGCATGGCCGAATGTATTAGCGATATCTTCGATTTTCTCTTCTATCCGCTCGACTAGCCCGAGCTGCTTTCGCAGGTCGCCCGTCGGAGCAAAGTTGTATATCAGGAGTTCGTCATGCCGCGTTGTGATGCGATCCAGACGCCCAATTCTCTGCTCCATCTTCATCGGATTCCAATGGAGATCATAGTTAACCATAGCCCGCGCATCCTGGAGATTCTGTCCGACCCCTAGTACGTCGGTCGCAAACAGGATGTCGATCTCTTCGCCGGCGGTCACATCGGCCTCTTGAGCTTCTGGAGCGAATCGCTCAACGATTCTCTCATCGTACCCGCTTCCCCCGTGAACAAATCCGACGGTAGGATTACTCGGATCTTGACCGAACGTAGCAACGTTAGTGTGCGCTGGATTCTCACTAGTTAGTTGCTCGAAGAGATGCGTGATCGTGGGTACGTACTGGCTGAATATGAGAACCTTCTCATCTGATAGTTCTCGGTTAATCAATCCACGCAGACGTTCCGCCTTAGCGTCCTTAGTGCGCCCATCTTCTTTGGTCTGAAGTGCATTCTGTGCCTGCCGTTTTATTCGATCCAGTTCTCGAAGGTCTTCGTCAATGTCTGCTACGATTTCCTCCCTTTTTGATGGGCTGACTCTATTGAGGGCTTCTGCGACATCCTCAAAGTCAACATCTTTGGCGAAATCGTCCTCGAATGTATCTCGTATTTGCTTGACGGCGTCACTCCGATTTTGCGCATCATCCAAGTCACCAGTAGCGATGTGACGCGTGATGCGCTCTCGTTCCATAAGCCGTTCAACAGAGCTTTCGAATGCGGCGAGGCTGCTCTCTAGACGCTTCAGGAGGTTGATGAGCATCAGGATGCTCGCATTCTGATACTCAATGATCAGCTCTTCCTCCTCATCTCCATCAGCGTCATACCGATCAGCGCTAACGTAGGGAATGTTCAGTCCGGAGCTCTCAGAGTCATCTGAGCCGATTACTGTATCGACAATATCAGTATAAAGTTCGTCGAGACGAGGATCATCGGGTGTGACGAGACGGGGCATTCGATCAGGGACGCTAATGGCCCGATCTCCGATGGTGATGTCCTCGTAATTTTCGAGGATGTACTTCCGGTCCCTCGAAATAATCACTTCCCGCATAATCGACTCAATAAGCCTTTCAAGCTCTGAAATCCGGCTCTGAGTACTCGTAGACTTGTCTTCCTCGCTGGATAAACGGTCGTATTGTTTAAAAATCTCACTCGGTGACAAGCCCTTGAGCTCGATGTCAAAGTCGTCATCATCGGCAAACACCTTGATCAAATTGTCTACGTCCCGGACAGAGTTGTGAATCGGCGTCGCAGTGAGCATCACGAACTTCTTGCCCCTCCGGCCAATTGACTGAAGCTTGTCGTAGCGCTGTGTTCCAGTATTTCGGAGATTGTGGGCTTCGTCGACGAGAATAAGATCAACTCCACGGAGCCGTTGTATCTCCTTTTCAGATAGCCGGGAGAGTTTATTGAAACTCATAAACGTCTTCTCAGCAGTTGTCGGGAACTCCCCGGTGTCCGCATCAAGGAGATCCCGCATCCACATCCGCTTCAGCCGCTTTGGAGCGATGACGAGGACATTATCTCTTGAACTCGTGTACTCCTGTACGAGAGGAGCTCCGATGTAAGACTTACCGAGTCCGACGCTGTCGGCTAGAACGACGCCATTGTATTTTTCGAGCGGGCGACGGGCTGCCCTGAACGCGTCCTGCTGAAACGCTGTGAGTTGTTCTTCGTAATCGCCAGCAATGTCCTGAAGTAGGGTACCCTCTCGGACATCTCGGGAAAATTGCTCAACAATAAACCGCTTCGTCGCTTCGTACGGTGAAATGGTTTCGACCTCGGCGATCGATGTTTCCCCCTCTCCCGTGGAGATGTCTGGGAGATCGTCTCCGAACTGTGACTTCTCTATCTCGGCGGACATCAGGTCCTTATCGAATTCGCTGGCCTCCTCCCAGATCTCCTCGTACCACTCGCCGAGATACCGGATTGTGTTGTTATCTTTCTTTTCGACGTTCAGCTCGACGTTTCCGCGGAGGCCGCTAGCAGAGAGGTTTGAAGAGCCGATAATCGCCCGGCCAAGGTCCGGGGAACCCGCCGGATGCTCGAAGAGGTAGAGCTTCGGATGGAATCGACTGTCGTCGTACACTCGCACATCTGCCTTGTCCTCCTGAATGAGTTCGTAAAGTCGATTGATCCCCTCTTGGGCCTCCTCGCGGTCGTACTCGTCTAGGTCGTCAGCGAACCCGCGTTCAAGTTCATCGATGGTGCGCTGGTCAGTATCAGTCCCAATGAGGATCTCGACGCGTTCGGCCCTTCGGAGATTCTTCTTCAGGAGATCGAACCCACCGAGGTAGAAGTAACCGACGGCGATGCGGACAGTCTCGGCTTCAGGTACCAGCGCGTTCGCTCGCTCAGCGACATCATACTCGCGGTTGTCGAGAACGTCGGAGTAATCGGTCCAGTCGGGCATAGTTACGAATAGAGTGAGACTACTTCGTCTTCTATGTCTTCACGGACCTCTTTAATATCCCGATTTCCAGAGCCTTTTCGGCATTCAATCGCTTCATCCACAAGTCTCTCAATCGACTCGCGTGCAGATTGGTCTGGAATAGCGATTGGGATATGTCTCACATCAGTAGTCTGCATCCCAGAGCTGTTCAGGAATGTATTCGCAACATCATTAATTAGATCTGAAAGTAGCACTCCAACTAGATATTTTGGTGTGATCTTATCTATGGTAGTTGTAAATATGATTAGGGGTGCCCCAATGAGCCGATTATTTGTATATCGCACTGCTAAGTCAGAAAACCCCCCAGTGGAAATCAGAATCCCTTCAGAGAAGGAATATTCTATGTTCTTGATTAGTCCATCTGATTTGATTCCTTCCACTGCATCTTCAGACCAATTCACATACTCAAACGTTTCTTTATAATATGTCTCCCCGTTTTTGAAACCTTTCTCAATAGGGACCCACGTAGCGTCGTCCCATTCCCCGTCTATGCCTTCGATTTTCTCTTTTTGTGAAAGAGTTGATGGATCACGGAGATGCTTCTGCTTAATAACTCTGGATCGGTATCGGAATGTCTCCTCGTTCTTTTGAACATATCGGAAGTCACTGCCGTTTCTATTTTTAATTTTCTCTGCGTCCTTGCTCCCCTCAATATATGCAGTATACTCTTCAACATCACCTGTTTGAATTCCAACCCCACCGAGAGTTAGTAATCCCAGTATGGAGACAGAGCCAGCGGAAAGACCAGAAGTGTGCTCTCGTTCAATTCGATCTAAATTGTCCTCAAGACTGTCCGAGTCCACTATTTCATTTTCCCATGTTTCGGATAAGTCAACAATCCGGGTCATAAACTGGGAATGCGTTTCGAGATTCTCTTCGCTAGGTTCGAAAAAAGCACTTCTGATAGTATCGCGGAACAATCCTACGTTGACCCTGTATCCTCTTGTAGGCTGACTGACCCCTATCTTATAGGATTTATATGACGAATGGACTTTTGAGTCGTTGTCGTTAACAAGGGTAGACAACTTCCCGATCAGAGATCGGTATTCGTTAATTGGCGTCTCAGAAGCGTCAATATACGCGAAATCGTGCTCTGGTGGCACAGATTGTTTTCTTAGACAGAAGATGGCTGGATTGACATTAGCATCAAAGGTGTTTGGATTTGCTCGTATCAGCTGATCTAATTCGTTATTCTGTAACAGGTGTCGCGTAGTCTGCTTTGATCCAATAGTATAGAATGTATTGCTTGTAATATAAGATAATACTCCACCTTCGCGCGTGAGCTCCCAGCCACGAATATTAAATTTTTGGTAAAGGTCGTGACGCATCCGTGGGATGGTCTTATAAAAGTCGTACTTCTCGTCATAGAACCGAGCAAGTTCCCCTATGTAGTCCTGTTTTGACTGTCCCTCATACGGAGGATTTCCTATCACGATATCGAATCCACCGTTTAGAATCACCTCTGGTATATTCGTCGTCCACGCGAACGTCTCCTCAACCTCAGCTGCGACGTCGGTCATCCAGTCGCCCTGCTCTACGGCCAACTGCGTATCAAGTTCATCGGTGAGTTCAGTGAGGCGTTTAGTGAGTCGATCTTTCTCTTCGCCGTGTGCGGTCTGATATGCAGTGCGGACCTCGTGTATCTCCTCTAGTGTGGCGTCAAGCCCCCCGGTCAGGGTCGCCTGCTGGGCCTCAACGTTTGTTGGATCGTGCTCGCCGACTAGACTGTTTCCGACGAAGAACTTGAACCCGAGATTGGGTAGTGCGAACTCGTTGTTTGTGTCGAGGAACTCCTCATGATCGACATCGAGATCCTGCATCAGGTGAAGCCAAACACGGAATTTACACAATTCAATGCCACCAGCGTCGATATCGACACCGTAGAGCGTGTCCGCGATGAACTCTTTTTTCAACTGGAACCGGCTTCGGTCGTCACCAATACTCTTGTCAAGCGCTTCCGAGACGGCAACAAGCTCCTCCAACATGGCGATGATGAACGCACCACTTCCCACTGCTGGGTCCATTACGGTCGCAGAGCGAAGAGCATCATCGATGGCCTCAATCTGGTCTTCTGAAAGAGACTCGGGAGCAGTATGGTCACTGACCAGTGACACAGCCTCTTCGTGGGAGATGTCGGTTTTCCCCAGCAGGTGTTGCTTAAGCGCGTTCTTCGTCATGTAGGCGGTGATCGGCTTCGGTGTGTAAAACGCGCCCACCTCTGAACGCTCGTCCTCCTGCATGAACATCTCGAAGATGCGCCCGATGAACTCCGGATCGACGACGAGTTCCTGTTCACTGGGGTTCGATTCACGCAGCGAGATCTTGTATTTCCGGAGGAATCCTTCCGGTTCCCCATCGTCGCCATCCTCCGGACTGAGGAGCTTGTCGAAGAACGCCTCGTCAATTTCAACGTCCGCCTCAATGTCCTTGCGCTCGAACAGACCGCCGTTGAGGAAGGGAATCTGACCGAGACTGTCCGTTTCTGTTGTCCCCTCCTCTGAGAGAGCTTCGAAGAACAGTGGCTCGAACAAGTCGTCGTAAACGTGTAGATCTTCCTCTTCGGCCACTTCTTCGTACTTGTTCTCAACGTAGTCGACGTCTCCATCGAGCCAACCCTTCTCCTCGATAAACAGTAGGAACAGCACTCGGTTGACGACAGTTCTCGTGTAGGCGTTGAGGTTCTCTTCCGGGTCTTCCAGACCGTGAATTGCGTCCTGAAGGTCCTCGCGGAATATCTCCCCGAAGTCTTGATAGAAGCTC
>LFCJ01000948.1_pt1 | contig 19306 bp, 19 predicted proteins | sample 643141 | NCBI WGS metagenome assembly LFCJ01 (sample SAMN03766243, study PRJNA286221) | soda lake metagenome | biome: soda lake; feature: Kulunda steppe; material: water; isolation source: sample B1-Br-g2 brine of Lake Bitter-1 | place: Russia: Kulunda steppe | collected 2010-07
ACTCAACGGACCGTGATGGCCGTCAGTGGAGACGGCGTCTTTTTTGATTTCAAGCGTATACGATCGGCTATGCCGACAGTGTACATTACCGCACCCCCCGAGGAAGCCGACGACATAGCGGCGGCGCTCGTCGAAGAGCGACTTGCTGCCTGTGTCAATCAGCTGTCGACGACCTCGACGTATCGGTGGGATGGCGAGGTCCACCGCGATGAGGAGGTGGTGTTGCTCGCAAAGACGACCGCCGACGCCGTCGATGCCCTCGAGAAACGCACCCTCGAGTTACATCCCCACGAGGTGCCGTGTATCGAACGGTTCGAGGAGGCGGCGGTCCTCGAGTCGTTTGCCGAGTGGCGAGCCGAAAGTGTCGAGTAATTTCTCGAGTCGAAGTCGTGACCAACGATAGCCAGTGACACGCCAGACTGCCCGAAAAAGCAACCCTTAAAACTCACGCACGGGTTCTTGCGGATATGGCTGGAACCATCGAAGTGCTCGTTCCGGGTGGCCAGGCCAACCCCGGCCCACCACTCGGTCCAGAGCTCGGACCGACGCCCGTCGACGTTCAGGCGGTCGTCCAAGAGATCAACGATCAAACGGCAGCGTTCGACGGCACCGAAGTCCCCGTCACCGTCGAGTACGAAGAAGACGGCTCCTTTAGCATCGACGTCGGTGTCCCACCGACGGCCGCACTGGTCAAAGACGAAGCTGGCTTCGAGACCGGCAGCGGCGAACCTCAGAAGGATTTCGTCGCCGACCTCTCGATCGACCAGGTCAAAACCATCGCCGAGCAGAAAAAGCCCGACCTGCTCGCGTACGACACCAAAAACGCCGCCAAAGAAGTCGTCGGCACCTGTGCCTCGATGGGCGTCACCATCGAAGGCGACGACGCTCGAACGTTCAAAGAGAAAGTCGACGACGGCGAGTACGACGACGTGCTAGTCGAAGCGTAAGCGAAACCATTGCTCGAAGCACGAGCGTAAGTTTCGACCGATAACGGTCCTGTCCTCGAATATCTTCAACCCGGTGTCGTCAGCAGACGCCGGTCCGACCAATCTATTCGTCTCGAGGACCGACGCTCGAGTCCGCAAGCCACGTTTGTAGCGTCTCTCGAAACGCCTCCATCGACTCGGTCCAGGTCGGGTGTGTGTTGGCAGTCTCGAGTGCCCGACAGCCAAGCGAGGCGAGTCGCTTGCGGTCAGCCACGAGTCCGTCGAGACACTCGGCGATAGCGGTGGGATCGTCAGGGTCGACGAGATATCCATTTTCGCCGTCCTCGACGATGTCGCTTGCCCCGCCGACGGCGCTGGCGATGGGGGCGACGCCAAACTCCATGGCCTCGAGATAGACCATCCCGAAGCCCTCGTAGCTGGCCGGGACGGCGAGAACGTGTGCCCGTTCGAGGATGGACTCGAGGGTATCAGTGTCGACCTGGCCGGCGAACTCGACGGAGTCTGCAATCTCGAGGTCGGTCGCGTGTGTGCGGGCACGACCGGCTTCCGCCGGATCTGTCTCGCCGCCGACGACGGTGAGTTCCCAGGCGGCGTCGACATCTGCGAGCGCGCGGAGGAGCGCCGGCAGGTTCTTTCGGGGAAGCAGGTTCCCGACGAACGCGACTCGAAATGGTTTCTCGCGTGCTCGCGTGCGGACCAATTCGGCCTCGAGGGCAGCCCCCTCGCGGCGACCGGCCGGGTGGACGACGGCGGTCGGCATCGCAGCGAGGTCGGCCGTCTTCGAGCGTGTGTACTCGCTGGTCGCAATTGCGGCGTCGACCGACTCGAGATATCGACGCTCATAGTCGACGGTTCGCCTGGAGTCATCACTCGCGGTCGTCCCCGGGTGTGGGGCCTCGAGCAAGTGAACGAGCGCAACGATCAAGCCGGGGCGCTCGAGGTGTGGATTGACCGCTGTGAGATCCGGATAGCAGAGTTCGTCCTGTATGAGGACGTCGTAGGGCTGATCGAGTCGGTCACGGACGCCCTCGAGCGGTCGGTCGGGGTCTGACTCTCGGGGCAGTGAAATGACCGTCACCGTATCGCCACGTGCCTCGAGGTGAGAAACCAGCTTTCGGTCGTAGCGGTAGCCACCCGAGGTCTGCTCGAGATCACCGTAAATAGCCAATCCGACGTGCATGTGTGGACACTGGGCGACGAGCTGCTGGGTCGGCCGCTCGAGCGTTGGATTCAGGTTGTGTTGGGACTCGCCTAAGCGTTGTGCTCGCAGGTCGAGTGTCGTCGCCTGCGGGTTGGATGGCCGACGAAAACCCAAAACCGTATGTCTGCGTGCTCACTTCTCCCGAACAAGAATGACTGATGTGAGCGTTATCGGGTGTGGGAACATGGGCGGTGCCTTATTGAAAGGGCTCTCGCAGGCGGGCAACTACACGCTGACGGCGTGTGACTTAGATCCCGAAGCCCGGGAGGCCACAGCGCCGTACAGTTCGAAAACGACCGACGATCCCGAGGTCGCAGCAAAATCGGAGATCGTCGTCGTCGCCGTCAAACCGAACCTCGTCGAGCCCGTCGTCTCGGATCTCGAGCTATCGGCCGACCAGACGCTGGTTTCGATTGCTGCTGGCGTCTCGACGGACGATATTGCCGACCACACCGAGGCAACGGTCGTCCGGGTGATGCCGAACCTGGCAGCGGCGACGAACAACATGGCTGGGGCAGTCACAGCGGAGACCGTCACCGACGACGTCCGGCAACTGCTCGACGACGTCGGCGAGTACGTCGAGATCGACGAGGAGTTGATGGATATCGCAACGGCAGTCAACGGCAGCGGCCCGGCGTTTGTCTTTTATCTGCTGGGTGCGATGGCCGACGCTGGCGTCGAACGTGGCCTCTCGGAGGAACAAGCGAGGACGCTCGCCGCTCAGACGTTCAAAGGAGCCGCAGAGACGGTGTTACGCTCTGAGGAGTCGATCGACGACCTGATCGATGCCGTCTGCTCGCCGAAGGGAACGACCATCGAGGGGATGGAGGTTCTCTGGGACAGCAGCGCTGATGATGCCGTCGCCGAGGCGGTACTGGCAGCCGAACGCCGATCGGCGGAACTCGCCACAGAACGCACCGATGAGTAACGCAATCACAAGCGAGGAGATCGACCACGCAAGAACGCTCGCGGCAGAAGCTGACCGTGTGATCGTCAAAGCGGGCACGAACTCACTCACCGACGCGGAGTCGAATTTAGACGACGACAAACTCGACAAACTCGTCGACGACATCGCTGATCTCCTCGCTCGAGACAAAGAGGTTATCCTGGTTTCCTCGGGTGCGGTCGGGGCGGGTGTCGGCCGGGTGGGCTACACCGGCGAGACCGTCGAGGAGTCTCAGGCGCTGTCGACCGTCGGCCAGAGCCAACTGATGCGTCGGTATACCGAAAGTTTCGAACGCTACGACAGGAAGGTCGCCCAGATCTTACTCACCCAACATGACCTCGAGAACCCAGAGCGGTTTACGAACTTCCGGAACACGATCGAGACCTTACTCGAATGGGACATCGTCCCGATCATCAACGAAAACGACGCGGTCACCACTCGTGAGATTCGGATCGGCGACAACGACATGCTTTCCTCGACGGTCGCCGTCGAGATCGACGTCGACTTGCTGGTGACGCTGACCGACGTCGGCGGCGTCTACACCGGTAATCCGAAAGAAGACGACGCTGCGGAGTTGATCGAGGCCGTTGGTCGCAACTACGATACGGTCCAGTCGATCATCGACGAGAGTTCGACGGGCTCGTTTGGCGGCATCCAGACGAAAGTCCAGGGCGCACGGTCCGTCAGCGAACACGGCGTACCGGCTGTTATCGCCAAATCGACCGAACCGGACGTCCTCGAGAAAATCGCTGGTGCCAAACCGGTGGGCACCATATTCCTCCCCATAAACGGTGTCATCGATGACTGAGATCGAAACCAAAGTCAGCCAAGCACAGCACGCAGCACTCGAGTTGGCAACGCTGTCTGACGACCAACGGAAAGCAGGCCTGTTTGCGATCGCCGACGCAATCGACGAGCGCCACGAGGAGATCCTCGAGGCAAACACAAAGGATGTCGAACACGGCGAAACACTGCTTGCGGAAGGCGAGTACAGCCAGGCGCTGGTCGACCGGCTCAAACTCACCGAATCGAAACTCGAGTCGATAACCGAGATGGTAAGAAGCGTCGCCGACCAGGACGATCCCCTAGAGAAAACGCTCGCTGCACGACGGCTCGATGAAGGCCTCGAGTTGTACAAGGTGGCGGTACCGATTGGCGTCGTCGGGACGGTCTTTGAGTCCCGGCCTGACGCACTGGTCCAGATCGCCGCTCTCGGGCTGAAATCCGGCAACGCCGTCATTTTGAAAGGCGGCAGCGAGGCCAGTCACTCGAACCGCGTGCTGTATGAAATCATCCGCGAGGCGACGAGTGAGCTCCCCGACGGATGGGCCCAGCAGATCGAAGCCCGCGAGGACGTCAACGCCTTACTCGAGATGGACGAGGCAATCGATCTGTTGATGCCTCGGGGCAGTTCCGAGTTCGTCCGTTACATCCAGGACAACACCAAAATCCCCGTTCTCGGCCACACCGAGGGGATCTGTCACGTCTACGTCGACCGCGAGGCTGACCTCGAGATGGCAGGCGACATCGCCTTCGACGCGAAAGTCCAGTATCCAGCCGTCTGTAATGCCGTCGAGACGTTGCTCGTCCACGAGGCCGTCGCAGATGACTTCTTGCCCGAGATGGTTGCCCGCTATGCGGAGGCAGATGTCGAACTGCGCGGCGATGCTGCCGTCCGTGAGGTCGTCGATGTCGACCCCGTAACTGAAGACGACTGGGACACCGAGTACGGCGACCTCGAACTCTCGATCAAAGTCGTCGACTCACTCACAGACGCGGTCTCCCACATCACGGCACATGGCTCGAAACACACCGAATCGATCGTCACCGACGACGACGACCGCGCTACCCGCTTTATGCGCAGTCTCGACTCCGCGAGCGTCTTCCACAACGCCTCGACACGGTTTGCCGACGGCTACCGGTTCGGTCTCGGTGCCGAAGTCGGTATCTCCACCGGAAAAATCCACGCCCGTGGCCCCGTCGGCCTCGAGGGACTGACGACCTACAAATACCACCTCGAGGGCGATGGCCATCTGGTCGCAACCTACGCCGGCGAGGACCCAAAGCCGTACCTGCACGACGAACTCGACGCCGAGTGGGTTCCCAGCACTCGAGACGAGTGACGGTGGCACTGACCTACAGGCAAGACCAACTGATCGAACCGTCACCTGTCCAAACTGTGCGTCGGCGTTCGCCCTCCGACTACTGCCCCTCTCGAGCGAGGACGATACATCCCACACTCGTCGAGGTGAGCACGACCGACGCCGGCTGACGGCGCTGGTCGGGCCAGCGGCCTCGAGTACCGAGGGCTCCCGTTGGTGTTCCTCTAACTAGCGAACGGGCGTCGCCGGTGACAGACCAGCAGACCTGATCAGATTTTATTCGCTGGCGGGATGGTGCGGTCGTCCGGACTGTCCGCACCGAGGATTCCAAACAGCACGCGAACGGCTGCTCCGATGCCCAGCGCCGTTGCGATGACCATGAGAGCGACCGTCACCGAGAGCCAGACGCCGGCGACCCCCCACAGCAGGCTTCCAACGAAGACGCCGATCACTGGTCGACTCTGTCCGAGTGTGCTCGCGACCGACCGGCCGACTGCGACGGATCCAATGGCCGCGACGGCCGGCAGTGCCACCGCGCCGATGACGAAAACCAGTATCCCGAAAAAGGCCCCAAACGCCGTCTCGATGAGTAGATAGCCGGACACCAAAAGCGAAACCAGCACGAAGCCGATAGGAGCGCCGACACAACACGAGAGGATCGGACTGCGTCGTGCTTTGGCTACCGAACGCGTGCCGTAACTGGGCAAAACCCCAACAACGATTCCGGCGAGTAAGACCATGAACGCGAACTGTCCAACGCCGCGAACGACCGGGTCTAACGCGGCATACGTGACGAGCCATTCATTTTCAAGTACTGTTGTAACTGCCCCAGTAACGCTTACATCCCCCTCAATCATACCAGAACTATATACCAGATATAATATAATTGTTTGGGTTTAACTCAGTCACAGTGAACAGAACATCGATTCCATCCATCTGGGATGTCGGAGAAGCTACCTCAATTCGTGCGTGAAGTTCACAATCACATAACTCTTCTCGGAGCTATCCCTCGCCGAAAAACCCACGACAGAGCTTTGCCTCGGCCGTCCGCAGGTGTTCGTGAAACGTCGGTCGCGAGACACCCATGGTCTTTGCAAGCTCCTCGCCGGTCGTCGGGCGAGGCCACTCGAAGTAGCCACCCAGATAGGCCCGCTGTAAGGCGGCAAACTGGCGGTCGGTGAGTTCTGCCTCCAGTTGGGCGGCAAACTCCTGGCGCGTCTCGCCACCCCGTTCGCGTTGCTGGAACGAGATGACGTCGGTGGTCGTATAGCGTGCCTCGATTGCCTCGACGAGCGCCCGGACGTCTGCCGACCGCGGGATCTCGATCGTAACTCTCGCACTCCTACCTTCGCTTTCGATCGACTCGACGCGGGCTCCACGCTCGGAGAGCCAGGCAACTAGGTCGTCCTCGGCAGTCAGTTCGACGAGACACTCACCCTCGCGTTCGACGACGACTCGACAGTCGATATCCGGTCGATCCTCGAGTGCCCCAGTCAGCGCGTCGGCGGTTGCATCGGTTCCGGTGACGGTAAACAGCGAGGTCGTCCGGTCGTCGGTCCGGTGGACCGACCGACGATACTCGAGTCGGCAGTCGGTCGCCGCCGAGATGGCGATCGCTGGGACCGACGGATCTTTCAGTTCGACTTCGACGGCGACGACGGCGTCGGTCGCGAGTACCCGGCTTGTCTCCCGGGCGTTGACCCCGCTTGCGACTGTTCTGGCGAGCGCCGAGAGGATCACGGCTTCACGGTCGCCAATCTCCCGGTCGTCGGCCGCACAGACGGTCAACACGCCGTATTCGATTCCGTTGTACGAGAGCGGAAACGCAGCATGTGTCACCCCATCGCGGACGTCGACTGCGGTCGACTCCGTCCGGATCGCCTCGGCTGACGGGTGGTCGGCGTCTACCTCGATTGGTTCCGGCGACCCACCGGCGCTTTCACGAACCTCGAGGGTGCCGACTGCGGGATTTCGCTCGCCGATCCAGGCGGCGTCGTAGGCTGGTTCCTCGACGATCCGATCACAGACTGCCGCCTCGAGTTTCGATCGATCCGTCGATCCTGCGACGGCGTCGGTCACGTCCTGAATGAGCCCTTCGACCCGATCGAGGACGTACTCGAGTTCCTCGGTTCGATGCTCCAAGGCGAGTTCGGCCTCTTTCCGGGCTGTGATCTCGTTTTGGAAGCCAACGTAGTGGGTCACCTCGCCGGAGTCGTCTCGAACGGGTGCGATCGTCACTTCGTTCCAGAACTCGGTGCCGTCTTTCCGATAGTTTTTGAGTTCGACCGTCACGGGCCGGTCCTCGTCGATCGCAGCTGCCATCTCGGCGATCGCCTCCTCATCGGAGTCTTCACCCTGTAAGAGTCGGCAGTTCCGGCCGATGACCTCCTCGCGGCTGTAGCCGGTCATCTCTTCATAGGCGTCGTTGGTATACACGAGCGGATTGTCGTCTAAGTCGGGATTGGAAATGGTGATGCCGACCGGCGCTTCGTTGATCGCCCGGTCTTTGAGCGCTCGATCGTCGGTCGGCGACGCATCGTCGCTTTCGGGTTCGAAGACGATCGTTGCCCCGGTTACGTCCCGATGGACGCGGGCGTCGGAGGCTCCCTCGAGTTCGACGCGCCGTGCAGTTCCCGCCGTCGTCTCGTCGATTGCGTCCTCGAGTGTTGCCCACGAGTCAAACACAGCGGCCGGCTCGGCCTTCCCCGCCGCGGTAATATCGAATCTTTCGCGTGCGGCGTCGTTAACGTAGGTGATCGTTCCACTGGAGATCCCAACGACCGGATCGACGAACCGATCGAGAGCCGCCGTCGCCGGCGGTGGATCGGTTTCTTCGACGCGGTGTCCCCTGTCGACGTTATCCATGCTACCATCTATGTTGGGCACACTGAAGAACTATACTGATTCGATGGCACCCCCAGCGTTATATCCTCGAGTGTGGTGTGTGCGCATATGACAGTTCGCCACTCACCGTTCGAACGGCTTCGCGAACGATACGACGAGGTAGAACTCGAATGTCGACAGTGTGGCTACCGTGACGACGACGGGGGCTGGTCGGTCACGACGACCGGAAGCCGCGTTCGGTACCGGTTCGTCTGTCCCGTCTGTGATGCCGTCGAAACGAGGGAGCTCCGGATCGGGTCCTGATCAGATATCATGTCCGCTCGAGACAGTAGCTGCGAGTCGAACATCGCCGTTCGCTCGTGACCACGAACGCACCGATACGCCCCCATCAGGGTTTAAAAAACTCACTCGATGGCAATCGCCCCTGGATCGATCCGGACCGGTTCCGGGGTTGGCTCACTCGAGATAGCGTACTCGCCTCTCGGTTCGTCCTTGCCGCCTGTCTCATCACTCACAGCGTCGGATCCCGAGAGGACGATGACGGCGTCTCCGAGCACGGGTGCGAGCACACCCCCAACGACGGCCTCGAGATCGGCGAGCGGTTCCCGGACGACGACGTGCTCACCCGATTTGATGTCGTACTCCTCGAGTATTGTGGCTGCCTGCTCGAGGCCGTTGCCGTGTGTGAGCGTTCGCTCGCCGTCGGTCACCAGGTCGGTGTCGGGGTCGATTTCGACCGGTGGGAACGATGGATTCTCACTCCACAGGCCCGCGTCGTAGTGGTGGATGTCTGGCTGGTCGGGTTTTGCCCCGTAGCCGACACGCTGGGCACCCTGCGGGAGGTCGTAGGTGTCGGCCTCGAGGCTCTCGACCGGTGCAACGAGCGCTCGAAGCGCCTGATCGTCGGCGAGGTCGGTTGGCGGATCGAATCGGGTCGCACCGGAGAGCAGCGCCGTCCCGAGAAACGCCATCAACGAGAGCGGGCCATCGCCGACGACGCCGACGGTGACGCCCCTGCGGACACCGGAGTGACGTAAGAAGTTTCCCGACTTCCAGGCGGTCGTACAGAACCAGTGATGGTCGTACTCGCGACCCGTGGCGTCGACGAGCGCCGGGCGGTCGTGGTGGCGGTCGCCGGTCAACAGGTCGGCGACGGCGGTTGCGGTCATACTCGAGACTCGGGAGCGGATCAAAAAAAGACCGCCGACTCTTCCCAGGGACAGTGAAGCCTGACGGTCTGTCAACCAGTGACGCCCGGCGAGGGACAGCCCGTCCGGACGATCAATCGTCGGCCGGAGTGGGTTCGGCGTGGTCGATGTTAGTGCCGAGACACTCGAGGAACTCGGCGAGCCAGTCGGGGTGGTCGGGCCAGGCCTGTGCCGTCACGAGATTGCCGTCGCGGACGACGCCATCTTCCCACTCCGCGCCGGCTGTCTTCACGTCGGCTTCGAGTGCTGGATACGCGGTACAGGTCCGGCCCTCGAGGACGTCCGTCGCGGCGAGAATCTGAAGCCCATGACAGAGCGCAGCGACCGGTTTATCCGCCTCGAAGAAATGTTCGACGAGTTCGATCACCGCATCGTACGTCCGGAGGTACTCGGGTGCGCGGCCGCCGGGGATGACGAGTGCGTCGTACGCTGTCGGATCGACTGCGTCGAAGTCATAATTGAGTTCGAAGTTGTGCCCGGGTTTTTCAGTGTAGGTCTGGTCTCCTTCGAAGTCGTGGATCGCCGTTGGGCAGGTCTCACCTGCGGCTTTTTCCGGACAGACGGCATGAACCTCGTGGCCGACCATCTGGAGTGCCTGAAACGGCACCATGACCTCGTAGTCTTCGACGAAATCACCTGCAAGCAGGAGGATACGAGCTGCTGTCATACGTGCAATTTCACAATTGCTTTCCGCTATTAGATATAATTATTGGTCGTTCTCTGAGATAATCAACCGGAAACGAGGGAGAAAACAGGCGTTCATACGGCCAGTCGTATCAGAATGCGCGTTTGATCTTTTCGAAGAACCCCTCTTTGACCTCGATTTCGTCACCGCCGGCTTCGGCGAAGGCCTCGAGGGCCTCGCGCTGTTCGTCGTTCAGTCGCTCGGGGGTGACAACCTGCACCTGGACGTAGAGGTCACCCTGGCCGCGCCCGCGCAATCGGGGCATACCTTTGCCCTCGAGTCGGAAGGTCTCGCCGCTTTGAGTGCTTTTCGGCACGTCGAACTCGACGGTGCCATCGAGCGTCGGTACGGAAACGGTGTCCCCGAACGTTGCCTGCGGGAACGAGATGGGGAGTCGATACCGGAGGTCATCACCTTCACGTTCGAACTGTTCGTGTTCGCGGACGGTGACGTCGATCAGCAAGTCACCGTGACGACCACCTTCGGGGCTCGGTGCGCCCTCGCCTTCCATCCGTAACGTCTGGCCGTCCTGGATGCCCGGCGGCACCTCTATGGTCAGCGTGGCCTCGGTGCGGACGTACCCCTCACCGTTGCACTCGCTGCAGGTCTCAGAATAAATCACTCCCGCACCATCACATCGTTGACAGGTAGTGGTCTGCTGGACTCGCCCGAGTGGCGTCTGTTGGACCTGGGTCACCTGGCCCCGCCCCTGACACTCCGGACAGGTCCGGGACTCGGCGTCGGGTGGGTGGCCCTCGCCGTCACAGACCTCGCAGGCTTCGGGCCGTTCGATCGTAAACTGTTTTTCCGCCCCGTCGAACGCTTCGTCGAGTTCGATCTCGAGTTCGGTCCGGAGATCCCGGCCTTTGCGAGGCCGTCGTCGACCGCGACCGCGACCGCCACCGAAGACCTGCTCGAAGATGTCGCCGAGGCCACCACCCATTCCGCCGCCCATACCACCGAACGGGTCTCCGCCCATGCCGCCAGCGCCGGCCTGCCCGGCATCGTAGCCGTGCTTTTCGGCCTGTTCGTACCGGTCGTGGCCCATCCGGTCGTACGCGGTTCGTTTCTCCTCGTCGGTGAGTACCTGCTTTGCCTTCTGGATCTTCTTGAACTTCTCTTCGGCGTCTGGGTCGTCGCTGACGTCAGGATGATACTCCGTGGCCTTCTTCCGATAGGCCTGTTTGATTTCGTCGGCGGAGGCGTCGCGACTCACACCGAGTATTTCATAAAAGTCCTCGCTCATTCGTTATCCCCTGATACTCGGTTGAGCCACTTGAAACGAACGTTCCCCGACGAGCGTGACACCGACCGCGGAGCGTTTCTCGAGTCGAAACAACGTTGGGACAGTTCGTGTTTCCCGGTTACTGATCTATCACGTCCGCTGGGTTGTCCGCGCCATAGAGCACTTCAAGCACACAAACGTTTCCGTCTTCCCAGGGTGGCGACCAGTTCTGAACCTGGATCTCCTGTCCACGATCGGCAAACGGTCGTTCGTCGAGATAGTTCTCGACGGCAGTGCTGCCGGTGAGATATCTGTCACAATCGGCGTATTCGGTCAGGCAGGCGAGATACGTCGACGGATCGCCGGGATACTCAACCGGGAGTTCACTCGAGCGGACGACCGTGGTTTCAATATCGAACCGTCCGAACAGCGATACCAAGATCGGAATCGTCAACTCGACCACGTTGACCTCACCGAGTGTGTCATTAGGGTCGACTCCCTCGAGATTCCACAGGGCTTTCATCGGCTGTCGCTCGAACGGCGCGTCGGGTTCGAGCGCCCGGGAGAGGTCAACGATTGCCCGATTGCGCCGCACTCGAAGCGCCTGACAGGTCCGTTCGACTGCCGATATCGATTCCGAAATCGCGGCGGCCTCCTCGAGCAGATCAGTTATTTCGGCGTTTGAATCTGCCCGTTTTCGTGCGCTGATCTGGTCTTGGAGACTGGCTTTTCGTTCACGAAGCGCTGGCAATCCCGACTCGCGTCGATAGGCAGCGACTCGTTCGTTCGCCTGGAGACACGTTTCAACGCGGTCGCGTCCGACTCGGCGCGCAATCGCCTCCTCGTTATCGGCCACAGTCTCGATGGCTATCGGACGCAGGCAAAGTCGCTCGTAAAACGGTTGCCACTCGGTGGCGACACTACCAAACTTTCCACAAAGTGTCTCGAGGTGATCGACTGGCCACCGACTGGACATGTCGATTACCGCATCAGCGATCGAGGTTGCCGATCCGACATGTCGAACGGGAATCGTGAGCCACTCTTTCCCGTAGTGGTCGATCGGGGCTCTATGGTGGCGGGATCGTCGCGAAAATTCGACGTCGTCGTAGAGAACGAAGACATCGGCCTGGTGAGCGCGTGCCAGATAGTGTACTCGAGGAAAATAGTGTGGTTGATAGGCAGCGAGTGTCCGAGTCACATCTTCAGTCGTGAAACGAGTAGTATAAAACTCGCGGGCAGTTCCACGAGAAAGCAGCGCTATACCAGCCAAACCTACGATTCTGTGAAGATCGATCACCGTCTTCGCTCTAAGACGAGTTCGAACGGTTCGGCAGCGAACAAGCCGGCCTTCTGTCCCCAGAGCTGGTTATTTGCCCGGATACAGTCCCTATTCCGTGGGTGAGGAGCCTCGACGAGTTCGTCTTTATAGATCTCAATGGCCTCGAGTTTTCGCTCGAGGAAGGGATCGATGTCGACGAAGACGGTCGGCTGAAATCCGGTGTCGGCGGTGGGCATCGCCCACGCTGTCGAGGACAGCGACTCGAACGCGAGGAGTCGGTCGACGGTCGATTCCGCAAGTGGGCGAGCAGCCGTCCGGACGGCCCGAGCGACGATCTGGTGATCGATATTGAGATCGCCGTAATGATGCGTATAGACCACATGCGGCTCGAACGCGTTGAGTTTCGCCTCGACGTCACGGACAACGTCGAGCAACGCCTCGTCGTCGAGTTGGTTTCCCCAGTACTCGAGGACGGTGACCTCGCCAAAGCCAAGTCTGTCGCCGACTTCTTTGGCGCGCGCTCGACGCTCGGTACGGCGTTCGGTGGCGGCAGGCGTCTCCGTTTCGTACCGTGCCATCGCACCATCACTGAGAAGCAGTATGTCGACTGTATCTCCGGATTCGACGTGTTTGCACAGCGTTCCCCCGACCCCGATCAGCTCGTCGTCGGGATGTGCCGCGACACAGAGCACTCGCATACCACCACATGGACGTGAGTTATCGAGATGAATAATTCGACAGTTTCGGGCTGTAGGATCAGACTGTGCTAGCCACGGGTGGAGATAACGTCGTCGCGACCCCATCCCTACTTGTTCCAGTTTCGTTTGCCCCTGAGGAGGTCCGTCCCGACCCTGGCATAGACGTAGACGCCGACCGGTAGCTGTATCAGCCGGACCGGTATCGACACGAGCAGCGAGGTAAGCGTGATCTGTCGCCAGGCGATTACCCCCGCGAGAATAACGTAGAGAGTCAGCTCAACGGCGACGACGGCAAGTAACAACTCGAGCGAAAGTACTCCGAGGAGGACCAATAGGCTGGCGATCACGAGCGCAGTCGGGTAGAAGCCATCGACGATCTGGGAACCCACGATCGCGCTCAGCGTCCGCCGTCGGTCGAGTCGTCGCGAGCCATCAGAGAGCTTCTCGGACCGTTTGGCAGCCTCTTCGGCTGGTGTTTCAGTCGGGCGTGGGACGCCGATCGACGGGTCGTCGAACTGTTTCCGTGCGGAGTTGGTCATCGTCTGCGTTTGATCGGCGGGATTCTCAACCCCGCCGTCGGTCTCGACGCTTTGTTCCTCGTCGAGTTGGGCGTTAGGTTCCCGTTGGATAGCGTCGGTGACGTCACCGGTCGATGAGCGAAGCCACCGAGAGAACACCCGGTAGTAGAACGCACTCTGGAGAAACGAAGAACTCCACAGATAGGTTTGGTCGACCGTACCGACGAGAGTGGGTTCGGTCGTCCGCATACTAACGTCGTTGACCTGAACGTTCGCGAATCCACGGTCGACCAGCGAGAAGCCGATGAAGATATCCTCGCTGTTGGTCAGTTTGGTACCGAGCGACTGATCGAAATCCTCGAACACCGCCCGGAGTGCTCGCCGGTCATACAGGACGCCACAGCCCGCCGGAAACAGCGCAGTCCCAAGCAGGCGCATCTGGGATTCCTTGAAAAAGCGCTGTTCGATCGTATACAGCACGCGTCGGTACTGCTCGACCGGCCACCGACCGAACAGATACGAGGGACGGCCGCCGCGTTCGTCACGCTCGAGCCACTCAGGCACGGCCGCCGGCGGCACGCCATCGGGAAACAGTCCCTGCAGTTCGTCGCGGTAGATCTCCCGTTTTGCCGACCGCGAGTCCGGACGAACGACGCCGAACGAACAAACTACGTCTTCGGCCTCCTGGGCCGCAATCACCCGCTCTAGGTATGTCTCGCTAATCAGATAGGTGTCGGCGTCGAGGACAAAAATCTTGTCCGCCGTGCTGTCCCGAGTGACCTGTTTCAGCCGCTTGGTCTTGCTCCCCGGATCGGCATGGTAGACCAACTCGATCTCGAGGTCGAGTCGATCCTGCATCGCCTCGACAACGGCCGTAGTTGCATCCGTCGAACCGTCGTCTACGACAGTCACTCGATCGGGTCTGACGCTCTGGCGGGCTACCGAGCCGAGCGCGTAAGCGATCGTCTCCGCTTCATTTAACGCCGGAACGAACACCTCGACTGTCGGCTCATCGGTCGGATCGGTGGTTGCCGGAAGCGAAAGCGGAGCTTTGGTGAGGTAGCCATAGATCCCCAGCAAAACCGACAGACCCGGAATAAACAGAATAAGTGGCTGCATTTAGGCCCGCTCGCTCGTGGCAACCGGCGTCGGTGCTATCGACAGTACACCCTTTCGAATACCGTCTGGAACCGACCGTTTCGCCTCGTTCTCGAGGACATCGACGACGTGTGCTGTGAGTCGGTGAATCGGCCATTCGTCTCCGGTGGCGATTTTCCTCTGGTCCAGATCGTAGCCGACGACGCTGTAACCGGATTCGGCGAAGGCTGATACGAGAGAGAATCCGACATAGCCGAGCCCAACCATCCCAATACGTTCCGTTTCGCTCGTGGCCATACAGCTTTACCCACCGAGGTTGGCGTATTTATATACAGAGAACTGTTCGGGTGCTAGCCCATCATTGATTGTATCCAATCGGCGACGTCTCCGCCACCGCTCGAGGAATTCGCGTGGGAGCTGTCAGATCGTCAGCCAACGCCCCAGCGGATACTATTTGCACCCCTCGTCGTACTGGTGTAATTGTGAGTTACCGCACAGTTGGGCCCGGTTTCCGTCAATTCAAACGAATCGACTCTAACGAGCAATCGGAGTGATATTTCACCGACAAAATCCCATATAATAGCGACTTATATGAAGCCGTACAGGTTTGTTGATATCGTCGTTTTGTGCTCTTAGTGAGCCGAGAACCGATGAAGGAAACCCGCCGTCATCTCCTCGAAAAGGTGCCGATTTTTGCAGTGATGGCGATGGGTGCAGGTACCGTGACGGCATCAGAAGACGAGTATCCATCCTGGGATCCAACGGAGGTGTACCGATCCGGTGATCGCATCACGTACGACGGGACAATCTGGGAGGCCCAATGGTGGACCCGAGGCGACGAACCACGCGAATCAGCTTCGGTCTGGAGTGCGGTCAGTGCGCCCGAAGCCAGTGAGCCGTATCCGCCGTGGGACCCGGAACAAATCTACCGAAACGGCAATCGGGTTATACACGATGGCAGAGCCTGGGAGGCCCAGTGGTGGACCCAGGGCGATGAACCGTCTGTGGAAGGTCGGCGACAACCCTGGCAGTACCTCCACTCGGTTGAGGACCCAGACGACGGTAACGACCCAGTCGAAGACGAAGAACCTGCCGACGAGAGTGACCCGTCGCCCCCGGCTGCCCCAACGGACCTGACCGTAACGGATGTCGGAACGACAACACTCTCTCTCGAGTGGAACCACGACTGTCCCGACGACATCACGACATACCGTCTCTACCGGAGCGAAAGCGACGACCCATCGGTCGACGACGACCCACTCGGGGAGCCAACCGACGAATCCTACACGGACGAGAAACTGACGCCGGGGACGACATACAGTTATATTGTGACGGCGGTGGACGACGATGGTGTGGAGAGTTCACCAGCGTCGTCGGTCACCGAAACGACCGACGAAGACGCGCCCGACCGCGAACCGATGACCGATCGTATCGTCGCCTACTACACGAGTTGGTCGCGGTATGCCCGCGAGTACCTCCCAGCGGACGTGCCACTGGACCGACTCACACACCTGACCTACGCGTTCATGGACGTCGAATCGGACGGCTCCGTCATCTACGGCGACGAATCGGCCGACCCACAGAACTTGCGTGCGTTCCAAAAGCGACGAACTGACCACCCCGAGACGAAAATGTTGCTCTCCGTCGGTGGATGGTCACTTTCGCAAAACTTCTCCGACGCCGCGGTAAGCCAGCAAAACCGCGAGCGCTTTGCCGAGACTGCCCTCGAGTTACTACGCGAGTACGATTTCGACGGCATCGATATCGACTGGGAGTATCCTGATGGTGGCGGCGCAGACGGTAACACGGAACGTCCCGAAGACCCCGAGAACTTCGTTCTTTTGCTCGAGGCGGTACGCAATCGACTCGACGAGGCCGAACGAGAAGACGGCAAACGCTACGAACTCACCATCGCCGGCGCAGCCGACTACCACAAAGCGACAGCCCTCGACGTCCCGGCAATCGCCGAAATCGTCGATTTTGCCAGCATCATGAACTACGATTACGCTGGCTTCTGGAGCCCGGAGACAAATCACAACAGCAAACTCTATTCGCCGGCTGCGGATCCATCTCCCGCCCGGTTCAACGCCGATGCCAGTATGCAGGGGTGGGAATCCGAAGGGATGCCCCCGGAGAAACTCGTCTTCGGACTCGCCTTCTTCGGCTGGGGGTTCGAGGGCGTCCCGAACCGGAACGACGGACTCTACCAGTCGTTTACCGGCCCCGCCGACGTCGGCTGGAGCGAAGCGGGCGCAACCGACTACGAATACGTCTCGAAACTGCTCGAGTCGGGTTCGTACGAACGCCACTGGGACGAGGAGGCGAAGGTGCCGTGGGCGTACTCCGAGGCCGAGAACGTCTTCATCTCGTATGAGGACCCCGACTCAATCGCGATCAAAACTGACTACGTCCAGGACAACGGCTACGGCGGCCTCATGGCCTGGGAACTGTACGGCGACCGCAACACGACGCTGCTCGAAGAAATCGAACAGACACTCTCGAAATCCTAGTTACCCAGAAACGACTGATCGACCTTCCCAAGGGACAATCGGATGCCAGGTGGACCGGGCTCGCTTCGCGTGGCGGGTGACTCGAACGAGCGCGGTAGCGCCATCGAATTTAATACGTCTGCGGCGGCGATAGGTGCGTATGACAGTCGACGATCGCTACACGGTGTTTGGCGTCTATCTCTCCGGGTCGGTCGCCAACGCGCTCGAAGACCATCTCTACGACGCCGCCGGCGTTCTCGACCTCGAGAGCTACTTCGAGGAGATGACCGATACCGTCCCGGTCGGCGACCCCGGTGCCGACGCGACCGACGAGGTCACAGCGGAACTGCTCGAGGGGTTTCCCGATTACTACGACGAAGCGCCGTTCGAGGCGGTCGAGTCCGTCCCTGCCGATGGGTTCGTCCTGGTTCGACTCGCCGCGACGCCGACGCGAGCAACCGGCCTCCGCGAGCGCTTTCAGGCGGCCGCGACGATCCGGGAGACCGACCTTCGGACGATCCAGACCGCGATTCTCGCCGCGTATCTGGCCGTCGAACCAGTAGGAAGCGACTGATCGCCAGGCTCGGCGACGAAAAGTGGACAACAGCAGACACACTCGCCGTCCGGTTTGACACTGACAGATTCACGCAGTATTTTTTATACTGCTGTAACCAGACTGGAAGTTCTGATGGAACTCACCGCGGCTGATTACTCGTGCTGACCGTTTTTGGCAGTTTCGAAACTACCAGTCCACCCAGTAGCGTCACCAATGCAACTGGCGACTGCTGGCGGGGAAGCAGTTCGTGAAGTACCGCGGGGGCAAGCCCCGAGGCACTCTCGCTGCTTTTCTGTAGAGGCCCACGCCGATAGTGAGGACGCCGACGGCTCCGCCAGCGAGTTCGAGCGTCGACGTCACCGTAAACAGCATGCTGGTAACAGCTCCGAGAACCGCACCCCCATCGAAAGTCGAGAAGGGGCGCACTCGAGCATTGGCTCGCTGTCGGTCATCGAATCACTCGCTCGAGCGATCTGACGTGCATCGATATCTCGTCGCTCGCACCAACGTCGATCACCGGAACGCCGCCACCTCGGAGTCGACTGATACGCAGCCGTCGAGCAACGTGAGCGAGCCCGCGAACCGATTGTTCCCTGCGCGTCGGGTCAGGGCTGACGATTACAACTGAACGCGAGCAGGCGGCCAGCCGAGTACTGACCTCGACGATGAAATCGTCTGTCAGCGGTGAGACAACGGTCATCTGAACGGCTGGAGACAACCGACCGCGAATTCTCCGGGTGGCACCAGCCGGATCCATCTCACTGGATCCCATAATAGCGTCCACGCTATCGGTGACCGTCTCACGGCCCACTGCTCTGTACTCGAGCGTTGGCTCCATCGAAAGAAACCGCTCGATTCGTTCCCGGTGAACGCGCCCGTTGCCGATCGGAACGCCGACTACCGGTTTGTCGGCGAGCAGTTCGATGCCAACCTGAGTGCCCGCTTCGAGCGCCGTAGGAGCGATTCGTCGTGTGAGTTCGACGATCCGGTCTATGGAGGCGGTCCCGGTGGCATCGAGCCAGCGTGAGGCTGTCCGTACTGCTTTGGCAAGCCTGAACTGATGGGTCGAACCAGTCGGCGGGTGTCGGTTCGACCCATCAGTCGACGCTTGGCGAAGTAGTACGTCAAGAACCACGACAACTGATGAGTGTCGATCGTCGTGGAATCGCTTGGTCGCCGCCGTCCCCGTTTTCGCGTACCGACGCCAGTCGATTCGACCGGCAGGATCGCCTCGCTGGTACTCTTTGAGCGAGTGAAACGCCCGCGACGAACGCAAAACGTGACACTCCACCCGTCCCGTTCGATGCGTCCGACATTGTTGGTCCGCTATCAGGAACCAAATCGGCAACGATCGGCGTTCGGCTGCCTGTCGTCTCGTCGGCGTTGTCGGTCGTCCCACCTGCTTGCTCGTCGATTGGCTCCAAACACAGGCTCCTCGCTACGCTCGTCGTGTTGTGTTCCGAAAACGTCCTGACGGAGATTTGAACTCCGGTCCCTGGCTCCGCAAGCC
>LFCJ01000949.1_pt1 | contig 19303 bp, 17 predicted proteins | sample 643141 | NCBI WGS metagenome assembly LFCJ01 (sample SAMN03766243, study PRJNA286221) | soda lake metagenome | biome: soda lake; feature: Kulunda steppe; material: water; isolation source: sample B1-Br-g2 brine of Lake Bitter-1 | place: Russia: Kulunda steppe | collected 2010-07
ACGGCACGTTTCGCTAACTGAAATGCTTCCTCGACAAATCGGAGCAACCGAGACTTTGGGAGGGTCTGCATCTACTCAAACTATCGACTGAACCTGTAACTCACTAAGGATTTCAACAGAGCCGTCGATTTTCTTTTTTATTGGCGGCTGGACCGTCGGCCCGGCTGTCGTCGAAACCCTCGGCGAGGGAATTATCGCCGAGGAGGGACTGCTCACGCTCGAGACGGGAATCGGTATTCTGTTTTTTATCGGCTTTGCCCTGTTTTTCGGCAACTTCTTTGGCGTGCCGGCCTCGACGTCGATGACGGCCGTCGGTGCGATCGCCGGTCTGGGGCTGGCGACAGGCACGCTCAACTGGGCAACGATGGGCGAGATCGTCTCCTGGTGGGTCGTTGCACCGATCGTCGCCTTCTGGGTCAGCGGCGTCATCGGCCGCTATTTCTACACCAGAATCAACGAATGGGTCGCGATCTCTCGGCGTGAAACCCATATCTGGGTCGTCGATCGCAAGTCGACTATCCCGCGGATTCGAGCGGTCGAGGGAACCGACCGCCGGGAGATCACCGGCTCGTTGATCGTCGTCGCCATCGGCTGTTATATGGCGTTTAGTTCGGGAGCCTCGAACGTCGCAAACGCCGTTGCCCCACTTGTCGGCAGCGGTGCCTTGGAGTTCGATCCGGAGACGGCCGCCGGCACCTTCACCGGGATGGAGTGGGGTGTCATCATCGCCGGCGTCGCCGTCACCATCGGCGCGTTCACCATCGCTCGTCGCACACTCGAGACGATGGGCAACGATATTACAAACCTGCCGCTGACTGCGGCGGTGATCGTCATGACCGTCTCGGCGACGATCGTGACGCTGTTGTCGGCGATCGGCATCCCCGTCCAGCTCGTGATCGTCGCGACGATGAGTATCGTCGGGTTGGGCTGGGGTCGTGCAACCCGGACGACCACGGTTTCGGATGCAGTGCGCGGTCGCGAAGAGACGACGGTCTCCGTTGGTGCGCTGACTGCTGAGGAAGAAGGCGAGCAAGCGCCTGCGATCGGCGAAGAGAAAGTCGAGGACATCCCAAAAGCTTCTGAACTGTTCGACCCCTCGACCACCGCGCGTGTGATCCTCATCCAGAATTTCGTTCCGGTCCTCGCCACGATCGGTGCCTTTCTGACGTTCCGGTTTGTCCCCATCTTCGGACTGTAGTTGTGACCGGTTCGGTCAAACCCAACAATATCACACATCAGCACGCAAAAATTGCTGGAGTAAGATCCAAAGAGCGCAATATAACAACCTCGACGCCAAAATAGCGGACGTTTCTCCACGCAATTCCAGAATCTATCGGCAAAAACGATTGAGGATCGAACAGCAAGCTATACCAGTACGGGACGTGAACCCTCACAGTGATGCCCACGGTAGAATACCTCAACTACGAAGTAGTGGACGACGAAGGCTGGGACATTTACGACGACGACATCTTCTCGGAGGCCGCAGACGCTGGTCTCGACGGAGAAGATTACGGCTCACTCGAGGTCGCCGAAGGCGAATACATCCTCGAGGCAGCCGAAGCACAGGGCTATGACTGGCCGTTCTCGTGCCGTGCTGGCGCGTGTGCAAACTGTGCTGCAATCGTCGTCGAGGGCGAAATCGAAATGGACATGCAACAGATCCTCTCCGATGAGGAAGTCGAGGACAAAAACGTCCGCCTGACCTGCATCGGCTCGGCCGAGACTGACGAGGTCAAGATCGTCTACAACGCAAAACACCTCGACTACCTGCAAAACCGCGTCATTTAAACTGACGCTTCCGTTCACATTTTTTGAAAGTTCGCCTCGAGCGAACGCTCCGTTGGGTTGCCAAAGCACTACCGACCGAGGTCTTCGTGTGCACTCGCGAGGTGTCGTGAAGAAAGTGCACCGAGCAAGGACAGTTCGCCCGCCAGGGTTGCGACGGCGATCACTTCGGCCAGCGCGTCGGCGTTTGTGCCCGGTGGATCACCGCCACCACGGAGGCCAAGCACCTCGAGGGCTTCGGCCTGGGCGGGCAATCGGGTCCCTCCACCGACGGTGCCGACCTCGAGTGAGGCAAGCGAGACGGCCGCATAGAGGTCACCGTCGCGGGTGTCCATCGTGGTGATCGTATTGGCACCCTCGACGACCTGGGCTTCGTCCTGGCCCGTCGCGAGGAAGGCGGCGGCGACGACGTTTGCGGCGTGGGCGTTGAAGCCGAGCGCACCGGCTTTAGCGCTGCCGGTGAGGTTTTTCCGGGTGTTGGCCTCGACGATGGCCTCTGGAGTGGTATGCAGTCGGTCCTCGACGAGGTCCCCCGGAATGCAGACATCGGCAGTCACGGATCGGCCACGGCCCTCGACGGCGTTGATCGCGGCTGGTTTTTTATCCGAACAGAGATTGCCCGAGAGGGCAACGAGCGAGGCGGGCGTCTCGCGTTCGACGACCTCGCAGGCCTCGGCGGTGGCGATGGTCGCCATATTCATCCCCATCGCGTCTTTGGTGTCATACGCAAATCGCAGGTAGACGGAGTCGCCGACCACGTATGGTTCGATTCCCAGCAACTCGCCATGACTGGTCGTCGATTCGGCAGCGTCCCTGAGGGCCGTTACGTTCTCGCCGACCCACTCGACGGTCTCGGCGGCGTCGGCGACGCCCTCGACGCGAAACACCGGCGCACGGGTCATCCCGCTTTTGGTGACGCGAGCGCTGGCTCCGCCCGCCGCGTCGATCACCGACAGTCCGCGGTTGACCGATGCCAGCAACGCCCCTTCGGTCGTCGCAAGCGGGAGGTAGTACTCCCCGGACGCGGCGGCGTCTGCCGTCTCACTCGAGGGCTGTGAGTTGCGGTTGACTGCAACCGGCCCGACGACCCCCAGCGGAATCTGGGTCGCGCCGATCATATTTTCGATGTTTGCCTCGGCGGTTTCGGCCGGGAACGCATACTCACCGATCGTCTCGAGGGAGACCCCCGTCTTGCGTTCGATCACGAGTCGGCGGGCCGTCGCGGCGGTATCGTGGTCGGCGTGATCCTCGAGTTCGTGGATACGAAGGTCGCCGTCGCAGACGCGATCGGCGAGATCGTCGGCGGATGTCATGGCTCAGCCAACGACCTGTCGGCCCTAAGGATTGCTGATTCGGGTCAGGCTCGAAGCTCTTCGAGTGCCGTTCGGCCGGGTGCGATCAGCTCGTCGAGATAGGTCGCGAGCGTGCTCTTTGCGTCTGCAGGGTGGAGGTCGCCGGATTCGAGGTCTGTGGCGAGTGTCTCGTAGTCCTCGTAGGTGAGGTTGCCGCCGTATTTCTCGGGCCGTTCGACCGTAATCTCCTCGAAGCGAGGAAAGACGTGGTACTCGAACAACTCGAGGACGGGATTCTCGAGGTCGTCTTCGGGATCCCGCGTCGGTGGACAAAACGCCGAGTTGACCTTCTGTTCGATGTCGTCGGTCGAATCTTCCATCGAGATGGTAACGCCATCGCTCGAGGACATCTTGCCCTCGCCGCTCGTGAGGTCGGCGACGATCGGCGTGTGTAGACACGGCCGGGCCTCATAGCCGAGGTCGGGCACTTCCTCGCGGTGGAGCATGTGGACTTTGCGCTGATCTAAGCCGCCAACGGCCAGATCTAGATCGAGATACTCGATGTCGAGTGCCTGCATCAGGGGATAGACGAGATGGCTGACTTTCGCCGTCTCGTCGCCGGCCAGTTCGGCCATCGCCCGCTGGGCGCGGTTTATCGTCGTCGAGAGCTCGAGTTCGTGTAAGTCGAGGGTATACTCTTCATCGAGTTGGAACTCCGAGCCGTAGACGAACTCGGTTGCGTCTTCCTCGAGACCGTAGGCGATAAACTGGGCTTTCATCCGTTCTGCGGTCTCGCGGATCTCCTCGAAAGAGCCCTTCCCGTTTAAGTAGGCATGGACGTCCGCGAGCAAGACGACGACGTCCATCCCGGCGTCCTGGAGGTCGATGAGTTTGTTCGCCGTCAGCAGGTGCCCGATGTGGAGCACGCCCGAGGGTTCGTAGCCGACGTAGGCCCGTTTGCCGTTGGGATCGTCGGCTAACTCCCGGACCTCCTCGTCGGTGACGACCTCTGCTGCGTTTCGCGTGATCAGGTCGTAGGTATCCATCACTACCCGAGTGGAATCAGCGGACGAATTTATGCGTTCTTGAACGCCCGCCGGCGTCGACCGGCACCCGGAGACGGCCCGCGAGCGGTTAGAACGGTTTGAGTACCCCTTCGACGCGATCTCTGGCCGTCCCCGCGAGGTAGCCGGTTGCCGCGCCGACGCCGGCACCGACGGCACCGCCAGCGGGACCAGCGACGCCGCCGACTTTCCCGCCCAGTTTCGCTCCCTTGGCCGCCCCACGGGAGGCGTGTTCGGATCGCATACATGGTGGTGTGAGCGATGGCATAGCCGGCAGTTCGAACGCCGAGAAAATAATCGTTGGCCCGCACGTCGTCGAAGACGTTCTCTGGGTAGGCCACGGCACAAGCAGTAATCGCTCGAGCAGCCTGTCAACCCACGGCCGCCTCGAGAAACGAGAAGGGGGCGGCAGTGACAAGCTGATCGGAGACGTTCCCGGCGAACGTCGTCGACTGGTCGGGACCGAGCTCGAGCATCCGGGTGTCGGCTTCGAAATCGATGTCGTCGAGTTCGAGCCAGAAGGCATTCGGCATCAGAGCCGATTCGAAGTAGTAGATTCCGTCCTTGTGATCTGCAACCGTCCGCCAGCGCGTCGAGGAGATGTGTGGCTGGTCAGGGGTCGAAATTCCGTAGGGTACCGAGGCGTTTCGAAGGACGCTGAAGACGCCGGCGGTTGCCGTTTGCCGATCCTCGAGCGTGGGAATAGCGTCGACGTAGAAGCGAGCCCGAACGAATCGGTCGGCAGGTCGGTTCGTCCCTGGCAGCATGACGGTACCGCCGATCTCTTCCCAGTACTCAGCCAGGGCAAGTTGGTCCTCAAACGTCGGCGAGTTGGTCATCACCTGGTACTCGCGGTCGTGGTGGACGACGAGTTCACCATCGAGGAACTCGACGATTGCACTGTCGCCGGTAGCATCCGACAGCGAGAGGTGCAACGTCGCGAGTCGATCCTCACCCGGCACGTGATCGGTCACGATCACGAACTCCTCGTTGCGAATGTGTTCGAGTGCCTCCGCGACGGTAGCAAAGTTATCGAGAAGATACTGGGCCCAGACTGAAAGCGACATTGCAGGTTCCTCACCATCCCAGTCCGGATACACCGATTCGGAGAGCCACAGGAGGTTCGCAACCAGCCCCGCTTCGTTCATCCCATCGGTCGTGGCAACGTCGTATGCGGTCGCGACCACGCTTCCGTACTGGGCACTCCAGGTTACCGAGTTCGGACCCGCCCGCCCGTCGCGTTCGATCCCGCGGGGAAACGCCCAGATGTTCGTGCCGATGTCTTCTTTCCAATCCATCGACCGGCCGGTAAGTACCCGGCCACCATCGCCGAGATAGACCACTCGAGTACACATCAGCGTTCGACCTCCCCAGCGACGGTCGGTGCCCGTTTCTGTGTAGTCTCCATGTCTATAGGTCCCACATCGATCGGCCTAATAAGCATTTCACACGAGGGGTCATACGTCTCAGACGAGAAGCGAGCGCAGCGCGGAGTTACAGGCCGCCTCGAATCCGCGCTTCCGCGGCCTCGAGTGCCTGTTCCCGGTCGAACGACTCGACGATTGCCCGGAGTTCGTCGGTATCGGCGTCCGCAAGCGTTAGAGCGTGCTCGGTCATATTCGGCACCGCCCGGATGATGTTGTCGACGATCGGTATCTCCGCAACCTGTGGGGAACGCGAGAGCGGATTGAGGTCGATGACGATTTCGGTTTTCCCCATGGCCTCGAGGGCTTCGGCCCGGTCGCCGTCCTCGAGTGGGACGACGACGACGTCGGCCTCGTAGATGCCGTCTTCGTCGACTTTCGCCCGCTGATGGTCGAGATTCGGAATGCGGGCATCGGCCTCGAGGCCTTTGACGTCGGTCGCGCCGTGTTCGCGGAGGTGGTCGGCGATCGCCTGCATGCGCTCTGGCGTCCGGTTAAAGAGGTTGATCTCGAGGTCAGCATCGACGGCTGCCGCGAGATCGACCATCTCGCCGGGCACCAGTGCTGCGACGTTGCCGTTGATCGAGAGGACGGGATGGTCTGCGAGCAACAGGTGTGCTGCGGCCGCGCGCTCGGCTTTCCGTGCGCTTGGAATCGTCTCCTCGCCAAGCAGGTAATCGAAGGCGCTCCCCCGCCCTTCGGCGTGCATCCCCTGAAGATGGGTAATTCCCTTCTCGACGCCCGTCTCGATGCGGTGGCGGGTGAGCAAATCCTGATACCGGGGATGATCCTCCGGAAGCTCGTCTTCGTGTTCGATCGTCGCCGAAACCGTCTCGTGCTCGCTCACGACCGGATTCTCGAGGTGAACGATCAAAAACCGACCGATCCACAGGTTGATAGCCATGCCTGGAAATCACAGACAGAACATCGATCAGTTTATTTTCATTTCTGTCGAAGGGTCTTGTATACGCAAATGAACGAAAAGCGAGCCGTCATCGCCCTGTTCGGTATCGGCGTCGCCATCGTCACGGCCTACGTCGCCTACCGATTCATCGCCGCCCTCACCGTCGCCGTCTTTCTGTACTACTCGATGCGACGGTTTTACTACTGGCTCGAGCGCCTCCAACTCCCGGCCCAGGTTCGAGCGGGACTGGTGATTTCGTTTCTGGCCGTGCCGCTTTTGTTCTTGCTCAGTTACACATTTCTCCTGCTCGTCGTCGAACTTCGGAACGTCGTGGCCACCTACCCCATCGCCGAGACGCTTCCCGACGACGTCGAGTGGGTCAGACAGTTCGACGAACCGCCGGAGTTGACTGTCCAGGGAGCACTCGCCGCCTACGAATCGGGAACGTTCGATCCCGTGATCGAGTTCACCATCGACCACGCGACAGTGCTGACGGGACTCGTCACGAGTTTCCTGCTCAACTTGCTGATCACCGTCGTCGTCACCTACTACCTCCTGATCGACGGCTCGAAGGTCCACGACTGGCTGCTTCGGTTCGACGACGACGCCATCGTTCGGGAGTACCTAGAGGCCGTCGACGAGGAACTCGAGGCCGTCCTCTTTGGCAACCTGCTCAACGTCATCATCATCTCGATTGTCGCAGTTATTACCTTCATGGGGTACAACCTCGTTGCTCCGTCGGCCGTCGAGATACCGTATCCTGCACTCGCGGGTGCGCTCACCGGAATCGCGAGTCTGATCCCCGTTGTCGGGATGAAAATCGTCTACGTCCCCGTTGCACTCGCGCCAGCGGCTCGAGTCGCCATGGATGGTGAACTGGGGATGCTCGTCTATCTCGTGGGCTTTCTCGTGCTTGCGGTCGTCGTCGTCGATACCATCCCCGACCTCGTGCTCAGACCGTATCTAAGCGGCAAGCGCACCCACGTTGGCCTCCTGATGCTTGCATACATCGTCGGCCCCGTCGTCTTTGGCTTCTACGGGCTCTTTTTGGCACCAATCATCCTCGTCGTCGGCCTGACGTTCGCCGACACCGCACTCCCACGATTGCTCGGAGCCGACCCACCACAGCCAGGTCCGAGCCCCGTCGCCGAACCGGACTCCCAACCAGCACTCGAGACGATTCCGAAGGTAGGAGCCGAACCCGGCTCACAGCAGACAGTGGGCACAGACCACGGTACGGTCGCTGATACGAACGAACAGCCATCGCCAACCGGAAACGAACCGGCACCAAACGGCGAACGGACGCCAACCGCCGAGACGGAGATCGAATCCCGACTCGAGGACGACAGTTCCGGTCCTGACTCCGAAGCTCCCTCGAGCCGGTAGTATGAGCCCGTCCTCACTCGAGCACTGCGCCAGCCGGATGGGTCGTACAGACCGCCGGCTCGTAGCCGGCATCCGACAGCCCCGTCCCGAGTGCGAAGACGGTCTCACCGAGCATCGCCATCGACGCCTCGCCATCTTCGGCCGCGACGTCGTCGATTGCCGTCCCGACCTGTTCGGTCAACAGTTCCGCCTCACGGGCAAACCGCCTCGAGGCGTGCATGAACGACCGCAGCGTCGGTTGACCGACGACCTGTGAGAGCGCTCGCTTGCCCGCAACGGTAAGCCGGTCCGTCTCACCCGAGAGGACCGCTTCCGTCGATAGCTCGCCAAACGAGACGTACTCGATGCGAGCCCGGGCAGGAATTGCATCCATCCGATTCTCGTAGGGACCTCCGGGCTCGAGCCGGATCGGAATCCCACCCTGGGCCTGGGCGACGACGTCGCCGAGCCCCGTCCCAGCCTGGACCTCCGCACCGTGGGCGATCGTCACCAGTTCGTTTTCCGAGAGTGCTCGCCCGAACACCCGGTTGGTCGCAAGCGCCGTTCCGAGAGCTATCGCCCCCGAGACACCGAACCCTGCCCCAAGCGGGAGATCGGAGTCGGCCTCGACGCGTGCGGTCGCATTGAGCGTTGACAGGACCGTCGAGACCGGTTCGATCTCGATCGGTTCCCCATCGAGGACGACCACCGACTCCTCGGCTGGCTCGACTGTCACCGAGACGCCGTCGGTGAGGGCAAGCCCAGCCCCTCGAGAGCCTGCTTTCGTCGGATCGTCGTCCGGATGGGCGCTGAAAAAGCCCGTAATATGGCCTGGAACGAACGCCGTCGCCTCCTCGCGCATTGGACTCCGGTTGCGTCTCACCGGATATAACCTTGCAGGTTCGCCGACGACTCCAGGCTCTTAGGACAGACCACTCCCACTGGAGATCAGTTCCGGAGGAATTCGGCTTGGCTGTGATCGCTCCCAACTCTCAAGTGTCGGTTCGACCGTCTCGGCCTCTTCTAGCAAGCGCTCGGTCGTAATTTGTTCCTCGCGACGTATCGCCTCCCGGGCGAGTCGACCTGCGAGATGGCGGGTATCACGGATACTGAATCCAGCCGTCGCCTCGGCGACCGTCTCCAGATCGATCTCCTCGGCGAACAGTTCGTCCCGGAGCACGTCGTCGAGTATCGCAATGTGTGTGCGCTCGTCCGGCGGTGGCACTTCGATGCGTTCGTCGAACGTTCCGGCGTGGAGGACGTCGACGTCGATCCCCCCGACCGAGCGTGCGGTACCGACAACGAGCACCTCCGCTCCGAGCGTCGGCAACAGGGTCTGCAGTTGCGTCCCAACGCCGACAGTTGCTCTCGAGCCACCGGATTTGGGGGCGAGTTCGTCCAGATCGTCGAGCAACAGCACGCTCGGGGCGGCCGAACGGGCGTCTTCGATGATTTCGGCGGTCCGTTCGGCTGGATCGTCGACGGACTCGAGTCGGAAGCGATCGGGACTGATCTCGACGACCGGCCGGTCGAGTTCTGCCGCGATCGACCGCGCAAGCGACGTCTTCCCTGCGTCGGGTGGCCCATACAGTAACGCACCGTCGACTGGCGGAACCTCGAGACGCTCATAGCCCGCAGCGTTGCGAACCGGCCCGAGAACCCGCCGCTCGATCACCGACGTGATCTCTGTCATCCCCGGAAGCTCCTCGAACGACGTTGGCTCCTCGCTCGAAGATCGGCCGAGATCTTCCTCGAACCGATCCTCGTAGCGATCGAGCCAGTCTGGAATGCTGGTTTCGGTTTCATCGACCGCCTGTAGGAGATGTGCCTGTGTCACCGGCGACTCGTCGGCGATAGCGTGACGAATCGCGATATCGGCGACGAGTGTAACGTCACTCGAGGCATAGCCCGCAGTCGCCGTCGCGATTGCCTCGAGGACGACGTCGTCTGCAACCGGTGTTTCCGCTAGTTCGAGTCCGAGAATTTCCAGTCGAGCCTGACGGTCCGGCGGTGGCACCTCGACTCGCTCGTCGAACCGGCCCGACCGCAAGATTGCATCGTCGACGTCATCGAGATAGTTCGTCGCCGCAAAGACGACGATATCGGCGTCGTTCTGGCTCTCGAGTTCGGTCAGCAACTGGTTTACCATCTGTTGTTCGCTCGTCGTCATCCGTCCCGAGCGATCGCTTGCAATCGCGTCGATTTCGTCGATAAAGACCAGACAGGGCTCGTTCTCGCGGGCCGTCTCGAACACTGTCGCGACGTTGTCGGCAGCCTCACCGACGTACTTGCTTACGATATCACTCGGTGTAATCTCAATGTAGTTGTAGTCGGTCTCGGCGGCAACCGCGCTCGCGACGAAGGTCTTTCCACAGCCCGGCGGGCCATAAAAGAGGACGCCGTTGACCGTACCGATGCCGTAATGATCGTACACGTCTCCGCGAACCAGCGGATCGATTACCCGATCGTACAGCGTCTCGACGAGGTCGTCCATCCCACCGACATCCGAGAAGTCATGTCCCGGTGGCTCCGTATCGAGTTGCTCGGCCGGAAGTCCGGCCTCGTCTTCGTCACTGCCTCGAGTCTGCTCTTTTCGACCGTCGCCCTGGCGCTGTCGACGAACTCCCACGGATTCGCCCACGTACTGGCCGACGAACAGCCAGGCCAACGTCACGGCCGGCGGTGCGAACACGAGCGCGGAGTCGCCGGTCATAGCGTAGCCGACGACACCGATGAGATACGAGAGCGCAAGGAGTACCCGGTCGAGTTGTGCAATTGCAGCCCAGGAGATCGCCTGGATAAATACTGCGAGCACGCCGAACGTCAGGACGACTGCAAGAAACGTACTGGAACTGGGGACGAGAGAGACATCGATCTGTTCGATCGCGATGGGTAACAGTGAACTGATCATTACAGATAACGTGACGCGTACCAATCAAAATTATTCCGGTCGATTTCGTGTTGGTACTGCTCGATGCCAGTCGTAAACAATGCTCGATGCCCGTATCGCGAAAATCGTAACCGACCGACGATCGGTAGTATTCGATTACAGACGCCTACGGGCTCAGACGTTGACGATCACGCGGGAAGAGGACCGCTTCCCGGATGTTGTCCAGATCGAGCATCGTCATCAAGAGGCGTTCGCCACCGAGGCCGAAGCCGGCGTGGGGTGGCATGCCGTATTTGAACATCTTGGTGTAGTACTCGAACTCGACGGGATCGAGGCCCTGCTGTTCGAAGCCGGAGACGAGGTGGTCGTAGCGGTGCTCACGCTGGCCGCCCGAGACAAGTTCCATCCGCGGGTGCATCATGTCGAAGCCGGTCGAAAGCTGATCGTCGTCGGCGTCGTCCATGATGTAAAACGGTTTGATCTCACTCGGCCACTCGGTGATGAAATAGTGCGTCCCAACGTCCTCGCCGAGGGCTTTTTCGCCTTCGGTCGGCAAATCGTCGCCCCAGACCAACTGCTCGTCGAGTTCGCCCGTGGCGTTGATCCGTTCGATAGCCTCCTCGTAGGTGAGTCGTGGGAACGACTCCTCGGGAAGGGCAAACTCCGCTGCTAGTCCGAGCGTCTCGAGTTCATCGGCGCAGTTTTCGGCGACGGCCTCGTAGGCGGCGCGGGTGATCGCTTCGGCGACGTCCATCGCGTCATGGGCGTCACAGAACGCACCCTCGAAGTCGATCGAGGTCGCCTCGTTTAAATGCCGGGGCGTGTTGTGTTCTTCGGCGCGGAAGATCGGACCGATCTCGAAGACGCGTTCGACGTTCGAACCGGCGATGAGCTGTTTGAAAAGCTGTGGCGACTGGTTCATAAACGCCTCTTCGCCGAAGTAGGTGATCGGGAACAGTTCAGTGCCGCCTTCGGTCCCCGTCGCGACGATCTTCGGGGTCGTTATCTCCGTACAGCGGTGTTCGCGGAAGGCATCCCGAACGGCACTCAAGACCACAGCACGAATCTCGAAGATGGCCTGTACCTCGGGCTTTCGCAGGTCGAGCGTTCGGTTGTCGAGTCGGGTCGAAATCTCGGCGTCGACCTTGCCCGAGGGATCGAGTGGCAGTTCCGGCTCGGCCTCGGCGATGACCTCGAGTGAGGTAGGCGTAATCTCGACGCCGGTTGGCGCACGCGGCTCTTCTTCGACGACGCCGGAGACGCTGACGATGCTCTCTCTGGAGACGCCGAGACCGGCCTCGACTAACTCCTCGTCCATCTCGTCTTTCTCGAATTTGATCTGGATCTTGCCGGTCGAATCCCGAAGAATCAGAAATGCGATGCCCCCGAGATCACGGATCTCGTGGACCCAGCCGGCGACGGTCGCATCCTCGCCCGGCTCGGCGTCGGCAGTGTAGGTTCTATCCTGCATACCTCCTGATTCAGGTAGCCGAAACTTAAGCGCAACCGTTCTGGGTCGGAGTCAGTGCGGCGTGACGGATGCCTGCGTGCGCTGAAATTTGGCATGATAGTTCGTCGACCAAGTCTCAACTCGGTTCCTCGACGCCGGTAATCTCGAACCGAGCGCCGCCATCGGTTCCCTCGGTCACCTCGATCTCCCAGCCGTGGGCGTCGACGATCTCGGCGACGATCGAGAGGCCAAAGCCGGTGCCGTCGTTCGAGGTCGTGTAGCCGGTCTCGAAAATTTCCTCGCGGTCGTCCGCTGGGATGCCGGGGCCATCGTCTTCGATACCAAAGCCGCCCTCGAGTAACCCAACGGTGACGGTGACGTCCTCGCCGACGTGATCGAGTGCGTTCCGATAGAGGTTCTCGAGCAGTTGGACGAGTCGGCTCCGGTCGGCGAGGATCGCTCGCTCGGCGTCGACAACGATGGTCGCGTTCTCGGTGGCGACGTTGCCCCAACACTCCATTGCAACCGCCTCGAGGGCCACCGGCTGTCGGTCTTCGAGTGACTCTCCCTGTCGGGCGAGCGTAAGCAGGTCGTCGATGAGCGTTCCCATCCGGGCAAGTGAGTCGGCAACTTCACTGAGATGCTCGCTGTCGCGTTCGTCTCGTTCGATCTCGAGGTGGCCCTCGGCAACGTTTAACGGATTTCGGAGGTCGTGGCTGACGACGCTCGCAAACGCCTCGAGGCGCTCGTTTTGCTCCCGGAGCGCGTCGTTGGCTCGCTCGCGCTCGAGTTCGTAGCTGGCCCACTTGCCCATCAGCCGGACGAACATCCGGTCGATGTCACCGAAGGGTTCCGATCGGGACTCGGTCGCGGCAAAACAGAGCGTGCCGTAGAGTTTCCCCTCGACGGTGACGGGAATCCCGACGTAGCTGTCGAGACCGAACGTTTCGTAGGCCGCGTCCTCACCGAGTCCGGCCTCGAGCGCATCAGTCATCGCGAAAAGCGAGTCGGACTCGATCGTCTGCTGGCAGTACGCTTCAGTGAGCGAACACGACTGGCCGGGCTGGAGTAACTCGTGGTCACCAGTTGCGGCGACGATTCGCTGGATACCGTCGTCGGTGTCGATTTCCGTGAGAAAGCCATAGGGGAGCCCGATCTTTGCACTCCCAAGCTCGAGCAGTCGGTCGATTTTCTCCTCGAAGGCTCGCTCGAGATCGGTCGTAACCTCGTAGATGCCGCCGAGAAATTCGACGGCGGCCGCTCGCTCGCGTTCTCTTTTCTTTCGGTCGGTCAGATCTCGTCCGATGCCGACGAGACCGGTGAGCGTTCCGTCGGGACCCACCAGCCGTGCGCCGGTAAGCTCGTAAGGGATTCGAAGCCCCGAGGCGGTTCGGAGATCCGCCTCGACGGTTAGTTGCTCGCCGTCGAAGACCGTCTGAATCGAATCCGCGATCAGTTCGCGGTGGTCCTCGACGAAAAAGTCAGTCACGCCCATGTTCGAAATCGACTCGCGGTCGTAACCAGTTACCGCCTCCAATCGGTCGTTCCAGCGCCGAAGCGTGCCGTCGACGTCGACGACGTAAAACAGATCATCGAGCGTATCGAGTGCTTGCTCGTTGAACATCCGTTCGCGCTCTAACTCCCGTTCGCGCCGTTTTTCGATCGTCACGTCCTGCTGAAAGCCGATAGCGGAGTTTCCCTCGAGCGGGACGAGCCAGAACTGACTCCAGTAAGAGAGTCCATCACGTCGAGACAACTGGAGTTCGACCGACACTGACTCGCCGGCCTCGAGTGCCTCAGAGAGAACCGTTGCTTCCGATGGGTCGGTTGCCCTTCCCTCGAGAATCGACAGCGACTGTCCGGAGAGTTCGGTCCGATCGTATCCGGTCTGGCGTTCGAACTCGTCGTTGACCGAGACGATCGGATTCGATGGCAGCGAGCGATCGATGAGCACGATCCCGATCGGTGCTTCCTCGACGACTGGAGCCTGATGATCGACGTCCGTCGCCCCGATTCCGTGGGCCGAGATGGCGTTTCGCAACCGGGCTGTGAGGACCACATCGAGATCCGTTTCCGGAGACCAGCTAAGAACATCGGTCGCGCCGGCTGTGAGGGCGTCGGGAGCGCCGACATCGTCGGCCTGGTCGACGACGAAGACGATCGGAAGCGCCGGATGCGTCTCCCGAACGGTCTCGAGAACGTCCGTCCAGGAGCCGCCACGAAACTGCCCGCCACAAACGAGACAGTCAACCGGCGTCGACGAGAGCCGGGCAACACCACCATCTGGGTCCGTCGCCGTCTCGAGGTCGAACTGGTCGCTCTGGCGGTCGATCGCAGTCTGGATCGCCTCGAGAAGTGTCGGTTCCTCGATGAGACAGAACAGACGGATTCGATCGGCCATTCTGCGTACGTTGCGGGTAAACCATAATCAACCTTGGGAGCGATAGTGGAAATTTGACTTCCGAGACCACTCCGGTTGTGGTCGTCGGGCTGTACGCTCTACAGAAGCAACCCATAGATGACAGGGATTGCTGCTGGACTATCCAGGTCCGAGGGCCGCGATATCGGCACCGACTGTCGCCAGCGGGTCGGCAGGGTTCGGGTCGCTGTCGGCCAGATGCGTATACTGGTGGTCCGGAACGCTCGAGAGCGCCGCCGTGATGGCTTCGCTGTAGGGCTCGACGCCCGGTTCCGTCGGCTCGTTGCCACCCCAGACATCCCGGATGACGGTCATCGAGTCGATACGTACCTCGAGTGTGTGTGGCTCATAGCGTGCCAACAGTTCGGCCAGTCCGAGATGGAGCGCAACGTATTCGGCGGTGTTGTTCCCGCTTCGGGAGCCGACGGGTCGGCCGAGACGAGCGAGTTCGGACTCGTGGGCGTCCATGATGACAGCACCCGCTCCCGCGGGGCCGGGGTTGCCACGGGAACTCCCATCGACGTAGAGGACAAACGCAGCAGTCGTCGGTTCGACAACAGGTGGCCGGGTGAGGTCCGACTCGAGCAGGTCCTCGAGGGTGTGTCGTAACTCCTCGGGTGCGGTTGTGGGGTCGAAGAGCCCGCCATAACCGGGGACTGCGTCGTCGATGGCGTCGATGGCGGCTCTCACCTCGTAGCCGACGCCTGCGAGTAACTCCTCTATGCGTGTTGCAAGCGGAGTAAGGTGTTCAGCCGGAAGGTGGTCGTCAGTCACACCAGATCCCCCACCAGGGGTCGACCCCAGACGTGTACACCCTCGCCGCTTGATGAGTTCGTTGGCTGGTTACACCACTGCATAGCGGTCCGTCGTACTCGGACCGCATAAACCGGCGTGGTCCACGGATGTATTATCGAGCACAGCGAACGCCCGATATGTCCGACCTCGAGTCACTGGCCGAAGAGATCGATCGCGATTCGACGGTTGTCGCGCTGACGGGTGCTGGCACCTCTGCACCCTCGGGCGTGCCGACGTTTCGCGGCGATGGGGGTGTCTGGGAGCGCTTCGAGGAGGGACAGTTTACCTACGGTCGATTTCGGTCGGATCCGGGCGGCTTCTGGCGAGACCGCCTCGAGTTGCAACGGGAACTGTTCGGCGACGTCTCCGGCCCGAACGTCGCCCACGAGGCGCTGGCAACGATGGAACGCGACGGATTTGTCGACGCGATCTGTACGCAAAATACCGACGGCCTCCACGAAGCCGCCGCCCGGGCAGTCTCCGAGCGAGCCAACGCGGGAGCCAAGAGAAAAGATGGGACAGCAGAGGCGACGATCCTCGAGTTACACGGCAACGCAAAACGGGTTCGGTGTGTCGACTGTGGCCGACGAACCGACGCCGACCCTGTGTTCGAACGTGTAGCGAACGACGACGTGCCACCTCGGTGTTCGTGTGGCGGGATATACAAACCCGACGTGGTGTTGTTCGGCGAGCAGTTGCCCGAGGCGGCCATCCAGCGGGCACAGTCGCTCGCCCGGGAGAGCGATGTCTTCCTCGCGATCGGTTCCTCACTGGTTGTCGAACCCGCGGCGTCACTTCCCCGGTTGGCCGCCTCGACGGGGGCGACCGTCGCCATCGTCACCCTCGAGTCGACTCCGTGTGATGGCCTCGCAGATGTCGTCTGTCGCGAGGACGTCACTGACGCCCTCCCGCGACTCAATGAGTTAACTATCGACGACAGTGACCGGTCGTGACCGCATCAAAATAGGTGTTCTTCGATCAGTCGTGCCTGTCCGCGTCGAAGCCGTTCGCTGACCGCCTGTGTCGAAATTTCGAGGCTGTCGGCGACCGATCCAAGCGTCGTATCCCGTGGCACCTCAAAAAAGCCAGCTTCGTGTGCGAGAACGAGCGCTTCACGCTGTGAGTCAGTCAGCGTCTCCCGACTGCGGAGATGACACGGTTCGGTTCCATCTGCCAGACGGTGGAGTTCGAAGGTGACGTTTTCACGCTCGAGAAAGTCGTGATACCGGGTAAACGCATCCCGGTCTGGAAAGCGCATCTCGACCTCCCATCGACCATCCTGGCCCCGACACTCGAGTAGTTCGCCGCCGACGCCAACCCAGTGTCGGTACGCACAGATAACGTCCGAATCGCTGCGACGGATCCGATAGAGCGTCCACTCCTCGGCGTCGGTGATCCGTTCGTAGCTGTCGACGGTTTTGTCGTCGGCAAGCGTTCGCTCGAGTCGATCGACATCCCCACACCGAGCCCAGCAGAACGCGATCGGCCGCGCCGGATCGAGCGCATACTGACGCTCGAGATCGACCGTCAGCGACGGCATCGCCTCGAGCGTCGGTCCGAGCACGAGGTCCGGCGACGTCGCTTCGAATTCCGCGAGGAGGCTCATGGTCTGAGTCGCAAGCGATGGGTGAAAACAGTTTAGGCCAAATTGGCTTTTTGAGCCCGCAAAGTGGCTAAATACAACTATGCAGCATCCGATGCGGCGTCGACAGTCTCCCGAACGGCATCGACCCCATCCTCGTGGGCGAGGTTGCCGACGACGATGACGTCGGCGTGTTGGGCCATCCCGTAGGCCGAATCGTAGTCGTGGATGCCGCCACCGTAAAACAGCGTCGCCTCGTCGACGGCTCCATCCGCGGCTTCGACGATCGCCTCCTCACCGAGCATACCCGAGTACTCGACGTAGACGATCTCCTGACCGAACATCCGCTCGGCGATTTTCGCATACGCCGCGACGTCGTCTGCGCTTAACTCACAGTCGGCTTCGGTCAGTTGCGCCACGTCCGCCTCCGGGTTCAGGACGATGTAGGCCTCGAGTGTCGTCCGATCCCACTCGAGGTCGCCATCGATGCGAACCCACTCTTTGTGCGCGCCAGTGATCCAAAACGGCGAGCCAGCGTTGAACACCGTCGGGATGAGATAGCCCTCGAGTGCCTCGTTGTCGATGACGACGTCCGGATTCGAGGGTTCCTGATAGAGCGGTACGTCGTGTTCGGCACAGGCCTCGACGACGGCTTCCATGTTCTCTTCGGTGATCCCCATCGTGCCGCCGATTTCGATGGCGTCGGTTCCAGTCGCACAGAGATCGCCGTACGTGATACCCTCGGGAAGATCCTTGTCGGGATCGATCTTGAGGACGTGATTCCAGTCGTCCCAGGGAGCAGTCATACCGCGTCGTTTCCCGACAACCGGCAAAAGCGCTACGAAACGACGCCCGAGAAAGTCGCCTGTGAGCCGCTAATGCGTCCAGTTTGGTTTTTCATGCTATCGGATGGAACTGTGGACCCAAACTGGCGGACGAAACCTTCAGTAAGATTTAATAAGCATTGAGATAGATGTCTGTCGAAGACAGCCGAGATGAAAGAGGCGAGCCAAGAAGACGTCGAAGAAGCTATTTTGGAACTCGAGCGAGAAGAGATGGGACAGCCGCTGTACCCGAGAACTCGCGTCGAACGCGAGTGACAGTTCGTTCGATTCGGTAGTGTCTGATCTCTTAAATTCCCTGACTCATCAGGTGGCTTCGCAACACGTCTGCCTCCTTTGACCCCGCGGCAGTGTTGACCAGTACGATCGTTTCGTCGCCATCGAACGTCCCTGTGAGTTCCCACGCGCCGGCGGCCGCCGTGGCCGAACTCGGGGCACACTCGAGGCCCTCGTTGGCGGCGACCTGGACGCCAGCCTCGAGGATATCCTGATCCTCGAGCGCAATCGCCCCGCCGTCAGTTCGTCGGATCGCCTCGAGTGCCCACGACCCGCCCGCAGGGTCGGGAATTTCAAGATCACCACAGATCGTATCCGGATGCTCGGTGGGGGTTATCTCGTCGTCTCCAGCCTCGTATGCCTCGACGATGGGCGCACAGCCGTCGGCCTGGGTGGCATACAGGGCAGGTTGATCCTCGATCAATCCCAGCGTCTCGAGTTCGCGTGTGGCTTTCGCCAGCCCGACGATGCCGGTTCCACTACCCGTCGGATAACAAATTATATCGGGCACGTCCCACTCGAGTTGCTCGACGATCTCATACAGAATCGTCTTCATACCCTCGTGGCGATAGGGCGTCGTAAACGACTGCAGCGAGTACCGATCGTCGTGTTCGGCGAGCCCCTCCTCGTAGGCGGCAAGCGCGTCGTCGAACCGGCCGCCGACGACGGACATCTCGCCGCCGTGGACGTTTACCATCGCCTTCGTCGTAAAACTCGAACGCGAGGGCAGATAGACCGTCGACTCGAGGCCGGCACGGCCGGCATACGCCGCGGCGGACTGGCCGCCATTGCCCGGGGAGGCGAGCGTGACCGTCTCGGCGTTGTGGTGGGTTGTGGCCGTCACTGCGAGTGACTGCCCGCGGTCGACGGCGGCCCCCGTTGGATTCCGGCTCTCGTCTTTGATCAGGACGCGGTCGACGCCTAACTCCGCCGCCAGCGTCGGACACTCGACCAGCGGCGTCGCGCCTTCGGCCATCGAGACCGCAGATGCGTGGGGAAATGGCAGTAGCTCTTCGTACCGCCACATCGACTCGAACGGTCTCGAGGCAAGCGTCTCGGAGTCGAGATCGATCTCGTCGTAGGCATACTGGGGATCTAACAGGCCGCCACAGTCCGGACACCGGTGGTGTTCTTCGGCGTCGAAGGTCGCCCCGCAGTCGACACACTCGAGACCGACGAAAGCGGTGGTCGTCTCCATATGCGAGTGTTCGACCC
>LFCJ01000950.1_pt1 | contig 19302 bp, 26 predicted proteins | sample 643141 | NCBI WGS metagenome assembly LFCJ01 (sample SAMN03766243, study PRJNA286221) | soda lake metagenome | biome: soda lake; feature: Kulunda steppe; material: water; isolation source: sample B1-Br-g2 brine of Lake Bitter-1 | place: Russia: Kulunda steppe | collected 2010-07
CAGTTGCTCTCAAGGTCTTGGTCTGGAGCAGGGGGCGGCTTGTCACCCTCCAGATCCTCACTAGTTCTTCATTCTCCCTGGTGGAGGAGACTCACGGCTCTTCGGGCCAATGTATCTCCTTTTCCATAATCGATGTAGGGAGTGGTTTCACTGCCTATGTAGTTTTTCTTTTCTTATTCTTTTCAAGAGAGGGGAGAAGAATCATACTGAAAAACACAGCCTGTATGTGCCTCAGATCCAAAAGAGATCAGCGTGCCCATCTACTTCATGATATCAGGTGTCCCTTGTCTTCTGCACAATTTAATTTACATTGAAGGGATCAATGACCGTCTTATGAGATGGCCTTAAATCTGATTTTTATTGGGGGTGAGTTATTGGTGTTAAAACTTCGCCTCATACTTAACTGTGGACAGGAGTTACAGCATGCTGCAGGTCATCAATACAAAAGGGGCATCAATCATTGATAAGACATGGAGGGACACGCACCAGGTAAGTGAGTACAAATCAGATAATAAGTATGCTTGCTAGTCAGGTAAGGTAAAAGTACAAAGTCTGTGCTGGCTAGATAATGAAAGAACACGTGCATCTAAGCTGTTGTGTACATGAATACCACGACACAGAAAAACAGACGTATTGATACCGAAGAGAGCTGAGAACAGGAGCCATAAGTAAAGCAAATGAATGAATATAGGGAGTGAAAGGGTGTAGCTTTTAGCATAGGCATGATCCGGTTCTTATTTCCTGACAAAAGTAACACTCAAAAAAGCAGCCCTGCATACAAAGTCCAGCATTTGTGAGCCATGCTCTCTGAGTTCTACAAAATGATCATGGCCACCTGCAAAAGGTACTTGGAACCTACCCCAGCTGACTACAAAATTGATGACAAAGGAACTCAAATTTGGTGTGCATATCTGAAATCAGCAGAGTACCACCTATAGAGGAAACTCCCTGGCTCACATCGTCGCAGCCCAACAGGCTGTCACAGTCTGACATGGTGCGTCACACAGCAGCTGCCACCTCCGACCTATCGGCCTCATGCGTAGCCCATGCCTGCCTCCTGCCAGACCCAGCAAAAGCCCCTGCACGCCCTAAGCAGCCCTTGCACAGCCAGAACCTGGCTCCTGCAGGCCTCCACACAGCCCACGCCTGCCATCTGCCAGGCTCAGCAAGCACCTGCACGCCCCTGCCAGCCCTTGTGCGGCCAACGCCAGCCTCTTGCTGTAGGACCCTGCAAAATCCAGGGCTCAGGCCGCCCTTGAGCCTCGCTGCTTGCGCCACTCCTCCGCGAGCAGCTGCATGATCTGGCTGGGGGAAGCATCGGGGTGGGCCGCCTTTACCTGCAGCCACGGATCCGCCGGCTCGTCTGCATAGGCACCACCATTACACATCCAGGCGCAGCTGCGCACCTCGACTCTCAAGCGCTGCCCCACATCTATAGGTGCAGCTGCGGGCTGCACTGCACAGGCCAACCTCACCTGTGGCCGCATGGTGCTGCAAAACCGGATGTACGGGTTGGCGCTGCGAGCTGCCCTGTTGGCCGCTGGCTTCCTCTCGACTTCTTTGTCAGCAGCAGCCCCAGCTGAAGAAGCCAAGGAGTTTGCTGGGGCGTCCAGGGGCGTGGATTTCTGCCTGCCTCTCCTTGTTTGGGTTGCCAGCACAGGGTGCCGGCCGCGCGTGCTGGCCTGGGCGCTCTCAGGGCCGGCTGAGGTGCTGCTGCTGCCTGTGGTGGTGGTGGTGCTGCTGCTGGCGCTTTGCTTAGCAGCTGCCTCAGGCGCTGTTACTGTCACTGCTGAAGCGCTGCTGCTGCTACTGCTGGTGCTTCCCTTAGCAGCCGCCTCAGGCGCTGTTGCCGTCACTGCTGAGGCGCCGCTGCTGCCACTGCTGGCCCGCGCGTTGTAGGCGGCCTTCCCGGCCTCGCCCTGCGTGCACAAAGATTGTGGGCACACGCATGCCGTGGGTGCTTGCGCCTCTGGTCAAGAGCGCTGCCAGTCCCCACACATCTGCCTCATAGGCCCCGTTCCTGTTCACAACATAAATGACCCATTGGTAAGTCAAGGGCACGAACCAAGCACTTCCTTAGGCCATGACCAAATGAGCTGTGTCCTCTGGCTTGCAAACGAGTCATCCCCTCTCCCTTCCAGGAACCCCCTAGCCAGCAGCGGGGCCACCAAAATGGTTGAAGAGTCATGGGGGAACACATAACCAGCCAATGCACACCCTCAGCTCCGCACCTGCCCCTGCCAGGCAGCTGCAAGTAGCTTCATGATGTCCGCAGGCCGTGCATCAGCGTTTGCGGCCACAATGGCCTGCGCAGACAGCATTGGCCTTGAGCGCTGGTGCTCGAGCAGATGCAAGGTTGAGTTTTACAACTTGAAAGTGTGTCACCACTCATCACAAAATAGCTTGTGCCTGTGTGCTGAGGGGGACAATTCACCGCCAAACAGTCCTCTTGCGCAGTGTGCAGGGTACACACTATTCATTACCCATACTGTGCATCCATCTGGCATCATTTGGGCATATGGGTGCGTGAGAGAGCCGGGGCAAAAGAGCATGCCCCAAAGTTCAAAACCAGCATCCTTTCCTTATCTCGCCAGCCGTCAGCTTGCAGCCTCATCTGTGAACAGTGGCAAGTGCCACAAACACGCGCTCGCACACACATGCACGCATGCACACACGCACACGAACTTGTGACAAACCCAGCACTGCCCGCGATGCAACTGCGTTTGGTTGATCCTGGGCTTGGCCAAGTCTCCAGCCAAGTGCCAGAAGGACTAGGCACAACCACAGCCGCTCTCTTGCCAAGCACTTTCAAGATGCTGCTCTCAGCAAAGCCAAAGGGGCGGTGCTCAGCAGAGCACAGCACAGGGGCAGCACTCTCCGGCAGAGCAGCACAGGGGCGGCACACACCGGCAGAGCAGCAGGGGAACTGCCTTTTGAATGCAAGGGCAGACCTTCCTGGCAGAGCAGCAAGGGCAGTGTTTGCTGGCAGGGCAGCCTGCGCCGTACAAAAAGGAGCGCTCACCGGACGCTGCTCCTGGCAAAATAGCATGTAGCCACTGGCCTTCCTCTTGCTCACGCCCTCGTTGCCACTGCTGCCACTTGAGGGGCTTGATTTGGAGGGCCTGGCAATGCTCTTGGGCGCCTTGGGTCCCTGGGGCTTGATGCCCCTGCTGGCCATGCGGGCGGCTTTCTTGGCAACCAGCTCGACAGCCTGAGCGGCGGTGCGCGTCACCGAGGGCACATGGACCTTGCATCATCTAGCAGAGAACTTAAGAGGGGTGCTCAGACGGCTGCGGGGCTGAAAGGGTCCATTGCTGGGTGAAGGACACACACACACATACACACTCACAGAGTGCCCCAGCACTGAGTTGCTTGGCCTGCTAACTCCATCTCGATGAGCGGCACCAAGCATGCACGCCCTATTCTAGCTAGGACTATCCACTGCAGCACAGAGCAAGGGCATCCAACCTGCTCGCAAGGCACTGGCCTCTTAAGTCAGGCATTCTTGATGCAAGCGCATTGCAAAGCCAAGCATCAGGCAAGCATCAGGCAAGCCAAGCATCAGGCAAGCATCAGGCAAGCCAAGCATCAGGCAAGCCACTGGCCTCTGGCATTTCTTGCCCAAGCAACCCACATAAGAGCCTCTGCACATGCGTCAAGGTCCTCTGCAACAGGCCCCTTCTCGCTGCTGACAAGCCCATTGATCAAATTTTGTAGACATAGAAGCAAGACCATCAGGAATGCATGCCCTACTCTGGAGGACTATTGAGATCCAGCGCTCCAATGGAAGGACGATTGCGCATCCATGCCCCACAGTCACCAACACACACACAAATACATACAAGTAGATACACGCATGCGCACATGCAAATGTGCACAGGCAAACACACCATGTATGCATGCACACACATCACTCACGCACACACACATCGCTCAGAGGCTGTGTGGGCCCTCCCTATCCAAGAGATGAGGCATGCAGGGCCCAATTGCCAGGAGAGCCCACCTGTGCCTCGATGTGTGCTCACCTCCTCAAGTGTGATGCTCTCAGGAGCCTTGTCTTTGGGCAGAGGCGCGAGTACCTGCTGGTGCTGCACGTATGGGCCGTACCTGTGGCAGGCAGGCAGGCAGCAGATCAGGCACATGCGGTGTTATGTGCGCATATGGGTGCAAATGCACACGGGCGGGTGGCCAGGATTCGCAATGTGGATGGATTGGCTGCAGCCTACGTATGACAATGCACCGGTTTTTGGCCAACTTGCTTCTTGCACGTGCTCTGGCTCTTGCCTGATGATGCAGCATGTGATTTTGGAACACTTTGCAGCCACGGATGATTTGTGCGCCTGATGCTGGCCCCCATCAACGCCCCCCGCTGCGACAAATTCACAACTTCGGAGTGCTAAAACCTGTGCAAGTGAACCAAAGAGGCAGCATGAGTACAAGGGTAGATGTCTGGCCTTTTCAAGGATGTCCGGCCTGGCAAGGACATTGCACTGATGGCTGTGGGAACTACTGCACAAGTAACTTAGAGCCAGACATGATCCATGCAAAGGTGCCTGGCCTTCTAGCAAGAAGACGGCATGCTGAATGCGCACCTGATATAATCACTGAATGCAGGTGCTGCAATCTTGATATGATCCTAGGAAAGGATGGGGCTGGATGCAGATGTGCGCAGTGGCAAGTGGCATTTCATGACGTCCTTCTGGGATGGGGTTGAGAATGGAATGCTGGGATGGAAGCATATGCACACGCACATGCGCACACACATACTGAGACTCAGACACTCACACAGACACTCACTCACAAACATGCACCCTCACACGTTCACACACAATGACTATGGTGCACCAAGGCCTCCTCCTCCGCCCCAGCATGTGCCGTCAAGCGTGCAATATGCTTGCGCACGTTCCAACACAGCCACAAACACTGCCACCCGTCTGCTAACCCTGACGCCTGAAGCACAATCGCTCGCCCACCACCTGCCGGCCTTGCCAGGCACAGCCGCCCACCTGCCGGTCTTGACAAACACAGGGGCCCCGTCCTCCGGGTGGGTGCCCAGGGACTGAGGGATGGTGGCCTCCAGGAGCTTGACAGCCTGCTCCAGGGTGATGCTCTCCGGGTCGACGCCTTTGGGGATGGGGGCCCTGCAGCGTCGGTATGGGCTTGTGCGCTCAAGCCGCCACAGCATGCGTTCATGCGTGTGAAGAGCACCACAGCATGGGTGTATTAGAAGCACCACAGCATGGGCGCATTAGAAGCACCACAACATGAGTTCACGCATTTGGCGCACCACCTGGCACGGACGCGTTGGGGGCACCACGAAGGCGATTCTTCTCAATCCGCCTTTTGCAGAGCTACCAAGACTCTGGCCATTGCACGATGGCAGCAAAGTTGCCAGCCCATGACCATCTCAGGCGTGCACGCAGCCAGGGCGGACACATGCTGGGGCTGGCAGGCAGAGGTGCAGCAACCACGTGGCTGTGCCACAAGTGTAGCAGGCTAAGGCGCAGCAGCCACATGGCCGCGTCGCATCTGTGCCAGGCCAACCTTCCAGGGAGTTAAATGATGAAGGCTGGCTTGGCACCTGGGCCCAATATCGTATGCACCACAAACAAGACACCACACAAACCTTGCCACACCTTGGTGGGCCCCCCCCCCACCCCCGTCCAGCACGACCCGCCCAATCACCCACCTCACCACCGCCGCCTTCTTGGGCTTCTTGGGTGCCTTCTTGGGCTTCTTGAGCGCCTTCTTCCCCTTCCCCTTCCCATCCATCCCCTGCTCCGCTTGCACCTCCATACCTGTGCCAGCATCACCCCATGCAGCACCCTCCCCTGCATCCCCCTCAGCGACGGCAGGCGGGCCCAGCTCAAGGTATGGGCCGTAGGGGCCCTTCTTGCGCAGGACCTCCTGGCCGCTGGCAGGGTGGTAGCCCAGGTGGGTGCCGGAGATCAGGGCCTCCTCCAGCGCAATGCTGCTGGCCTTGCTACCTGCAAAATACACACACATTCCAATGCAGGCAGGGTGACTGCGTGACGACGCGGTGCTGGCCTCGCTGCCTGCCAAACACACACGAGCCCACCCTTGTAGGCAGGAGGGGATCATGGCAAAATGCAGCTGGCCTTGCTGCCTGCCAAACAAACAAGAACACACCCTAGGGCAGAGGCGGGGTGGGTAAACAGCAACACACACAGGGTGTCCGCCAATTGACACGCAAGCACAGGCTCTCTGAACCATGCACCAAGCTCGAGGCACTGTCTGCGTAGCACTTGCGCCTTGCAGCCATGGCACTTCCCATGGCTTGCTGCGTCCAAGAAAGGACATGCCCTCAACATGCCCTCAATGCTCAGCGACATTTCCCATCGTGAGCAAAAATGAGGCGGCACTATTTGCGGTTGAAAGCGCCTGGGTTGGTGTTCCTCTAAGGCTCCAATTTGCCACAGTCACACTTTCTAAATGGGCACCAATTTGCCACAGTCACACTTTTTCCTAATGGGCACCAGGAGCATTTGCACGGTGCTGGATGCATAGACCACTGCCGCAACTGCCCCTGCCATTCTGTGTTGGAATGAGCGCCCATGATATATTCATCTTGCTCAAATATGCCGCAAAATCAGGGCATGTGGCCTGTAGAATCCTACGCCTCTGCATTTGCATCTTGAGCAGGCATGCAGAATGCCTTTGCACACAAGGGCACAGGCATGCACCCTACACGCAGCCTACATGCACGCAGCCCCTGCGCACTGTGCACAAAGGCACTTGGGCTAGGCACTTACCAGGCACATGCAAGGGGCGGGCGTAGCTGCAGGGCGCCTCCGGGTGGTCAAAGTTGGAGCAGCCCACAAAGCCGCCAAACCTGCGGAACAAAAATATCTGCCAACCACTGCCTCGCAGCCACATTGTGGAGCCTTACTGTGGCCCTGCTGGCCGTGGATGCGCCGCAACAAGCGGTTTTGGTGCGTGGGAGCCAGAAGGGAGGCTAAGAACGACCGGGCAGGCGTGGGAGCTGGCAGGGAGGCCAAGAATTGCAGAGTGCACAGGAGCTGGCAGGGAGGCCAAGAATGGCTGGACGGGCGCGTTGGGCACTCACTTGGAGGGCTTGAAGTGCTGCCTACTTGTCTGGCACATTTGCCCCTTACTTGGAGGGCTTGAAGTGTTGTGTGCTTGTCTGGCACATTTGCCCCTTACTTGGAGGGCTTGCAGTGCTGTCTACTTGTCTGGCACATGCGGCACTTACTTCGAGGGCTTGAAGTGCAGTCTCCCTGTCTGGCACATTGGACACTTGCGGCTGTCCTCCTCCTGGCCCTCTGGAAAGATCACCGGCTGCAGCTCCTGAGGGCCCAGGCGCAGACATGGGCAGCACCTGAGCTCCTGTGCAAGCACAGGCTTTCAGTTCCTCCTGGCCCTTAGCAAAGGGCACGGGCTCCTGTGCAAGCACAGGCTCACAGTTCCTCCTGGCCCTTGGCAAAGAGCAAGGGCTGGCGCTCCTGAGGGCGCAGGCACAGAGACTGGTGTGCAGCCGCATTAATTAGCCCTTGCTGCGGCCCTGGTGGCTGTGGGTGAGCCGTGCCAAGTGGTATTTGGTGCACAGAAGCCGGCAGGGAGGCCAAGTATGGGTGAACTGGACCCCACATGGCTCCTACATGGGAGTCAGGGGGAGCGTGCTGGTAGAGCTGTAATTCATGCTGGTGGAGTGCGCTGGTAAATTGGCGTTGGATGTTGTGCTGGGCATGGTTGCCCTGCCCAAGATCACGGGCGGGAGCTCCCGGTGCGCGAGGCCGCCAAGCAGCAGGGTTGCAAGGCAATGTGAGCATGCATGCATGCATTGGCTTTGCTGGAGGGCGAGCACAGGCGGACGCGCGTGCGTGAGCGCAAAGCTCAACCAGCCAGCATGCCTACCACCGCATGCCCCCCAGCCTCTCTCATGCTGCCTACCACCGCGTGCCTACCTCCGCATGCCTACCACCGCATGCCCCCCAGCCTCTCTCATGCTGGCTTCTCGTGAGTTTGAATGAGTGTAGGTCAAGCATGCCTGCCACCACAAGCACCTGAAGTCTCCAATATGTCGACTGCCCCTCAAAAACCACATACCCAGGCAAGGTTGTCCGCCCCGCTCTATAGCCTTTGGGCTCCAAGGCACGCACATACTCACAAGCATTCCAGTCCACATGCGTGCAAGCGGCAGCGCACAAACAGGAAGGCATCTACACATACATAAATGGACATGCACACATTGGCACGCACACAGGAAGGCATGCAGACACATGAACGCACACACGCACGCACCTCATCCAGCATGTCCACCACCTGCGACACCTTGAGGTCCTTCAGGCCCTCGCAGTTGCGCTGGAAGGGCCCCCAAAAGTCGCGCAGCACGTTCTTCCACGGCACAGTGCCCTCTGCACAGTGGCAAAACAGGCGGCCCCATGCTGTGATGCACCTTTGCATGCAGCAACATAAATGTGCCCCAATGCTGTGATGCACCCTCCACATGTGGCTACGTAAATGTGGTGGGGTGCTGTGATGTACCCTTTTAACACGTGATTCCATTGCGTGGTGCGCTCCAATGCAGTGGTGCACCCTCCACATGTTGTTCCATGAAAGTGCCACAATATACCCCGATGCTGGGATCCTCCACATGCGGCTCCACATATACACACTAATGCTGTGATGCACCCTTTGCATGTTGCTCCATAAATGTGCCCCAATGCCGCTACGCATTCTCTTGATGTGGTTCCATGCGGTGATACGCGCTGCACAGGCGGGTGGCGAACAGCTCGCCACACCTTTTGATACTGAGGACACACAAGACCCTGAAAGCTCAAGCTTCCCCCCAAAAAGCAGCCACTTTACAGTCTACTTCCACCCTCTCTAAGGCTTTACCGCCAACACTCAGGAGCAGCCCCCTAGTACTCTACAAGATCGTGCAGCAGGCACCAGCCACGCCACCTGACCTGAGACCTCGTCCAGCTTCTCCTCCATCTTGCTGGTGAAGCTGTAATCGATGTACTGGCGGAAGTAGCGCTGCATGAAGGCCGTGAGCACGAGGCCTTTGGATGTTGGGGCCAGAGAGCGGCCCTCCTTGTTGATATACCCCCGGGTCTGCACCATTGAGAGAGCAGTGTTCAGGATCATCATTTGCACACCATGATGAACACAGCACAAAGAGCCCATGAAGAAGAGGCACAATAGAGACACCCTACAGGGCCGCCCTCCTTCCCTTCTCATTCAGGGATCAGCTTCAATGTCATCTTGCACCAGTCCTCTTGCAACTACGAAGAAAATGAAAACACAGTTCATGACACCTGCAGTCCCGAGCAGGAGGAGCTCAACTTCCTAAAACACTATGAATCATGGCTGAGAGCAACACACCAGCCCAGCCACGCCGCACATCCACGCACATGCACACCTGCAGCAACCTGAGCGTGGGCGCGTATGTTGAGGGCCGCCCAATGCCCAGCTCCTCCAGTGCCTTGATGAGGGAGGCCTCCGTGTACCGCGGAGGCGGGCGCGTGAAGTGCTGCGCCGGCTGCACGTCTTGTGTGCTCACTGCTTGCTTCACCTGAGGTTGCACACAGGCCGCGGGAAGGGAGGCAGGTCGCGGGGATGTGGCATGCCGCGGGAAGGGTTGCAGGCTGCGTTAAGGTTGGCTAGCTATTAAAGGGTTCCAGGCAGCAGAAAGGCTTGTGGCCTTAGGAAGGTCACGGGAACAGTGGCAGGATGTGCAGGCATGGGCAGGCAAGGCAGCAGCCGGCAGCGTGTGTTGTGAACTTGAGCTCACTGTGATGACTGCTGGTGTCTGCTTCAGCAGAGAAGGAAGGCACAGGAGGCACCCTCTCTGGTGCCAGGGTGGACAGGACATGCGGCTTGCAGCATTTATTTGCAAGCGTCAACACGCCCAGAAAGATTGACCTGCGAGCATGGGCACGCTGCTCCTCTGCTTGCCTTGGATGACGAGGCTCACATCCGAGCGCCCTGACCTGCAGCAGAGACTGCCTGACGCCAGGTGTGCAGAGCAAGCACAACCAGCAGAGTCCCAGCACTACTGTTGCTAGCCACGCAGGAAGGTAAGCACGCATGAGTACCGGCGCTTGTGCGCGCAGAGGGCCTTTGCGCTCTGCAGGTGCCTCTTTGCACCAGGCACTTCATCCCAACTTTACTGCACCTTCAGCCCTGCAAGCACCGCTGCCACGCTGGGGCTGTTGCTTGCTTCTGCCTGCCCATCTTCTGGGGTTCCGCTGCTTGACACCTCCTCTGTCTCACCCTCCACCTTGAAACGCACGTTGTCATATGCCTGCAGGGGGAGAGTTGAGGAGACAAGACAGCAATGCAGAGTACGAATGAGTCACAGATCCAGCAAGCGCCAGAAACACCTACAGAAGGAGCCAGCAGCAGAATAGTAGCACCTTCAGGGAGAATCCAGCGTCGTGTGGCCAACAGCTACAGGAAGGAGTCAGCAGGGAGTGGGTGACATTGACAGGCAGGAGCCAGCAGGGAGTGGGCAAAAGCTACAGCAGGATCCAGATGGAGCAGCAGCCAGCAGCTGCTAGCATCAAAAGCCACCATCAGCCAGCAAGACCTAGCAGCTGCCATCACAAGGCAGCGAGACCTATGGCAAGGCCAGGGGAAGTCCGCAAGATCCAGCAGTAGCCAGAAGCCTGAAAGTGAGGGCTGTGGCAGGAAGCCATTTGACACCAGCAAGGGCCAGGCAGAGCTTGCAGCCAGAAGCAAGAGAGCAGGAGCCATTGGAAGCTAGCAAGGGCAAGCAGAGCCAGCTAAGGCGATCCAGGAGGAACATGTCACACTTGCTAGGAACGCGCTTGTTCAAAAGGGACACAAGAGCAACATGCCACACTGTTGTTGGGAATGCGCTTGTTCAAAGGGACACAGGAGCAACATGTCACACTGTTGTTGGGAATGCGCTTGTTCAAAAGGGACATCCAGAGAGTGAACATTGGCTGCACAATAGGACAAGGGCTGCGCTTCCAAAATGCAATGCTTGTTGGAGACCAAAAACTTGTGCACATGGCAACATCTTCTTAATGCAGCGCTGGCAACCTTTCCAAGATGCAAGGATTGCGAGAGGACAAAAGGCACGTCTGCCTACAAGTCTGCAAAATTGGCAGTGGCATAAAGCAGTAGTAGAGGCAGATACTCTGGGCAGCACACCCTTGTCGCACTCAATGAAAAAAGCTGTGCATATGCTGCAAAGGAAAGGGAAAGGAAAGGGAAAGGGATGCGGGGCCTCACTGAGTGCAAGCCCTGGTCCACGCGCGCATGCAGGTGCAATTTATTTTAGAGCTGCCAAATAGCATGCAGCCTCAAACTTGCCAGCATCCTCTGAGACAAGCAGGTGCATACCATGAGGTAGCCAGGCTGCTTGACACTGCTGCCAGTTGCCCTCAGCACGAGCAATCCATCATTGCTGGTGAAGTCTACGCCCATCTGCAGGCAGATAACCAGGGCAGCAGATGGAGTATATGAGTTTCACATGAAGGCAAGGCAAACAACATGGGATTGGCAAGCCACATCAAACCTGTGCATCAGCACGTGGAGGTTCAAGGAGTTTAGACAGGGCATCCAAGTGCAAATAAACAGCCTTATTATTGCAAGGCACAGGCAGCCAGAAGCTGGTGGATTGACGACGATACAAATTGCAAGCGCCGGTGAGGAATCATGACACTGGTATCAGATTAGAAGCCCAGGCGTTCCATCTTCATGTCCAACAGCTGCACAATCAGTCAAGCTGTCTGATAGCCCCACAAGAACACATCCAACCACCTCTTAAGCATCGTTCTGTTTATTTTGCATTTTCCTAGGAAGGTCTCCTTCCCCTTTTGTGTGTGTCCTCTCAGTTTTTCATTTGCTCCTGTGACTTGTCAACTGTGATTCCTCCAACCCACTGCAGCTTGAAATCAAGCGCCAAGAGCTGGGTTGCTGAAAACAGCATGCAATTACATCATGTCCACGCAAAATACGCCAACTTCTGTGCCCCGCTCCCCAAAAATACAGGATGCTTGTTAAGGTTTTCAGTGACTCTAGCCAAGAGCCATGCATACTACCTCGGATTGAGCTTGAGCCAGAAGAAGTAGAAGCCAGGGCTGAAGCCCTGGGCAATAAAGCTTGAGCCAGGGAAAGTAGATGCTAGGGAAAGTAGAGGCTTCAAAGCCTTGGGCGACGTAGCTTGAACCAGGGAAAATAGAAGCCAGGGCTGAAGCCTTGGGCGATGTAGCTTGAGCCAAGGAAAATAGAGGCTGGGGTTGAAGCCCTGGGCATAAGGGGCCCTAGTTGCATACAACGGGCGGGCGCCACGCACCTGCTCAATGACTGCATTGGTCATCTGAGACGCCAGCGTGCGCTCCCAGATCAGCCGGTACAGCTTGCGCTGATCTGAGCTGATGTGTGCAGGCAGCTGGTCGGGAGTGAGCCAGGGCTTTGTGGGACGAATGGCCTCATGTGCTTCTTGCGCGTTCTTGGCCCGGCTCTTGTACATGCTGTAGAGCGCGTGCAGTGTGTGGGTGTGAATATGTCGACGCGAGGCGCTTGACGCTGCGCGCCCAAACAGCTCTCTACTAAGAAGTGCTTCACGGGCGCTTGCGCATTTTTGGCATGGCTGGGGGTTGTTAAGTATGTGTGCAGCATGTGTGCACTGGTGCATCTACAGGCACCACACACGCTAGAGATTCTCAGGCCCCATCATGCCTCGATTCTCATTCAGAATCGTCTAATCACGGCTATACTGAGGACAGCCATTCGTAGAGGCCTTAAATGACCTCTGCAATTTGTATCAAGAACACAATTAGGCACATAAGCTAGCATGCAGGACACCCTCTGCCAAGATCATGCCTGTACTGAGCCGCTGCACACTCCTTAGTCCAATCAGAGTGCCCTGGCACGCCTACCAATTCTGCATATAACTTATATTATAAGCTTGCAACCAGGCCTCTCACCAACCAGGCTGAGTGCCCCATGCCCTCTGCATACCTCATTCACGCACAAGTGCACTTAAAGAACAAGAACCACACCCTCACTTTGCCTGCCAAGCATCTCTTAAGCAGGCCGCGCAGGTGTGAACCTACCGCGGCTGCTTCGGAACCATGTCCGGGCCAAAGTGCGCGCTCACTGCGCTCCGTACTGCGTGCACGGCCTCTGAGGACAGCTGCACTCCATCTGTGCGCATGTAGGTGATCAAGCCCTCCCCTGCACAGCAGATTCATGTGAGTGATCAAGGTGGATTAACCAAGACAGGTTGATAAAGGTGATCAAGCCCTCTCCTGCACAAGCAGCAGCGCACACCACCACGCAGCCCAGCCACAGAGCCACCTCTCATCCCAGCCAAGGATGCATAGTTTACAATTTATACAAAAAGCTTAGGTAAAATGTGCAATGCATGTTGTGGGCGTGTGAGCAGGCTCCTAGGTGCCTTCAGGACGGCCATCATGGAGCACTTGCAGCAGTCTGCTCAAGCAGCAGCAACAGCAGCAGCAGCAGCAGCAGCATCCTCAAAGGGTATGAAGTTGACAGAGAATACATCAGCAGCAAGTGCGACAGGTAAGGGCCCTCAGTGCGCTGACATGTATGTATGCCGACGATCACTGAATTGATGCCTTGCGGGACGGTACGGATGCTGGGTGGGGCATTTGCTAGCTGGTACAAGCAGGCTTGCGCGTAGGCTCTGGGTGCATGTGCTGCATCAGAAGAGTGCTGCCTGCCATGCAGGTGTTACGCGATGTAGAAATGAATCCAGGGTTGCGCCATCATGCAGCCCATCACGCAGCCCAGTGCCAACGCCCCAGGTTGCTTGCCTTAAGCTTGCTCTGCATTGACTTACAACCTTTGTTTTCCATTGACTAACATAAGCCCCAGGCTGCTTTTGCCTGAAGCTTGCTTTGCATTGACTAATAATTTTAGCTGTGAGCCGTGCTTGCCTACGAGCCCTCCTGATCTTCTACAAGAAACAATGCACCAGCCCTGCAGGCCATTGGGCGTTTGCAATGTCTCAATCAGATGAGCATTGCCTATCTTAGGGCCCTCATGCTCTTGTGCGTTCATACTGACTCCAGCCCATCATGGCATGAGCGCTATCAGTCTCTGAGCCACAGCACTCATGTCACTGCTACTGCAACACACTCGTAAGCGCACAGGCCTCGGAGCAGCCACCATCCTCTCTTTTCACTTCTGTCGCTACCCTCGCAAGCCTCAAGCACATGAGCCTTGCCTGTCTCTGAGCCCTCATAGAGCGCCTGCGCTGTCGCCATCGTCCAAGATGCCCCAAAACCAAGCCTGCGTGACGCCTCTTGCTGCAAGGTCGAGGTGATGAAGGGCGCGGCGGGCTGGCGCTGCTGCAGCTTGGACTGCACGTCAGAGACCTGCGCGTGTGCGCGAGAGCAGGGCCTGGAAATTGCACTGTGCATGGCTAAGTTCTGTATGTAAGGGGAGAATACACAAGGGGACAGAATATAAAGGGACAGTAAATAAGGGGACAGCATATAAGGGGACAATATATAAGGGGACAGAATATAAGGGGACAGAATATAAGGGGACAGTACACAAGGGGACAGTACATAAGGGGACAGTACGTAAGGAGGCAGTATATAAGGGGACAGTACGTAAGGAGGCAGTATATAAGGGGACTGTACATAAGGGGACTGTACATAAGGGGACAGTACGTAAGGAGACAGTATATAAGGAGACAGTATATAAGGGGACTGTACATTAGGGGACAGTACATCAGGGGACAGTACATTAGGGGACAGTACATAAGGGGACACTACATTAGGGGACAGTACATAACGGGACAGTATATAAGGGGACAGTACATAAGAGGACAGTACATCAGGGGACAGTGTGAGCACGCGCGCACTCGCTTTTAAAGGAGAGCTCCAGGGGCATGCACAGGCCGGCATACCAGGGGAGCACCGTGGCTGCCTGCTCCAAGTGGGTGCGTGTGTGCATGTGTGCGCAGGGAGGCAGCAGGCAGGCATCAGCACGGCTGGCGTGCAGAGGGCAAAAATCTCTGCTATACTGTGTGTGGGCATGGATGTGTGCCTCCAGGTTAGCTTCAGGTGCATGCACAGGGGGCTGGCGTGCGTGGGGAGCACCGCGGCTGCCAGCTTGCTCATACAGTGCATCACATACATCCTCAGGCAAGGCTTTAGGCGTGGATGCTGCTGCCATCCTGGCTGGCACACTGCAACCTGAGCATGCCCTTCGAAATGAATGTGCGTGCCGACATTGACAGCTGCACTTAGAGCCCCGTACCTCCATTTTTTCCAACGGGAGTCACATGTAAATGCACAGCAGAGGGGCTACTCACAAGCTCTTGGGCACGCATGTGCACACGCACGTGAATGTGTAAATGCACTCCGCCAATGAGTAGATGTACGCACATACTTAAGCATACAAACACACATGCACACGCGCTCAAACACACACGCACTTACATACACACACCTGGAAGCTTGCTGCCGTGATCCTGCTGGCCAAGGCCCTTGCCTGGACCTCGTCTTTGATGGCCATGCCGCCCATTTTCTCACCATCAGCCTTGCTGAGCAAAGCAGTCACGCTCTGCAGGAAAGCATACAGACCGGCCATTTTCAGAAGCAGGCCGGCTGCCGGCTGCGCTCTGTGAGCAATGTGGCCGTGATGTGGGACAAGCAAGCATGCTTTTCACGGTCTCCATCAGGAAGGCGGCCACACTGTGTGGGCACTCTGTGTGGGCAAAGCAGCTGCGCTCTGAGGAAGGGCACGCGCACACACACACACACATGCACACACACCTGCAAGCACTGCGTGGATTATCCTGCCAATCCCATGCTCTGCCAATCCCATGCTCTGCCAATCCCATGCTCTGCCACTGTTTGACCATTCCTGTGTTCCTTACAGGGCACACACAGCCAACAGCACAGAGCGCGCATAGCCTCTCACAGGCCCCACAACCCAAAAGGATAAGTACACCACAGGAGCCTCAACAATGGTCATGCATCACAAGAATGTGCAGATTGCAGGGGTCTCAACTGACGAGTCCCTGGCAGCACTTTTTGTACCTTGTTGCCAGGCAGCCCTAACTGCACTGCAATCGACCAATATTCTTCTGGGTTGAACTTGGAGGCTTCAACCTCGCGCTCACAGCACAGCCTCAGCGCCACTGATTGCACACGCCCTGCAAACATTTTTTGAGAGAGAATGAACTCTTGCACAGCATCTTGGGAGGGATGTTCATTGCAGTCATTATGCAAACTGCTGGAGAATGGAAATATGTGCAGCAGGAATAAACCAGCACCAAAGGAACTGCCAGGCTCCATTTTGAGATACATCACTGCAAAATGAAATCCTTCCTGCGCTACACACATCACCCAGGCCCAACTGTAATAAAATAGTATTTCCTGCAATTGCTGTGTGATTACAACCTGACCCTGCGGCCTGTGTTCTACACCTGCAGCACATGTAACCCGACCCTGCAACCTACAAATTGTCCTTGCAACTTTAAACCTGCACCTGAAGCCTGCAACATACACATGCCAAAGGGGCATAGAAGACAACCTCTGTCAAGTACACTCTGGCCAGGCCAGACCATAGCCACCCACCTGCAGATGTGGCACCCTGCAATTTGCGCCACAGCAGTGGGGATATGTTGAAGCCCACCAGGTAATCCAGTGCACGGCGCGCAAGATAGGCATCCACCAGCTGGGCACTGACCTGTGCGAAGGGCAAGAGGGGTATGGGCAAGCAAAGTCAGGACTGACAAACATCTAAGGAGCACACACAGATGTGGATGTGTGCAAAATCACAGTGTCCAGGGCATCCACACTCCTTGTATGCGTGCTGTCACTAAAGCAATAGAAAGGAAGTGGGTTCATCATGGAGCCAAGTTGCCTGCCAGGCACTGACCAATCAGGAACGCGAACATACCATATCGTGCACGCCCCTCCCTCTTCCCCTCCCCGTGCGCTATTCCTCAACCCACAACGTGTGCACACATGCACACCTGCAGGCCATGCTTGCGTACACGCCCTGCAGTGCCAGCAGCGCCTGCTCCATTCCTACAGCTGTTTGATGTCCTTCACAGCACAAGAAGTCTCCAACACACCCACACGCACATGCGCAAACACCCACACGCCCCTGAGCGCATGCCCTCTGCCTGTACCTCTCTCGGCGCCTGCAGCGCCCGCGCAACCGCCAGCTGCGTTATCTCCGTGAACGTCACGCGCTGCACGACGCGGCCCTTGAGCAGGCCCCTGCCCTGAGAGGTCAACAGGCAGCACAGAGTGTCAGAGCGGTCAGAGCACGGCAAGGGCTTGAAGCATAGCAAACTGTTTCACCAAGCTGTTTCACCAAGCCCACCAAGCTCTCTAAGCAAACCAGGGTTTCATAGCTCCTGGATGTGGCTGGGCCGGCTGAGAAACGGCATACTTGGAAGGATGCAGTTCAGAAGTTGAGCAACAACTACTAAGTAGCGAAATTGCTTCAGGCAGGGGGCAGAAGCCTGCATTGTTGTGTCTGCCAATGCTCTGGCAAATTTGGGAGGATGCAGTCCTTCAGAACTTCAGAGCATGAAGACCAAGCAGCAAAAAAGCTTCAGACAGGGGGCAGAAGCCTGCATTGTTGAGTCTGCCAAGCCCTGGCGAACCTGTGAAGACAAAAGCCCTTTCACACACTTAGGTGGACAAATAGGTCGCACAGCCAACAATTTCTGCCGGGAGATGCCTGATCTGAGTGCTTTGTAAGGGGGTGGGGGGCAAGCGGTAACTTACAGGACAACCTAACCCTCAACTCCACCCAATCGACTCAATCCCCACAGGTTAACCAACAGTGCTTCGAATGAGTAAGACGCGTCGCCAAATGTTTAAACTTTGTTCACCTTTGTGGCGATATTTTGATGCCTGTCAGGGCGTCGCAGAGCACCCTACGTCCCCATATGGCAACACAAGGAATGCTCTTAGACTACCCTGCCTCGCCAAGTCAATTGTCGCACTTATCAGCATTCAATAGTGTGTGCAATAGCGCATAGACACACTTTGGGGGCTCGTGGGCCCCTCCACGCCAAGGACAGTTGAAAACCAAAGCCCCCCTGCTCCCCCACTTCCCTCATCCTCCCATCTGGCAGCGTCAGCAGTATCACTGTGGCGAAACACAATTTCAGCAAGAGCGACCTGTGTCGCCATTTGGCGACACGCCCCAAAACCTTACTCACAAAAGCACTGATCCCCGCAAATCCCCACCCTATGCATCCATGCAATGTCCAGGCCCATCCATCCATCCATACATACATACATCCATACATATGCCTCCATGCAATGTCCAAATCCACACCTGAAGCTCCTGCGTGATGTGCCAAGAAATTGCCTCGCCCTCCCTATCTGGATCGGTGGCCAGCAAGATCTGCAGAGGATGGGCAGCAAGTGGCCAGCAAGATCTGCAGAAGATGGGCAGCAGGTGGCCAGCAACACCTGCAGAAGATGGGCAGCAGGTGGCCAGCAACACCTGCAGAAGATGGACAGCAACATCTGCAGAAGATGGGCAGCAGTGGAGCACGGGCCTGCTTTGAGCTCAGATCGTCAACCATCTATGGCTGCTGGAAGGGTGCAGGAAGGGCCCAGCCAGTGGGAAATGTTGGGTCACACGTGTGTGGACCCTAAGCACACGCGTAAGCAACCTAGCGTGCAGTGTGCAGGAAATGGGACAGCCCTGCTTCTTAGGCTTGCTCATTGCTCGCTGCACAAGTGTTTGTCTGAGTGAGTGCAGCCTTGCAAACACACACACAGGAAGATCATGCGACAAGGAACACTGTGCTTAGTGTGCGGGCCGAACTCAGGCTGAAAAAGTTTGCGAGTGCAGCAAGCGCATGTACGATTGTTTCAGCCATACTGAAAGCTCCATGCTGAGAGTATCCCATACCAGGATCTGCTTTAACACCGCGCCGCGACCTGCAAACCCAGCCTGCCTACCACGCACACAGCAATCCTAATCTCCTTGTGCAACTCTGGCACCCCACACAGTGACACCCTTCACAGTGGAGACACCCCTCACGGTAACACCCTTCACCCTTCACAGTGGAGACACCCTTCACAGTAGCATCCTTCACAGTGGAGGCACCCTTCACATTGACACCCTTCAAAGCAGAGACAACCCTCACAGTGGCACTCCATTGCCACACCGTGGCACACTCACCCTGTCTGCCTTGCGTACACTCACCCTGTCTGCCTTGCGTACACTCACCCTGTCTGCCTCGCGCACACTCACCCTGTCTGCCTTGCGTACACTCACCCTGTCTGCCTCGCGCACACTCACCCTGTCTGCCTTGCG
>LFCJ01000951.1_pt1 | contig 19295 bp, 20 predicted proteins | sample 643141 | NCBI WGS metagenome assembly LFCJ01 (sample SAMN03766243, study PRJNA286221) | soda lake metagenome | biome: soda lake; feature: Kulunda steppe; material: water; isolation source: sample B1-Br-g2 brine of Lake Bitter-1 | place: Russia: Kulunda steppe | collected 2010-07
GGCCTTTGCCCTGATCAACGGCGGCGTTGCAGCCCCTTGTCTCTCAGTATTCCGCCACCTCCTCACCACCCTCGTCCCCAGCCACCTCACCATCCAGGTCACCTGGTCCCCAACCACCTCACCATCCTGGTCCCCTGCCACCTCACCACCCTGGTCCCCTGCCACCTCACCACCCTGGTCCCCTGCCACCTAACCATCCTGGTCCCCTGCTACCTCACCACCCTGGTCCCCTGCCACCTCACCATCCTGGTCCCTTGCCACCTCACCATCCTGGTCCCCTGCCAATTCACCACCCTGGTCCCCTGCCAACGCAGCTGGCCAACGTGGCGGCGCTGCCAGGCATCGTCAGGCACTCCATCGCACTTCCAGATGTGCAGTGAGTGGCACTGCCTTGCTCTGCCAGATGTGCTGTACATGGCCCACCATTGTCCTGCCAGACTTGCAGGGAGCGGCCCTCCCTTGTTTTGCAAAGCCAGCTGTGCTGAATGTGGTGCTGAGAAGGGTTCTGCCAGACAGGCAGGCCTTGTTTTGGCCCCGACTCGCTTACTTACTCACGTAGTGCAGCTCTTGCCGCGAAGCACTGCCAGGGATGGATTAAGGCCTTAAACTCCTTGACTATTTAGATAGCAACACAGCACCATGAGCACGTCCATTAATCTGGCTGTGGGCCTGACCGATAGATTATGAAAACAACCACAACATTGGCTGTGGCTATGGCAGGGTCTTGTGTAGCTGTCATGCACGCTTGCTTGACACTTGGTTCATTCTCATTTACATCTCAAAACTATGATCTTGGGATGTCTTGCTGTCCAACCTTGGCTGCTGTGATGAGGTGTTTCAGGCAACAACCAGAAATCACTGTTTGACCATCCCTGCATGTTCTGGGCATGCACAGCCTGATGGATGATGAAGTCAAGCTGGCCGCTTTTAGGCATGTGCTGCTTGCCTCAGCCACCAAGTGCTTTTGGTGGTTGCACCCCCCCCCATGGACTGATCGCGCTACGTTCATGGATCTATGGCACTCCCCTCACAGACTGATTACGCCCTCCTCATGAGCTCTTAGTTTGATTGATGAATAAGTTGGTTCCGCTCCCCTTCTAAGCCCTCTGCTAAATAGAAGCTTGCCAATGTTTGTCTGTCCTCAAACACCCACACCCTCCTCCACGCCCCACCATCGTGCGCAGCTCCGGGTACGGCTTTGCCATCGGCAACGGTGAGTGCCAGCTGCATCTGGCCATGAAAATGGCAACCACGCTTTGGTGTTCTTCCATAGCAGCTTGGACGCAGCACCTGTAATTGGTAGACAGCTTCACGTTACCATGCAGCTGCAAGGAAAGAATGAATGCCTCCCACTTTAAATGTGGCTGCGTGTCTGGCTGGAGCGGCAGCATTTGACTTATTCAAAATGGTCCAATGTCTCCTGCTTTGGCTGTGGTTGCGTGCCTGGCTGCAGTGCCTGTATTTGGCAAGTACAAAACGGCCACATATCTCCTGCTTTGGCTGTGGCTGCAGTGGCCGCCTTTGACATGAACGATCCCGAGGCAGTGGTTTCTCCGGGGGGTGTGGGCTTTGACATCAATTGCGGTGTGAGGTGAGCTTGCGTGTCCCTGCATACGCTTTTAAGGGTGTGGGCATGTGTGTCTGTGTGTGTGTGCGTGTGTGTGTGTGGATGCATTTGTGAAGGTGCAGGTGTACATGTGCAGATGCGCTTTCCTAAAAAGGCAGAAACGCACCTGCAAGGACGTTTGTGCCACAGCAATGTTGCACACCAGTGCTCAGCAGCTGATTCAAAAATTTTTAGTTTTATGGCAAATGGTCCCGGCAAGTGATATTTAATGCAAGCTTTCATGTATTACAGTTCTTTCCCAAAGGGATCTTGCAAGCGTAATGCGCATGATGAAAACAGGGCCCCCCCCCTTTGCCGCTACTGCTCTCACTTGTGGGCTCGGCTGCTCTTGCCAGCACTGGAAGGCTTTGCTGCAACTGGCTGGTGTGGAATGTAGCTGCAAATGACTGCATTATCACATGAGTGCATAAGGGGCCTGCCCTGCTGTCAGCACAGGGATGCTGTGCGGCCGTGGGGATGAACCAGCCTGTTGGCAACTGTTATGCACGCGGCGCCAGGCTCATGATAACAAAGGCATGTGGATACTTATTCATTGTGAGCTTTTACACTTTGATCATGAAAAAAGTATGTTATTTGTGCTGCGCCAGGCTCGTGAGGACCAACCTGACAGAGGCTGACGTGGCACCTGTAAAGGAAAGCCTTGCACAGTCAATGTTTGACCACATCCCGGTGAGTGCATGGCCGCGAGTGGGTCTTGTGCTTGTGGTGCATGACCAAGAGTGCCTTGTGCTCATGGTGCCGGACAAGGCCATGCATGGTTAGGGTGAGGGGGTGCAGGGCAGCTGTGTGCTGGGACACGGTCATTCGCCCGCTATGTTCCAGTAGCCAGAACAAGCCGCGTGTGCCTGAGCGCACCTCTTCCAGGAGCAGCAAAGATGATTATGTTTAGGCATGCTGTTGCTGCACAGGCCACGCAGCTGCACGGAGGTAGCAAGGCCTCAGCGATAGTCAGCAGCATGTTTTTGGTATGCACACCCCTGGTGGCTGATACCATGATCCACCAGCCATACCTCATGTTCCTCTCATATGTTTTTGCATCAAGGTGTGTTATTGCCACATTTCCTCAAGAGTCTGCTTTTTTAAGTGGCATCTGAAGATGATCAGCTGACCTCGCCCTGACTACCCTTGCTGCAACTAAGAAACACCCCTTATCATGTGCCCCTCCCGCTTACAAGCTACAAGAAGGGTATTGTGCATTTGTTGCCATTGCATCAAAATAAATCACTAGACATCTGAAATAAGTTATTTAGCTATCACAGGTTTTGATCACAATGCTGTTATTTTGGCACACATTTCAGGTTGGAGTTGGAAGCCAAGGTCGGTGCTGCTTGGGCTCGCATGTCAACCTGGCCACACCACTGTTTCTCTCAATTACCGGACGTGTGATCGATTTCCATCAGAGCGCAGCCAGATGCGCTGTGCATAAGCTGGGAATTTCCTCGTGGAAGCTGTATATAAATGGGCATGGCCACCAGTTGAAGCAGTCATGCTAGCAGTGAAGCTCGTACGAGGAAGCATTTGTAGAGATGGGTAAATAGGGTTTGCGCAAAATGCTAGAGAGGCTCTATAGAGGCTCAAATTGGCTCTTAAGAGGCTCTTCGGAGCCTCGACGCGGGACCGCCAAACCCTATTTACCCATCCCTAAGCATTGCCTTGAATGGGTGGATACGCTTGCATTGATGCTTCAGCTCGTAGTCCAGCATGCTTGTATGCAAGGCCATTCCCTCAGTTACCACTGAGTCCCATGATTCGGTACAATAAACAGATGCTGCCACGAATGTGTGTAATGTTAGCTGCGCGTGTCATGCTCAACACTCACTTGTGTCACACTTTCATGTCATGCTCAACACTCACTTGTGTCACACTTTCATGTCATGCTCAACATTCACTTGCGTCACGCTTTTGTGTCATGCTCAACACTCAGTTGTGTCACACTTTTATGTCATGCTCAACACTCACTTGTGTCACACTTTTATGTCATGCTCAACACTCACTTGCGTCACGCTTTTGTGTTATGCTCAACACTCACTTGTGTCATGCTTTAATGTCATGCTCAACACTCACTTGTGTCACTTGCGTTCCACTGGTGTCACGACTTTATGTCGTGCTTGATACACATTTCTGTCACGCCTCCATTGCACTGGTATCATGCTCGTGTCATGCAGCGTGAGTCATGCTTGGGTCACACTTGCATCCCAATTGCATTAGTCTTGTGGGCATGAGTGCGTGGTGCCTCCACTCCAGATGCGCTTGCTGCCATGTCTCAGTGCCTCAATCAGATGACCATAACATTGTCGCATCAAATGAGCAAAGACGTCTCTCCCTCACCATTTCAAATGCGCCTTCTTCATGCAGTAAGGGGTGTTCCACTTTTGCTGCCCACCCTCATACATGCAGGCATCATACCAACAAGTGCTAAGGACCTAGAGGCAGCCTTAGAGTTGGGCATGGATTACAGCTTGTGAGTCTGCACTGTGTCCCTGTGTACTTCGACGCATGCTGTTCTTGGTGTGCCGCGTGGTAAGTGATACGTGATGCATGGTCATATGAAATGTATGGCATATAAATTGTAATGTTATTTGGACCAATATGGGCTTCAGCAGCACCTTGTCAGCCCCCAGCCAGCACGATGCTACCTCCTGGCTGGCCGTACTTGGATGACAAATTTGGTATGTGGCATGGGCTGCAGTCGTTTCTGAAGCCCCCTGCCAACATACGTGGTGCTCCCTCCTGGCCTGTCGCGACCAATAGCTGGCCGCAGATGGGCCATGGTGCATGGGCTGCAGATGGGCCATGGTGGCCGCAGATGGGCCATGGTGCATGCTTTGCTTGCAACAAGCAGTGTTCTACCCAAATCAGGGAGCCAGCCTGGCCGCAGACGGTCCATGGTGCATGCTTTGCTTGCAACAAGCAGTGCTCTACCCAAATCAGGGAGCCAGCCTGGCACCTGGACTCAGCCCAACATCGTGTGGACGCTCCAGCCCAGAGACAATAAGGCACTCAGGGAACTGATCTTTACACAGGGTTGGATGGTGCCTGTGCACTAAGTCTGAGGGAACAGCACCAACGCATCTGGCAAAGTGAACTCTGCCCCAACCTACGTCTACACAGCAATAGTGCAATGCTGGGCCTTCCGCCAAGGTTTGCGGTCAGGCTCTGAGCGTTATGGCTGGAAATTTGTGGCTGGGTAGGCTGCTGTGCAGTGCGCAGGAGCGCTGTGAGCGATGAGCACGTGTGATGGTGGCCTGCACTGGCCATTTTTTCTAAGTTTAATGGCGTGTGCTGTTGGCTCCGCCGCAGGAGGGAGGGCTATGCGTGGAGTGAGGACAAGGAGCACTGTGAAGAGTATGGAAGGATGCTGAATGCAGGTCGGTGGCAGCCATGAGGTGATGTGCAAGATTGATTACAGTTCCGGATGTGCTGAAGATTTAGGACATTGCTCTGGTGATGCCTAGTGATGATGATGGTGAAGGCTGTACTCGTTTCTGCAAGTGGGAGAAGAGGCGCATGTTAGATGCATGCAACTGCTGCTGTACACTGCTCACCAGTGTGTTCTCTTAGTGAGGTAGACACCTGGACTTGCTGCCGCGCCCGCTCAAGGAAACTTCCCCCAGCCCTTTCCTTGCTGCTTATGCCCTTGTGCACCTGTAGATCCAAGCAAAGTCAGCTCCCGTGCTAAAAAGAGGGGGCTGCCTCAGATGGGCACACTAGGAGCAGGTGGGTTGAGCGCGTGGTTCATGCATGCTGAGGCATATGAGCGCGTGGTCCATGCATGCTGAGGCATAACAGCGCGTGGTTCATGCATGCTGAGGCATATGAGCATGTAGTTCATGCCTGGCAAGATACTGTTGTCACACAGCAGAGGCATATGTGCACATGGGCACTTGTTGGGATCCCTTATTGTAGCTTGTGCATCAAGGCATTTTTCAGACGTGCGTCTATGCATGCTTGTAGGATTGCTGAAGCCTATGTACTCCTTACACAAAGGCTAAGAGTGGCCTGTACATTCTTAGGTGCTCTTTTAAGGAGCCTTCTTTCAGAGCATGCACGCTGCATTTTTCTGGCTTCTGTGCCAATTTGCAAACTTGTATGGGAGACGTTTAGGGTTTTCAGCACCCTATATACTTGTGCTAAATAAAAAAGCGCGCGAGTACATTGTGCGGACATGCATTGGAGCACCTTGCGGTGTGTCACCCGCCACACCCAAGCAAATCCTGCTGAACTAGGCGACTGATCGACTCTGCTGGCACTGATGTTTCCTCCTGTATTGCAGCAAAAACTGTGCATTAAGTGAATGATGAACCTTATGACGGGCCCTGTACAGACCTGCCGGCGTCGATGTCATGGCATTTTGAGAGTCAAAGTTGTCCATGAGATTGCGACACAGGGAGGAATGAAATGGGGCATGCATGCTGAATGCCTTTGTGCAAGTTCAGAAAAGGGAGACCGCATGCAAGTTCGCGGCTGTCTGGGCAGGTGCTGCATAGGAACTGCTGGGCACGCAAAATAAAGAAGGAATAGTCCCCTCAAAGACATGGTACCGCCACTCAACACCATCCCCACACCAGCTGTCTGGCAGAGCATGTCAAAACTTTGAAAGCCCATAGACTTTTCCTAAGGGATCGCTTGCCTGTGCCTTTGCAGGGAATCACTATGCAGAGATTCAGGTGAGAGCTCCTTTATAGAGAAGGGGCCTTATGCTTATCAACTGCTTATTCTGTTGCAGGGGCTAGGCTGACCCTCAGGCTTTGGCTGGATGCTGATAAGGTGGTCGTGTGCCTGCATAGCCCTGCAACACAAGTTCCATGTGAACTCGGTGCTTCACTCGCACGCAAATGTGGATGGGATCAAGATCCCTTGATTATGAGGCCAATGAAGCAGGGCATAAGGGATTGTGTGCTTGATGCATACTCCTTATTGGTGATCCAAACAGGAGTACATCTTGATTAGGGCACAAGAGCACATTATATGATGATGGCAAACAGGAACACATCTTGATGATTGCAGACAGAGATAGATCTTTATTATGGCAATCAGGAACATATCTTTGTTATGGCAGACTACACACTGCATGATCTGGGCGATGCTCTTCAAGTGTGGCTTGCCCTTCTTGCTGCCAGGTTGTGGATGCAATCTACGATGTGGCGGCAGCCGCAAAGATGGGCATTGACAAGATCGGGCAGGTAAGAACATGCTTTGCATATATCCTGCAGGCTGAGCGGACGCTCATGCTGCATGAGTCAATGCTCCTTCACGGCACCAGCCAATTTTTATGATTGGTTGTGATTGGATATGGTAAGTGAATGCCTGCCTGGCCTTAGAACTTGACATGCCAGGCTTCTGGCAAGTACTGCCATCAAAGCTCGGCCCTGACCTGAATTGGGCCCTCTATGCTTTGAGGTGACAAGCATGGTGGAGGTGGTGATGAGCAAGGTCGAGGAGGTGACGAGCATGGTCGTGGTAGCAGCGTGGTGATGACGAGCATGGTCGTGGTAGCAGCGTGGTGGTGACGAGCATGGTCGTGGTGAGCGTGGTGGTGACAAGCATGACTGGCAGCTTCCCCGCTGCAGAGGTCTATCTGGTTTGCCATCTGCTTGACATGTAAATGGTTAATAAGCCAGCTGCAACCATTCGTTTCCCCTGCAAACTTTACATGTTGAATATTGTACACCAAGCCCGTGCCTCTCACATGCTCGTCTTTGTTCGAGATAGGAAAATTGTTCATATACAGCTCAAACACACTTGCACGCATTTGCACACGCATATGCATGCAAAAAGGCAAAAATGCATGCTTGTATGTGCACGTGGCTGCACACAAGCATACACACAAGCATTCATGAGCACAAAAATGCTTAACTGCACACAAGCACACAGATTTAAAGCGCAATGAGCAAGTGCCTCAATCTCCCCACCTTGACAGCACATGCCAATGCCAGACTCCTATTCTTGTTCATGGCTGTCTTGTTGCATAGTATCAATTGTCTTGAGGTCTGAGGGCAAAACAAATAGAATACATAAATCTACAAGGAAAAAGGGTTCAAATCAAGTACGTGTGTGCGCCTGCACGCTTGCATGCGCACACGGATGTGTTATGCAATCATATGCATGTGCGCAAGGTGTGTATGTGTGCACCTGTGCGCGTGTGCGTGTGCATGCGTGTGATCATGAGTTCATGTGTCGTTTTGTGTTTGTATGTGTGTATGTATGTGAGTCATGCTAATGCTCACAGGACTAAGTGTGATTCTAGTGGAATGTTTGCTTGAGATGCTCAGCAATCCACTTTCTGTAATTGCATGTTGCAGGTTTGCATAATGATCCACAGTGGCAGTAGAGGTCTCGGGCATCAGGTCAGTTTCCTCCCCCAGCAAGAAGCATGTGTGCACCACATGTTCCTGGAAATCCTTGCAATCTCTGCAATTGGCTAGTACCTCTGGCATAAAGCGAACATGCTGTCTCTGACACCAAGTGCAAGTCTTTCAAAAGCTGCAAACTGTGTTAAGCTGCTGGAGGCCTGGAGACGATGTTGGTGCATTTGGCAGCGATTCTCTTTTACCAACCTGATCAAGGTTGTGGATGCAAGCAGCAAATGCTGGATCTTGGGTGTGTGGTTTGTGCACCAGTAGTGCTGTGCAGATTCGGAACTCAGGGTATATTTTGTGGGCAACGGGCACTTATTGATGTTGTGCCCTAAGAACCGCACTTATTGATGTTGTGCCCCAAGAACCGCACTTATTGAGTTGATGTTGTGCCCCAAGAACCGCCCTTATTGATGAACCGCACTTATTGATGTTGTGCCCAAGAACCTGCCCAGCTAACAGCATCACCTGGACCTGAAGTGTGCATCCAATGTGCCTGGCGCAAAAGTGCTGTATTTCCTTCTAATCCCTGGGACCACTGTTGGTCATGATAAACCTGTTGGTCATGATGACCCTGTTGGTTATGATAACCCTGTTGGTCATCATAACCCTGTTGTTAGAGTTGGATGGCTGAGCAGAAAGGCTCGTTGAAAACTACAGGTTTTGTCTGGTAGCTGATGCACTAATTGCAGCCAACAAAGTCTCTTCGCCCATGCGCAGGGGTTTGTACTAAAACTTGAGTGTGCGCCAGTTGCCGAGTGTAAGAAGATCAAAGCTCGCACGTATGCTACTGGAAAGTAATGAGGAGTTAGGTTAGGTTTTAGGGTTACACTAGGAATATACAAACAGTGACACATTGTGAACAATGATCTTACTACACTGTCGCCACGTTTGATGCCCCTGAATGCAGCAGACTGCTCTGCCGCCAGCATCCATGCCACTGAATGTTGCAATCACGTTATTGCCGGCTGTGGTGCTACTAAGCGCAGGTAGCCACAGATGCATTGGTGGCCATGGAGCGTGCACAAGCACGAGACGGAATCAAGACCAACGACCGCCAGGTGCGGGAACGTCTGCAGCCGCAACCTGATGCAAGTATGCAGCAGAACTGATGCACGGAGGACTGATGCATGGGGCCCAGCAAGCTTGCATCACTGCACGAAGATGTCAGCACACCAAGATATCACTGCACCAAGGTGTCACTGCATCACTGCACGAAGATGTCACTGTATCACTGCACCAAGATGTCACTGCATCACTGCACTAAGATGTCACTGCATCACTGCACCAAGACGTCACTGCGTCACTGCACCAAGATGTCACTGCATCACTGCACTAAGATGTCACTGCATCACTGCACCAAGATGTCACTGCATCACTGCACTAAGATGTCACTGCATCACTGCACCAAGACATCACTGCATCATTGCACCAAGACGTCACTGCATCATTGCACAAAGATGTCACTGCACCAAGATGTCACTGCATCACTGCACCAAGACATCACTGCACCAAGATGTCACTGCATCACTGCACCAAGACATCACTGCACTAAGATGTCACTGCATCACTGCACCAAGATATCACTGCACCAAGATGTCAGCCCTTGTGATAGCTCCTTTGCATTTGTGTCCAAGACTCCTCTTCACCTGCAAATTTGCATCTGTGTCCCAGACTCCCCTTGCATCACAAGCGCTGTAGCTATCACAAGCGCTCCCAGACTCCCTTTCACCTGCACATTTGCATTTGTGTCCAAGACTCCCCTTCACCTGCACATTTGCATCTGCGCACCTGCATACCCGCGCACCTGCACGTCTGATCCCCATCTTCCTGTGAAGGCCCCCATCCCTCCACCCCCCGGCGTGCAGCTTTCAGCTTGCCTGCACATCCCCATCCACACACCTGTACGCCTGCATCTGAACCTAACTTTTTGAAGCCCGCCCCCCCCCTTGCGTCTGGCTTTCAGCTTGCCTGCGCCCGCATCAACTCGCAAGAGGGGCAAGACTACCTGGCTGCCATGGCGTGCGCGGCGAACTACGCGTGGGTCAACAGGGCCGCCATGACCTTCCTGACCAGACAGGTGTGGGTGAGGGTGAGCGCATGGCCATGATTTTCCTAACCAAGGTGTGGTGTGTGTGTGGGGGTATGGCCATGACCATCCTGACCAGGTAGGTGTGGGTGAGGGTGCACGCATGGCCATGGCCTTACTAACCAGAGGCTGCGCGAGGCTTTTCAAGCATGCCCAGCGTCAGCCCATGCACCTGCATGATGTTTCTTCAAGCGCTCCCTGCCTCTGGCGACTGGCAAGCCTTGGTGCAAAGGGAGTGAGGGACTCCCTGAGAGGCGGAGCTCATGCTGGTGTCCGAGGTTCACGGAGTCTCCTGGGAAAAGGATGGAAGTCAGGTTGCACAAATAAATGAGGAGTCAGGTTGCACAAGTAAATGGGGGAAGGTCGGGCGTGCCATTTGAATACTGAACTTCCCGGGGCTCAGCGTGAAGCCTGGAATTCCATGGAAATGGTGTGTCTTAGATGTAAGGCATCTGCCTTGCATGTCGGAGCAGCCTAGATTAGTGTCTCGTGTGGGAATATTAAGGTTGCATTGAAAGGGTGTTTAAAGAGTCGAGCATGCGCATTTGAAGCCTGAGCAGCCGGGGCTGGATGTGACCCCACCTTGGACAACGCAGCTGGGCCTGTAGATTGCGAGGCTCAGACTTGCAACGAAAGGGTGTCCAAGAAGTCAGTTGTATGCCTTGTATGCCAGAACAGCTCAGCCTGTGTGTCTATGGAGTCTTAGCAAACAAGGCTGGATGCTGCCCCACCCTTAACCAACGCAGCTGGGGGGTTGCTGCAGCTGTCCTTGGCACGCTGTCCTAACGTCTCTGCTCTTGGCACAGCCGTCCCCCGCTGGCCTCCCCTACCACAGGCGTTCGCCAAGATGTTCTCCACAACGCCAGCTGACCTGGATATGCACGTGGTGTACGATGTGTCGCACAACATAGCCAAGGTGGAGGAGCACATGGTGGATGGCGAGCTGATGAAGCTACTGGTGCACAGGAAGGGCAGCACCCGCGCCTTCCCCCCACACCACCCCTTGATCCCTGTAGACTACCATTTCACGGGTGTGTTACTGTGTGCCTGTGTGTGTATGTCTATGCGCATGCGCCTTTCTGTACCTGTGTGTGTGTGCCTGTGTGTGTGTCTATGCGCATGTGCCTTTATGTACCTGTGTGCATGCCTGCACGTGAGCTGTACCGCGAGCTGGCTGCAGGCATAACAACAACGGCTCTCATATACCATAGCGCATACACTCTGCAAACCACCCTGGAGGGCCCAAATGTGCTTGTGTGTGAGCGTACACGTGTGTGTGTGTGCACATCTATGCGTACGTGCATGTGTGCGCCTGTTTGTCAGGCGTGAACACGTGTGTGCGCGGGTCTGCGTATGTGCATGTGCGTGCCTGTGTGTGTGTGTGTGACCCTGTGTGTGTGTGTGTGAGCCTGTGTGTGTGTGTGCCTGTGTGTGACCGCGTGCGCCTGTGTGATTGCATGCACACGTTTGTGTGTGTTGTGAAATGCCACATATGGAAAAATCAGCCCAAGCAGTGCCGCGAGAGAATGTGTGCGCTCACTGGTGTGCGTGAGCAAGGGCCACGCCGGAACTCGAGTGCGCTCCCTGCATGCCCATGCCTGCACATGCACCATGCACCATGCACCATGCACCATGCGTGTGAGTGGCAGTCAAACCTTCCAGACCTCATGCCTGCACGTGCACCATGCACCATGCGTGTGAGCGGCAGTCAAGCCTCCCGAACCTCAGAAGTGTCAAAGCTGCAGTAACAAAAAAAAGGGAATGGGATAAGCACTTTATGTCACCTAGGCAATCCAATCTGCATGCCTGCACGTTATGACATGTGCTTGTCTGCAGGCCATGGCATGCGCTTGTTTGCTGAGCAACATGTAGCATGATTAAACGCAACTCATGCGGACGCGAACATGCAGCCGCAGAGGTCAGCACCGCTGAACACTGGACACTGCTGAACACTGCTGAACACTGGACACTGCTGAACACTGCTGAACACTGGACACTGCTGAACACTGCTGAACACTGGACACTGCTGAAGACTGGACAACAAGTGCATGCATAAAGGCTGCCCCTGAACCGCATGCACACACATGCATGCAAATAGGCCACACATGTATGCATATAGGCCACACATGTATGCATATAGGCCACACATGTATGCATATAGGCCACACATGTATGCAAATAGGCCACCCCTGAACCGCGTGCACACACTTGCGTGCCCGCAGGCCAACCTGTGCTGATTGGGGGAACCATGGGCACCTGCAGCTATGTGCTTACTGGGACTGAAAAGGGCTTTGAGGAGACTTTTGGCAGGTGCGTGTCAAAAGGGACATCAAAGGACTTCAAAAGGGAGTGGCTGTACATGGCTCTTGGGTTGGCCTCCTCCGCAATGGCTTGCGTTTCAAGCTAAGCATCTGAGATGCTGTGGGTGTGCATCAGATGGTTCAGAGGGAGGGGGGGGGGAGGGGTCTGGGTTGGCGTCCTCTGCACAGGCTTATGTTTTTAGCACTTGTGGAGCTGTGGATGCGAATTGGAGGGCTCGAAAGGAGTGGGTTTGTGGAGGGCCTTGGTTGGCCTCCTGGACACTGGCAACATTAAGAATATAAGTGCTGTGCATGTGTAAGTGTGCATGTAGGCAAGGGCATAACGACCGTGCATGCTGCGTGCGCGTGCGCTGATGCGCTTGCATAGCCTCCTCAGCAGCTAGTACCGCTGTGTGCTCACTTGATTTCCTCACTAGATGAGAGTTTCTTGGATGTGCACACAAAGGATTGGCGCTGTCCAGTGCGCTGCCCTGCGCCAAACTTATTGCAATACCTGCGTTTTGCACCAACCACGCTGTGATTCCTGCGTTTTGCACCAAACACCCACGGTTCCTGCGAGCCAGTCTGCACCAAACACAGCATGGTGCCTGCATGCTGCACAGCTGTGCGTGTGTCATGGGGACTTGGAGATGTGCTGAGGCAAGGTACCATTACATCCACAGGCCATGGAGCTGGGCCTTCCATGGGACAGTATGCATTGTCTGTGTGTTGCCCTGCAGCACATGCCACGGAGCCGGCAGGGCGCGCAGCCGCAACAACAGCCGCAACAAGTTGGAGTACCAGGACGTGCTGGACGCACTCAAGGTGTGGCAAGGGGGCACTGATTTGGACAGGCTCCTTTCTGGAAGCTTATTGTTTCCGTGATCCTGGTGGAGCTGCAAGGTCAGGGTAAACGCAACGAATATAGGAGGAGCAATTCCTCCTTGTGACATCTTGAGCATACCTTTTATCCTGCGGTTTTATATTGCAAACCCCACCCACATGTGCTTATGTCCTCGTAAGCAAGCTTACAACGCCTGCAGGACGACGCACTTTGGTATTTATGCCGTGAGCACTTTGTGCGCCAGCAAGTGACATGACGCTTTTTCATGTCTTTGCAAGTGTTGAGAATTGAACCTGGGATTTCACGCTTGCACGTAGCACAGCGATCGAGTCACCTGGTCTCGCTCCGATACCAATGTAACACTGCAGGATAAAAGGTATGCTCGAGATGTCACAAGGAGGAATTGCCCCTCCTATATTCGTTACATAAGGGGCCTTTGTTGCGCATTGCAGAGCCCTTCTCTGCATTGTTGGCGGCCTATTTTACACATGCCACAGACAGTACAAAAACGCTTGCATGCCAGCACCTCCACAGCATGACTGTGCACCTGGCTGTGTGGGGTCACCGTTGCTTGTTGCTGGCCTCATGGAAATGAGGGTGCTGGTGCTGGCAGGGTTCCGGGGCAGCGACACCCACCCCAAACCGCCAAAGGTGACCCCACACAGCAGGCAAGCATATATGGGCACGCAGAGGTGACCCCACACAGCAGGCAAGCACATTTGGGCACGCAGAGGTGACCCCACACAGCAAGCAAGCGCATATGGGCACGCAGAGGTGACCCCAAACAGCAAGCAAGCACATATGGGCACGCAGAAGCCACGCTCTGTTTTGCGTGCACACGAGGCGACGTTATTCACGTGGTCAGCCCCAAGTCGGCTCGTTGTGCGTACGGTGCATGTTGCGCATGATGTGTATGTACCACATATCTGTGCATCCCTCTGTGACGTGCGCGCAGGCCAAAGACGCCACCATTTGGGTGGCCAGCCCCAAGTCGGCTCTCTTCACGTACGATACATATTGTGCACGATGTGTACGTGCCACATGTGTGTGCATCTCTCTATGACATACGTGCAGGCCAAAGGCACCGCCATCCGCTGGCCAGTCCCAAGTTGGCTCTTTTCGCGTACGGTGCATCTTGTGCATAATGCGTACCACATGTGTGTGTCACTCTGTGACATGCGCGCAGGCCAAAGGCATCGCCATCCGCGTGGCCAGTCCCAAGCTAGTCATGGAGGAGGCGCCTGAGAGCTACAAGGATGTTTCAGAGGTGGTGGACACGTGCCACGCAGCAGGCATCTCGAAAAAATGTGTGAAACTGCGGCCAATTGCTGTCATCAAGGGTTGATTGGCAGTGGTTTTTTTGTTAGGCTGACTGATTGGTGACACTGCGTGGCGTGGGCCTGCAGACAAGTGGGCTGCTTGGAACTTGGATGGGCACCCAAGGCTTACCAGGGCACCCGCAAGGACAGTTGTGAAAATGCCGTTTGGCCCAGCATTTTGACACAGCACGAGGCTCTTGCCTTGCATACAATCCCTGTGCCTGTCAGTCCCGGTGCCTGTCAGTCCCGGTGCCTGTGCCTGTGCCTGTGCCTGTGCCTGCGCCTGTCAGTCCCTGTGCCTGTGCTTGTGCCTGTGCCTGTGCCTGTGCCTGTGCCTGTCAGTCCCGGTCTCGTCACACTGTTGGTGCGGGTCCTTCAAGAATGTCAAACACATGCAATGACGCATCTGCATGGGTGTTTGCATGGCCCTGGAATGGGGTTGTGCGTGGTTCCAATTTGAATTGTAGCCATTATCAAGGGCTGATGATGGCACCACAAGTTCACTGGATTGCAGTTGATGTAAACTGGAGATTCAACTTGCCTTGCAACTTTGTATGGATGGCACCAAGGCACTAGCAGTACGCATCAAGGCTCAGTGAAATTCAGTGACGCAGTCCGACCTGGTGCTCATCCATGCTTGAATTTCAAAAAAGGAGCGGGCTTGATGAAACGCTGCAGGGTATAAGGTATGCTTGAGATGTCACAAGGAGGAATTGCTCCTCCTATATTTGTCACACTTGATGCTGTTGGAAAGATCCGGTGATGTTGAGAAGACCAGCAACAGTGCAAATGCTCCGGATATTGTGTGAAAGACCAGCAGCTAAAGCTAAGAAGAATTTGGCCAGCCTCCTAGGCTCCCAGTTGAATCGTGGGAGCCCCCTTGTGGTCTGATAGCTGAAGGAGGCAGAGTTCCGTCTTCCGCTTGTGTGTGCTTGCCCATCAAAGTTTTCCCTAGATGCAGATTGAAAAGGTAGGCAGCCTGGAAGACACACGCAGATGCCATCCCAAAAGTTCATAGCTGTTCCCATGAAGTGAGGGCAGCTCGGCTTAAGCCTTGGCTTGAAGCCAAGGCATGTGCCTGACAACACAAGTTTACAACTTTAAGTTTGACCTTCAGCCAGGTAGTTTGACTAATCAGGTTGCTGGTGAACACCAGCCATCAAATAAACATCCTGACAACACAAGAAACCACGGCACAAGACGGTGTTTCGAAATCGTGTAGTATAGAGTTTATCAATTAAGCCACCGAACTGCAACTGCTAGGTGCATAATACATGAGAAACTCGAGGACTTTCGTAATTCCCCCACCCACCCCTTGACCGCTTGGAGGAGTAGCCAACACGACCACCGGTCCAACACATACATTGCATTTTCCACGTACAACATGAGCAATAGCCACACAGCATCATCTATTCCACACAGGGCGCCAATTTGATGCCAAAGAGGGTAGGAGGTCTCCGTAGAGACGTATCATGCAGTTGTGGGTGCATTCCAGGATGCTCGAGACACGCTTGCACTGGCCAGCCAGCACAGGTCAAGGGCGTGCAAAAGCACAATATTTTGCGCCAGCACCAGCAGGCCAGTAAATTTGCAGTACTTAACTGAAAAAGGGCACGACTTTTCGAGACAGTGACTGCTGAATTCGATGTGAAGTCATTGATTTCAAGTCAACCAGGATGGATTTGGATAAGTTGCGGGGGGATTTTGGCCAGGAAAAAAGCGTGAACGTTTTTTAGCCTTGGACTCAGCCACTCTTGCACAAAACACCCGATTGGAATTGCATTCCTGGACTGTACTGATCAATCAGTCATGACAGTGTCAAGAATACAGGCTGCCTGGAGACGCACATCATCATCAATTTCTGGTTAAATGTAGCTTTCTTTTTTTGAAAGGTCAGTGGGGGTTCACTTGTGTTACCACGAGGCCCATACTATGGGCCCCTATGATTACCCCTAGGGCCTTCCGTTAAACAGGATCCCTATTTCATGTGCCACCGGTACCGGAGCATCCCAGCTGGCCCAGTCTTCTGATTTGACTGATTCTAGAAGACTCTAATGCTCGTGCGTCGTAAGGCTTTTGGCTGCTTCCTGATGGGGCGATGACCAAAATGATATATTGGGGGCGCCTTTTGCTTTCTGCACCTTCCACTTTAAGATTTTTTTGCCTGAATCAGTCTTTTCTAAGTGTCGCGATGAACATGTAAGACCTGCAGGCTTCCCGTGATCATGAGGAAAGGCAGCAGGCCACGGCCCCCCAACCACCGTAGTGTACACAGAAGTACCTAAATCATGCATCTAGGCTATGGCATGAAGTAAAGCTGTGGAACCTACCCAGGCTGCCTAGGAGGCCCCCGCTGTGGGACTTCAAGTAATTTCAGCAATTGCTGGGCTCTCAGGCTTGCACTTGGGGAGTTGCTGGATTTGCCTGAAGCTTTGGTAGCTTTGTACAGAGGATGTTTTAAGACCATCTGCTTACTCAGATTCTGAAATTTCTGGGGTGGAATGCTGGGCACCTCTCGGGCATGCCTGCCCAGTGAACTCGCGCATGCGCCTCCTAGGGGGGTCCCATCAGGACCTCTGATGGTCTGCTTGAAACTTTGGCACCAAGGTTATGACGGTGTTTTTAGAACATCACCATAGAACATCTTTAACGAGCAAAAAAGGCATCCCTTCAGGCTTGCCTGCAATACTAATGGAACTCCAAATAACAGACTGACAATCATCAGATGAGCAATCAACAATTAACGCAACAGACAATGCATTTACTAACATCCAAATCCTCCCGGCTCACCTAACGACACTGAGGCACCTAACAAAACTAGGTAAACATCATGTCCATGGTCTAGCTGCAGCACTAGCTAGTTACAGCCAACGCGATTGAGTACGTCCTTTCACGCTTTTCATGTTGCACAGCACTGTCATGGCTGCAGCACGCTGCTGTGAGATCCACGAAGTTCTTGTGGCCTGGAATGGTTGTGAAGTCTGGCCGCGTGCCTGCCAGAGGTGATGCTGCAAGCAAGATGAGGCTCAGCATGGCAGACATTTGCATTAACCATGTTTTGATCAAACGGCACACAGATGACCTTGCAGGTGTCAATACCCCAACCAACGAGTAAGCAGGGGTTGACATGGGCAGCCGCCATCTGAACTTGGCATTGCACAAAGTGCCTTACAGGAATGCCTACATCGCCAAAAGCATGCTTGAAGGGAGATCACACCCAACCTCTTCCATCATCCTTCTCAGTGTATGGGCATGCGCACTTCATTTTCAACAAAGCTTTGAAACCGCCATCGCCTACCAACAATGCATCTGGGGATGCTGCCATGGCATATTGAGCAGTGGGTGCAGCAAAAAGAGTGCCTTGCACGTATGGGCTACTTGGGTTCACAGATAGCCCAGAAGTGCATGCCCTTGAACAAGGCTTGCACCTGTTCAAATAGCACATGACACAGGCTTGCACGAATGGGCTACTTGGGGCCACAAATAGCAAGCCTTGTTCAAGGGCATGCACTTCTCTTGGAACGCTGAATTTTAGGTCGGTGGCAATGCTTTCGCTGACCTTTGGAAAGCTTGCAAGCAAGGATGCAGCACCATTCAACACTCCACTGCATGGCAAAAACATCACTGGACGGCTGCTGGCCCCCATCACCAAACATAGCACGGAAAGGCTCACTCCTATCGTCAGGAAGTACTCCTAGCAGAAAAGCAATGCTTGAAGCTGTGCGTGTAGCAGCTCGCAATGCATGCCAGGGCTGTGTGCGTTGGCGGAAGGTAGGGGTATGGGGCACCCATTCCTTCAAGTAAGCGGCTCTAGCTAGAGGCTCAGACGGAGCAGTGGGAATAGGCAAAGGGAATGGCATGGGCATCGGAGCAAAGAGCGGCACTGAGGTAACATCAATGGCAAACAGTTCGGGATTGGGACGCCGGCCCACTTGCATGCGTGTCTCTGTACACATGTTTGTGGTTTAGTTGTGGGAGTGGGAGTGAGTGTGGCTCAGGAAAAAAAATGGGCAGGGACTACCACTGGATCACCCTGCTGTGAGGTAGAAGCTGTACTGACTTGTGCAGACTTAAAAAGCTATATCATAGTTAAGAGTATGCCCACTGGTATGCCAATGCTAGGCACGAAGTACTTCTGCAGGGAACTCATATCACCTCTTCACCTTAGATATTCACTGCAATATTCAGGAAATACTCATTAAGGCAAGAAATTTCTTAATTTCTCAATTTCCTAATCATGAAAACGTGTACTTACAGATGAAAATGCATATGATAGCTTATTAAAGATTTCCCAAGTAATCTTTCAATTCACTGCAAAATGGTGAGCAACTCATCAAGATAAGGCCGCGGTCACACTTGTACTTAATTAGACTTTTAATTATTTTTTCGTAATTATAATTAGGAAAAAGATAATTAACTAGGCGGTCACACAACATAATTATGGACTTAATTATGAAGTGCTAATTATAATTAGGAAATCGTAATAGGGGGGGGGTACCCTATTACCAAAAATAATTAGGATCCCAATATCCTGGAATTGCCTCAGGACCGTCAGGGGAAGTCTCCATATATAAGTCTCCATACAAAACGGCCCGAAAAAGCTGCCCCTGTTAAAAATCATCACAGATTCGTATGCTTAGTCATTTTTCTGCTATTCACCTCCTAGGTGAAACATGGGCAGGAGAAGGAAGGCTGATACCTGTAGCAGCCCTCCAAAGGGCCTTGGAAAGGGGCACAGTGTCTTGCAAGTGTCCTCTGCA
>LFCJ01000952.1_pt1 | contig 19294 bp, 19 predicted proteins | sample 643141 | NCBI WGS metagenome assembly LFCJ01 (sample SAMN03766243, study PRJNA286221) | soda lake metagenome | biome: soda lake; feature: Kulunda steppe; material: water; isolation source: sample B1-Br-g2 brine of Lake Bitter-1 | place: Russia: Kulunda steppe | collected 2010-07
CCCGTTCGATTTTGGCTATCTCCTTTGCGTAATGGAGGAAGGTGTCGACGGAGGCGATGACGATCCGTGCCTCAATTGTGATCAACTCGATGCCGACAACCGAGATACGGGCCCAAATGTCAATGACTACACCCTTATCCAGGATGCGATCAAGGACCTCGGCCAGACTCGAGGAGTCGGGGCGGCGTTGTGGTTGTGCCATGGATATCTACCTGCATCAGGAGCAGGGAAACCGGTTCACGCTGCGTTTGCAAGCGGAGTCTGTCACGAACACCACTCTGTTCTGATCGATGGACAGTCTCGATTTCCAATCAAGGTGACAATTTAAAACGGTGAGTCTGGTAGGAGTCGCCCATGGATATGTGCCCACGCCCACGCCCACACTCACGTCCGCGCTCGCGCCGACGGCCATGCCCAACGGCCACCCACTCGTGTCCAAGGCGTGTCCGCCACTCGCGCCCAAGGCGTGTCCTCAACACAGCGTACCAGAGCGGTGGCTGTGCTGTCAACACCCCCAGAGAGGTGACCGAGCGGTGAACCGATACGTATACGGAATCGTCGAAGCGAGCGATGCCCTCGAGTTCGAGACCGACGCTGTCGCCGGCGCGTCGACCGTCTACCCGATTCGTCACCGCCGCCACGCCGCCCTCGTAAGCGACATCGAGACGACCGATCTCGAGCGGACCGACGAGGACTCTAGACGCCACGACGAGGTCCTTCGTGAGGCAATGGAGCGTGAGGGTGGCCGGGCAATCGTCCCGATGCGCTTTGGCATGATATTCGAAAGCGATCGTGCCCTCAAAAACGTGCTCCGAGGTGGCCGGGCGGCGTTCCGGCGGACGATGGCCGAAATCGACGGCCGGGTCGAACTCGGAGTCAAACTGGTTCGTGACGCCGACGCGATCGTCGACCGAGAGGCCGTCGACGAAGATGTCGCCGAACGTCTTGAGGAAATTGCCGTCGATGCCGTCGAAAACGATCTGTTTAGCGACCGGCTGGTCTACAACGGAACCTACCTCGTTGAGGAGGACGACCGCGAACGCTTTGCCGACGCCGTCGATGCGATCGACGAGGCATATGAAGAACTGACAGTCAGATATACGGGGCCGTTTGCCCCCTACAGCTTCGTTGATATCGAGATTGGGGCCCAGTAACCATGTTCGTCCTCGATGACCTCCTGTTCCGGCCGTTTGTCGGCATCGTCAACGCCCTGCATACGATGGCGCTCGACGAGATGTACGACATCGACGCCTTGCAGGATGAACTGAAAGAAAACCAGTTGCTCTACGAGTTAGGCGAACGCGACCGGGAGACGTACGAACGCGAAAAAGAGACGATCGAAGCGGAAATCGAATTCGCCCGCGAGGTGCACGAGCAGCTCTCGAGCGGGCGCGTCGAGGTGAAATCATAATGGACAGCTATGACCATGACCGTGACCGTGACCGCGACAGCAACGGCGAGGAGAGCCGATCACCGGACGGAGACGGCTGGCTCGCTGAATTAATTGGTGTGCTCGAGCGGTTGGCTCGTTCTGCGTCAGAGTCCGCTCCCGAATCCGAATCTGAATCCGAATCTGAATTCGAATTCGGGCATATGACATCCGGGTCCGCCGCCGACCCCAAGAGCGAGCCAGTAGACCGACGCAGTGAGCCGGAGGGGCGACGCGACCGCAGCCGCCGTATAATTGATTACGACGTGTCGGTTCGGACGGGAATTGGTGAGAGCGGTGGGGAGCGAGGCCCTGAGCCGGAGCCGGAGCCAGAGATGGGTCCTGACTCAGACGCGACCTCGAGCCCTGGCCCTGACCCTGACCCCGACTCCACCAGTAGCTCATCCCACGGACCACACACAGCACGCACACTCCCCGACCACCGAATCACAACACGGCGCTACGATGACGAGTTTTTCATCACCGCCGACCTCCCTAACGTCGACGTCGACGCAATCACCGTTGGACTCGCTGACACTACCCTCGTGATCGGTATCGACGGCCGGGAACTAAAACGCATCCCGCTCCCGTGGGAGGACGCGACGGCGAACGCGATGATCCACAACGATATCCTCACCGTGACGATCGGTTCGGAGGTCGATGATCAATGAGCGAGAGCAGCCACGAACTGCCCAACGACCTCGAGTCGCTGGTTAGGGAGGCCGAAGACCAACTCGAGACGATTGCAGCGACGGTCGAGGATGTCGATGCCCTCAAAGAACTCGACGCCGGTCAACGAGACACAGTCAGCGAAAGACTTGACCAACTAATCTCAGTCGTCGAAAAAGCCGGTGACCTCCTCGAGACGGTCGACCTGGAGGCGATTCCCGCCGCCGTTGACACCGACGAGTTGCTCGAGGCGATTAATACGGGCGAACTCCCGGCGGCCATGGAATCGGGCGAGACCGACGAACTGGTCGACCTTCGGGCCGCAGTCCGAGCGATCAATCTGACAAAGGTATTCGACATCGGGAATCTGTTCGAGATCAAGAAAGCAGGGGGTGAACTCGAGGGGGCGATTGATACGATACTCGAGGACGGCGAGGATAGCGAAGACGATGGAAGCATGCTCAGTGCGGTCGCCACAGAACTACTCGAGGAGGGGAAAGCGGTCGCAACCGAGGAACTCGGCTCGTTTGATCTCGATCCTGGCGACGGTGAGACGGGGTTCGACGCCGAGCAGATGGAGGCCTACCAGCAGTTTATCCAGCAACAGGCGATGGTCGGTATCGATGAGTTTCGGGCTGCAATTCTCGAGACTCACGAAACGTTCAACAGACTCTATGAGTACAACCGTGAGCACCTCGGGCGGACCGACAAGCAGACCACGTCTCGGAATCCGACCGCCGTCTCGACGCTCCAACTCGAGCGCGCGGATATTCCGAGCGTGAGCAATCACTCGACAGTTCCCCAGGCGGTCCGGTACTCGACGGCCCCGAGCCGGCGGCGTATCTATGGACGACGATTTGAGCAGGAACTCGAGCGGAAACGGGCCAACGAGCGTGGGACGGAGACCGATGATGTTGATGATGAGCGCGGAAAAGGGGCCGGTGAACGAACGCACAAGACGGAAAAAGACGGTGGGCACCAATGAGTGAATTTCAGCCAAGCCGACACCAGACCGATCTCGCCGAGGTTGTCGAGATGCTCCTCGACAAGGGAATCGTGATCAACGCCGACATCGCCGTCTCGATCGGCGACACCCAACTGCTCGGCGTGCAAATCCGGGCTGCAATCGCCTCCTTCGAGACCGCCGCGAAGTACGGCCTCGAGTTTCCTGAGGGGACCGATATGCGCCGGCTTGCAGAGGCCGTTGGCGATCCAAGCCTTGCTGAGCGCCAGCGCCCCGATCCGGAGATCGATCCGACACGTGGAGTGAACGTGACGCCGGAGCCCGGATCGGAGGGCGAAGGCGGGGGCGAGAGCGGCGACGGCGACAAGAGCGACGGAGAACGCCAAAGCGTAACCGACCAATCCGTCGAAGCCCCGGTTGCCGACGGGATTGCAGGTGGAACCGGTGAGGAACAACAGGCCAACGGCGGGGAAGAAACGGAACCGACCCATCCCGGTAGCAGACCGGATCCGGATGATCCACCCGGAGAGAAAGTCGACATTTTTGCGGGTGGACCGCTGGATACGGATTCCGAAGACGACTCGAGTGGGAGTACTGATTCTGAGTATGACTCGAGTGGGAGTACTGATTCTGAGGATGACTCGAGTGGAAGTGGCGATTCCAACGGAGACAAGGGGGAAGACCAATGAGCACTCATACCAACACCATCGATATCGACGGCGAAGCCGCCAGCGACGGCCTGATGACACTCGTCGTCACCGTCGTTGAACTGCTCGTCGACGCCTTAGAGCGGGAGGCACTCCGCCGGATGGAAGCCGGCTCGCTCTCTGGTGAGGAGATCGAACGCCTGGGGAGCCAGCTGTCGGCAATCGAGGCGGAAATCGAGGCGATCAAACGCGATCAGGGGATCGAAGACGGCGTTGAGGACCTCCGTGGCGACCTCGACGGCCTCGTCTCACAGGCGATCGAGCAGGTCGATGAGCGCGAGGGTGGATCCAACGGCCCCGGCTACTCGGTGTTCGGGGGTGAGGAACAATGAGTGAGAGCGAGAGTGAGGGTGAAGTCGAGGGCAACCATCTCGAGGGCGAGCTACCCGACCTCGAGGAGGGACGATATCTCTACTGTTTGGTTTGGGTTGGTGCTGACGGTGGGGAAGGGGCGTACGAAAATGAAGACGGAAACGGAAGCCGAAACCCAAACAGAGACAACACCACCGACACCCAACCCACACCGTTCGAAACGAGCGGCATCTCCGACGAACCGGTCTCGCTGCTCACGGCCGACGGACTCGGCGCAGTCGTCCACCCGTGCTCGAGCCTCTACGATTCGGACGACCTCGGGACAATTAAACGCTGGCTGGTTCGCCATCAGTCCGTCATCGACGAGGCCGGAGACCGCTTTGGGACGCCCCTGCCGTTCCAGTTCGACACGATCTTGCGAGGAGACGACGGAGCCGTCCGCGAGTGGCTCCGGGACGAGAGCGACCGCCTCAGAGAGCCACTCGAGGAACTTGCCGGCCACTGGGAGTACCGCATCGAAGTTGCCCGAACCGAACCCATAGACCCGGCGGCTCTAGCCGCAGACGATGAGCAGCTTGCGGCCCTCGAGGCGAAAATCGAGGGAGCCGAGGAGGGAGCGGCGTTCTTGCTCGAAAAACAGTACGAAAAACGGGTCGCGGAGTTACGCGAGCGGCGACGAGCGGCCCGGGCGGACGAACTGCGGCGACGGCTGAGCGGACACGCTCGAGAAGTACACGAACTCGAGCGAGAACCGAGGGCGAGTTTGGGTGGCGCTGGGAGCGAGCAGCGCCAGGGAGAGTCAAGCGAGACCGTCTGTCGACTCACCCTATTAGCTCATGAAGATCGGGAGGAAGCGATTGGGGCGGTGCTGGACGATGTCGCTGCTGAGCCGGGTATCGAAGTGCGGTTTACGGGTCCGTGGCCACCGTATACGTTCGCCCCAGAGATAGGTGGTGAGGCGGGTTCACCGCCGGGAGCGAGCCCCGACGGTGATGAGATTGATCAAGGCTACGCTACGAAAGAAAGCAAGCGTCACAACGATAGCAGAGGGGCCAGATGAGACCGACAAACGACCGGGACGCCCTCGTCGATGTCCTCGACGTGATCTTACGAGACGGCGTAGTCCTCCGGGCAGACGTGATCGTCTCGGTCGCCGAAATCCCGTTGATCGGCATCAAACTCACCGCCGTTATCGCAGGCATGGAAACAATGACAGCGTACGGGCTGTTCGAAGAGTGGGATACCAGCCGACGAAAGCGGGCGGTACGGAGGCGACAGTACGATCACAAGGAGTTTCCCAACGGTGCGAAAAAATCCTGACCCTGACCCTGACTCTGACCCAGACACGCTCACGATCGAGTGTGCGAACGGATCACCACGAACGGATCACCACGAACCCGCGCCGATCACGCAAACTTCGGCAACTCCTTTGTCGCCCGAATGTCACCGGTGACTGTCGTCTCCGCTTCGTCTTCGGTGTAGGTGTACATCCCCGTCGACTCACAGAGTGTACACTCGTACTGTTCGGTTATCTCCTGGATCAGTTCGCCGTCTTCGAAATAGACACGGCTCTGGGTGATCTGCAGGAACTGGGCGGTCTCACAGTTCGTACACTCGATCATGTATGACGCGGTCGCCAGCAGCGGTTGTAGTTATCCGGCTGGTACTACCCATGGCTGGCTGACTATGGTCGAATTACCGCCATCGGTGACGGCCGACAACACTCGAGGGGATACGACAGGACAGATGCCCGTAGAGACGGGTGTAAACGGCCAGTCAGGCACCCATTAATCGACAGACTGCAGGCCAAACGGAGGAGCAACCGCGGCCACGGTGTAGACCACAGAAGTGAGTGGTTTCTACCGATCAACCGACACCCGCTTGCCAGTTCGTGCCGCCTCGTAGGCGGCCTCCGTCAACGCCGTCACCCGAAATGCATCTCGAGCCGTGGCTGGTGGCTCCGTCCCCTCCCGAATACAGTCAGCAAATGCATCGGCACGTGACTGTTCGGCCAGCGGATCAATGTAGGGGATGTGTTCAGTGCTGTCGGAATCGATCTGTGTGAGACGGCGTGGCCCCCATTCGGAGCCCGAAATCGAGACCGCACCCTCCGCATCCCAGATGTCGGTTCGTTCACGGACCGCCGGCGCATCGCCGTGCAACGAAATCGTGCCCGTGGCACCGTTTTCAAAAATGATATCCAGATGGGCACGTGTGTCGATCCGTTCAGCCTCGTCGGCAAAATCCATGCTCGCGGCAACCGAAACCGGTTCGAGACCGGTCGTCCAGCAGATTCCATCGAGAATGTGACTTCCGGTGTCGTACAGAAAGCCGCCGCCGCTCAGATCGGGATTGACGCGCCACGTCCCCTCGGCGTCATCAATCCAACCCTGGGTCATCGACGCGGTGATCCACATTGGTTCGCGGTCAGTCCCCGCCCACCGACGTTTGGCCGCCTGAAACGCCGTCTGGAGATGGCGCTGGTAGCCGACCATCAGGGTACACGCGCTGCGCTCATCACGCGCGAGGAGGTCCCGTCCCCGCTCGAGATCGGTCGTCAGCGGCTTATCACAATAGACGTGCAATTCAGCGTCGAGTGCGGCCACGATTTGGTCGTAATGGACGGTGTGAGGCGTGCCGATCAGGACGGCATCGAGTGGGGCGTCCTCGAGAAACTGCTCGTAGGATTCGTACTGCTGGTCGGCCTCGAGGTCATACTGCTTGCCGGCCTCCTCGAGGCGGTCGACCTCGAGGTCACAGCAGGCGGTGACGGTCCACTCGGGGTGGGTTCGAAACTCGTCACCGATGACGGTCCCAATGAAGCCGAGGCCCACGATACCAAGGCGCAGTGGGTCTGTAGCGTGATCTGACATGAATCTACTCACGACTGGCAGCCGTATCGTTCTTTGTGGGGTTGGATTCGGTAAGGGAACGGTACAGCACCTACGTGTGGTGACGAGAGCCGTGGAGGGCCGGTCAGTCGAAATGGAAACGAAAAGAGACGAAATTGGAGGGATATCTCAATGAAGAAGTGTAAAAAGCGCCGCAGTAGCCTCAGCCACTCATGTAGCCGCCAGCGGGCATCGACCGGGAGGGCCGACAATCAGTGGTTTTCGTCTGTGGACCGACAAACGGCGGCGAGTGGTCGATCGTTCGGCGAACGCGACTCGTTTGGGTGCCGATACGGCGGCGGAGTGTTTTATGGTTCATACACGCAAATATAGGAGATGAGGCCTTAAGACGGTTGTTCGAGACGAACAATCATCCTGTTTTTCAGGTCGAAAGACCGCTCGAGTGGGAGGTACCTGATCACTGCGAGAGACCCGCAATCGCCTCGGTGATCGCCTCATCAATCGGCGTCAACTCGAGTGGGACCAACGACCGAACGCGGTCATCAGTGACCACGACGGGGTTTTTGAGGCCGTGAATCAGCGGATGGACCACATCGGCAGGGATGTCAGTGACAAAATCGACCCAGTACACCGATAGCTGGGGCGAGAGGACTGGAACGGGGATAATAACGAGGCGGCCGCCGAGTTGGGCAGCCGTTCGTTTCAACAGCTGTTCATAACTCAGCACCTCCGGGCCACCGATTTCAAGCACTTCACCGGCGGTTTCGGGTACCTCGAGGACGCTGACGAGGTAGGCGATCACGTCGTCGATTGCAATCGGCTGGCAGGCGGTGCGAACCCACCGCGGGGTGATCATGAGGGGGAGTTTGGCTGCGAGCTGGTAGATCAGGTCGAAACTGGCACTGTCGGTGCCGATGATGATCGCCGCTCGGAGCGTCGTCAGTTCGTAGCTGCCAGCGGCGAGGACCGTCTCGACCTCCCGACGCGACAGGAGGTGTTCAGAAAGGACGTCACCCGTCCCACCCAGCCCGCCGAGATAGATCATGCGGGCAACGCCGGCATCGCTCGCGAGCGAGGCGACGGTTTCGGCGGCTTGCCGGTCACGACGGGCAAAGTCCGAGCCGGCATCGAGGGAGTGAATCAGATAGTAGACGACATCGATGTCATCGAACACGCCCTCAAGGCTGGCGGGTTCGAGGACGTTGCCTTCGACGACCTCGACCTCAGCATTAGCAGTGGCCTCGACAGCGGAGGGATTTCGACTCAGCGCCCGGACGCGGTGTCCGGCCTCGAGGAGCGCGGGCACGAGTTCGGTGCCGACGAATCCCGTCGCCCCGAGGACGAGTACGTTCATTGTATGAGACAGTTACCGTGGGGGCGTATGTGTGTATCGGCGATCATACTGTGTGAGGAGTACGTCATCGGCCCCCTCGAGTCAACAACACGATTGAACTCCCGGCGACGACGACAACGGCCACGAGATGCCCGATAAGTGCGAACGCGAGTACCGGGGAGCCAACCGCAAACGGGAGCAAGAGCAGTTGGACAGCACTCAGCGCGATCGTTTCGGCGTCGACCCGAATCAGTGCCGAGCGGGTCTGGGGCGTGAGCTCGAGGGTCAGCGATCGCCAGAGGGCGACGACCGTCGCCCACCAGGCGGTGCCGATCCGGTAACAGACGTCCCAGAGGACGACCAGGAGGACGAAGAGGGCTGCAGGTGGGAGGTCCTCACCGAGCAGGCGGGTCAGCAGCGCGTTCTCGCCGGTGTCAACGGCGACGAGATAGGTGATCACGAGCGCATAGGCGACGACACCCAACACGAGGTCGATTCGTGAGCCAAACAGCAGCCGAAGATAGGCCTCCGGCGCACCTGCCTGCCGGGCACGGCTGCTGATCCGGAGCATGCCAACCGAGCCGACGACGGCGACGACGACGCCAATCGTCCCAAAGATGACGCCCTCCCACAACCCATAGCGGATGCCAAGCAGGATGATGGCACTCTCAAAGAGCAAAAACTGGACCGCAAGCGCAAGCGGTCTGGACAGTTCGTAGCCCGGAATTGCGTGAATAATGCTCTCGTAGGCCCACGCTCGACCGGGTTTTGGGATGGGGTTTGAACCCGAACCCAAACCAGGGCTGGAAACCGAACTCGAATCGGAATCGGGATCGGGATCGGAACCGGAGCCAGAACCGGGATTGGAACCGGAACCGGAGCCAGAACCGGGATTGGAATCGGGACCCGAACCGGAATCTGCACTCGAGGTCATCGACCACTCCACGAAGATTGACGGCTGTTCAGATTGGTCATCACTTGACTGCTGGGAGCTTTTGATGACTTCCCGAGCCTGAACTGACGAGTCGAACCGGTTAGCGGGTAACGGTTCGACCCATCAGTCGACAGTTGGGAGGGGACGAACCAACCAGAGACCGGCCACAGGGCGTCGGCGACAGCCACCCACGGGTGTTCCACGAGTTCGGTACGGAGTGACAACGCAAATACCTTCGCTCAGCGGACTATCAGCCGCCGATCACCGATCCGGAGCCGACACCTCGAGTGGAGCCCGTCAGCCACAGGCCTCGAGTAGGGGCCCGTTAGCATGGACCATAAGGCATCGAGCCACTGAAATAGCACGAAGCTATTGCCCGAGTAGGTGCCCGTTTGCTCCGTTTTCCGGCGACTACTCGGAGAAAATCAATGCATAACAATAGTGGAGTCTCGCGACGACTGACCTGCGGGGATACCCCCGTTGGGGACGCACCCGGCTCAGACCACGACACGCTACCCGGCCAGTTGCCGGTACCGTTACCGTTGCCGTGTGTTCGTACCCTGAAAACGTGCTCGGACTCGGACGTGGACTCGCCCCCCGCATCGAGTCAGCTCATGTCTCTCACACCAAGGCGGGGTCCCGCCTCCGCCTGGTTTCACTTTCTTCCCTGAGCAGCCAGCCAATCGGGCTTCCAGCTCCCAAGCGCAGCCAGCCAGTCCCGATTTCGTCTCCCAAGCGCAGCCAGCCAATCACGGAGTCTTAAGCCAGTGGCCTCAAACCGTGTGGTATGCGACTCGAGGAGTACTGGGGTGTTGGACCGAAGACACGGGAGGCACTCGTCGACGAAATCGGCGTCGAGCGAGCCGTCACCGCAATCGAGAGTGGAGATGTACGAACACTCGCCGAAGCGGGACTTCCCCGCGGACGAGCGACACGTATCCTTCGACGCGCGATCGGCGGTGCCGGCATGGACACGCTCGCGACCGGTGATGCACGAGCAGCGTACAAGGAACTACTCGAGTTAGCCGTCGAGTACGCCGTGACCGAACGGGCAGCCGACCGGATTCGCGTGCTGACACCGCTTTCGACGCAGGCTGCAATGGAGGAACGGCTTGACGCCGTCCTCGCCGCTCGTGACGCGTGGGCAGCCTTGGCCGAGGCAGATAAACAGGCGGTACTCGAGGCCTACAGCCGATACGACGACCGGGCCGAAAGCACCCACGCCGCCGTCGACGCCGCCCTCGCGCTCTCAGCGGCCGGCATCGATTCGGGACCGTTCGCTGCGATCGCTGATCTCAACGAGGAGACACTCGAGCGGGCCGCTCGAGCGTTGTCGGCGTTCGCTGGAGGTGGAAGTGGAAGTGGAGGCGAAACCGACGGCCGGGTCCAGTCCGGTGCCGACGAGGAACTCGACCGGCTGCGAACGGCCCTTGGCGCGGTCGAAGACATGAACGCAAACGCCCTCGAATTGCTCGAGGAGTTGCGGGGAGACGCCCGCGACAGCGCCGGCTTTCAGGATGCGTTTACCGACCGACTCCTGCGTGAGACACCGGTGACGGCCGACCGGGTCCGGGAGGCGATGGCGACGGACGCAGCGGACGCGACTGATTTCATCGGCGAGACGTTGCGAACCCTCCGCGGCTCGTTAACCGAAGCCGTCGACGAACGCGAACAGACGGTGCGGGCTGAGTGTGAGGCGACGCTCGAGGAGACCGAATCGGCCGTCGAGACGGCGGTGCGGGCCGTCGACGAGATCGCGTTTCACCTCTCGCTGGCTCGGTTCGCGCTGGCGTATGACTGTACGCGGCCGGTGTTCATCGGTAGCGAGAAGGGTGCGGCCGATGGCGAGAGCGAGAGCGAAAACGAGAGCCGAGCCGCCCTCGCCGTCGTCAACGCCCGCAACCTCACCGTTGCCGCCCGCGACGGCGAGGCAGTACAGCCGATCACCTACGCCTTGGGCGACCACAGCATCGACGACGTTCCCGACGGCCGAGTGGCCGTCCTCACCGGGGCCAACAGCGGCGGGAAGACGACCCTCCTCGAGACGCTCTGTCAGGTCGTTCTCCTCGGCTCAATGGGACTGCCGGTGCCCGCCGACCGCGCCGAAGTGACCCCTGTCGACGCCCTCGTCTTCCACCGGCGTCACGCCAGTTTCAACGCCGGCGTCCTCGAGTCAACGCTGCGGTCGATCGTCCCGCCGCTTTCGGGTTCGGGCCGGACGCTCATGTTAGTCGATGAGTTCGAGGCGATCACCGAGCCGGGGAGTGCGGCCAATCTGTTGCATGGGCTGGTAAATCTCACCGTCGACCGCGACGCCCTCGGGGTTTTCGTCACCCACCTTGCTGACGACTTAGAACCCCTCCCGCCCGAAGCGCGCGTCGACGGCATCTTTGCTGAGGGGTTGAGCCCTGGCCTCGAGTTGGTCGTCGACTATCAACCCCGGTTTGGGACCGTCGGCCGGTCGACGCCGGAGTTTATTGTCTCGCGGCTGGTTGCAAATGCGAGTGATCGAACCGAGCGCATGGGCTTTGAGACGCTTGCAGAAGCCGTCGGCCAAGAGATTGTCCAGCGGACGCTTGCCGATGCGCGCTGGCAGGAGTGAGCGCCGACGCGTTATCCGAACCCGTTGCCGGAGGATCGGTCGGATTCTGAGTCCGAGTCCGAATCGGGGTCAGAGTCCGAGTCCGAGTCCGAGCCCGAACGAGGGTCCGAACCCAAACCGGCATCTGAACTCGAATCCGAATCCATATCCGAACCCGAAAATAGCGCCGCCCCATCCCGATCGGTCGCATACGTATACAGACGGCCAGCATAATCCTCCCGAATACGGCGCTCGAGGTAGGTCCGTGCCGCTCGCCTCGAGAGCCCGCCCATTTCGATTACGTCGCCGAGCACCGTCTTGGTTGCCTGAAACCAGGTTCGGACCGCAAAATCTCGCCCGCCGGGTTCGACTTCGACGATCGCCCCGTGGCCCGCCTCCCGGCCGTCAGACCACTCGAGCCAGAGGACGCGATAGGCAGTCACCTCGAAGGATTGGGAGACGATGTAGAGCGCTTCGTGTACGCAGGGGTCGAGAAACGCCGACAGCAGTCGGTCGAGGGCGACCGAGTCGGCGAGGAGGTCGGCGTCGACGCGGCCGTTGCCGAGTGGTGTTTGGGCGGTGAGCGTTCCGACGAGGACCAACTCGTCACCGCCCCAATGGCTGTAACGGAGGTCATAGAGGCCATCCGGGCGAGCGTAGGCGACAAGGGCTCTGTGTCCCATCAGACGGTTTGGGTGCCTGTTTGTATTTGAACCTGCGTGTGAGTCTGAAAGCAAGTAGCAACACACCACGTTTCCAACCTGAATCGCAACACACCACGTTTCCAACCTGAATCGCAACACACCACGTCGCCACCACCCCAGTCACCTCCCGGCCTTCCCTATTTTTGGCCGGACGATGTGAGCAGCCTATGGCGAACATTGCGATTACTGGCGCATCCGGAACCGTCGGCCGAGCCACACTCGAGACGCTCAGATCTCACGGCCACAACCTCACACTGCTCTCACGAAGCGAGCACGAGGACCTCGAGACGACGACCCTCGATGTGTCGAACTACGAGCCGTTCGAAGCCGCCCTCACGGACGAAACCGTCCTCATCCACCTGGCCGCAAATCCGGACCCGGAAGCCGAGTGGGACGCACTCGAGGGGCCGAACATCCGCGGTGCGTACAACGCCTTCGAAGCAGCAGTGGCAAACGGGCTCGAGCGAGTCGTCTTTGCGAGTTCGAATCACGCGGTGAACATGGCAAATACGACCGCCCCGACGGAGCCCGAAACGACTGTCGAGCAGCCACGGACGGTGCGCCCGGACTATCCACCCAGCCCGGACACCTACTACGGCGTCACCAAGGTTTTCGGCGAGGCGATGGGCAGCTACTACGCCGCCCGCACCGACCTCGAGGTGGTCAACTGCCGGATTGGCTGGCTGCTCACCCCCGAGGAACTTCGCGAGAAGTGTCGGCAACGGGAGGCCCCCGGCGAACGCTACGCCCGCGCGATGTGGCTCAGTCACGACGACTGTGGACACCTCCTCGAGCGGTGTGCCAGTGCCCCACTCGAGGAGTCCGTTGTCACGGTCCACGGCATCTCGAACAACAGCGAGCGGTTTCTCTCACTGACCGAGACGATGCACGCCCTCGAGTACCGGCCACAAGACGATTCGGCGGCGGTGCTGGCTGAGGATGTATAAAATCCCTTCAACCGCGTCGCTCCGACCGGTCACCGAACACACCGTCTAGCAGCTTCGATTCGGCCACACGGAGATGCTCGGAGAACGTCGGTCTGGACACCTCGAGAATCTCCGCGACATCCTGACTCGAGGAGGTGCGTGGGATATCGTAGTAGCCGGCGGAGTACGCCGTCTCGAGGGCCGTTCGCTGTTTGTCGGTCAGTGTGTCGGTGACGACGCCGTGGAGTCGACCCCAGTCCGATCCTTCGCGCTCGACCGTTCGCTGGGCGCGGAACTCGACTGTCGAGTACACCTCCTCGACGGCGTCGAACACCTCCCGAGCGTCGGTGCCGGCGGGCACTTCGACCACCAACCGAAAGACACCGTTGGCGAGTACCGCCTCCTCTAACCGTCCGCCATAGCTCCCGAGCACTTCGACCAACCGCGTCGGCTCGAGTGTCAGTTCGTATCGCAACTCGTCCTCACGGACGGAGATCGGGTTCAGTCCAACCACTGACGGGCGCGCTGTAATCGCCCCCTCGAACGTCTCCTGATCTAACCCGCGGACGGTCACAAACTGATAGTAGTGGCCGTCGTTCCCGGGAATCCATCGCTCGAAGGTGACCTCCGTCTCCGGGAATGCGACCGCGAGCAACGGATGGTCACTAACCTGGAACTCGAGTTCTGTGACGCTGTCGCTCTGGAGGGCCCGGCGCTGTTCGACGGCATAGATTGCGTGGCCAATAAGTTCGCCCAACTGGGCGAGAATCTCGCCTTCGACCCCGCTGAATGCCGCGGTTTCAGCCGCGTACACCGTCAAAACGCCATAGGTCACCCCCTCGTGGGTTATCGGGACGGCGGCCGACGAGCGGTAGCTACGGGACCGGGCGTACGCCCGCCACGGTTCGTCGGCCGAATCCCCCTCGAGGTCGCTCGCCGACGCACCGGTCTCGAGGTCGCTCGTCACCTGCAACTCGCCCGTACGGAGCGCTCGACCAGCCGATCCGCCATCGATCGGTGAGCCAGCAGTAGCCCCCTCCCGCTTACGCTCATCAGGGTTGAGGAGACCGGTGCCAGCGTCTGCGGCTGCCGTGGCGCGCAGCGTCCCGTGGTCGGCACGACCGATCCATGCAAAATCGAAAGGGTCGATGCTGGCTAGCTGCTCACAGACCTGGCGTTCGATTGCTTCCCGGGACGTCGCTTCGGCTGCCGTCAGACTAATCGCCCGAATCGTCCCCTGAAACCGGTTGTGTGTCGCCAACTGCTTGCGTTGGGTGCGCAACTGCTCCTCGCGCCGTTCGCGCTCGAGTTCGTAGGTGACGAGCTGACTCAGCAGATCAACCAGGGCGACTTCCCACTCCGAAAAGGACTCCGACCGCGATTCCGTGTCGTAGAAACAGAACGTCCCATACACGTCGTCAATCCGGTAGACAGGCGCTCCAAGATAACACGACAGTCCCAACTCTTCGACCGCATCCCGTGCAGCAAGATCCGGCGCGTCAGCCTCGAGATCACCAAACACGAGCGTCTGTTCGGTGTTGATACTGCGTTCACAAATGGTTGAATCGAGCGGGACGACATCTCCTGGCTCGATTTCGCCGCCAGGGGTGCGAACGGACTCAAAACGGTACTCCTCGCCGTCGGCATGGGAAAAGCTCGCAAAGTCCGTCCCAATGGCGTTCTGGCCGACTGCCAACAGCGAATCGACTTTCTCCTCAAAAGAGAGCTCCGTATCGGCGATAATTTCATACAGCTCACGCAACATCCGTTCGCGCTCCTTGCGGTCAGAAATGTCTCGGAAATAGACGGATAATCCGGTTTCAGAGGGGTATGCGTTCGTTTCGAACCAGGTCTCGAGTTCGGGGACGTGAAGCTCGAACGACGTCGACTCCTGACTCGCCATCGCTGCTTCATACTCCTCGCGAAGTCGGGAATCGGCGGCCCACTCGAGGACCTCCCAGATTCGCTTGCCGAGTAAGCCCTCCCCCGGGTTTTCTTCGCCAACTGCGGAATCGACATCGATCAACTCCGCCGCCCGCCGGTTTACGTGTGTAAATCGCCAGTCGGTGTCAAGCGCATATGAGCCATCGGTCACTCGTGCAAGAACCTCCTGTAACTCCATCTCGAGGCGGTTTCGGTCGGTCACGTCCCGCAGTATCCAGAGATCTTGATCCGGGATGATCTCGGGAGTCACGCTGTAATCGGCCTGTACTCGCGTCCCATCAGGGCGTTCGATCGTGGCGGTCCCGCCATCACTGTCAACACCAGCCTCGTCCCTCCCGTTCGCTGCAGCCGGAACGAACGCCTCGAGGGGCCGGCCAAGCAATGTCTCCCGCGGCCGGCCAAACAGGTCGACCCCGGCCCCGTTGCATTCGATAAAACGTCCTTCGCCGTCAACGATCACCATCGCCTCTCGAGCCTCCTCGAAGACCGTTTTGAACCGATCGCGGGACTGCTGCAACCGTTTTCGATCAGCAGCGCCGTCAATGACATCGGTGTCGGTCGCCGTTCGCGGCAGCGAAACCGTCACCGTCGTTCCGTCGTCGACGGAGAGATCGACGGTTCCGCCGTGGCCCGTGATAATCCAGTAAACCAACCACAAGCCGAACCCGCGACCGTGGGCTAACGGCGCGTCAGCACCCTCGGTGAGGACGGCCTGCGCCGAATCCGAAAGCCCTGGGCCGTCATCAGACACTGTTATCGTGGCCCGATCGTTCGCATCCGAACCCGCCACGGTGACTGTCACGGTCGGCTGTGCACCCGCGTGGTTCGCCGCGTTCGAAATGAGTTCCTCGAGTGCCAACTCGACTGTCGGGCGAGCGGTTATCGCGATGGGCTCTTGAACATCGACCGTCACCGACGCACCGGAGACAGTTCCCTCGACATCCGTAACGATCCCCTCAAGCGTCGCCGGAAGATCGATCGGCCGTCGCTCGTACGCCGACTCGAGAACCGTCTCAAACCGGTGGACCGTCTCGCTGAGTTCGATCAGATCGTCGACACCGGCCGTTGCCTGCTCGTGGGCCCCGGGGGAACCGTCGGCGGCCTGCTCGAGCCAGCCCCGAATCGCCGCTGCCCGGTTTCGAAGGCTGTGCCGGAGGCCGCGAGACAGCACCCTCGTGAAGTCGGTTCGGTGGGCACGCTCGAGGTCTCCCGCCCGCCGCCTGAGTTCAGTCTCGATCGTCAGCGCGACGAACTCGGCTAAGAGCAATTCTGCCGAAGAGAACGGCTCCTCACGGGGCTCAGTTGCAAGAAAACAGACCGTCCCCTCAGCGTCGTCGATCGTAATCTTCGTTCCCCAGTAACACCGCCGCTCGTGGGTTTGGTAGGCCCGGTCGTCGGCCCACCCCTCCGCCGGCGCGTCACTAACGACAAGCGGGTCGGTCCGGTCGAGGAGCCGCCGACAGTACGTCGACTCGAGGTCCAACACGCGACCGCGTGGGACGTAACCATCAGCCGGGTCAGTCGAGGCGAGCACCTCCCAGTAGTTGTGAGCCTCGTCAATACGGGTGACGAGGCCAGTATCAAATCCGAGGGCGTTCGCGCCAATCTCGAGTGCGCGCTCGGCGAAATCCGGGAACGGCTCATCAATGCGTTGGCGTCGAAGCTCCCTCAGTTGGCGTCGTGGCTCGTCCAACTGAAGCGAATTGTTACTCATCTATAATGTACCACCGCTAGTAGTAGTCGGTAGGAGCGAGAGAAAATAATACTTTTTTGGCTTACCGTTCGTTTTGACGGTCACAGATCAGTTCCATAAGCGGGGAGCAAATCCGAGCATGAAACGCGACCAGCCTAACGCGATAAGTCGGCTTCGATCAGTAGCCTCCCCGATCGGTATCGGCATCGGAAGCGGACTCATTCTATGTTCGCTGACACTAGCTGTCCATCTCTGGCTGGCAACCTATCCCCACTTCGACGGCATGCCACCGACGCTCTGGTGGCAGGTGTGGGTCTTCGGCGGAATGTTCGTGTTCGGTAGCGTGCCGGCCTCCGTCGCATGCCGATACCGTGTTTTTACGCCGGTCGTCGTAACCGTCGGAGTGTACGCATGGGCGCTTACCACCTCGTGGCCGTCACTCGTCGCCGCCGCACAATCAGCGGGGGCAGGGCTCACGTTCCTGCCGTATGACTTCGTCCGCTTTTTTTGGCCACTGGTGCTCGCCGGCGCGCTCGTTGGTGGTGCAATCGAATACGGTGTTCGCCACTACGCCGTCGGGCGGTGAAACGAAGTCGCTCAGTCGGCCCGCCCGGCAACGAGATCAGTCGGCGGCCCACCCGCCAACTCATCACGGTCGTGTGGAGCCGAAAACTCGAGGTCGGGTCCACGGGCGATGATCCCCGAGGGGGTCACGTCGGGGTGGGTCGTGTAATAGTGTTCTTTGATGTGGCTCATGTCGACGGTCTCGGCGACACCGGGGGTCTGGTAGAGGTCCCGCAGGTAGCCCCAGAGGTGTTGGTACTCGCGGATGAACTGGACGTTACACATGAAGTGCGTGTGATAGACGTTGTCAAATCGCACGAGCGTCGTAAACATCGCAATATCGGCCTCCGTCAACTGGTCGCCGGCGAGATACCGCTGGTCTGCAAGCACTGACTCCCAGTGGTCTAACGCTCCGAAGAGGTCGTCGATTGCCTCGTCGTAGGGCCCCTGATTTTTCGCAAAGCCAGCGCGATAGACGCCGTTGTTGATCGGTTCATAAATTTCGTCGAGGATTCGGTCGACCTCGTCCGTCGTGCCTTCCGGAAGCAGCGTCACATCCCGACTGCCAACCGACCGGAATTCCGTATCGAGCATCCGCATAATTTCACGGGACTCGTTGTTGACAATCGTCTCCTCCTCCCGATCCCAAAGCACCGGCACCGTCACCCGACAGGTCGCATCTGGATCAGCCGCAACATACAGCTCTCGAAGATAGTCGGCATCGGCAATGTGATCTACCGTACACCCCTCCTTCTCGGGTGTAAACTGCCAGCCATCCTCGCCCCGATAGGGGTCGACAACCGATACCGAAATGGCGTCCTCCAAGCCCAGCAGTGACCGCATCAACAGCGTCCGGTGGGCCCACGGGCAGGCCAGAGAAACGTAGAGATGATACCGGCCCGCTTCCGGTTGGAATCGGGCGTCCGGCTCGTCCCGAACCTGATCGCGGAAGGGTGTCGTCTGGCGCTCGAATGCCCCCTCCTCATTTGTCGATTGAAACGCGTCAGTTCGCCACTCACCGTCGACGAGCATGTTCATACCCAGGTATAGTTACCGACGGTACATATTCTCGCGCTAACACCGATGTAACCGGCCCACGAGTGCAGCCGGCATGGAGAGAGACAGCTTACCGGGTTCGCCCGACTGCCGCCTCGAGTTCGTCAAACAACGCCTGCACGCGGCGTTTGACCTCCGCCCGAATTTTCCGGACCTGCTCGATCTCTTTCTCGTGTGGATCCTCGAGATCCCAATCGCGAACGTCGGGGGTGTCGCCGTCACCGTCACCGTCGGCGTCGGCGTCCAACTCGAGCGTCGAACACCCCATCGTTGCGACGTAGTCACAGGCCGCCAGTTCCTCGTCGCTGATCGACTGTGGCTCCCGATCGCCGAGATCGATCCCCTCCTCGGCCATCGCCTCGACGACGATCGGATGGACCTCGTCAGCGGGATGGGTCCCTCCTGAGTGGATTTCGACGGCGTCCTCGAGGTCCCGCGCCTCCCGTTCCTGTTCGGCGTAGGCGGTCGCCATCTGACTTCGACCGGCGTTTTGGACACACACGAACGCGACCGTTGATGAATCGTCAGCCATAGCTGTCAGCAGGCATCGTTCCCTCCTAACTGTTCGTATGAGGGCTCACAAGCAGTACTATGACAACAAGTGTCATGGGTAATTCCGATTTCAA
>LFCJ01000953.1_pt1 | contig 19288 bp, 18 predicted proteins | sample 643141 | NCBI WGS metagenome assembly LFCJ01 (sample SAMN03766243, study PRJNA286221) | soda lake metagenome | biome: soda lake; feature: Kulunda steppe; material: water; isolation source: sample B1-Br-g2 brine of Lake Bitter-1 | place: Russia: Kulunda steppe | collected 2010-07
CAGTGAGTCGACGAGCTTTTCCATGCCGTGGCTTCGAACGAGTGGTATATAAACGGTGGTGGGACCCCCGTCGGTCGGGTTTTTCGGACACCGCCTTGCCACCACGTTCGGGAACGTATTCGACATCGAACCGACGCGACCGAAAATATTGGGGCAAGCAAAACAGAGAATTTAACCCAAAACACACCATGGGTGTAAGCATGTCCAAGACAGGTTCCGGATCGGAACACGTCGACGATCTGGTTGCAAAGACGGCCGACGCGCTCGAGGACGGGAAGTATCCGCTCTCGATCACACACGACGAGGCGATCTACCAGGCAGAGCGCGAGCGGATCTTCTCGAATATGTGGTGTTTCGTCGGGCACGTCTCCGAGTTCGAAGAGCCGGGTGATTACGCTCGCCGGTACATCGGGGAGGACCCGTTTATCATCGTCCGGGACGAACGCGGGGAGTTACACGCGTTTCTCGACCTCTGCCTTCACCGTGGGGCACAGTTCTGTACGGCCGAAAGCGGGAACACATCACACTTTCGGTGCCCATACCACGGCTGGACGTACAAAAACGACGGGACGCTTCAGGGTGCCCCACACATGCGGGAGGCCTACTGCGACCTGGACACCGACGACGTGACCCTCGAGGAAGCGACACTCGAGAGCTACCAGGGGCTGTTGTTCGCCCGGATGGCCGAGGAGGGGCCATCGCTCGAGGAGTACCTCGGGGAGTTCACCTGGTATCTCGACGTCCTCTTCGGACTCACCGAAGGCGGGATGACGGTGGTCGGCGAGCCCCATCGGTGGGAGTCCGACCACGACTGGAAGACGTCCTCCGAGAGTTTCGCCGGCGACTCCTATCACGTGCTGACGACCCACCAGGCGGGGCTGGAGACGTCACTCGGCAAAGGGCCGTGGTCGAGAATCGAGGACTTCCCGGACGCGTCGTATCTCGCCTGTACGGACAAACACTCCGGGGGCTACTACCTCCTCGACGACGCGGAGACGTTCATGGGGTACCCCGAGGCCGTCACTGAGAACCTCGATCCGGATCTGAGCGAGGCCCAGCGCGACCTGGCCGGCCGTTCCGTGTTCCACGTTGGAACCGTGTTCCCGAACATGTCGTACATTCACGGCATCCAGTCGGCCGGCTGGGGTGGCCCCTGGCTGGGGATCCGGGTCTGGCAACCCCGCGGCCCGGGCAAAGTCGAGGTGATAAACTGGTGGCTGGTTCCCGAGGAACTGGCCGACGACGAGGAGTTCAAACACGAATCCCATCGCGGCTGGGAGAGTCTGAGCCCGGGTGGTGCGTTCGAAGCCGATGACCTCGTCGTCTGGAACGGCATCACCGACAGTTGCAAATCGACGATGATCGACCGTCGGGAAACGCTCGGAAACATGCAACTCGGCCTCGACGGAATGAGCGAGGGGGTCGAAACGGTCGACGACCCGGTCCACGGACCCGCGGAGGTAACGACGAAAGGGCTCTACTTCGACGAACGTCACTCCCGAGTCTGGTACGGTGCCTGGCAGTCGGCGATGGAGGAGTACCGGGGTGATCCCCGATGAACCACCTCGTGACGGCCGAGTCGGCCGTCGAACCCACACGGCACCACGAAATCGAACAGTTCCTCTACCACGAAGCCGCCCTGCTCGACGACTTCGAGATGGAAGCCTGGCTCGAGTTGGTGAGCGAGGACGTCGAACTGAAGGTGCCGATTCGACGCGACCGTGGACCCGGATCCGACGCCTCGCCGTTCAGCGACGAAACCTACTACCTCCGCAACGACTACGATATGCTTCGAGAACGGGTCGACAAACTCAGCAAGGAGTACGCCTGGTCCGAGAACCCACGCTCCCGTATCCGACACCACATCGGCAACGTTCGCGTCACCGAACCGACCGAGGACGAGTACGAAGTCCGGAACAACCAGCTTGTGTACCGCAGTCAGGGGGATACGGCCGATCACAAACTCCTCTCGGCCGAACGCAAAAGCTCACTCGAGGCAGTAGACGGGACATACCGGATCACCGACCGAACGGTGTATCTCGATCACAGCATACTGAGCACGAAAAACGTCACCCTCCCCCTCCTATGACCGAGGAGTCACCAGCCACCACCGGCAGTGACGACCGATTCTCGATCGGGGAGGGGACCGAAGCCGTTACGGTCAGCAAGTATCCAACGAAACGCGGTGAGCGGGCCGAGTTCTCCTCCGGGGACGATCGACTCCGGGTCGATGCGCTTATTCTAGAGAGCATCTCCTGGCAGCGCACGCCGGACGACCTCGCGTCGGTACTCGAGAACGGGCGACTCGTGGTGGCCGACGAAACGCCGTTTTCCGGCGGCGAACCTGTGGCGACGTCCCCGGTGTTTCGTGTGACAAACGAGTACACACAGGTCATCCTCGAGCACGTCCGGACGGGCCACGGTGATGCGCTTCGGATACGGACGCCGACGCGGGGAACGGAGACGACCCTGGGTCCACAGAGCCTGCAGGCACTCGCTACACAGCCGGAAACCGTCTCGTTCTCGGTGTTCTTCGAGACGCCGGTCGGCCCGGAGGACACGCGACTCGAGGGGCCACACTGAGACCGAGACGGATTGGGACGACGGGTTACCGGTGGTCGGTGCCCCGTTCGTCGGTGCCCCTTCAGGCACGTTGCGTTATGAGCGTCGACGGCGAGGGAGAGGCTACACTTATGTGCGAACGGGCCCATCTCCGCCACTGTGTTCGAAAAGGTCCTGATCGCTAACCGCGGAGAGATCGCCGTTCGGATTATCCAAGCCTGTACGGATCTGGGGATCGACTCCGTCGCGGTCTACAGTGACGCAGACGAGACGGCAAAACACGTCAGGAGGGCCGACGAGGCGTTCCACATCGGCGGGTCGAAGGCACAGGACAGCTACCTCGATCGTGAGCGCCTCCTCGAGGCCGCCCGGGAGGCGGACGTCGACGCGATCCACCCGGGGTACGGCTTCCTGGCGGAGAACGAATCGTTCGCGGCCGCCGTCGAGGACAGCGAGTTCGTCTGGGTCGGCCCGCCGAGTGAGGTTATGGCTGACTTCGGCGAGAAGACCCGTTCGCGAACGATCATGGCCGACGCGGGCGTCCCCATCGTCCCCGGGACGACCGACCCCGTGAACGATCCGGCCGACGTCGAGGCGTTCGCCGACGAACACGGCTATCCGGTCGCGATCAAAGCCGACGGCGGCGGCGGCGGTCGCGGTCTGAAGGTCGTCGGCGACCCCGACGAGATCGAGTCGAAGTACCGGGAGGCGGTCCGGGAGGGCGAGGCGTACTTCGACAACCCGAACGTCTATCTCGAGAAATTCCTCGAGAACCCCCGCCACATCGAAGTCCAGGTCATCGCCGACCGACACGGCACCGTCAGACACCTCGGCGAACGCGACTGCACCATCCAGCGTCGCCAGCAGAAACTCCTCGAGGAGTCCCCCTCACCGGTTTTGGACGACGGGGCTCGCGAGGAGATCTGTGCGGCCGCCCGCCGTGGCGTGGCACAGGCGGGCTACGTCAACGCGGGGACGGTCGAGTTCCTCTATGAGGACGGGGAATACTTCTTCCTCGAGGTCAACGCCCGTATTCAGGTCGAACACCCCGTCACGGAGACACTGACGGGCATCGATCTGGTGAAGTGGCAACTCCGGGTCGCCGCCGGTGAGGAACTGACCGTCTCCCAGGAGGAAGTCGACCCGCGCGGGGCAGCCATGGAGTTTCGAATCAACGCCGAGGACCCGGACAACGACTTCACCCCACTCCCGGGAACGCTCTCGACGTACGAACCCCCGCGGGGGATCGGCGTCCGCGTCGACGACGGCGTCGACGAGGGTGATTCGATCGCTCCGTTCTACGATTCGATGTTCGCGAAGGTGGTCGTCACGGGAGCCGATCGCGAGGAAGTGATCGCCCGCGGGAAGCGTGCGCTCTCCGAGACGACGATCGAGGGCGTCCCCACCACGATCCCGTTCCACCAGCGGTTACTCGAGGACGACGGGTTCCTTGCCAACGAACAGACGACGAACTACGTCGACCGCGAACTCGTCGGTGAGTAGCCGGGGGCCTGTCAGACGATCTCCGACAGCGGCGCGAGTTCGATCCCGTGTTCCTCGAGTCGGTCGTGAATCGCCTCGAGGATCTCGACGGCGTTGGGGTTGTCGCCGTGGATACAGATGCTGTCGGCGGGGACGTCGATCTCCTCGCCGTTGGCGGCCTTGACGACGCCGTCGGTGGCGATCGAGACGAACCGGTCTGCGACGAGTTCGGGGTCGCGCTCCTCGAGTTGTTTTTCGACGATGAGCGACCGATCCGCCCGGTAGTCAAGATCGACGTACCCCTCGAAGACGGCTCGAAGGCCCTCGACGTCCCGGGCGACCTCGTAGATGTGCATGTCCGTCGCGAGGTAGATGAGCTCCTCGTCGACCTCGAGCATCCCCTCCATGACCGCCCGGGCGTGTTCCGGGCTCTCAGAGAGCATCGAGTACATCGCCCCGTGGGGTTTGACGTGCGCTACGGTGACGCCGTGGCGCTTTGTGAACGCCGTCAGTGCGCCGAGTTGATAGACGACGTAGTCGCGGACCTCCTCGGGGGTCGCGTCGATCCCCCTGCGGCCAAAGCCCATCTTGTCGGGAAAGCCGGGGTGGACGCCGATCCCGACGTCGTGGTCGGCGGCGAGTTCGACCGTCTCGCACATGACGTGTGGGTCGCCGGCGTGGAAGCCACCGGCGATGTTCGCGGACGTGATGTAGGGCATGACTTCCCCGTCCTGTCCCATGGTCCAGTTGCCGAAGCTCTCACCCATATCACAGTTTATGTCGATCGGTGGCATACGGGTACCTGGGGTACAAATCCGGATATAACTTCCGTCAAATGTCGTACCGACGGGATGTCGTCCTACTCGATCTCGACGATCGTCTGGTCGGCCTGTACCTCGCTTTCGTTCTCGACGTCGAACTCGCCGACGGTCCCGGCGCTCTCGGCGGTGATTTCGTGGAAGTTCTTCATGACCTCGACGAGACCGATCGGATCGCCCGCTTCGACGGCGTCTCCCGGTTCGACGAACGGTGGATCCTCCGGGTTCGGCTGCCGGTAAAAGATCCCTGGCATCGGTGATTTGATTTGTTCTGTCATCGGTGTGTGTAGGGTTCAGGTTCGATTATATCCTTTGATTGGGTCGTTGGTCGTCTCGGATCGGGTTACCGAAGCTAGACCGCCTCCCGGATCGCTTCGAGGCGGTCCTCGCGGTCCCGACGGGCTTCGAGGGCTTCCTCGACGTCGACGGCCTCGAAGTACACCGAGTTGTGGGTCTGGCGCTGGGCGAGCCGTCCACGGTCGGCGCTGATGACGGTCCCGACGGTGGCGTACCCGCCGCCGGTCACGGCGTCTTGCATGAGCACGATCGGTTTCTGGGGAACCTGGATCGAGCCAACCGGGTAGCCGAGGTCGACCACGTTCGAGGGGTCGGTTCCGGCACCGAACGGCTGGTCGCGCTCTTCGAACTCGATGTCGGGGCCCTCGAGTCGGTAGCCCACGCGGTCGGCCTCCGGTGACACCGTCCATTCGGCCTCACAGAGGCGTTCTTTGCTCTCCTCGGTGAGTCGATAGCTCGTGAGCCCGATGACGACGCGGACGGTGTCTTCGTCGGCGTACTCCGGCACGTGCTCGTCGTCGATCGTCGTGCCGACGAGGTCGCCTGCGCCGTCGGTCGGGTCGCCGACCGGGAGTTCGTCGCCGTCCTCGAGGGGACGTCCCTCGTGGCCGCCGATTCCGACGAGGGTGTACGTCGACCGGCCCCCCATCACTTCGGGGACGTCGATCCCGCCGGCGACGGCGAGATAGGCGCGTGCACCTTCGGTCGCGAACGACAACGCGAGTTCGTCACCGGCCTCGACGCCGACTGTCGTCCACGTGTCGATGGCCTCGCCGTTGAGCGTCGGCGACATGTCCGCCCCGGTGATCGCGATGACGGCCGCACGGTCGAACGTGGCCGTCACGCCCTGGTAGGTCATCTCGATCGTCGCGGCGTCCCCGTCGTTGCCGACGAGGTAGTTCGCGATCTTGTGGGCGTATTCGTCCATCGCCCCCGACGGCGGCATACCGATGTGGTAGTTTCCGAACCGGCCGAGGTCCTGGACGGTGCTCGCGATGCCGGCTTCCTGAATCCGGATCATGCGACCGCCTCCACGAGACGCGCGTTGTACTCCGCGGGTGCGGCGAAGAACTCCTCGGTCGAGAACGTCACCGTCTCGTAGGTGTACTCGTAGGTTCCGGCCTCGACTTCCTCGCGGATCGCGTCGTACTCCTCGCGATCGATCCGTCGGTACTTCAGGATGTCACCCGGGTTGGGGAAGACGATCGACCCCTCGAAATCGGGCAGGCTCCGGTCGACGTCGAGGACCTCGATCGGCGTTCGCCCGTATAGCTGGTAGCCACCCGCGCCCTGGACCGGGTAGATGACCGAGAACGCGCCGCCGAAGCCGACTGCACGGCTCGGCGTGTCGGTCCGCGGTTCGACGTACTTGGGCACCTCGAGTTGTCTCTCCCTGGGAACCATCTGGAAACACCACGGCAGTCCCGGAACGAAACCGACCATCGTGACCATGTGCGGTGCGGCGACGAACGCGTCGATGAACGCCTCGACCGAGTCGAAACCGTTCAGTTCGGCGGAGTACTCGAGGTCGGTCCCGTCGGGGTCCTGGTGGCGGTCGCGAAACTCCATGAGCGTCTCGTGGGTCCACGGGTCCTCGAACAGGGTCGGGACGTCGATGACGCGTGTCTCCCACTCGTAGTCCTCGACGTCGAGTGAAGCCTCGATCTCGCGCAGTTCCGCGATAACCTCGTCCGGGTGGACGACGTCCGGGTCGATCCGGAGCATGTACGACGCGTTCGCCGGACAGTTCTCGATGACGCCGTCGATCTCCCGTTGGGCCACCTGCTGGGTGATCGCCATCGCCTTGAAATTCGCCGTGAAGCTCATGGCTTCGGCGAGCTCGACGAAGACGTGATCGTCGGCCCCGTACTCGTATCGCGGTTCGGGGAGCTCTACTGGTGTGATTCGGTCGGTTCCCATGCGTTGTAATACCGATACATACCCCGAGTACGAATAGGTATTGGTACCGACCGAACGGACGTCGAGCGCCTCGACGTGAACCCGAGCGGACGTCCGCCCCGGTTGTCTCGCGCCCGTCCACCGGTCGCCGGAGGGGGCTGCAGTCGCGCTCGGCTAGAGGTCGGCGGTGGTGTCGACGTCCCTGTGTACACCCCTTTCGTCGACGGAAACGAGGACGCCGTGGCCGCTCTCGAGGAGGATCTCCCTGCCGCCGATGTCCCCCTCGACGGCGGCTAGCTGGTCGAAAAACCGTCGATCGAAGAGAACCGGGTTCCCGCGTTTCCCGTCGAAAGCGGGCGCGAGCACCTCGCCGAGGCCGGCCTCGTAGGCGTCGACGAGCGTATCGACCGTCTCCGGGGAGACGAACGGCATATCGCCCAGGGCGATGAGCGCGCCGTCGCTGTCCGGCGCTCGCGTTCGAACCGAGCCGATGCCAGCCCGGACCGACGTCGCCTGGCCGGCGCTGTAAGCTTCGTTTCGAACGAACTCGACCGGGAGCCCCTCGAGTGTCGTCTCGACCCGGTCGGCGTCGTGGCCGAGGACGACGACCACGGGGTCGACGCGAGCCTCGAGCAGCGTGCACACTGCGTGACGGACGATCGGTTCCCCCTCGAGATCCGCCAGGAGCTTGTTTTCCGAGCCAAAGCGGCTGCTCGTGCCCGCGGCGAGTAACACACCGGCCACCCGTTTCGGTTCCTGCCGACCCCGCCCGTCCGGCGGGGTGAGGAGGGGGAGACCGGCCGACCCGCGTCCGGAGCGGTGATCTGTCTCCCTGTCCGGCCGACTGGCCCCGTCGTCATCGCCCGTCATCGTTCGACGACCTCGTACGGAACCACCGAGACGGTTTCGCCCGCGGACAGTCCCCGTTCCGTGAGGACGAACCCCGCTGCGCGCGTCGCACGGCTGCTCGAAGAGAGGACGCTCGGATCGAACGTTCCGTCGTACACCGACAGCGGTGACTCCACGTGGCCCAGGGGCATCGCTCTGCCGGCCGAGAGCGTCACCGGAACCGCGTAGGTGAACCCGGGGGTGGTGACCTCGAGGTCGACGTCGACGGTCGCCGTGACGGTCGGCAGAGACGAGTCGCCGGTGAAAAACGGTCGGGCGACGAGAGCGGTGACGGCGTGGGCACCGACCGGTTTTCCCGGGATGGCGAAGACGACGGCGTCGTACTCCTCGAGGCGGGCGACGGCGATCGGCTTTCCCGGCCGGAGCGCGACGCGGTGAAAGATCACCTCCCCGAGGTCCTCGAGTGCGCGAACGACGTGGTCTTTCTTCCCGACGCTCGTTCCCCCGGTGGTTACGACGACGTCGTACTCGTTCGCGACGTCGGCGATCACGTCTCTGACCCGGCCGAACTCGTCGGGGACCGTCCCCTCGTGGGTCACGTCGTGGCCCCAGTTTCGGACGAGTCCGGCGAGCATCGGCGAATCGAGGTCGCGCTGGCGGCCCTCGTGGAGTTCCGTCCCGGTCGCGAGGGTGGCGACGTCGAACGGGCGATAGACGGTCACGTCGTCGATCCCGAGATCACCCAGCAACAGGGCGTCTTTCGGGCTCAGACGGTCGCCGGCCGAGAAGAGACGCTCCCCCTCGGCGACGTTGCTCGCGCGTTCGTAGACGTACGTTCCGGGAGCGATATCGGGGCCTCGCAGGCGATTTCCCTCCACAGTCGCGTCCTCACGTCTCAGTACTGCGGTCGCCGATTCCGGCAGCGGTGCGCCCGTCGCGATACGAACGGCCTCGCCGTCGCCGAGGTGCCCCGGCGTGTCCTCGGGAAAGACGCCGTCGACGATCCGGAGCGGGTACTCCTCGGCCGCGTCGAACGCGAACCCGTCCATCGTCGCGTAGCTGTGGTTCGGTATCGACTCCGGCGCGTCGATGGACTCGGCGAGCGTCCGACCGCCGATGTGATCGATCGGGACCCGCTCGAGGCCCTGGTGCGGTAGCCGGTCCGCACGGAGTTCGTGTACGTAGTCGGCCGCCCTCTCCCAGTCGAGGGGGTCGGCGTTCGATGGGTCGCTCTCGTTCATGGATTCTCCTGTGTCTCCGTCGGTTCGGACTACGGTGCAGTCGGGTAAAGTCCTAGCCGATCGGATCGTGGTCCACCCGTTCGTGGATGTGGCCACCGCGTTCCCGAAGGTGACGTGGCTGCCGGCCGTTTGCGACCGCGAGGAGTTCGGCGACGATGCTGTGTGCGATTCCGTACGGGGAGCCGTCGCCCAGGTCGAGACCGACGGGCGTGTACACCGCCTCGAGGGCGTCCCGGTCGACGGATCGTCCGTCGGCGTCGAACGCCTCGAGCATCCGCTCGAACCGGTCGTGGGGCCCCATCAGCCCGATGTAGGGGACACCCGCGTCGAGCAACGCGTCGACTGCCAGCCGATCGTCGAGGAAGTTGTGTGTCATCACGACCGCGTACGTCCCCGGGCCGAGGTCGACGTCGTCGCCCAGTCGGCCCGGCGACGTCGTCACCGTCCGGTCGGCGTCGGGGAACCGGTCTTCCAGGTCGACTGCTCCACGGAAGCCGACGACGGTCACACGGAAGCCGGTTTTCGCTCCGAACTCCGTGACGGGTGCGACGTCGTGGCCCGTACCGAACACCACGAGTTCCGCCGGCGGCGCCAGCCCATCGACGAAAACCGAGAGCGTCGTTCCGTCGTGTTCGATCTCGAGGGCGCTCGCGTTCTCGCGTGCGGCGAACTCACCGGCCGGGGCAGCGAGCAGGTCGGCCGGCCAGGCCGATGTGGGCTCGTCCGCCGGCGTCGAGAGCCGATCCTCCTCGGGGTGGTAGTACGCTCGATCACCCGGGGAGAGCGTGTGTGCCGTGTCGCTATCGAGAACGGTACAGACCGCGATACTGTGGCCCCCGGTGACCGCGTCGACGACCGGCCGATAGGTCACAGAGAGGGGTTCGAGGAGGACGTCGATGATCCCGTTACAGCCGACCCCGAGACCCCAGCCGTCCGATTCGTCCTCCATCAGGTCGTAGGTGACCAGTTCGGGACGGCCGGACTCCCTGACGGAGTCCGAAGCGGCACGGATCTCGTCCTCGAGGCAGCCGGGGGTGATACTCCCGACACCGCTCCCGTCGGTCCCGAGAAGGCTCTTTGCCCCGGGTCGACGGTACGCGTTGCCTTCGACGCGAACGATCGTGGCGAGGACGTCCGTGTCTCCGCCGTCATCGAGGCGTCGCTCGATCTCCTGTAGAAGTTCTGTCTCCGGTACGCTCCACGTATTGACTGTCATGTATGTTCGTCTGTCGCGTTCGTTTCGGTCCCGAGTTCGATCCCCGCCGGGTATCCGGCCGTGACGTACCCCTTCGTTACCCCCGTCTCGTGCAGTCCTGTTCCACACGCACCGTCTTTCAGCGCCGCTCGAGCGGCGTCGACGTCCGTCACGGAGCCACCGGCGAGAACGTCGACGCCCGCCTCGAACGCCGGCGCCGGGAGAAACGAGGCGGTCGCCCCGATGAGTACCACCGTCGCCGACCGGTCGACTGCATCGAGATACCGGTCGACGCCGCCGTAGATCAGAGCGGAGCCGGTGATAAAGACCACTTCGGCTCCGGCCATCGCTGCCCGCGCCGACTCGGGGGCGTGCATCGAAACGCGGACGCCCGGTGGAAGCGCGTCCGGCTCGGGTGGTTCCCGGTCGGTCCGTCGCTCGATCACCCGGACGTCGACGTCTGAAAACTTCCCGAACGCGGGGCGAAAGAGCCCGACAGTCGCGATCGTCGAGACGTCACGGTCGAGTAACGCCATCGGATCGCCGGGCGTCCACCCGATATACGGTGCCGAGAAGGCGTTGCATCCTGCGATGGCGACCGCCCGCCGGACGGCACCCGCGGGGGAGTCGCCACCCTCGGCGGCGGCTTCCAGTAACGCGTCCGGCTCCTCCGGCAGTTCCCGGATGGGCCCCGGCGGTCTGTGAGCGAGTCCGGCCACGGTCCCGGCGTCACCGACGCCCTCGAGTTCGACCATCACGGCCGCCTCACCGACCGTGATGCGATCGACCCGCGCGTCGGTAACGTCGACCCGGCTTCGAACGGCCGTGATGACCCCCTCGAGGAGACGCCGGCTCATCGACCGTCCACCGCCGTGGTCGACTCCTCCGAACGCCGGCGGGGGTCGTATTCGTAGCCGACCGGACCGGGGAGCCCCCGGTGTTCGAGCTGTCGCGCTGCTTCGACGAGGTCGTCCGGGGTCGCAAACCCGAACAGTGCGTCGACGTACGGCAGACACGCTGCCATCCCTCGTGACCGTGGCTCGTACCGCGGCGAACTCGCGAGCGGGTTGAGCCAGACGATCCCACCTGCCCGGCCCGCGAGCCAGGTTATCCCCCGCTCGAGCGCCTCGGGGTCACCGACGTCTAAACCGTCGCTGACGAGTACGACCGTGGTTCGCTGGTCGACGCGGTCGCGGTGGCGATCCCGGAGGGTCTCGAGGGCGGCACCGATCTTCGTTCCGCCACCCCACGTGACCTGTGCCTCGCGCAGGGCCGTCGCGGGGTCGCCGTCGGCGCGTTCGAACTGGGTCGTCACGTCGACGAACCCGTCGTCGAAGGCGAAGACGCGACCGGTCCGTGCGGTCGTCTGGAGCCGCTCTGTGAACCCGAGTAGTAACCCGCGATCGACGGTGTCCAGGACCGACCTGCTAACGTCGACCAACAGACAGACGCGATGTTCGTCGACGACCGGCGCTCGCGTCGGGAGTTCCAGGGGCGTGCCACCGGTGGCCAGGCTCGCCCGGAGCGCCCGCCGGGCGTCGACGAACCGTCCGCTCCCGGGGTGTCGGCGACGGCCGGAAACCGCCGCGATCGCGCCGGCAAATCGGTCGATCGCTGCCACGTCCCCGGGTTCCAGGGTGACTTGCGTGTTCTCGACGTGCTCGCTCACCCCGACCGGACTGTACTGTCGGGCCGTCACGTCCTCGAGTTCGGGGTCGCGCTCGTCGGTGAGCCGTCGTCGGTCCGTTCGAAGGCGAACGCTCCGGTCGTGCTCTTCCCCGTCGGGTTCCGCCCGCGGGACCGCACCCGTCTCCTCCGGGCCGGTCTCGAGCGACGGTGGGTGCTCGATCGGCGTCTCGCCGTCGGTGCTGGCTGTCGAGGACTCGATGGGCTCCCCGGTGATCCCTTCGATCCCAGTACGGAGACGACGCCAGAACGACGGGAACTGCGCGTCGAACAGTTCGGCGTCCCGATGGTCGGTGAGGAACGTCCCACGGAGGGCGTCCGCGACCCGGCCTCGATCGGACAATCCGACCAGACCGAGCGCACGCGCCGCATCGAGACTAGCGGTCGCCGAGACCGTTGCACCCCCACTCCGAAGCCGCGTCTCGAACGCGATCACCTCGACGATGACGTGTCGGCGCACAGCCGAAAAGTCGGGGACTGCACCACCATCGACGTCCGCCCGCGCCCCGGGATCGTCGACCCCGCCCCTCGAGGAGGGAGTGGACTGGTCCGCGTGCCGGTCGTCGCCGTCACTCATCGGTTTCGGTGTGTGGCCTCGTGGTTCGCTGGTCGGCCGGGGTGACGTCGCGGTGGTTCGCCTCCGAGGCAACCTCGTAGAGACGCTCGAGGAGCTCCGAATCGATTCGGTCGACGTCTTCGGCTTCCTTGAGCAGGCAGCCGATCGTCGACTCGATCACGTCGGGGGTGATCCCCTCGAGGCTGCCGTCGGCTCGTAACGCCGCGACCGCACGGGCCCAATCGAGCGTCTCGGCGACACCGGGTTGCTTGAGGAACGGTTCGTCGCGAAGCCGCTGGGCGACCGCACAGACGTCCGCGGCCACCGGCGCATCGAGTTCCGGGACCTTTCGACGGACGATCTCGTACTCCGTGTCGAACGCCGGCGGTTCGACGTGAAGGTACAGACATCGACGCTTCAACGCATCGCTCAACCCGCGCGTCCGGTTCGAGGTGAGGATCACCACAGGGGGGTGGTGGGCCGTGATCGTTCCGAGTTCGGGGATCGACACCTGAAAGTCAGAGAGGATCTCGAGCAAGAACGCCTCGAACTCCGTGTCGGCCCGGTCGACCTCGTCGATGAGCAACACGGGTGGGCGGTCCCCCTCCGCCGTGAGCGCACGCAAAAGCGGCCGCTCCAGGAGAAACTCCTCCTCGAAGACCGAGCGGTTCGGTGGCTCGCCCGTACTCGAGTCGTGCGGTTCTTCGGCGGCGACAGTCCCCTCTTTCGACTGGACGGCCAGCAACTGTTTCGTGTAGTTCCACTCGTAGAGGGCGTTTTCGGCCGTCAGTCCCTCGTAACACTGCAGCCGGAGCAACTCGGTGTCGAACCCCGCCGCGAGTGCCTTTCCGAGTTCCGTCTTTCCGCTTCCCGGTGGCCCCTCGACGAGCAACGGGCGATCGAGGCGGAGTGCGAGGTACGTGGTCGTTACGAGCCGATCGTCGGCGATGAAGTCCGTCTCCTCGAACCGATCACGAAGTTCGGCCTCCGTCACTGACCCGAACGGGTTTCCATTGTGCGGTTTTTCGCCCGGTGGATCGACGGTCATCTTCGGGGGCGAGCGGAGCAGTCGGTGACCGGTCGAGTACCGCACGCTCTCTCGTACGGATCGTGTCCGACACTGTGGCTGAACCCGCCAGAGGGGGCTAGTCCGTCAGACATCCTGTTCGTCCCGCAACCGCCCCGACGTGACTGCTTCCAGCACGTGGGGGGACGGCTCGGTCCCATCGCTCCCGGGGCGATCCCCACAGCTCGTGTCTATTGGTACCACTACGTACCGCTAGGGGGTGGAAGCTATTGTATTTTGTGTAAAAAACCCTCGTTTATTGACAAAAAGGCAGTGTGGTATATGTGTATTGGACCCATATCCCGTGGCATGGTGACTGGTAGTAAATGACGCCATACTGTAAACTCGGGATCGCGAACGTGACACCGGGAGGCGGCAGGCTGGCCCCGTCCGAGCCGGACGCGACCGGAGAGGCGGTGCCCCGTTGGCCCTTCTCCACGTCGAGGTCGGTATCGAAACGAGTACACGAAGAGTCCGGGTGTAGCGTCACCCGGGAGCACAGACCAATAGCGGACACCCCTGTAAGAGGACATTAGACATGGACGAGAATGCGGTAACGATCTCGCTGACGGTCAACGGAACTGAACACGAACTGGACGTCGAGCCACGAACGGTGTTACTGGGCGCGCTTCGGGACCTCGGCTACACGGGCGCGAACGTCGGTTGCGATACGGGACGATGCGGGGCGTGTACCGTCCGCGTCGACGACGTGACGATCAAATCCTGTCTCCGGTTCGCCGTCCAGGCGGACGGAGCGGCGATCGAGACCGTCGAAGGACTCGCCGAAGACGGCGAGCTGTCGACCCTCCAAGAGCAGTTCCAAGAGCACCACGGCCTGCAGTGTGGCTACTGTACCCCGGGCATGCTCATGAGCGCAGACACCTACCTGCGAGACGCCGAGGACCCGTCTCGAGCGGAGATTCGCGACGCCCTCGAGGGGAACCTCTGTCGGTGTACCGGCTATCACAACATCGTCGACGCCGTAGAGTCGACGGCGGAGGAGCTGGCACGGGGTGAGCAGCGATGAGCGAGGGCGACTCCGCGAGCGGGGCGTTCGGCGCAGCGATCGAACGCGACGAGGACGTGCCGTTGCTCACCGGCGAGGGGATCTACACCGACGACGTCTCCCTCCCGGGCACGACTCATCTGGCGATCAAACGGTCGGGTATCCCCCACGGACGGATCCTGAACGTGGACACGAGCGAGGCCGAGGCCATGGACGGCGTCATCGCCGTGTACACGGGCGAAGACGTCGAAGAAAGCGGTGTTCCGAACACGATCCCGACGGCGTGGGACCTCCCGGGTCTCGTCCAACCACAGTACCGAATGCTCGCCGTCGACGCGGTTCGACACGAGGGGGACGCCGTCGCCGCCGTCGTCGCCGAGACCGCCCACCAGGCACGCGACGCACTCGAGGGCGTTCGCGTCGAGTACGAGGAACTCGAGGCGTACGCCGATCCCGTCGAGGCCGTCGAAAAGGACGTCTCGCCGGTACACGAGGAAGCCGAGGATAACGTCGCCTTCGATTTCGAACTCGGAGACGCTGCGGCGGTGACCGAGGCGTTCGCGGCTGCCGACCGCGTCGCGACGGTCGACCTCCGACAACCGCGTCTGATCCCGAACGCGATGGAACCCCGCGCCGCGCTCGCCGATTTCAACGACACGACCGGGAAGCTTCGGCTGTGGATGACCAGTCAGAACCCGCATCTCCACCGGATGCTCCTCTCGGCGGGCACGCTCGGACTGCCGGAGAACAAGATCCAGGTCATCGCGCCCGAGGTCGGCGGCGGCTTCGGGAGCAAGATCTATCACTACCCCGACGAGGCGGTCACCTCGTGGTGTTCGATGCAACTCGGCCGACCGGTTCGGTGGCGGGCCACACGCGAGGAGGGATACCTCACCGACTGTCACGGGCGCGACCACGTGACGACCGCCGAAATCGCCGTCGACGACGACGGAACCGTTCGCGGCGTCCGCGTCGAAACCCACGCGGGTCTCGGTGCGCACCTCTCGCAGTTCGGGACGGCGACGCCGTCGTACCTGTACGCGACGATCATGTCGGGGCAGTACGCGATCCCGGCGATACACTGCCGTGTGATCGGCGCGTTCACCACGACCACGCCGGTCGACGCCTACCGCGGGGCCGGCCGCACCGAGGGGATCTACGTGATCGAGCGGCTGATGGACGTCGCGGCCCGCGAACTCGGACTGGACCCCGTCGAGTTCCGACGTCGAAACCAGATCGATCCCGACGAGTTCCCGTTCGAGACGGCCGCCGCGCTGGTGTACGACAGCGGCGACTACGAGTCGACGATGGACGTCGCCCTCGAGCACATCGGCTACGACGACCTTCGCGAGCGACAGGCTGCCCTCCGCGAGGAGGGGCGGTACCTCGGTATCGGCGTCGCGAACTTCGTCGAATCGGCCGGGCTCTCCCCGTCCGGGCTTGCGGGCCAACTCGGCGCGGCCGCGGGCGGCTGGGAGAGTTCGATCGTCCGCTTCGATTCGACGGGAACGCTTCGCGTCCTCGTCGGCACGGCCGACCAGGGACAGGGCCACCGAACGACGTTCGCCCAGATCGCAGCCGACGAACTCGGCGTCTCGATGGACGACATCGAAGTCGTCGAAGGCGACACCGATCGGATTCCACAGGGCATGGGCACGTACGGCAGCAGAAGCGCCTCCGTCGGCGGTGGCGCGATCGCCCGTGCGGCCCGGGCCGTCCGTGAGAAGGCTCGCGAGATAGCAGCCCACCAGCTCGAAGCGAGTCCCGACGACCTCGAGTTCGAAGACGGCGAGTTTCGGGTCGCCGGAGCGCCGGATCGCTCGCTGCACGTTCAGACCATCGCCCACGAGGCCTACCTCGGCCACGACCTCCCCGAGGACGTCGACCCCGGTCTCGAGGAGACGAACTTCTACGACCCGGAGAACTTCACCTATCCCTTTGGTACTCACGTCGCGGTCGTGGAGGTCGACCCGCAAACGGGGGACGTCGAGATCCGACAGTACGTCGGCGTCGACGACTGCGGTGAGATCATCAACCCACTGATCGTCGAGGGACAGGTTCACGGCGGCATCGCCCAGGGGATCGGCGCGGCGCTCTTCGAGGCGGCCGCCTACGACGAGGAGGCACACCTCCAGACGCGGCGCATGGACGAGTACGCCGTTCCCCACGCGACGATGCTCCCGGATTACGGGACGGAAACGACGGTGACGCCGAGTCCGCACAACCCCCTCGGGGTGAAAGGCGTCGGCGAGTCCGCGACCATCGCGGCCGCACCGACCGTCGTCTCGGCGGTCGTCGACGCGCTCGAGCCCCTCGGGGTCGACCACCTCGACATGCCGATCACACCGGCGTCCGTCTGGCAGGCCACCCGGGGTGAGCACTGATGTACGCGAACGAGTTCGACTACTACCGCGCCGACAGCGTCGACCACGCACTCGAGTTACTCACGACGAACGAGGGCGCACGACCGATCGCGGGTTCACACGGGCTGGTGCCGCGTATGCGGACGGGCGAGGAGTCACCGCCGACGCTGGTCGACATCACCGATCTCGGGGCGCTGTCGGGGATCGACCGATCCGACGACGCGGTCTCGATCGGTGCACTCACGACACACGCCGAGATCGCCGAGTCGGAGGCGGTCTTCGAGGACGCGACCGCGATGGCCGAGGCCGCGAACGAACTGGGCGACCCGCAGGTGAGAAACGGCGGCACGATCGGTGGCAATCTCGCCCACGGCGACGCACGAGCCGACCTGCCTGCGGCCCTGCTCGCTCTCGACGGCGAACTGGTCCTTCGAGGGGCCGACGGCGACCGAACCGTCGGTGCCACTGACCTCTTTCGGGGACACTTCCGGACGACAGTCGACGCCACCGAACTCGTCACCGCCGTGCGACTTCCGGTAGCCGACGACGCCGCGAGCGCGTACGTCAAGCGTCGGAACCCGCTTTCCGGGTACGCGCTCGTCGGCGTCGCGGCACGTCTCCACCTCGAGTGGGGGGCCGACGACGGCGGCGGAAACGACGACCCAACGGTCACGACCGCGAGGGTCGCGGTGACGGGAGCAACGACACACCCCACCCGACTCCCGGGGGTCGAGGACGAACTCGAGGGGGCGACACTCGCCGGCGCTTCCGACGACGACGTCGTTCTCGACGCCGCGGCGCGGGCGACCGAGGGACTCGACGAGGGCGACTACCGGGTCGACGTTCAGACGTCGCCGGAGTACCTCGAGCACCTGCTCCCGTTGTATACCGAACGGGCGGTGAGGCGAACGCTCGAGAACGCTCGAGAACGCTGACCCACCGAACGAGCGGTTCGGGAGCGGGTCGTCACTCCGTCCGGAGGACCAACGACTCACAGAGCGCGTCGACCCCCTCCTCCTCCCGGAGCCGACGCTGTCGGTTCGACCCGCTCTCGCGTTCGTAGACGTCTTTGATCCCATCGACCCCCAGCCGTTCACACTCCCGGTCGACGACCTCGCCCAGGGAGACGGTACCCTCGAGGTCGCGATCGATGAACGAGGCGTCGTGGCCGTAGCGGACCGCCCGCCACTTGTTCTCGTCGAGCAGTTCCCGGCGGTGGTCGTGATCTGTGGTCCCGTCCTCGTACTCCGCCGCCAGGGCCTCGACCAGCGCGTGGGAGTACTCGACGAACGCCATCACGACGTCGGGGTCGGCCTGGGAGTCCGGCGTGCGGATCTCGACGGTGCCGTGGCTCGTGTGCGGGCGCACGTCGAACCACAGTTCCCCGCGGTCGTTGATCGAGTCGGTCTCGAGCATCGTCCGTTCGAACCGATCGAACGCGTCGTAGTCCTCGAAGTGGGTGGGTATCCCCGTGTTCGGCAGCCCCTCGAAGAGCTTCGCGCGGGCTGACTCGAGGCCGGTGTCGAAGCCGTTCCAGTACGGCGAGTTCGCCGAGAGTGCGAGCATGATCGGGACGAACCACCGCAGTTCGTTCGCGATCCAGACCGCCTTGTCGGCGTCGTCGACGCCGACGTGGACGTGGACGCCCGCGGTCGTGTTGCGGTGTTGTGGGTACTGGATGCGGTCGAGTTGTGCCCGATAGCGGGGCTTTTCGACGTGTTCGAGTTCGCGCCACTTCGCCAGTGGGTGGAGGCCGGCCGCGGCGATCCGGAAGCCGTGGGTTTCGGCGTGGTCGACTAACGCCCGGCGGATCTCCACCAGCGCCTCGCGGGCGTCACCGGGGTCCTCGATCGTGGGCGTCTGTGTCTCGATCACGAACGTGAACAGTTCGTGGTCGAGACGACCCTCGAGGACCTCCGGTGGGTCGTGTTCGTAGACGAGTTCGTCGGTCCCGCTGGTGGGGCGACCGCGCTCGTCGACGACGAAACACTCCTCTTCGATGCCAAGCGTCCCCATTCGGGTGAACGATTCCGGCGACCCGCGTTCCATCGTCTCCCCGTTTCGTCCCCGGCGATAAATACGGTTTGGAGTCGGCAGCGACCGGTCCGGCCGTGGGTACGACGTCGCCGACCGTCCCGACGACCTGCAGGTCCCCGTCGACGATCTCGAGGAGCGACAGAACGACAAGGGGCTGTCTTCCGTTACAGGCTGACGGACCTCACCGGGCTAAGTGAGTGGTCGTGTATCGACCTCGTGTCCAGCCCCTAC
>LFCJ01000954.1_pt1 | contig 19287 bp, 18 predicted proteins | sample 643141 | NCBI WGS metagenome assembly LFCJ01 (sample SAMN03766243, study PRJNA286221) | soda lake metagenome | biome: soda lake; feature: Kulunda steppe; material: water; isolation source: sample B1-Br-g2 brine of Lake Bitter-1 | place: Russia: Kulunda steppe | collected 2010-07
GGGCACGCTGACCCGCATCTGGGCCGAGCGCGGCACCCGCCCGCGCGCCCCGCGCGATACCCGCTACACCTGGGCACTCGCCATTGTCCTCGGACCAATGGCGGACAATGGCTCGTTCTTCGGCGCCGTCTGTCCCGAACGCGGGGCCACCGCCGCGCTGGTCATGCCGGGTGCCGACACCGCCGCCATGAACGCCCACCTCGCCGAGATCGCCCGCACCGTCGCCGAGGACGCGCCCGCCGTTCTCGTCCTCGACGGCGCCGGATGGCATGCGGCGAAGGCACTGCGCGTGCCCGACAACATCACCCTCCTGCCGCTGCCGCTATACGCCCCGGAACTCAACCCCATCGAGAACGTCTGGCCCTACCTGCGCGCCAACCGGCTCGCCATATCCATCTTCGAAACCTACGACGAAATCGTCGCGCGATGCTGCGATGCCTGGAACTTCTTCGCCAACGACACCGCCACCGTGCGCTCCATCACAACCCGTGAGTACGCCAAAGCGGTCAAAAGCTAAGGCCGCTGGTATTAGCCGGGATCGATATCGCGCGGGCAGGCGCAGATCGAATTATCGGGTTTTCACAACTTCATTCTCGTCCCGTCGCGGGCGGCAGGCGTGGTCGCGCATGCGTCAGTCGGGCACCGAACCACAACGATGTCGCGAGCGGCGGGACGGCCGCGACGACGAACATGATCGCGGGCCCCTGCACCGCCGCCAGCACCCCGGCCAGGGTCGGGCCCAGAACGCTGCCCGCCGCCATGCTCAGCAACGCCGCCGTGAAGCCCAGCGTGCTGCGCCCGGGAAACAGACGCCCGCTCCAGAATGAAAACACGGCACTCACCATCATGATCGCCATGCCGTGCAGCCCCGAGGCCGCGATCACCCCGAACCAGGACGTCGGCGCGATCGCGATCAGCACGAGCGAAACCGCCCCCGCCCCGAAGATCACGAAAAACAGCGCCGCAAGGCCGATCCGGGCCTCGATCCTGCCGGTCGCAAGGCCGAGCACGCCGAAAATCCCGTAGCCGAGAAAGATCACGACCGAGGCGGCCACGTCCGGCAAGCCCGGCAGCCCGCCTGCCGACACCACCCGGTCGGCGGCGAAGGACAGAAAGATCGCATTCGTCATACCGAAGCAGAGCGCGGTCGCATAAAGCGGCATCACGGCACGTCGCATGAGGCTGGTTTCGGCCCTGGTCCGCGCCGGGCTGGGCTCCGGGCTGATCGCGGATGGCAGGCCGATCCCGACGATGTTATCGACCGCGTTGCCGGCCGGGGTCGCGCCCCGGCCCGCCGGAAGCCCCACCACCGCAAATCCCGCGAGGACAAGACCGGCGGCGACGAAGCCGATCCACGCCCCGCGCCAGTCCAGCGCGCCCTCGATCACGATCCAGGCGAGCACCGCCGCGGCGGCGACCCCGAAGGTGGTTCCGGTCGAGATCACCGACAGCGCGTTGGGACGCGCCGCGTCGGGCACCACGCGCTCGGCCGCGTCGTTGAATGGCGCCCAGCACAGCCCGGCACTGCTGCCCGCAAGCGCGATCCCGACGGCCAGGAGGAGCGGGGACACGGCGAAAGCGACAGCGGTAAAGCCGAGCGACGCACAGACGGCGCCGGTGACGACCGACGCCCGCGCGCTGTAGCGGCGCGCCATCCAGGCGGAGGCCAGAAGCCCCACCAGGAAGGCGAGGAAGCCTCCGCTCGCGATCAAGCCGGCGGTCGAGGTTCCGAGCGCGAAATCCTCCCTGAAGGCCGGCAGAAAGAGGCCGAATCCCATCCGTCCGGGACCGAAGGTGACCGCCGTGGCGACGAAGCCGGCAGCGGTCAACCGCGTGGCTGGTGTGATTGCCATTCTCACCTCGTCCCATCTGCTCGCGGATATCGTGGCTGCGCGTGCAGGCCAAAGAGCCAGCCTGTCGATCCTCCGTTGTCACCGGGTTGGCCAAGCAAAGCACACCCCGACGGCAGCCCGCCTATCATTACCAGACCCGGGATCAAGGGTGGCCTCGATGCGGCACGTGGCGCCTCGACAGTCTTGCGGCCCCTTTCCGTGCCTGCACGCATGCCATTCCATGGAAATCAAGGGATTAGTCGCGCCGACCGGCAGCTTCGACAAGCATGCGCTGTGGCTCGCTGCCGTTTTTTTCGGCATTCATGGTCAATCAAGCACCGCTATCGCGTTGTGGCATCAGAACCTGCAGGCGGCGCGTGACTGCAGACGAACGCCGCGCGCCCGTGGAGCGCGTCGCGTTCATTCGCGCTCACGCAACGCGCTCAAGCTCTTGAAATCGCATGCTCAAAGATCGCGGAACCGGTCCCCACTTCTGCGCAGCATGCTCTAGGACGCGAGCGCCACCACCGCGTCAACCTCCACCGACGCGTTGCCCGGCAGTCCCGCGACACCCACAGCGGTGCGGGCGTGTTGGCCGGCCTCGCCGAACACGTCGACGAAGACCTGTGTCGCGTCGTTGATGACGGCCGGGCTCTCGCCAAAGCCGGGCCGGCAGTTGACGAAACCGCCGAGCCGCAGAACGGCGCGCACCCGGTCCAGATCGCCGTCGCAGGCCAGTCGCAGCGTATAGAGCAGGTTGAGCGCGCAGACGCGTGCGGCAGCCTGCGCGGTGGCGATATCGACCCCGCCCGGCCCCACCGGCCCTTCACATGTTACCTGCCCGTCCCATTCGCAGATCTGGCCCGACAGGAAGATCACCTGCCCCTCGCGGCGAAACGGCAGGAATGCACCGCGCGGCGTCCAGGGTGGCGGAAGGGTCAGACCGAGATCCTTCAGCCTTTGATCAATGCGTCCCATGTCTCGTCTCCGATTCCAGGTTTCCGATTGCCTGAGCGCCTCGCGTCGGCGCGACGACGAATGAACGCGAAAGATCAGGACAATGCGCGAACGGCACTGTCTGCGTCTCACCTGCGCCAGCCCCCCATTTGCGCGCCGATCGGGGCGCCCGAGTCAATGCCGATCGACACGCGGCCGCGAGGCCCGTTCCCTGCCGTTCGCGACATCGCCATCGCGGTCGCTCAGCGCGCCCCGGGCAGATCGACAACCATCCGGTTGATCGGCATGGCAAAGGTCGGCGCGCCGCGCGGGGACATCGCGGCGAGCATGCCGGCGAGGTCGGCCAGCATCTGCAAACGGGCGGCCGGCGACAGCACGAAGGCCGCGTAGAAGAAGCCGGCCGCCTCCTGCGCAAGTGTCTCCGCCGGCCCCGACATCGTCACCACACCGGTCTCGACACGCACCTCCGCGCCGGGAAACGCATCCCCGACGAGCGTGACGAGGCTGTCGGCGGCGCGCACCCGCGGATCGCCCAGATCCACCCGGCCGTAAGCGGGCAGCTCCGCCTGAACATGGCCGTAAATCAGGTCATGCACCTGCGTGTAGCCCGGTGCTGCGTCCATGGGGCCGTCGACCAAGGCCGCGAAACGGCCACCCGGCGCGAGAACACGGCCGATCTCGGCCAGCACGGGCGCGACCGGGTCCATCAGGGTGAGCGCCCAGTGGCACAGCGCCACATCGACCGATCCGTCGGGAAGGAAACCGAGCCGCTGCGCCTGCGCCTCGACAAGCTCGGCGCGCCCCTCGGGCAGCCGGTCGCGCGCCAGGGCCAGCTCTTCGGGTGAAAGGTCGATCCCGATCAGGCGCAGCTGCGGCGGCAGGGTCTCGTGGCACAGCTGCAGCAGCGGCCCGGAACCGCAGGCGACGTCCAGCAGCACGCGATGACGCTCCCGGTCGACCGCCTCGGCCAGCCACGCATAGCTCGTGCGCCCCTGCGCGTCGCGGCAGCGCATGGCGCAATGTTCGGTAAATCCCGCATGGTCGCGGTGCACGGCGCGCAGATGCGCGCGCAGCGCCACCTCGTCGGGCGCGGCCCCGCGTGCGACACTTTCAGTCCAATCGGTGCGCAGCGGCGCATGTGTCATGGCTTGCCTTTCTGGAAGGGGAGGATGGCCCGGTCGCGGTGGGCGCGGATCAGCCGGTCACGGCCATCAGCCAGACACGCTGGTTGAAACGCCAGCCCTCCGGATGGCGACAGGTGGACAGGTAGCCGGCCAGTGGCTCGGTCGCGCGCATGTCGGCGAGGGTCGCGCGGTCATCAAAGACGCAACGCTGCAGATAGCCCTCGACGGCCTCGGTCTCGTCCGCTTCGGCAACGCTGTCATAGGCCACGTCCTGAACGACGACCTCCGCGCCCGCCTCCCGGAGCGCCTGCGCGATCGTCTCGGCCGAAATGTAGGGCGCGGCATCGGGCGGGCCGAACGCGGCAAGGTAGTGGCGATGAAAGGCGACGTAATGACCGGCTTCGGCGCTATGGGCGATGAGGCCGATGCCACCCGGCGCAATCGCGGCGCGGAACCGGTCCATTGCCGCGGCAAGCTCGGCCGGCGGGACGGCGTAGATCGCATGTGTCGCCCAGACGATATCGTAGCCTTCGGAGGGGGGCACGAAATCCTGCAGCGTCGTCTCGAATTCCGCGGCCGGGAGGAAGGGCGCCGGCAGGGCCGCCCGCGCCTCGGCGATCGAAAAGGCCGACGGGTCGAGCAATGCCGTCTCGACCGGCTGCAGATCAGCGTCGCCCAGCCCGCCATGGCGCACGAGCGCATTGGGAAACTTGCCCGATCCGCAGGCCACGTCTAGCAGCCGCAGCGGGCGGTTGCCCGCCCGAGCCTGAGCTTGCTCGAAAAGCGCCCGCCAGTCGCGCGCCGTTGCGAGGTGACGGTAATCGTCGGTGGCCAGCGTGTAGAATGCCTCCATCCCGGCACGCCCGGCCTCGGACCAGTGCGCGGAGCTGCGCGTGAGCAGATCACTCATGGCCCGTATCCGCCACCGGCCAGCATACCGGGTTGAGCGGGCTCGCCGCTATATCACCCGGCCCGACCCCCGGCATGAATTTCTGCCAATCCCCCGACACCATCGTCGGCGCATCCACGATCCGCGCCCCGTCGGCATAATAAGTGTTGGCCAGAACGATGCGGCTTCGGTCCGTGCGGTTGCGGGCGGCGGTGTGGAAGTTGAGATTGTGATGGAAACTCACTTCGCCGATCTCGAAGGGCGTCTCGTCGACGGCGACATTGTTTCGCGCGAAGACCTCCGCGACGCCGCGATCATAGCCGGTGCCCGATTTTTCGAAGGTCACGGCGTCCACCAGCTCGTGCACGTCGAGCGGATAGGCGAAGGCAAGCGGCCCCATGGGCAGCGGGATCGCCTGCGCGGGCGCCCACGCCGTGACCACGTCGTTGGTGTCAAGCGGAAAATGATGATCGTCGAAGTGCCAGGGGGTGCGGCCGCAGGCCGGCTGCTTGGCGAGCACGTTGTCGTGGTAAAGCCGCACCGCATCCGCGCCGATCAGCTGTGCGGAGATCTGCGCAAGGCGCGGCGACATGACATACGCCTTCAGGAGCGGGTTGTCGGGCCAGATCATCTCCATGCTCAGGAACCGGTCCTGCGCGCCCCCGTCGGGATCGACGCCGAACTCGGCCCGCAGCAGGCGCACCAGTTCGCCGCGCAATTTCATCACCGCGCCGGGCGAGAAGACCTCGCGCAGCTTGATGAAGCCGTTCACCCGAAAGAACGCGATCTGCTCGTCGCTCAGCGGGTACGGCTCGGCGAGCTCGGCGATGACCGCGTTATCGCTCGGCAATGCCACGTCGGGCAGCGGCGGCGCGGGCTCGAGCTGCCCGATCTCCTCGTCGTTGTCGGCGAGGCTGACATACCAGTCCCACCAGGCCTGGTTGTCCTGATCCCAGGGTGCGCTGATGTCGGTATCGGGGGACGTCCCGGTCTGGGCCATGGCTACTCCTCGGCGGTCACTCCCCGGCGACATAACGCGCAACCGCGCCACCTCAAGGGCGAAGGCGCTCGTCGTGCTGGCCTTTCCGTCGGGCGGATTAGGTAAGGGGGGCCACGACAGAGGATGACACCATGACCGACACGACAATCGAGGCCCGCGACCTCGCCGAAGCCGCGCTTGCGGGCCTGACCGCGCAGCCGAAGGGCCTGTCGCCGAAATGGTTCTACGACGCGCATGGGAGCGATCTGTTCGAGCGGATCACGCAGTTGCCGGAGTATTACCCCGCGCGGACCGAGCGCGCGATCCTCGAGACACGCCTCGACGAGATTGCCGCCGAGGTGCCCGACGGCGCCGTGCTCGTCGAGCTCGGCAGCGGCGCCAGTGTCAAGACCCGCCTGCTGCTGGACGGGTTGCCGCAGCTTGCGGGCTATGTGCCGATCGATATTTCCGAAGCGTTCCTGTTGCAGACGGCGTCGCGCCTGCGCGCGGACTACCCGGATCTCGCGATCACGCCTGTGGTGGCGGATTTCATGGCCCCGATCACCCTGCCCGATTTTGGCGGGCGCCCGGTCGTCGGCTTCTTTCCGGGCTCGACGCTGGGCAATCTTGACAGGCGCGGGGCGATGGAGCTGCTGGCGCGGCTGCGGGCATGGCCGGATCACGCGGCGTTGATCCTGGGACTTGACCTGGTCAAACCGGTGGAGGTGCTCGAAGCGGCCTACGACGATGCGCAAGGGGTCACCGCGGCGTTTAACCTGAACCTGCTGACGCGGTTGAACCGCGAGGCGGGCGCCGATTTCGACCTCTCCGCGTTCCGCCACAAGGCGGTCTGGAACGACGAGGCGCAGCGCGTCGAGATGCATCTCGAGAGCCTGCGCGCACAGCGGGTGCGCATCGCTGGCGAGACGATCAACTTCACCGCCGGCGAGACGATCCACACCGAAAACAGCCACAAGTTTTCACCCGAAACCCTGTCCATGATGGCCGCACGCGCCGGTTGGGGCATTGCCGGCATCCTCACCGACCCGGACGAGCTTTTCGCCGTCGCAATGCTGAAATGAGGTCAGGCGCCCCGGGCAACGGGGCGCCGACAGGCACGCGGGCAGGCCTCATCCGCCGGCGTCCCGTGGACAATCCCGCCATCGGCGAGGCGCCCCGGCCGCACGACGCCGCAGCGCTCCGGTCGGCGGGTGCGGGCACTCACGAAATGCCTCGCGCGCCCGGCGAAGCGCGAACCGGAGCCCTGTCACCACCGCGCGCGTCGCGGTCATCCGCATTCACGCAGCGCCCCCAGCACTTCCGGCTCGCATCCTCGAAGATCGCAACACCGGCTCCCAAGCTCGCGCAACATGCTTTGGGCGCGACATATCCGTAAGCTCGCGGTTGGTCGCCCGACCCCGGCGAAACGCGCGGTTGCATCGGTACCGCGACCGAAAATCAATGACCTGCCGACGCGTGCGCGGCCTCACCGCAGACAGCCTGCCGAGAGCCGAGAAGCTGTTGAAATGATGTCCAGGCGGCAGATGCCCCGCCGGCCGGTAAACTTTTACGGAACCGTCGCATCGCCTCGCCGGTTGTTGAAACAGTGCAGGCAAAGAAGGGTCTCATGAAGGTGACGATACTGATCGCGATGCTTTCGTCGATAGCCGTGCGCACGGGATGTGCGTCGGTCTCGGGACGGCGACGGTAGACCAACCGCGCGCGACCCGACGCCTTCGACGTCTTCGCTGTCGGGCAGCAGCCCGCAAGGGAGCGGCGTGGACATCGACCGCCCGATGCAGCGCGGCGCCCTGCAATCCCGACATCCGCTCCGCCCGCCAGCGGCGCGGTGACCGAACCCGGACAGCGCGATCCGGCAGGACTGCGCGACGCTGCAACCTGCCCGGCGCGGCGGGCGACCTTTGCCCCTTACTAAGGACAGGCCATGGACCAGATCATCGACACCGCCCGGCGAGCGTCACCGTCATTGCCGGACTCCGCCGCGTCGCCCCGCGGTGCCATCCTGCGGCCGGCCGCGCGCGCATCCGGAGCGACGCGATGAATGATGGCGCGCAGTTCGGCACCGAAGTCGAAGCCACGGCACCACGCGCAGCAAGAGCGCCCCCAACAAGAGCGGTCCTGGTCGCCGGCGGCGCCGGATTCCTTGGCGCGCGGCTGTGCGCAAGGCTGCGCGCGGCCGGGGCCGATGTCGTCTGCGTGGACAATCTTCAGACCGGACGTCTGTCGAACATCGCCGCGATGACCGGCCAGCCCGGGTTTCGCTTCATCAGGCACGACATCACGACACCGCTGATGCTCGTCGAGCCGATCGACGAGATCTATAACCTCGCCTGCCCCGCATCGCCACCGAAATACCAGATCGACCCGGTTCATACCTTCAAGACCAGCGTTCTCGGCGCCCTGAACCTGCTCGATCTCGCCCGCGCGAAGGGCGCGCGCATTCTGCAAGCCTCCACATCGGAGGTTTACGGCGATCCGGAGTCGAGCCCGCAAAGCGAAAGTTACCACGGCAACGTCAACCCCGTGGGCCCGCGTTCCTGCTACGATGAGGGAAAGCGCGCCGCGGAGACGCTGTTTCACGATTACGGCCTCCAGCACGGCGTGACGACCAAGATCGCGCGCATCTTCAACACCTATGGCCCCGGGATGGCGCCCGATGATGGCCGCGTGGTGTCCAACTTCATCATCCAGGCCCTGCGCGGCGAGCCGATCACCATCTACGGCAAGGGCGCCCAGACACGCGCGTTCTGCTACGTCGACGATCTGCTCGACGGGCTGATGCTGCTGATGGCGACGCCGCATGCGGTGCGCTACCCGGTGAATATCGGCAATGAGGGTGAGTTCACCATTGCCGAGCTCGCGAATCGCGTGCTGGCGAAGACCGGCTCGAGCTCGGCGATGATCCACAGCGCGCTGCCGGTCGACGACCCGAGGCAGCGCCGGCCCGACATCAGCCTCGCCCGGCGCGTGCTGCGATGGGAGCCGACGGTTTCGCTTGACGCGGGACTCGACCGCACAATCCCGTATTTCCGCGCCCAGTTCGAAGCCGGCCTCGCCCCGCTGGAGGCCGGCGCGTGAGCGGGCGCGCAAGGGCACCGGGCATGGGCGGCGCTCAGGTCATCGGCCGCCACGCCTGCAGGACGCCGGCGTTGGGCGCCCGGCCGGCCGGGCTCGACAGCTCCGGCACCGCGGACCCGAGCCGCCACCGGATCGATGCCGTCACGCACGCCAGAGATGCGATCTGCGCCGCGACGCAACCGTCGGGTATCGGCGCAATCGGCGGACACGCCGCGGCATGTCCCGCGACGGAGGTGCCCGATGCGCTCCGCGCCTGACAGCTCGATCGCGACCGGGCCGGAACCGGTCACCTACCTCGTGCCGCTCCTCTCGCGGGCCCAGGCGGTGAAGTATCACATCGCCTTCCTCGCCTGGCTGGCGGGGGCCGCCTATTTCTGGCTGTGGTGGTTCGAGCCGTCGAACAACATTCACACGCTCAGCTATGTCGTGCTGACACTGGCGGTCGGCTGGATCTTCTTCGTGCAGGTCTATTTCCTGACGCTCTTCCTGCGCGCGCGTGTGTGCAGTGCGCGGATCGAGGATCTGGGGGATTGCCGCGTCGCGATGGTCACCACCAAGACCCCGGCGGAACCCTTTTCGGTGGTTCGCGCCACGCTCGAGGCCATGCTCGCGCAGGCCTATCCCCACGACACCTGGCTCGCCGACGAGGACCCCGACGACGAAACCCGCGCCTGGTGCCTCGCCCACGGCGTCAGGATCTCTTCGCGCCACGGCGAGAGCGCCTATCACCGCGCCGACTGGCCGCGCCGCACAAGGTGCAAGGAAGGCAATCTTGCCTATTTCTATGATCATTACGGTTATCGCGACTATGATTTCGTCGCTCAGCTCGACTCCGATCACGTCGCAGCACCCGGTTACCTCGAGACGGTGCTTCGCCCCTTCGCCGATGCACGTGTCGGATATGTCTCCGCGCCGAGCATCTGCGCGTCGAACGCCGCCGAGAACTGGTCGGCGCGCACCAGGCTGTTCGCGGAGGGCATGTTTCACGGCATCCTGCAGGCCGGTTACACCAACGGCATGGCGCCGCTGTGCATCGGGTCGCATTATGCGGTGCGCACCCGCGCGCTCGAGGAGATCGGCGGGCTCGGCCCCGAACTGGCCGAGGATCATTCGACAACGATGATCATGAATGCCCATGGATGGCGCGGGGTCCACGCCATCGACGCGATCGCGATCGGGGCCGGCCCAGTGGCGGCGTCGGACCTCATCACGCAGGAATTTCAATGGTCGCGAAGCCTCGCGACACTCCTGCTGGCGCACACGCCGGGACATGTGCGCAACCTGCCACCGCTGCTGCGGTTTCAGTTCGTCTTCGTTCAGCTCTGGTATCCGCTTCTGGCGCTGTTCATGGCGCTGATGTTCACGTTGCCGATCCTGGCGCTGGTCCTCGACATCCGATTTGTCGACGTCTCGTTCCCGGCCTTTATCGGCCACATGCTGCCGTCCACGCTCGTGATGATCGCGATCGCCTACGCGATCCGCAGCGATGGATTCTTCCGGCCCGCTGCCGCGGCGGTCCTGAGCTGGGAGAAGGCGCTGTTCATCTCGATCCAGTGGCCCTGGGTCCTGTGGGGCACCGCGACCGCGATCATCGATGTCCTGTTCGGCACCCGGGTAAGCTTTCGCGTCACGCCCAAGGGCGCGCGCGCGGCGCGCGTGCTGCCCTTGCGGGTCATCGCGCCCTATTTCGTCCTCGCCGCGGCATCGGCCGTGCCGATCCTTCTCGCACCGGGGCTCGAGCATGCGCGGGGCTTCTACATCCTCGCGGCAATCAATGCGACGATCTACGCGACAATCTTCGCCGTGATGATCGTCCGGCACATCCGCGAGAACGACATTTCACTTCGGCGCAACCTGCTCCCGGCCGGCATCCAATTCGCGGCGATCTCCGTACTCGCGGCCCTGATCGTTTCATCGATGTCGCTGCGGGGCGTCGAAAGCCTGCATGTGCTGACCATGGGCCTGGAGCCGCTGAACCTGACACGGTCGTTGCACTCGGTCTCCGGCGCCAGTCAGACGAGCGATGGCGCCGAACGAATCCAGTTCGAGATCTGGTGGGAATGATCCCCCGGACCAACCCGCAACCCGACATCGGGAGAAGATCATGAAAAAATCGAAATCCTCAGCCCACTCGTGCCGAGCGGGACCAACGAACGGGCGCGCGCGCGCAGTCCTGTCGGGCGCGGCCGTCGGTCTGACCCTTGCCACCGGCAGCGCGCTCGCGGCGCCGCCGGGAACGGTTCCCTTCGGCGTGTATGACCCCGAGGGCAGCTTTTCGCAGGACGGGGAAGTGAGCATCGAACACGTCTTCCTGCCCTGGCAGGGGGTCGACCTTGACACCCTGACGGCCGCAGACGCCTATGCGCGCGAACGCGACCGCTCGCTGCTCGTCACGGTCGAGCCCTGGACATGGGGTGAGACCAGCAGCGTGGAAACGCTGCGCAACAAAATCCTGTCCGGGGGCCACGATGCAACCATGCGGTCCGTGTGCCGCGCGCTGGAGCCGCTGCAAAGCCCTGTCACCGTGCGCTGGGCGCAGGAGATGGACAATCCGAACGGACATTTCCCATGGGCGCTCTGGGAGCCGGATGATCATGTCGAAGCCTATCGACGCATGGTCGGCGTCTGCCGCTCGGTTGCGCCCGGCCTCAGGTTCATGTGGTCGCCAGCCGGGGTCGAGGGTATGGAAGCCTACTACCCCGGCGACGACGTGGTCGACGTGATCGGGCTGTCGGTCTTCGGGCTGCAGGAATACGAGCGCGAGCACCTCGGTGGCGAGCACAGTTTCGCCGAGATTCTGGCCCCGCGATACGACCGCGCGGTGACATTCGGAAAACCGATCCAGGTCGCCGAACTCGGTTTTCTCGGAGATGACGCCTATCTCGATGAATGGTACAATTCCGTCCGCGAGCCACAGGACAGTTTCACCGAGCTCACGGCCGTCATCTACTTCAACCGGCAGGAGGTCTGGCCGTGGCCGAACGACTTCGGCCTGCCCGACTGGCGTCACAGCGCACAGCGCGACAACTGAGTCCGACCAGCGCGGACCCGCGGGCCTCGGCCCAAGGGTCCGCGCATGCTCCGCAAAGCGGCCCCCACCCGCGCCTTCGGACGCGCCGTTCTCCAACCTTCGGGAATCAAATCTTCGAAGCGCGCAGGATCGGTTCTCACCTTGCGCGACACACTCGATCCCTGAAATCGTCAAATGCCGTCATCGGTGCACGCATGTGCCGGCCATTCCGGCACCGCTCGCGGTGCAGGTCCATCGCGGCGCCGCAAAGGCAGGCTCATCTGACCGCAGCGCCTGGGCGGTGGCCGTGTTGTGCTGAGCCTCGAGCATCAGGAGGGTCGTGGGCGCCGGATCGGTCGGTGAGCAGCCAGCCATGGCGAGGCCGCAGCACAAAGCCCCGACGCCAGGGAGAATGTTCATCATGTGTCCTTTGTGAGGGAAGGGGTCTTGCGACAGGCGCAAGGCGGGGTTCATGGCCGCGAGCACGGCCACTGCATTACCCCGTGCGGCTGTCAGTAAGCACAAGTCGCCCGCTTGGCAATGCAGTATTCCCGCGCCTTTCGGCGCCCGAGCCGCGCGACTGCGCGCGCCAGTGCCTCGTGCCGGCGCCCGAGGCCCGTTCATGCAAGCCGAACCACCTCGTTCGTCAGGCCGGCAACCGCGCGCGTGCCCGGCGCCGCAGCACTGCCTGAAGGTTTCCATGGCGGCGCGCGCGGCGGCCCCGGTTCCGGCGTTGGGCGTCTCGCGCAGATCTGCGGGGACGCCCGGCTGCATTGATTTCGGGTCGTCGTCGAGGACGTGGGCGGCCTTGTGCACCGAGCAGCGCAGGCGACTGATCCTCCGGGGGTCAGTGCAGTGCCGGAACACTTTTCGCCATGTCCTACACTCGCGTTTTCTGTCGCAAGCCTTGGGCGATTCCAGTGGCTTCAAAGGTTGGCTGGTGGGTGATGACGGACTCGAACCGCCGACATCCTCGGTGTAAACGAGGCGCTCTACCAGCTGAGCTAATCACCCCTGAACGCCCCGAGATCGGTAGCCGGAACGCGCGATGTTGTAAACCGGCCTTGCGGCGCCGGCCGCCGCTGCACCCGCAGCCGGTTGCTCACGAACCGGGGCACGAGACCCGGGAGGAGGCGAATGCGGCAATTCCATCAAATGAGGTCGCATCGTTTTCGAGCGCGCGGCGTTCATCCGCATTCACGCGCCGCCCCTAAAATCTTGAAATCGCATGATCAAAGAGCGCAAAGCCGGCCCCCACTCTTTCGCACCACGCTCTCGTCATCCGACCCCCAGGCTCATCGTGACGACGATCCCGCCGGTTGCGATGGCCAGCCCGTAGGGCAAGGTTGCCGATTTTTCATCGAGACGTGGAAAGCAGGCGCGCCGCCCGACCCAGATCATGGCGAGGGCGCCGCCCGCGAGCGCCGTCGTGCTGAGAAATGCACCGACATTCGCAAAGCCGACCCACAACGCAGCGGCGGCCGACAGTTTGACGTCACCACCGCCGAGCCAGCCCCGCTCGAAGACCAGAGCGCCGAGCAACAGGACTGCGAGCGCCGCGGCCAGATCAGCCGCCACGTTGCCCCAATCCGCACCCGTGACACCGAGGCGAAGCAGGGCGATGACCGCGACGCCGGCGCAGACGGCATTGGGTATGCGGCGCCAGCCAAGGTCGGCAACCGCCGCTGCCCCGAAAAGTGCGGACGCACAAATCGTCAGTATCTCAATCATTTCGCATCGTCGGTTTCCGTTTGGCGAGAAAGTCCGTGCGTGCTACGGTCGCATCAACAAGGAAATCAAAGGTTAAGGAACCTCCGAAAGCGCTGACCCATCCGGCCCGACCGGGCAGGTTTGCGCCACACACCTGGAGACTCGCCGATGCCGACGCAGCCCGTTTTCCCAGCCCGGCGCACGCGATGAAGGAGAAATTCACGCGACGGGAGCGACTGATGGATTCGGGCCCAATGGTGCCGGGGCGGGAGACGCCGCGGCTGATCGAGCCACCAGTTGTGCAGGGTCGCGACTTGGGGTGCGCGTGCGCCACTGCCCTCGGAAGGGGTCCTGCCGAGATGTTTTCTCGCGGCCTGGCAGGTACCTCGCGACCGGTGGCAGCGGAGATGCAACGTGATTTCGGCGAAAGCGCGCTGGAGGACCACCGCGGTCCCGGCATGCATTCCGGTGGGCAAGCGGATCGGCAATTGACCCGGGGAGCGATTTCTTGACGACCGCGGCGCCGGCTGTCGATGCGGTCAGCGGCACGAACCGAAGACCGGCGGCGGGGCGCGTCAGCCGGGGCCGGGACGTTCCGCTGCACGGTGCGGAACATTCCGCCCCGCCCCTCTTGCCATCACTCCGGTTTGCAATTGCGACAGCCATGCCAGCGCGCGACGCGTCGGCAACACCCCGGCGAACCACGCACGAAGGTCGAACGCGCCGGATGGGTCGGCAAGCAGCCGTTCCGCGTCATGAAGGCCCGGCAAGACCGGTTGACCGGGAACAGCGCCCGGCCCCTTCCCCGCCGTTCGCGCCCGGCACACGCCTGGCCCCAGGGACGCCGACGGGAGGAGAACGGGCCTGTGCGACACGATATTGCCAGATCCGAACGGTGCGCAGGGCTGCGCCGTGAAGGCTGCGGTTGCAACGATTGCACCCGCCGGCGTGGCCGTGCCGAGCATCCGCATGTCGCCGGGCATGTTGATCAGAGCTTCCACAATAAGATAGATCAGGGCAGTGAGCAGTAGAGGTCACATGATCATTCGTCGAGTCGTCTTGTCCGTCTGCACGGCGGTTGCACTCTCTGGGTGCGCTGCAATCGGGGATCAATTCAGCAGCGGTGATGATGAACCGTCGAACCTGAGGCTCGCGGATCGGGCAGCAGAGCAGGACGATTTCGAAACGGCAGCGGCGCTCTATCGGCGGGAATTCGACGACGATCCCGACTCGATTGACGCGCTGGTCGGGCTCGGACGCAGTTACCGCAATCTCGGTCAGGCGAGCCGCGGCAGGCAGGCACTGACCGAGGCGCTCGCGCGTCGCGGCGACGACCCACGCATTCTGCTCGAGCTCGGCCGGACGCAGCTGAGCGAAGGGCAGGCAGAGGAGGCGCTCGAGACGCTGGAGCAGGCGCAAGACCTGGCGCCGCGCGACCTGCAAGTCATCACTGCGCGCGGGATCGCGCTCGACCGTCTGAGCCAGCACGAAGAGGCACAGAGCGTTTACCGGGAAGGGTTGCGGCTCGATCCGACGAATTTCGCGCTTCTGGGCAATCTCGGCCTCTCGCGCGGGATTTCGGGTGACCCGGAGGCTGGTATCAGCACGCTGCGCGAGCTTGTCCGCGACGGAGAGGCGGATGCCCGCACCCGCGGCAACCTCGCGATGCTTTACGGCCTGGCCGGGCGCGAAAGCGAAGCGCGGGCGACCCTTGCCGGTGACCTCGAGGACCACGAGATCGACGAAAACATCGCCTATTATCGCGAGTTGCGCGAACTACTCGAGGCAGGCGGTTCGATTGGAGAGGCGGCGGGCGGAAGCGCGTGACTGCAACCTCCGGACCGCGCCGGGTTGGTCGTGGGCTCCGACTCTCGAGGAGGATGGCGAACCCTGAGCCAGACCACGCCCGGGGCGTTGCCCGAAACGGGCGCGGCGCGGCTGCTCCCTGACGGCGCGGTTCAACGCGCGTTGCTCTCGCAGCCGGGCCATGCCCCCAAACTTCAGCGGCATGCGTGCGGAGCGCAGGACCGGTTCCGGTTTTTGCGAAACATGCGCTCGGCGCTAGCCTGGAGCGGGTAGCGGGAGCCGAACCCGCCTTTCACAACGTTGCAGCTTGTTACCTATCACCCTGTTCTGTTGAGCCGATTCAATTTTGGCTTGTTCGCCATGTTTCAACGCCCTACTCTGCAGAACATTCCTAAGGGCAGGTTTAAGGGCGGGGCTGTGCCACCACGTGCAAAGGAACTGACGCCGACTCAGATCAAGGCCTTGAAGCATCCAGGCGGTGATCGGCCGGTGAAGGTGGCTGTCGGCGGCGTCTCCGGGCTTCACATGCAGATCTGGCCGAGCGGCGCGAAAAGCTGGGTGCTACGGACGCGATACGGCGAGTGGGCCGAGACGAAGCTTGCGGACGGCACCATTCAACGCGGGCGCAAGAAGCGCGAAATCGGGCTGGGGCCGTATCCCGACATTCTGCCCGGCGCGGCGCGTGACAAGGCGCGTGAGGTCAAGGCGAAGCTTGAAGCGGGCATTGATCCAATAGCCGAGCGGAAGGCGACACAGGCGGCGCTCATGGCTGCGTCGCGTCGCGGCATGACCTTCGCGGAGGCATGGCAAAAGTTCGCAGCCGAGAAGGTGAAGGAGTTTTCGACAGACCGCTACCGCGAGCAATGGCAGCGCACCGTCGAGATTTACGCCTTGCCCGATCTGGGCGCGATGGCGGTGAAGGACATAGGCTTGCAAGAGGTGTTGCGCGTGCTGCGTCCGCTCTGGGATGAAAAGAACGTCACGGCGGTGAAGGTGCGCGAGCGAATCGAAAAGGTGTTGGCGTGGGCAATCGTACAAGGCTACCGCAGCGGCGACAACCCGGCGCGTTGGCGTGGCAATCTCGACATGGTGCTGCCCGCGCCTTCCAAGGTGAGCGGCGCAGAAAATTACCCGGCATTGCAGCTTGATGACGCCGCGCGCTGGTGGGCGGCGCTGCGAGAGCGCGAAGGCATGGGCGCGCGGGCACTGGCATTTCAGGCTATGACCGCGACAAGATCAGGCGCAATCCGCTTCGCAACGTGGGCGGAGATAGACCTTGCCGCGAAGGTCTGGACCATTCAACCGGGGCGGGAATCTTCGAAAATACCGAAAGGCGAATCCGCCAAGCGTATACCGCTGACCGAGGAGATGGTGGCGCTGCTGGAAAGCCTGCCGCGATTGAAGGGTAGCGACGTCGTGTTCTGGGCCTCGAAGGGCGGAGCCTTATCTGATGCGACAATGGGCAAGGTGATGCGGGGTATTCACGAGGCCGATCTGCGCAGCGTCGGCAAGGGCTTTGTGGACGCCGCCACGGGCTCGCAGGCCGTGCCGCACGGGCTTAGATCGTGCTTTCGCACATGGGTTGCCGAGCGCACCACGTTCGACGGCGATCTGGCCGAGGTAGCACTATTCCACAAGGTCGGATCGAAGGTCGCGCAAGCATATAACCGCGCCGATCAGGTGGAAAGGCGGCGTCACTTGATGGCAGCGTGGGGTCGTTTTCTGGAAGGCTTCGATGCGGCGAGGGTCGTTCAGTTCCACGGCGGGCCGGCATGACGCACGCAGTTACGATCGGTCAGTCCCGCAGCCCTCAGTTCCTTAAGGCGGGAACGAAGCGTTCGAGGGTGAGGCTGCGGGCCAGTTTACTCCGCAGCAGATCTCAAGATTCACGTGCACGCCCTCGTGGGGAAACACAAGCTGATTTCAGTGAAGTCGTCGTGGTGATCAGCGGAGTTGGAAAAGCGTTTTGCTTCTCCGTCACGAAGCCGCAGCACAACCGTGCTCACTTCGCCTGTTGCGCGCCGCGGAAAAACCAGTTGGAGATAGTTAGTGGGTTGGGGGCGCCACATTGAACGAATGGGGGCTGCCAGACTGGCGCAATCCGTCAGCCTACGGCGCCGTTGAAGAATGGACGTATGACCGGTGGCGCTGGGAGTTCAAGCGCAGACTCCCAGAGCTCAGGGACTATTTTGACGAAGAGTTGGCGAAGACCGAGGCCTCAGGCACAGTCGTGAACGCAACGTTCTTTAAGCCGAGTGACCCTGGTTTCGTGGTCGATGTTGACGTAGAAGCTGCACAACGTTTCGGGTATTCTCATGGTATTCCAAACCCTCGCATAGGTGAGCAGCCGGAGTGGGTACTAAAGTCTTTTCCGCTACACACCTTGGAAGGCGGTGTCATAAAGGCGAACCAACCTCGTCTAGGCGATCGGCTTGACCTGGAAGCCCTCAACGAGGAAATTGGTCATCTGCAAAGCGCCGCTTGGGAATTTGGGATGTCAGGTCATGAATCGAGAGACTTAATGAATGCGGCTCCAAATGAAATTATAGAAAACTACATGCGCAGGCATCTGCTCCAATACCTGGGGCGCTGCCACTTGGTTGACCTCGGCGTAAGTCGAATCGCGATACAATTCGATTTGGATGCACCGCTCGCTGAGCAGCTTGACGCCGCCGAGGCCATATTAAAGAAAGACCAGATTCAGCGGCACGGTAAGAAGCTGCAACGCCGATCGCACCCTAAAAAATGGCTAGAGTACCTGCGCACGCTTGACGCCCACGAGGCCGGTGCGTCCTGGCAGGAAATCGCTTCGATACGCCCGCATACGGCCAAAACGGAGCACACCGCCCTAGAAACTTGGAAGGCTGCGGACGCCTTGCGATCTAATTTCTGATTTTATTTCACAATTTCGGTCAGCTTACATCTCTCATAGGTCAGTTTCGTCTTATTGCGTAGCAGGAGATGGCGATGCAGACCGAACCTAAGACGAAGTTTCTGACTGGGCCGCAGGTGCAAGCCCGTTACCAGAGGTCCCACGTCACGATCTGGCGATGGGTACACGACATTGACCTTTCTTTTCCGGCTCCGATCCGCATCAACCGCATGAACTATTGGCGGCTGTCCGATCTTGAGGCCTGGGAGGCTGAACAGGCCGCGAAACCTACCCTCTAAAAACCCGCGCCGAGGCTACGGCGCGGGCTCCGAGGTAGTTGAAAGCTGAGCAGCTTCAATGACCTTTATACCGCCGCTGTGCCCTCGGTTCAACGACTGAGGTATAATCAATGACAAACCTTTCTCCAGATTTGCGTAAGAAATTGACACAGCTTCTTCCGCGTCTGGCATCTGACAGTGACGGCGAGGTGTTGACGACGGTGGCGGCGCTGCGGCGCACGCTCGACCGCTGGGAGCTGAACCTGCACGATTTTACCGCTCTGCTAGCTGATGCGCCACAACCGTTCACGTCGTTGTCGCGCTGGACTGGCTCCAGCGATCACACGCCCTTTAGCATGGCATCTTGGCTCCAGGCAAATGCGATGGACCGGCTGACCATGAAGGACCGCGACTTCGTGATGCAGGTGTCCCCCCGTATGGAGTGCGGGCGCACACTGACTCCGAAGCAGCTGGGCTGGCTTCACGATCTCTACAATAGGCACAGGTGCAACCATGCCTGATGCGCGCGATCTGACGCTGGCGCTCGGCGGTCGCTGGCATGGCAGCTACGGCTCCGCGCCTTGCCCTGTATGCCAGCCGGAACTGCGGCGCGATCAAGACGCGCTGACGCTGACCGATAGTCTCGACGGGCGGCTGTTGCTTGATTGCAAGAAGTCAGCCTGCGCCTTTCGCGACATTCTCGCGGCGGCGGGCATCGCGCGAGGGAGCTA
>LFCJ01000955.1_pt1 | contig 19269 bp, 15 predicted proteins | sample 643141 | NCBI WGS metagenome assembly LFCJ01 (sample SAMN03766243, study PRJNA286221) | soda lake metagenome | biome: soda lake; feature: Kulunda steppe; material: water; isolation source: sample B1-Br-g2 brine of Lake Bitter-1 | place: Russia: Kulunda steppe | collected 2010-07
CCGTACGTCGTCGACGAGTTCGCCGTCCTCGTGGCCCTCGGGCTCGGCTTCCTCGGCGCGTTCGCCGTCGTCTACGCCTACTCGAGCGACGGCAGCCGGGTGATGACCGCCTTCGCGCTCTCGTACGTCGCGAGCGCGCTCGCGGTCGTCTTCGCTGGCGACTGGCTCACCCTGGTGTTCGCCTGGGAGCTCATGGCGATCACCTCCACCCTGCTGGTCTGGCACCACGGCGGCGACGCCGTCCGGGCGGGCTATCGGTACGCGCTGGCCCACGGCATCGGCGGCAGCTTGGTGCTGTTCGCCGTCGTCGCCCACTACGTCCAGACGGGTTCGTTCGCCTACGGCGTCGGCGCAGACGGGATCGCCCCCGGGATCCCCCAGCTGCTCGCGGCCCTCGGGATCGGCGTCAACGTCGCGTTCATCGGCTTTCACGTCTGGTTGCCCGACACCTACCCGACGCCGCACATCGCCGCGTCGGTGTTCCTGGCGGCGACGACGACGAAGACGAGCGCGCTGATCCTCTACCGGGCGTTCCCCGACGGCAACCTCTACATCGCGTACATGGGCGGGCTGATGGCCGTCTTCGGCGCAAGCTTCGCGTTGCTCCAACACGACATGCGGGCGCTGCTGTCCTATCACATCCAGGCCCAGCTCGGCTACATGGTCGCCGGCATCGGCATCGGGTCGGCGATCGGGATCGCCGGTGCGATGGGCCACCTGTTCAACAACGTCCTCTATAAGAGCCTGCTGTTTATGGCCGTCGGCGTCGTCATCTACCGCACCGGCGAGAACGACCTCTACAAGCTCGGCGGCCTCTGGCGGGAGACGCCGATCACCGCCGTCGCCTTCGCCGTCGGCGCGCTCTCGATAACCGCCGTCCCCGGCTTCAACGGCTTCATCAGCAAGGGGATGGTGCTCGACGCGGCCGATCCGGCCTACTACGGCGCGCCGGAGTACCAGGCGCTCTACTGGCTGCTCTTTATCGGCGCGATCGGCACCTTCCTCTCGTTTATCAAACTCGGCTACTACGTGTTCCTCCACGGCCCCGCCGACTACGAGGTGCGGGACGCCAAACCCGGTCAGACGACGGCGATGCTCTCGGTGGGTGGCGCCTGTGTCGTCCTCGGGCTGCCGGTCGTCGGCTGGCCCGTCTTCACCGACCTGCTGCCGCTCGTCGACGGGACGGCGATCCCGGCTCTGGAGACGACCCTCGATCCCTACAGCGTGGGCCACCTGACCGACGCGGCGATCCTGATCGCCGTCTCGCTGGTCGGCTTCAAGCTCATCCGCAAGCCGCTCTCGAAGCTCGATCTCGGCGACCCGTTCGTCCTCCTCAACACGGCGAGTTTCTACCTCGGACGGGCGACGATGCTCGCGGTGACCGAACTCTACCGCGGCGTCGACGCCGCCGCGGTCGCCCTCGTGGCGCGGTGTTACTGGATCGGGAACAACCCCGTCCTGGCAGTCCGGCGCGCGAGCAACCGTCTGCCGGGGAACGCGTTCGACCCCGAGGGGAGTCGCGCCGCCGACGGCGGCCGTCCCTCCCGGATCCACCTCCGGGCGAGCATCGGATTGACGGTGCTTTTGATCACCGTCGTCCTGACCGTCGTCCTCTGGCTGCTCGTCTAGCGACGACGTCGACGCGGAGACGGTCGTACGGCGGGGACACGGTCCTACGGCGGGGACGGATCGACGTCGAACAGCGCCCCCGGAGCGTCGACGTCGATCGGGGCGACACGACGGACGTCCCACAGCGTCGCGCCGTTGCTGGTCACCACCGGCACGCCGAGTTCGGATTCGAGCGTCGCGACCGCCGCGAGCGACCGGTAGTTCGTACAGGAGACGAAGACGGCGTCCACGGAGTCGACCCCGGCGAGCAGCTCCCGGACCTGCCGGGCGGCGTCGGCGGGGCCGAGCCGGCCGATCTCGGTGTTCGCCTCGATGCCCCGGCCGTCCATCGCCACGACCTCGAACCCCGTGGCTGCCAGAAACTCCCGTTCCCGCCGGTCGAGCGCCGCCGCGTACGGCGTGGCGACGGCGATCCGGTCGGCCGCGAGTGCCTCGAGCGCCCGGCGGACCGATCGAGCCGTGGCGACCGCCGGGACGCCGGCTGCCTCGGCGAGCGTCGCCTCGAGTTCGGCGTCGAAGCCGGGGCCGTGTAGCAAACTCCCCGTGGTGCAGGCGTAGGCGACGACGTCGACGTCGGCGTGGCCGAGCATCTCGGCCCCACGGGCGGCGTCGGCGCTCATCGCGTCGAGCTCCTCGACGGTGACCGACTCGAGAGCCATCCGTGCGGCGTGAACCGTGGTCCCCTCGGACGTCCACCGGCGGAACTCGCCCTCCGCGGTGGTGTTCGAGGAGGGCACCACGAGACCGAGGCGGGCGGTGTCGGTCACCGGCCCCTCCCCGCGCTCGCGTCACGTTCGCCGTCGCGTACTTTCCCGTCGGCCCGGTCGGCCTCGATCGCGCCGGGCTCACGCCGGTCGGGGTCGCCGTGGCCGCCACCACCCGGCGTCCGGACGGTGACGGTCGTCCCCGGCTCGACGTCGACGGTCGTCTTCGCGGCCACCGGTTCGCCGTCGATCAGGTTCATCCCGACCCGGCCGTCTTCGCCGCCCGCGACGCCGGCCGGCGCGTGCCGGCGGCGCTCGGTCAGAAGCGAGACCGTCGCTTCCCGTTCGATCGTGACGACCCGTTCGAGGCCGAGGCCGCCACGGAATCGACCCGGGCCGCCGCTGTCGGGTCGCAAGCCGTAGCGTTCGATCCGGAGTGGGTACTCGGTCTCGATCGACTCGACCGGCGTGTTCAGCGTGTTCGTCATGCCGACCTGGACGCCGTCCATGCCGTCGGCGTCGACCCGGGCGCCGAAGCCGCCGCCGATGGTCTCGTAGTACGTAAACGAGCCGTCCCGGCCACCGACGGTCAGGTTGTTCATCGTGCCCTGTCCCTGTGCAGGAACCCGGTCGGGAGCGGCCCGTGCGAGCGCCGCGAAGACGACGTCGGTGACCCGCTGGCTCGTCTCGACGTTGCCGCCGACGACGGCCGCCGGCGGCTCGGGGTTCAACAGCGATCCCGCCGGCGCGTGGACCGACACGGGTTCATAACAGCCCTGGTTCGGCGGGATCTCGGGGTCGGTGACACACCGGACGACGAAGTAGACGGCGCTCGTCGCGACCGCCAGCGGCGCGTTGAGGTTGCCCGGCACCTGGTCGGCCGTCCCCGAGAAGTCGACGTCGATCGACTCGCCGTCGACGGTCACGGTGACGGACACGGGCACGTCCTCGTCGGTGAGCCCATCGCCCTCGAGGACGTCCGTCGCCTCGTAGACCCCGTCCGGAAGGGAGTCGATCTCGCCTTCGATCCGCTCGCGGGAGTAGGCGATGACGGCGTCGAACCCCGCCAGGACGGTCTCCCGGCCGTGTTCTGTGAGCAACGCGGCGAGGCGATCTTCGGCGCGCTCGTTCGCCGCCAGCTGGGCTCTGAGGTCCGCACGACGCTCGCCGGGGTTGCGGACGTTCGCGAGCAAGAGCGCCCTGACGTCCTCGCGGATCTCGCCGTTCGTGACGAGCCGGATCGGTGGAATCCGCAGCCCCTCCTGTTGGATCTCGCGTGCGCCCGCGGGCATACTCCCCGGGGTCATCCCGCCGACGTCGGCGTGGTGAGCCCGGGTGACGGCGTAGCCGACGAGCTCGTGGTCCGGAGCCGGGGCGAGCGGCGAAACCATCGTCACGTCGGGCAGGTGCGTCCCTCCGCGGAACGGGTCGTTGAGCACGAAGACGTCCCCCGGCCGGGGGTCGTGCTCCCGGACGGCCGCGACGGCCTGGGGCATCGCACCGAGGTGAACCGGGATGTGCTCCGCCTGGGCGATCATCCGCCCGGCGGCGTCGAAAAGCGCCGTCGAGCAGTCCCGTCGCTCCTTGATGTTCGGCGAGTACGCACCCCGGATGAGGGTCTGGCCCATCTCCTCGGCGACGCTCTCGAACTGGTTGCGAAGCACCTCGAGGGTGACCGGGTCGACGTCGCCCGCGGCCGTCATCGGTCCACCCCCGTCCCGCCGTCGACTCGATTCGCGCCGTCCCGGGCCATCGCCAGCGTGCCGTCGGCCAGCACCTCGCCCGTCCAGCCCGGCGGAACGACGGTCGTGCTCTCGGCCTGTTCGAGGATCCCCGGGCCGTCGACGGTCGCTCCCGACGGGAGCCGGTCGCGGTCGTACACCGCCGTCTCCCGTGGGCCGACACCAGGGAAGTGTGCCTCCCGGCTCCCGAGGGAGGCCTCGCCCGCGCCGTCGTGGGCCACGGTCGGTTCGGTCCCCTCGACGGTCGCCGACGCCCGCAGGGTTACGACCTCGACCCCCTCGTCCATCCGGTAGCCGTAAGCCCGCTCGTGGGCGTCGTGAAACCGGCTCGCGACGGTCTCCGGCTCGACGGGGCCGTCGACCGAGACGGTCAGCTCGAAGCTCTGGCCGGCGTACCGGCAGTCGGCCCCGCGGGAGACGACCGCCGCCGTGGGATCTGAGCTCTCGGCGAGGACGTCCGCGATCAGCTCGGCGTAGACCTCCTCCAGTCGGGCCGGATCGGCACCCGCGAGGTCGACGCCGACGGTCCGGGCCGCGTCGTAGCTCTCGTCGGCGGCGAGCAGGCCGAACGCCGAGAGGACCCCACACGGCCGCGGGACGACGACGCGGTCGATCTCGAGGGCGTCGGCCAGCGCCGTCGCGTGCATCGGCCCCGCGCCGCCGAAGGCGACCAGGGCGAACTCCCTGGGGTCGTGGCCCCGCTCGACGGTCACCGACCGGATCGTTCGGGTCATGGTCGCGTTCGCCACCCGGTAGACGCCCTGGGCGGCCTCCAGGGCGTCGGCGAGCCCCGTCTCCGCGGCGAGCACCTCGAGTGCGTCCCTGGCGGCCCCGACGTCGAGGGTCATCTCCCCGCCGAGGGCCGTCTCGGGGCCGATGTAGCCGAGGACGACGTTGGCGTCGGTCACCGTCGCTTCGGCCCCCCCGCGTCCGTAGCAGGCGGGTCCGGGGTCGGCACCCGACGACTGGGGGCCGACCCGCAACGCCCCACCGTCGTCGATCCAGGCGATCGAGCCGCCGCCGGCTCCGACGGTGTTCACGTCGACCATCGGCGTCCGTATCGGGACGCCCGCGATCTCGGCGTCCGTCGTCCGTGCGGCCGCCCCGTCACGGACGAGGCTCACGTCGGTCGAGGTGCCGCCCATGTCGAACGTGACGAGTCCCGCGGCGTCGTCGTCCGCGACGGTCGCCGCCGCGCCGACGACGCCCGCCGCCGGCCCCGACAGCGTCGTCGTGACGGCGCGTTCACACACCGTCTCCGGATCGGCGACCCCGCCGTTTGCCTGCATGATCCGCGGGTCGGGGATGCCCGCCGACCGGGCCCCGTCGGCGAGCCGGCCGACGTAGCCCTCTATGATCGGGCGGACGTAGGCGTCGGCGGCCGTCGTCGACATCCGTTCGTACTCCCGGAACTCCGCGAGCACCTCGTGGGAGGCCGACACCGGGACGTCGAGGGCCTCCCGGAGCGTCTCAGCGACGCGTGTCTCGTTCGTCGGATCCGCGTAGGCGTGGAGCAGACAGACCGCGACGGCCTCGACGTCGGCCGCCCGCAGCTCGGCTGCGAGCTCACGGACCGCGTCGGGATCGACCGGAGCCTCGATGCCGTCCGGCGTCGTCCGCTCGTCGACCTCGTACCGTCGTCGTCGGGGGATCAGCGGCACGGGTTTCTCGGCGTCGAGGTCGTACAGCGCCGGACGATCCTGGCGCCCGATCTCGAGGACGTCCCGGAACCCCGCGGTCGTCACGAGCGCGGCCCCCGCGCCGTCGCGTTCGAGCAGGGCGTTGACCGAGACGGTCATCGCGTGGGCGAAGCCGTCGATCGCGGTCGGCTCGATCCCGGCCCGATCGCAGGCTTTCCCGATGCCCGAGAGCACGCCGACGCTCTGGTCGTCCGTGGTCGGCACCTTCGCCGTCACGAGCCGGCCGTCGACCGAGAGCGCCACGTCGGTGAACGTGCCGCCGACATCGACGCCGACGGTCGTGGCGGCGTTCTGGTCGGCCGTCGTCTCCGTTCCGGCGTGGTCTCGATTCATGTCCATCTACAGGCCCGCCAGACTCCTGACTGCATCGATGAACGCCGGGAGGTTGTCGTTGAGCGTCAACACGCCGATCATCACCGCGACGAGGGTGACTGCCACCCCGAGGAGGTTCTGGATCGGGGAGTTCGTGTGCTCCCCGAGCAGGGTCTCGTTGTTCATCGCGTACAGCAAGAAGACGGCGAGGATCGGCAACAGCAGGCCGTTTGCGACCTGTGCGAGCAGGATGACCTCGACCGGATTGAACCCCAGCCCCGAGAAGACGATCCCGATCCCGAGGATCGTCATCCAGATCGCCCGGAACCGGGTGGATTCGAGGTCACGCTCCCAGCCGAGGGCTCCGGCGGTCGCGTAGGCCCCCGCGAGCGGCGCGCTCATCGCGCTGGTGAAGCCGGCCGCGAACAGCCCGATCGCGAAGAACGTCAGGGCGAACCCGCCCATCACGGGCTCTAGCTGGTCGGCCATCTCGCCGACGTCGTCGATCGAGGTCCCCTCGGGGAACACCGCGGCGGCCGTGATGACGATCGCCGTCGTGATCAGCCCGCCGACCGCGACCAGCACGATCGTGTCGTACTGGACCTCCTCGAGATCCTCCGGCTCCGACCACTTCTCCTGGACCGTACTGGCGTGCAAAAAGAGGTTGTAGCCCACGACGGTCGTCCCGATGAGTCCGGCGATCAGGAGCGCCGATCCCTCGGGGACGGTCGGCACGAGCCCCACGGCGAGGTCCCCGACGTCGGGGCGGACGGCGATCGCGTTCACGACGAACGCGAGCCCCATGACGACGACGAGGCCGATGAACACCCGTTCGATGAGCTTGTAGTTCCCGGTAAAGAGCAACGCCCCGGCGACGAGTCCGATGACCGGTCCCCAGAGTCTCTCGCCGACGCCGGTGATCGTCGTCAACCCCGCCGCGCCGCCGGTGATGTTGCCGGTCTGGAACGCCGCCGTGCCGACGCCGATCGCGGTCACCACGAGCGCCACCGCGAGCGCGCTCACGATCCGGTTGTCGAACTGTTCGCGGAGCGCCTCCCCGAGCCCCTGCTGGGTGATCAACCCGAGTCTGGCGCTCATCTCCTGGAGCACCATCGTCGCCAGGATCGAGAAGACGATCGTCCACACGAGCAGGTACGCGAACTCCGCGCCGATGACGCTCGCGGTCGTGACGGTTCCGGGGCCGACGAACGCGGCCGCGACGAGCGCGGCCGGCCCGACCGATCTGAGTCTGTCTACCAAACCCATGTCTGTATTCCACACACAACGCTATTCCGAACGTATAAAACCGTTGTTGAGAGCCGCTCATACGCCCGGCCGGATGGGGAACGCGGCGTGTGAACTCGTACGAACCGACGTGAGCGCCCCGCGGGCCGCGGTGAGGTCCCTCGAATCGGAGGACAACCCTTAGGAGCCACGGGTGCGAGCGTCGATCCATGACCGACGTCGAGACCCTCACGGACCGGCTGCGATCGGGGGAGCTCCGTCTGCACGAGCTCGAAGAGCACGTCGACCCCGAGACGGCGACCACGGCCCGCCGGCTGTTCGTCGCGGCCGAAACCGGCGCCGACCTCGGAGCCGTCGGCGAGTACGGCTTCGACGTCGTCGAGGCGGAGGCCAACGTCGAGAACGCGATCGGGGCGGCCCAGGTACCGATGGGCGTCGCCGGCCCGGTGACGATCAACGTCGGCGATCGGTCCGACGCCAAAGAGGCCACCGGATCGGACGGCGGTGCGGCGACCGGCGAGTACTACCTCCCGATGGCGACCACCGAGGGGGCGCTCGTCGCGTCGGTCAACCGCGGACTCTCGGTGATCCGGGCGGCCGGCGGCGCGACGGCCCGCGTCGTCAAAAGCGGGATGACTCGGGCGCCGGCGTTCCGGGTCGACGGCGTCGCCGAGGCGGCTGCGACCGTCGAGTGGGTCGAACGGAACCTCGGGGCGCTCCGGGAGGCCGCCGAGTCGACGACGAGCCACGGCGAGTTACTCGGCGTCGAGCCGTACGTCGTCGGCGACTCGGTCTTCCTCCGGTTCATCTACGACACCAAAGACGCGATGGGGATGAACATGGCGACGATCGCGACCGAGGCCGCCTGTGAGCTGATAGAGTCGGAGACGCCCGCCTCGCTCGTGGCCCTCTCCGGGAACCTCTGTTCGGACAAAAAGCCCGCGGCGATAAACGCCGTCGAGGGACGGGGTCGGTCCGTGACCGCCGACGTCGTGGTTCCGGGCGGACTCGTCGCCGACCGTCTACACACGACCCCGGCGGCGATCGCCGAGGCCAACACCCGAAAGAACCTGATCGGGAGCGCGAGAGCCGCCAGCCTGGGGTTCAACGCCCACGCCGCGAACGTCGTCGCCGCGACCTTTCTCGCGACCGGCCAGGACGAAGCCCAGGTGGTCGAGGGCGCGAACGCGATCACGACGATGGACGTCAGGGAGTCGGCGAACGGCCCTGACGACCTGTACGCGTCGGTCTCACTCGCCTCCCTCGAGGTCGGCACCGTCGGCGGCGGCACCCGGCTGCCGACCCAGGCGGCGGCGCTCGAGCTCCTCGGCCTCGACGGCGGCGGCGATCCCCCGGGTACGAACGCCGACGCCCTCGCAGAGGTGATCGCCGTCGGCGCGCTCGCCGGCGAGCTCTCGCTGCTTGCCGCGCTCGCCTCGAACCACCTCGCGAGCGCCCACGCGGAGCTGGGCCGGTAGCGACTCCCCGGCGGAGATCAGGGATTGCGGCCTACTTCGCTGTGGGATCGCGGGCTACTCCTCCGCAGGCTGGCTCTCCTCGGCGGTGAACTTGAAGTACAGCCAGACGAGGGCGATAAACGGCGCGAGTGGCAACAGCACGAGGGCGATGCCGATCGCCACCAGATAGCCGAGCACGGACATGGTTCGGTTCGGCGCGTACCCGGTCGGCTTGCTCACGGTGGTCGTCATACCCGGAGGTTGCCAGCCACGCCCCTTGAATATCGCGGTCGGCTCGACGGACGCCATCCGTCCTCGACGGCTCGACGGACGCCATCCGTCCTCGACGCCACCCGCCCCCGACGGCCTCGACCCGCAGCGTCGATCCGGCTACGCCGACTCCGAGAGCCGCTCGTATCGGTCCTCGAACCGCGAGTGACAGACCGGACAGCAGAAGTGATATCGCGTCCCATCGACGGTCGCCGACACCCCGTCCTCCGGGACGGGATTGCCACACTCCACGCAGTCGACGTCGAGGGCAGCGTCGCCGATCCCGGGGGACCAGCGCCGGTCGGCGACCACGTGGAGCCGGTAGGAGTCGACCGCCTCGAGGCCGACGGCCTCGGCGAGCAGCTCCCGGGTCCGGGTCGGCTCGAGGGTGGCGACCGCGAGCAGCCGGTCGTCGGCCGTCGCGATCACGTGTTCGACGGACTCCGCGGCCGCCAGGCGCTCTACGGGGCTCGCGACCCCGCCGGGATCGAGCTCGACGTCGAGGAGGACCTCGACGCCCCCGGTGATCCTCGAACGGTCGAGGTCGGCGGTGAACCCGCGGATCACCCCGAGCTCGACCAGCCGGTCGATCCGATCCGAGACGGTCGGTCCCGAGCGGTCGACTCGCTCTGCGATCTCGCTGTAGGGCCTGCGGGCGTCCTCGACGAGCAGCTGGAGGATCTCGAGGTCGGTACCGTCGAGCGTGCTCATACCCCGACGTCGCTCGCCGTCGGAATACGGCTTTCGGAGCCACCACCCCGGCCGGCTACCGGTGGCTCTTTGAGCGCGCCGACCGTAGCTCCGGCCATGAGCCACCGTGAGGCTCCGGACGACCGGCTCGGAGAGCGTCTCGCCGCGGTGTCGACGCCAGCGCTCGCCGCGTTCGTCATCGGCTTTTTCGTCGTCGTCTTCCTGATCGGCGAGGCGGTGATCGCGATGGCCTTCGGCGCCAGGTCGGTCTCGTTCGGGACGGCACTGCTCCACGGGGGCGCGTTCGGGCTGCTGTTCGCGGCCGTCGCCGCCCTCGCACGCGGCGGTCCGGGGTGAGCCCCCGCGGGCAGTCTCGTCCCGTGGCACCGTCGGTGGAACGACACGTCTTTTTGACCGGGACGGGCAGTCTTCGGTATGGACCCCAAACGGGAGCTCTCGAGCGTCGACCTCGCGGCGATCGTCCGCGAGCTCGGCACCTACGAGGGGGCGAAAGTCGACAAGGCCTACCTCTACGGCGATGACCTCCTGCGGTTGAAGCTGCGGGATTTCGACCGCGGACGCGTCGAGCTCCTGATCGAGGTCGGGGAGCGAAAACGCGTCCACACGGTCGCCCCCGAACGGGTTCCGGACGCCCCGGGCCGGCCGCCGTCGTTCGCGAAGATGCTGCGAAACCGGCTCTCCGGCGCGAACCTCGCGGCGGTCTCCCAGTACGAGTTCGACCGCATCGTCGAGTTCGTCTTCGAGCGCGAGGACGGCACCACCCGCATCGTCGCCGAGCTGTTCGGCCAGGGCAACGTCGCGGTCACCGACGGCGAGTACGAGGTGATCGACTGTTTGGAGACCGTCCGGCTGAAGTCACGGACGGTCGTCCCCGGCTCCCGGTATCAGTTCCCCGACTCCCGGCTCGACCCGCTCTCGGTCTCCCGGGAGGCGTTCGACCGGACGCTGGCCGACTCCGACGCCGACGTCGTGCGCACGCTCGCGACACAGCTCAACCTCGGGGGAACGTACGCGGAGGAGCTCTGTACCCGCGCCGGCGTCGAGAAGACCCTCGCGATCGCCGACGCCGACGAGGACGTCCGTGACCGCCTCTACGGGGCCCTCAACCGGCTGGCCGCGGACGTCAGGGGCGGGAGCTTCGAGCCACGGCTCTACGTCGAGCCGGACCACGGGGACGACGGAGTCGACGCCGACGGCGAGGGTCGGGTCGTCGACGTGACGCCGGTTCCCCTCGAAGAACGCGCCAACCTCGCGGCCGAGCGCTACGACGCCTTCCTCCCGGCGGTCGACGACTACTTCTTCCGGCTCGAGCTCGACGACGGGCCGGAGCCGGCGAGCCAGCGTCCGGACTTCGAGGCGGAGATCGCCAAACACGAACGGATCGTCGAACAACAGGAGAGCGCCATCGAGGGGTTCGAGCGGCAGGCGGCAGCCGAGCGCGAACGGGCCGAGTCGCTGTACGCGAACTACGGGCTGGTCGATCGGATACTGACGACCGTCAGGGAAGCCCGCGAGCGGGGGCGGTCCTGGGAGGAGATCGCCGAGCGGTTCGCCGAGGGGCGCGAGCGCGGGATCGAGGCCGCCGAGGCGGTCGTCGACGTCGACGGCAGCGAGGGGACCGTCACGGTCGAGATCGACGGCGAACACGTCGAGTTGCGCGTCGAGGACGGCGTCGAGCGGAACGCAGATCGCCTCTACACCGAGGCGAAACGGATCGAGGGAAAGAAAGACGGGGCCCTGTCGGCGATCGAGGACACCCGCGAGACGCTCGCGGAGATCGAGGCCCGCCGCGATCGGTGGGAGAGCGGGGAGGACGAGAAGCCGGCCGAGGAGGAGCCGGCCGATGACCACGACTGGCTCTCGATGTCGTCGGTGCCCGTCCGCACCGACGAGGGGTGGTACGAGCGGTTCCGGTGGTTCCACACGAGCGACGGCTACCTGGTCATCGGCGGCCGCAACGCCGACCAGAACGAAGAGCTCGTAAAGAAGTACCTCGAGCCCGGTGATCGCGTGTTCCACACCCAGGCCCACGGCGGGCCGGTCACCGTGCTCAAGGCGACCGATCCGAGCGAGGCCTCCGCGCCGGGGATCGAGCTCCCCGAGACGAGCCTCGCGGAGGCCGCCCAGTTCGCGGTCTCGTACTCCTCCGTGTGGAAAGACGGCCGGTACGCCGGCGACGTCTACGCCGTCGACGCCGACCAGGTGACGAAGACCCCCGAGAGCGGCGAGTACCTGGAGAAAGGCGGGTTCGCGGTCCGTGGCGACCGACGGTACCGCCGGGACACGCCGGTCGGGGTCGCCGTCGGAATCCAGTGTGAGCCGTACACCCGGGTGGTCGGCGGGCCGCCGTCGGCGATCGAGGGCCACGCGGAGACGACGATCGAAGTCGAGCCCGGCCGGTACGCCCAGGCCGACGTCGCAAAGCGACTCTACCGGCGGCTGCGCGAGCGATTCGCCGACGAGTCGTTCGTCCGCAAGGTCGCGAGCCCCGACCGGATCGCCCACTTCCTCCCGCCCGGCGGGAGCCGGATCAGCGAGGAGTGACGCCGACCGTCTTCCGGGAGTCGTCCCCGAACCGTGTGAGGGCGACCGGAACCCGTCGGGTAATCCACACATACTAACGGCCGCTCCCCGTCACCGCCGTCTATGTTCGGAACCAGCGGTATCCGTGGCCCCGTCGGCGACCGCGTGACCGGGGAGCTCGCCCTCTCGCTCGGTCGGGCGGTCGGCTCCGAGGGGTACGATCGGGTCGTCGTCGGCCGGGACGTCAGGGAGAGCGGCGAGTTCCTCCAGTCGGCGGCCGTCGCCGGGCTCCGGGAGTCGGGCGCCGACGTCGTGACCGTCGGCGTCGCCGCCACCCCGACGATCTCGCGGGCCGTTTCGGCCTACGGAGCCGACGCCGGGATCGCGATCACGGCCTCGCACAACCCCCCGGCGGACAACGGGTTCAAACTCTGGACCCCGTCCGGACGGGGGTTCGACGCCGACCGACGGGCGGCGATCGCCGACCGGATTCGGGCCGACGAGTACGACCTCCAGCCGTGGGACGGACTCGGCTCCGTCGAACGCCGATCGGACGCCGTCGACCGCCACGCCAGGACGCTCCGCGAGGCCGTGAGCGTCGCGGAGGGGCTCGAGGTCGTCGTCGACGTCGGCAACGGCGCCGGCGGGATCACCCCGCGGGTCCTCTCGGCGCTCGGCTGTTCGGTGGTGACGCTGAACGGCCAGCCGGACGGGGCCTTCCCCGGCCGTCCCAGCGAGCCGACCGCGGAGAGTCTGGCGGATCTGGAGGCGTTCGTCGGCGCCACCGACGCGGACCTGGGGATCGCCCACGACGGCGACGCCGATCGGACCGTCGCCGTCGACGGCGAGGGCCGGTTCGTCCCGAAGGACGTCCTGCTCGCGCTGTTCGCCCGCGAGGCCGCGAGCGAGGGCGACGTGATCGCGGCGCCGGTCGACACGAGCCTGGCCGTCGACGACGCTCTAGCGGCCGTCGGTGCCTCCGTCCGTCGGACGCCGGTCGGCGACGTCCACGTCGCCGAGGCCACCACGGCCCCGGACGTCGTCTTCGGTGGCGAGCCGAGCGGCGCCTGGATCTGGCCCGCGGAGACGCTCTGTCCGGACGGACCGCTCGCGGCCTGTCGGCTGGTCGAACTCGTCGCCGACCGCGGCCCCCTCGCCGACCTCGTCGACGGCGTCGAGACGTACCCGATCCGTCGGACGTCGATCGAGGCCGACCGGCCGGAGGCGGTCGTCTCCCGGCTCCGGGAGACGGTCCTCGAACGGTACGGGACGATCGACGACCTCGACGGTGTCCGCGTTGACGCCGGCGACGGCTGGTTCCTCGTTCGGGCCAGCGGCACCCAGCCGCTCGTCCGGGTCACTGCGGAGGCCAGAGACGAAGACCTGGCGGACGGACTGGTCGCCGAGGCGACGGAGCTGGTCGCCGAGGCGATCGACGACCGGGGCGACGGTATCGGCCCGTAGCAGGTCGCTACCGGAGCTCCTCCGGGATGAAATCGGAGGTTTTCATCTCCCGGTAGGTCGAACACTCCGGACAGGCGTGTACGACGTCGCGGTTGTCGCCAAACACGCGGGCGAACTGACGTGTGACCTGGCTGCCACAGGAGACACAACGGGGGCTGCTCGTGTGCTGACGTGACGCCATCGGCGTCCACTTCGCGTCGGGTCCTGGCATCGTCGACCGCTTGCCACAGGACTGTATTTATTATAGAGTCCATAACGGCGCCGATCGTGCGCCCTCGTGGCACATAGTGGGCCGTCGGAGCCGCTCGACTCGACGGCGGCCGTGACGGTTACGCTGCCGATACACTCGGCGTTTCCGTCCGGTAATCGGACGTTTCCGGGGGTCGACGCGAACCCGGGGGGTGGGTCGGCACGGACTGGCGTGGCGTCCCGATACACGGGTGACCCCGTCCACGACCAAGTCCGGTGGCCCGACGGCGAGCGGGCCGTCCGCGATCCGACCCCTGTCACACCGCCTGCATCCGGACCGTACGTTTAAACCGAGGGGCGGAAAACCCCCGACCGATGAAAGCCGTCGTGCTCGCCGCCGGCGAAGGGACGCGCATCAGACCCCTCTCCGCTACCCTCCCCAAGCCGATGTTGCCCGTCGGCGACCGTCCGCTGGTCGCACACACCGTAGACGCCGCGATCGACGCGGGCGCCGAGGAGATCGTGCTCGTGATCGGCTACGGGGCGGGAGCCGTCAGGGAGCACTTCGGGGAGGCCTACCGCGGGGTGCCGGTCGCCTACGCCGTCCAGGAGGACCGAGCGGGGACGGCCGACGCCGTCGACGCCGCGAGCGACCACCTCGACGGCCCGTTCGCGGTGTTGAACGGCGACAACCTCTACGAGCCGGCGGCGATCGCCCGGCTGTTCTCGGCGGCTCCCGCCGTCTGTGCGATCGAGGTCGAAGAGCCCTCGAACTACGGCGTGCTCACGGTCGACGACGGCGTCGTGACCGGGATCGTCGAGAAGCCGGCGAATCCCCCGACGAAGCTGGCGAACGCCGGCGCCTACGCCTTCCCCGCCGAGGCGAGAGCGTGGCTCGACGTCCCCCCGAGCGAGCGTGGCGAACGGGAGATCACCGACGTCGTCGCCCGGACGATCGACGCCTACGACGTCACGCCGGTGGCCCTCGGCCGGTGGATGGACGTCGGCCGGCCCTGGGAGCTGCTCGAGGCAAACGAGTGGAAGCTGTCAGAACTCGATCGACGGATCGGCGGCGACGTGAGCGAGCGGGCCACCCTCGACGGTCCAGTCGTCGTCGAGCCCGGTGCGACGGTGCGCTCGGGGGTCGTCGTCGAGGGGCCGGCGCTGATCCGGTCGGGTGCGACCGTGGGGCCGAACGCCTACGTCCGCGGGGCGACGCTGGTCGGGGAGGGGGCAAAAGTCGGCCACGCCGTGGAGGTGAAAAACAGCGTCCTCATGGCGGGGGCGACCGTCGGTCACCTCTCGTACGTCGGCGACAGCGTCCTCGGCCGGGAGGTCAACTTCGGGGCCGGCACCACCGTCGCGAACCTCCGTCACGACGACGCGGACGTCCGGTTCACCGTGAAAGGCGAGCGGACCTCCACCGGCCGGCGGAAGTTCGGCACCGTCGTCGGCGACGGGGTCAAGACGGGGATCGGCACGAACCTCTCTCCCGGTGTCCGGCTCGATCCCGGCGTCCGGACCGCGCCGGGGGAGACCGTCGACCGGGACCGGTAGCCGGACCCGGGCTCACCAGTCTTTACACGCCGCACAGACGAACGCGTCTCCCTCCCGCCAGAGGCGGACCGCGGATTCCCCGCAGCCGGCACAGCTGCCGGTGTCCGGCGCGTAGCTCGCAGTGACCGGCTCGACGGCTCTCGCGTCGTCGTCGGGACCCGCTTCGTCGGCGAGAGTCGGCTCGTCGGCAGGAGTCGCGTCGTCGGACCCGGCTGGCGTCGGCTCCCCGCCTTCCGCGTCGTCGACGTCCGTCCGCTCCGCGTCGTCGACGGGACCGCCGGCTCCCGACGCGTCCTCGAGGAACTCCGCGAGCGTCGCGTTTCCGTCCTCGCCCACGGACGCCGGTAGGGATCCGATCGGCTTAGTCGCGTCGACCCGGACCGGCACGGACAAGTACCAGCCGTCACAACCTTCCGACATGGACGCCACCTACGTCTCGAACGTCTTGATCGACGACGTCGTCGAGATGACCCAGTACTTCGCCGACGTCGCGACTGGCGAGGGGCTCGCGCCGCTTTTACTCGTCGTCGGTGCGGTGTTCGTCACCGTCGCGCTCGCCGTCTTCGGCGCGCTCACCGTCGGGGCCGTCGGCAGCCTCGTCACGTCGGACTGATCGATCCCCGTGGGGTGTGTTTAATACGCCGCTTGTGAGTTGTTGAGCCATGCCAACTGTGGCGGACGTCCGCGAGAAGGCCGGCGACGAGCCGATCACGATGCTGACGGCCTACGACGCACCGACCGCGGCGATAGTCGAGGAGGCTGGAATCGACGTGATACTCGTCGGGGACAGCGTCGGCAACACCGCCCTCGGCTACGAGTCGACGCTGCCGGTGACCGCGGCGGACATCCACAGACACGTCGGCGCCGTCAGCCGGGCGACCGAGGAGGTCCTCGTCGTCGCCGACATGCCCTTTCTCTCCTTCGGGGTCGACCGCTCGGAGTCGATCCGGACGGCCGGACGGATGCTCAAGGAGGCCGACGCCGACGCCGTGAAACTCGAGTCGGGCGAGCACACCGTCGAGCTGACCGAGCAGCTCACCGCGATCGGGATCCCGACGATGGCACACCTCGGGCTCACCCCACAGCACGTAAATCAGCTCGGCGGGTTCAGCCGCCAGGGGACGACCGAGGAGGCGGCCGAGCGCATCCTCGAACTCGCCCGGGCCCACGAGGCCGCCGGGGCGTTCTCGCTCGTGCTCGAACACGTCCCGTCGACCCTCGCACGGACGGTCACGGAGGCGATCGAGATCCCGACGATCGGGATCGGTGCCGGTCCGGACACCGACGGTCAGGTGCTCGTCGTCGACGACGTCGTCGGCCTCTCCGAACGGCCCCCGCCGTTCGCCCGACGGTTCGGCGACGTCCGCTCCGAGACGAAAGCCGCGATCGAGGGGTTCAGAGCCGCCGTCGAGTCGGGGCAGTTCCCCGCGGACGAACGCGACTCCGCCGAGGAGGGGGTCGAGGGGCCGTAGATGCGGGTCGCCGTCGTCGGAAGCGGCGCGATGGGGTCGCTGTTCGGCGGGTTGCTCGCCGACGACGGCGCCACCGTCACGCTGATCGACGTCCGAGAGCCCCACGTCGACGTCCTCGACCGGGAGGGGGTGACGATCGAGAGCCCCGAGGGGGAGGTCCGGACGATCCCGGTCGACGCGACGACCGATCCCACCGACGTGGCAGCCGTCGACCTGGCGTTCGTCTTCGTCAAGGGCGTTCACACCCGCAAGGCGGTCGCGGACGCGGCAGGGATCCTGCACGGGGCGACCGTGGTGACCCTCCAGAACGGCCTCGGGAACCCAGAGGAGATCGCGACCGTCGCCGGGTGGGACGCGATCGTCGCCGGGGTGACCGCCCACGGCGCGACGCTTCTCGGCCCGGGACGGGTGCGCCACGCCGGCCGCGGGCCGACGACCGTCGGTGACTACTTCGGCGGGGACGACGGACGCGCCGTGGCGGTCGCCGACCGACTCACGGACGCCGGCATCGAGACGGACGTCTCCCCGGAGATCGAACGCCAGATATGGGAGAAGGTCGCGGTCAACGTCGGCATCAACGCCGCGACCGCGCTCGCTCGCGTCGAGAACGGCCGCCTCGACGGCACCGAACCCGGCCGTCGCCTCCTCGAGGCGGCCATCGAGGAGTGTGTCGCCGTCGCGGCGGCCGAAGGCCACGAGCTCCGCGGAGACGTCGCCGCCCGGGCTCGCGAGGTCGCACGGGCGACCGCCACGAACCGTTCGTCGATGCGCCAGGACGTGGAGGCCGGACGGCGGACGGAGATCGAACGGCTCAACGGCGAGGTCGTTCGCCGGGCCGAGCGACACGGCCTCTCGGCCCCGGTGAACCGAACGCTTACCGATCTGATCAGGCTCGCGGGGACGGAGTCGACCACCCCGTCCTGACGCTCGCGTGGGGACGTCCGTGGGACCGTCCGGCCGCGACTCGGCGGACGGCGTGCTCCGCGTTCGACGCTCGGCCACCGTCGGCGTGGCGGACGATCTAGACGCCGTTCCACTCGCCGACCTCGACCCTCAAGCCTGCTTCCCGAAGTCCGTCGGCGAGGGGCGTGCCGATCCCGGACGCCGGCGTGAGGACGCCGCCGTCGAGCGGCGAGTCGATCCGGCCCTCGACCAGACAGATCGCGGCTTCGCTCAGCATCCTCGCCGTCGCACCGTAGCCCGGATCCAGGTCGGCGCCCACCCGGCTCTCGACGACGAACGGGCCGTCGGCGGCGGTGCCGCGGCCGAGGGCGCTGACCGTGAAGTAGCCACCCTCGATCTGTGCTCTCGTCGGCCCTTCGCCGGGATCGGGGAACACGAACCGACGCAGCCCCTCCCGCGTCGGAGCGAACGCCATCCCGGCCGTGGCGGCTTTGAGCCCCACGGCGGTCGCGGCCGCCCGCGCCAGGCCGCCGGGACCCCTACCCGTCGGCACCACCTCCGTACACTCGAACTCACGGCCCCACGGGTAGCCGAGCAACGCGTTGGTGCGTCGGACGACCCGTTCGTTCACCGACGCCATCGGCGACGGCGCGGTCCACTCTGATCGGAGCGGGTCCCGCTCGACTCCCGACTGGATGCCCGGATCGGGGCCGTCGCGTTCGCCCCTCGGCGCCAGCGAGTAGGGGTTCCGGAGCGTCTGTCGGGCCAGTGGGTCCGTCGAGGCGGCCTGGAACAGCTCGACCGCGCTGGCCATCGTTCCGCCGCTTACGCCGCCGCGGCCCTCCTCGAGGTAGATGCCGACGAGGTCACACGGAGCCTCGAACTCCGCCGTGGCGAACGACTGGACGAGCGAGGTGGCGAGGTCGGCGGGCACCGAGTCGAACCCACAGCTGTGGACGATCCGAACGCCCGCCTCGGCCGCATCGTCGTGGTACCGATCGATCATCTCCCGCACCCAGTTTATCTCGCCCGTCAGATCACAGTAGTCCGTTCCGGCCTCGACACACGCCTCGACGAGCGGCGTGCCGTATCTCGTGTACGGACCGACGGTCGTACAGACGACGCGGGCGTCCTCGGCGACGGCCCGGACGCTGTCGGGGTCGGTCGCGTCGCCGACTACGGTCGGGATCTCATCCCACGCGGGCCGACGGGCCGTGAGCGTGGCCTCGAGCTCCTGAAGGCGCCTCTCGTTTCGACCCCCGATCGCGAGCGCGAGGCGGTCGGGTCCGTACCGATCGGTGAGATACTCGGCGACGAGGCGGCCGGCGACGCCGGTTGCCCCCCAGACGACGAGGTCGTGGTTCCGGGTCGTGTTCGATGGAGACACGTAC
>LFCJ01000956.1_pt1 | contig 19268 bp, 20 predicted proteins | sample 643141 | NCBI WGS metagenome assembly LFCJ01 (sample SAMN03766243, study PRJNA286221) | soda lake metagenome | biome: soda lake; feature: Kulunda steppe; material: water; isolation source: sample B1-Br-g2 brine of Lake Bitter-1 | place: Russia: Kulunda steppe | collected 2010-07
CCTTTTGAATATGTTCAGCTTGGAGGAGCACCAGTATCAATATTCATAATTTGGACTTTGGTAGTATTGGTTATGGCTTCAGGAATTAATTTAATCTCATCTACAAGTCTCCCTCATTTCAAGCCTGAAAACAAACAAGAAGATACTGAAGAATCTAACAAGTCTGAAGAGGACTAATTTTTTATTTCGGATTCTCCAGGAGGTAGAGCTCTAATAATATAATCGAGTTCTAAATCATAATCTTTGAACTTCCTGTTTAGTTCTTTGGCAACTTCTGACTTTTTATCTCTACCAGGCCTTAGTTCAACAGCTTCTTCACAGTGCTCTTTCACAGCTTTTTCTGGTCCACAGACCGGAACCCATATATCATCCAGTTTGTAAGGGCCTATCCATGCTTCAGTACTGATGTTCCTCATATAATCGCGTTCCCCTCTTATTACGAATGCTCCTTGCGACAAGTATTCTCCGCTTTCAGGGTTCTTAGTGACTTGCTCAGGGTCTACATAGTAAACGTCTGCTGCCCCGATACCTGCTTTCCAAGCCTTCGTGAATGTGACTGCGGCCTGAGCTGCTTCTTCCAGCGTCTGTTCTGAGGCCTTTTGCCCGTCTTTCACAACCACGCTCGGAGCACCGTCAAAGTCCACGTGCATGTAGAGATCGCTATCTTCCATATGTTTCTTCACAATCATCTCGTTAGTCTGTGAGTCTCTACCTATAATCACAAGATGGTCTTCGCTTGAATAAAACCAGCGGTATTTTTCAAACCATTTTTTACTTCTTTTCTGTGTCTTATCCTCCATTACTTCATCCTCAAGAGTTATCTCCTCCTTTTCAAGATCATCAATCTTCTCCTGAGTCTTTTCTAATGCAATCTTAGCGTTCTCAATCTTCGATTCAGAGGCCTTAGCATCATCATAATACTGTGAAGCAGTAGCTTCTAAGTCCTGGAAGAGATAGATTTTCAAGTTTTCATTATTTAATTTGTAAGAGAAGAAATCGTTCTGCTGGTTCAAAGTATTGATCTTTGAGGCCTGGTCTTCATCAGATTCATTTAGTTTCTTCTCGGTCTCGTCCCAGCCTACCTGTTCAATTCCACGTTCGATAGTTTCCTTCACTTTCTGTAGCTCATTATAGTTTTCGTAGATTCTTTCCGCATTCTTTCTTTTCTGCTTAGAAGACTTTTTTAATCCTTCAATCTTTCTCTCCTGCTGCTCCTTTTGACGTTTAAGGCCTTCCATTTCTTCTTCATATTTTTCCCTCAACTTCTTTTCTTTCTTCTTTTTTTCCCTTCTGTAATGGAATTCGTCTACGGATTCAGCATACTCCTCAAAGTCCTCAACATCATATCCTGAATAGGTTTCAAGAGGGAAAGGAGAAGCTCTTACGGGTAGATCATCTGAATAAAGTTTTGGATTTCTCTCACCATTAAGCAGCTCATCTACTTCATCTGAAACTTTTTCTCTCTCCGTATCTGAAAGACTGGAGATTTCTCTTTCTTTTTCAAGGCCTATACGACTGCAGATTTCCTCTGCATAAGTACCTCCGAGCGAAAGGTCAGAAGCCAGTCTTCTAACAATTTCTCCTTCACTCATTAAATCAAAATAGTTGTCAACGTTTCTCGGATCTTTCACAGGTTCAGGGAACTCATATTCGAGGCCTACGCGTATTTCTCTATCGGCCCATTTTTCTTCACGTAATGCTCCTATAATCTTGTCTTCCTTTGTAAGTATGAAGTTTCCGCGGCCAAACATTTCTGCAATTAACTTTACATCACCGCTTTCCAGTACCAGTATTCTGTCAAATCCTTTCTGTTTTACAGAGTCTACTTTACCTAAATGTTTTCTCAGCTCCATTGCAAACCCTGGTGGTTTCTGAGGGTTATCTCGTTTATATTTCGAAATAAATGCTCTGTCAGGCCCTACAATTAATCTTTTCTTTCCTTCTCCGCCTACATAAATCTCTACAGTTATCTCTTGTTTACGCTGATAGACCTTCTGAACATGTCCATCTTCAAACTGGCTAAATTCTTCTTCCAGAATTGAAAGATCTAAACTGGTTACTTCCATTACAAAAAAGTTTATCAACTTGAACTGTTTTTAAAGCGTTTCATGCATCTCTTGTTGATCAAGTTCTTTGAACTCCTCTAACGAGTCTATATTGAAATAGTCTAAGAAAAAGTCCGTAACATCCAGTTCTGAAGTCCTACCGTCCTTTTCTTTACTGATAAAACCTCTTTTGACTAGCTCTTTAATATGCTGATAGGCACGATTACCTCTGACATCAATAATATGTTTCTGGCCTACAGGAGCATTGTAAGCAATAATTGACAATGTTCTTAACTCTCCGGAGTTCAAGTCCTGGTGAGGCGCTAAATGATCAACATCCCCTATATGGCTGCTTTTAACTTTTAACTCGTATCCCTGAGCGGTTTCAACCAATTCGAGGCCTCTATGATCGTCTTCTAACATCTCTTGGAACTCCTGAATAAGCATGTCAACATAACCTATGCTTCCAAGATTCAGTACATCAGCTATTTCTTTTCTTTCAATAGGGTCTTCCGATAAAAACAGTGCGGCCTCAAGTTTTGCCTTTTTTTCTTCCATAAAATTATTTTTACCTCCTGTTAGTTTTGAATCTCTTGGTCCTCAGCCCTGACATGTAGATCACCTAAAAATTCTTCCTGAATTAATCTCACTTTTTCATCATTCTCAAGATGCAAAACATGTTTGAACTTTTCTATCTGTTCTTCTCTTTCCTGCTGCTCTAACAAGTTATTGAAATGTATTTCTTCATCATCTGAACTGAAAGATGTTATCTTATCCATTAATGAATTTAATTTATCTGTAATATCATCTTCATCTACCTCAAAGGCCTCATCCATTTCAGCCCTCATTTCCTGTCTTTCTTCTCGCTGCTGATGCACTTCTAATGCTGACTCTAATGCGTCTTTCAGTTCACCTATTCTCATCCTTCTTTTAGGCTTATTCTTGACAGGTATCTCAAGCTCCGGCCCCATATCAAGCTCAACCTCGTCTTCACTGTCTTGACTTTCCTCTTGTTCTACTTCTCCATCTTCAAAGGCCATAGGATTCTCTTCATCTATCATCTCTTCCTGTTCTTCCGAATACATAGTCATTGCCTTCATATTCAGTAATGCAGCGCAAATTCTGATAGCTTTTGCAGGTACAGAAAGATCGTACTCTTTCATCTCCTTAATATATTTCCTGTAACGGTCTGCAAGAACCTTAATATCTATTTCCTGTGGAGGCATATCAGCGGTTAAGAAGTCAAGAGTCTCTTCCCAAGGCTGTTCGACCATCATTTCTACTCTGTGCTCTTCCATTTTTCAGCTATTAGGCCTCATCAATTGTACTTCCTCTCCCCTGTCTATAATGAATTATTGGGGTTTACAGCTTTAAAATATGTTTATGCTCCGAGTTCTATACTTCTAATCTTTGAGCGGCCGTTTCTCAATGAGACTCCATATGCGCGTTCTGCGTGCCGAACCGTTACATCATTGTGTGAAATTACGATGAACTGATTACCATCAGCGTAATCCTTAAGCAGTTCTGACAGCTTTTTCGCATTAGTATCATCTAAAGCTGCATCAATCTCATCCATAATGTAGAAAGGACTTTCTTCATACTCTAAAATTGCGAAGACAAATGCAATAGCTGTCATCGTCTGCTCTCCACCAGACAAGGCCTTAATAATATGTGGATCCTTATTTGGGGGTGCTGCACGGATTTTCAGGCCTTTATTGATGTCATCATCTTCAATCACTAGTTTTCCTTCTCCTCCTCCGAACAGTCTTTCAAAAATCTCGGAGAAGCTCTCATTTATCTGGTTGTAGACTTTCATGAATCTATCTCTTTTCTCAGATTCAATCTCATCAATCATGTCCTCAATTTCAAGCTTCTCCTGCCTAATTTCAGACACCTTCTCCTTGAAATCTTCATATTCCTCCTTCTTCTCCTTATATTCATCTATAGCCCTCATATTAACAGGGCCCATAGAATTAATTTTCCTCACAACTTTCGATTTCTTCTTTTTCAAGTCTTCAGGACTGGAATCCAGGCCTATAAGCTCATCTTCATCAAAATCATACTCCTCTAAATCCTCTTTAATATTCGCTAGTTCTGCTTTAAAATTAGCTTTTTTACTTCCCACTTCATTTACTTTTGTCTTAAGCTTCTGCTGCTCGCTGTATAACTCTTGGCGCTTAGGCCTCAAATCTTTCAATTCTTCACGTAATTCTTTCTTCTCTTGAAGCAGTTCTTGGTCGCTTCCACCTTTTTCATCTTCTTTTCGTTTCTTCATCTGTTTTAACTCTGCAATATCTTTCTGTAAATCTTCTACTTCTTCCTCTACCTCCTTCTTTTCCTTCTTTTTTTCTTCAGGGTCAAGGCTTTTTGCCAGTTTCTTACTATTTCCTCTCTTTCTCTTTTTCTTCCCTCCGCTCATAGCCCCTCCGCGCTCCATTTTATCTCCATCAAGAGTCACAGCTCTTATACCATCAATATCTTTCACAGAGTCTAGATCCTCGGCAATTATAGTATCACTAAAAACGTAGTTGATAGCTTTCTCATACTTGTCATTGTAATTGACAATATCTCCTGCGTACCCAATTACTCCTTTCTTTTTCAAAGCAATCTTAGATTTAGCTGAACGGGATCTATCATTGATTTTATCAAGCGGAAGCATGGTTGCACGCCCAATATTCTCTCTTTTCAGGTAGTTAATTGCTTTAGTAGCTACATCTCTGTCTTCTACAACTACATTATTCATTCTCCCTCCTGCAGCCGTTTGAATAGCTACAGCAAACTTCTCTTCTGTAGAAATTAAGTTTTCAAAGCTTCCATGGACGCCATCCCAGTCTAAGTTCAAGACTGCATTTACAGAACGGTTACTGCTACCTTGACGCTTACTCATATTCTTAAGATCCTCTATCTGCTCTTCTAAGTCTTTAATCCGCTCTCTTTTATTCTCGATCTGACCTCTCTTCTTATCAATACGGTTCTCTAAGTGCTGGACGTCACTTCCTCCTTGCTGAGCTTCTTCAATCTCCTCAATACGATCTTGCTTATCCTCAATTTCCTGATCAATATCTTCCAGCTCCTCTTCCAATTCTTCTATTCTTTCCTCACTTTCAGAAGTCTCAGTATTAACATTAGCTAATTGATTTGCAACAGCTCTCTTACGGACTTCCAAAACTGAGGCCTCAACCTTTTTCTTCCGCCTCTCCAGCTCCCTATACTTGATAGCCATCTCTTTCTGTTCTTTCAACTTCTTAAGATGCTCCTCTTTCTCATTCAACTTAATTTCCTGCTCTGTAAGCTGATCTTCAACCTCTTCAAGTTCTTCTAAGGCCTCTTCCTTTTTCTGATCGAACTCTGAAATCCCTGAAAGATCATCTATAACTTTTCGCCTTTCAGTTCCTGACTGTTCAACAATCTCCGTAACCTTTCCCTGCCTAACAAAATGGTATCCATCTGGATCAATATTGGCTTTACGGGCAATATCATCAATTTTTCCTTTCTTACAGTTTGTTCCTTGAAACTTGTACATCGAGCTTCCGGCTTGGGTGATTTTACGGCCAACAGTGATCTCTTCAGCCTCTTCCTCATCTTCCAGGAACTCGTCAAAAAGACCTGAAGAATTATCTAAATAAACTGTAACTAATGCAAAGTCTGCAGGAGTACCGTCTTCTCCTCCGTTAAATATTAACTGTGTCATTTTTTCTGCACGCAGCTTTGAGGAGCGCCGTCCGAAAACGAAGCTTAAAGCATCTAAAACATTTGATTTACCTGACCCATTCTCTCCTACAATGGCTGTAAGGCCTTCAAAAAAAGGTACAGCAGTCTTCCTCTGAAATGATTTGAATCCTTTAGAAGTTATCTTATTTATCTGAGTTTCTGCACCACTTACATCTTGTTCTTTAGTCACTGCTTCCTGATCGCTCATACTATAGAAAATACCGAAGTGTTAGAATAAAAAACACAAGGAATAATTCAACTACCGATTTTAAGAACAATAAAAGGAAAATACGTAGAAAAGTTTTCAGGCCTATGGTGTCAGCCTGTTTGGATCTCTTGGGAAGAGAATCGCTTCCTTGACGTTGCTTAATCCTGCGACTTTTCTGACTAGTCTGTCTAGTCCTAGTCCATATCCTCCGTGTGGTGGCATTCCAAATTTGAAGGATTCAAGGTAGAATGATACATCTGATGGATCTACCCCGTCTTCTTCCATTCCTTGTTCTAACCTTTCAAGGTCGTGCTCTCTCTGCCCTCCCGAAGCCAGTTCAAGGCCTTTGTAAATTAGGTCGAACCTTCTTGACTGGTATTCGTCGCCTTCTCTTGCTTCCATGTAGTAGAACTTTTCGCCTGGATATCCTATTACGAAGAAAGCTGAATGACCTTGTTCTTCAAAGTATTCGCCTAATAGTTTTTCTCCTTTTGTATCAAGATCGCCATCATCCTCAGGAACATGGTCATACTCTTCCTCCAGAATTTCTCTTGCTTCTTCAAACTTTATTCTTGGAAAGTCCTCTACAGGTACTTCTAGATCGACGCCTAATTCACTCAGTTCTTCTGCAGCCTTACTCTGAAGTTCTTTCAGTGTGTAAGTCAGCGACTCTTCTAGCACATCCATTACGTCGTGCTGATCTTCGATAAATGCAAGCTCAACATCAAACATCGAGATTTCTGACACGTGCCTTGATGTTGAGAACTCTTCTGCTCTGAAGGCCTTACCTGTTTCGTAAACTTTGTCGAATCCTGTCGCCATCAGCATCTGCTTGTAAAGTTGCGGAGACTGTGATAGGAAGGCCTCTTCACCATAGTAGACTACAGGGAATAGTTCTGCTCCTCCTTCTGCACCCATTTTCGCAATTGTAGGTGTGTTGATCTTAATGTATTCGTTTTCTGCGAACCATTCCTCCATTGATTCAATCAGTTTTCCTCTTAACGAGAAGATTGCATGCTTTTCTGGCTGTCTGAGGTCCATGAACCTGTTGTCTAATCTTGTGGAAAGATCTGAGTCAATATTACCTGAAATTTCAAGTGGGAGAGGAGAGTCTGCTTCGGCCACAATTTCAAACTCTTCAGGATGCATTTCCCGATCTCCTGGAGCAGAATCATTTTCTTCTATGACTCCTGTTGCAGAGATTACATCTTCCTTGCCTACTCTCTGAGCCTTTTCAAACAGTTCTTCATTTTCATCTTCCTTGAAGATAAGCTGCATTGTTCCTTTCCGGTCCCGAAGGATAATGAAAGTGATTCCTCCTAAGTCCCGGATTTCATGCGCCCATCCTTTTACAGTAAATTTTTCGCCATCGTCGTCTTCAGTAATTTCATTCGTGTAAGTTCTAGACATTACAGATTCACATCTATACAGCCGAAGTGAATTTTTTTATCAGTCACCACAAAAAACCAGATATGGTTCTCAACAAACAACAACTAAGAGAAAAAATAGAAAACAAAGGCCTTGTCCGAAACTATGTTGATTTAGAGACTCAGTTAACTCCTCAAGGATTTGACCTGACAGCGGCAGAAATCCACAGCTATGGAGGAAAAGGCCGTTTAGACTTCTCAAACACTGAAAGAGAGATACCTGAATCAAGTAAAATCAGGCCTGAAAAACAGAGTGAAGAAGACGATTATGCTTGGTGGGAGCTAGATCAAGGAGTTTACAAAGTTGTAATGAATGAGAAAGTTGATATCCCTAATAATTTGACAGGCCTAGCTTTTCCCCGTAGTTCATTGTTGAGGATGGGCTGTACAATAAATAATGCCGTTTGGGACTCCGGCTATACTGGTACTGGTAGTTTCATGCTGCATGTTGAAAATCCTGATGGTGTCAGTATAAAAGAGAACGCAAGGTTAAATCAGATAGTATTCCTCGATTTAGAGGAGACTGAAGAAGGGTATCGGGGCCGTTACCAAGAAGATTAAAGCCCGATATACATTTTTACTCGGTGATGATGAGACAAGACATCGACTGACCTCGAATAAAAGAGGGATGAAGACGCAAGAACACCTCTGAACCATTACTTTTTCACTACGGTTTTTTATATCCGCTAATACAAATTCTAGATATGTCACAGGAAGATCAGCTCTATGTAAAGCTTGATGAAAAAGAGGGTCTGAAAGACGAATTAAGAAATGTGCAAGGAACTGTAGCAAATGTAAATGAGGCCTTAGAAGTCCTTAGAAATGTTAGAACTGTGAGGGAAGACGCTATCCAAAAAGTGTATGAAAACTTAGCGCATCTTCAAGACTCGCTTCAAAATGTAGAGCAAGAGATGCCAGGTGTAGAAAAAAGCGAACCTGTAGAAGGCCGTGTTGAAACACCAGAGATTGATGGCTCAGTCCAAGAACTCCATTCTGAGCTTGAGACTTTACAAGAAGAACTCAATCAATTAGATTAATTCTAGATCAAGACTGAAATCACTAGAACTTAACTTGTTTTAAGATACTTTTTCCCTGAAAAAATCCCTAATATCTGCCATTCTTTAGAAAGATTTCTTTGCCGGGGACAAGATTTGAACTTGCGAACCCCTGCGGGAATGGATCTTGAGTCCATCGCCTTTGGCCACTTGGCTACCCCGGCAGATAAACAAAAATTATGTAGAAGGTTTTTTGAATCTCTAAAATACTGTTAAGAGAAACGAATATTTGTTCTTAGATTGGCGTTACTTGGGTTAGGAGTTACAAGTTCGTAAGGCCTATCTTTTACTTCTGCAAACTTTCCGCAGCGCGGGCATCTAGTATATCCTGCATGATCGTCTTGATCAAAGTCTTGATTGTATCCGCATGAGCAATCCACATATGTATTTAGTTCGTCGACTTTGAGATCTATCCTTTCAAGAATTGTTCCCTTAGTAAAGTAATTGAACAATGTCTGGAATTGATGGGGGTCGCACATTGAACTATTGATTTTAATATGCGCATTTCCATCTGTTGAGTACTGCGAGAGATCCTGCATCAAGTTGATTAGTACGTTACCGACTTTCTCCATTTAATGATCTCCACTGTACCTCATTTATTTCTCCCCTAATATAACAACTATACTTCATTACACTTAATTAAGTTTTCAAACTACCGACCAAACCATCATCGCCTTTACTAAGATACATTAAAACTATCGACATAGAAATAACGGCAAAGTTGAAAACAGGGTCAAAACTGGAAAACAATCCAAGGCCTTGAAAACTCTGAAAAGGATAAAATAATGGAATATGAGAGAATGTCAACGATTCCAATAACAATGAGCAACTATACCCAGTAAAAGTTGACTTTGACTTTTCTTTATCGGTTAAAAAGTAGACTATTGCAGAGAAAAACAAGGCCGAAGTCATAGAAAGAAGAACGCCTTCATACTGCAAAGGACCTGAATAAATTAACAACAAAGACAGGCCTGGAATCAAAGCACCGATAACCGTGAATCTTTCATCTAAATCAAGAGCTTTGGAAATGGAGAAAGCAAATAAGGCCTGAGTTAAACCAATCATATTTTCATTTTTTGTTTTCTAGAATTCAAAAGTTTTCATTAGGTGATTAAAGTTATGTCAAGAGATATTGAAAAATGGCTTTCAAAGTTCAAGCATGCATGGATAGAAAAAGATATAGATAGAGTGATGGCTCTATTCACAGACAAAGTTGAGTACTATGAAACACCGTTCCTCAAATTTGAAGATAAGAAACAGCTAAGAGATGAATGGGAAACTATCCAAAAACAGGAAGATGTCAATCTAAACTTTGAAGTTTTCAACTCGGAGGACGATAGATTCACCATTATCTGGAGCCTTACCTATACCGAAAATGGAAATGCCTGCGAATCAAAAGGGGCGTACTTGATTGAACTCAACTCAGAGAACAAGTGCTATCGATTCGCCCAGTACCCAGTAACCCCAAAATAAACATGGTTTAAAAAGATTCACAGCAGAAAACTAACTTACAGGCCTTAAATAACAACAAAGATTAGATAAATAATTCACAGGTCTGAAAACAATTTAAATCATGTTAAAGCGGGATAGGGCAGCCAGGAGTGCCCGTCGGGCTCATAACCCGGAGGTCCGTGGTTCAAATCCACGTCCCGCTAACTTAAGGCCTTTTTGGATTTATCTAAATGCTCTCTATTCCTGAAAGCTAATTCTTACATCCTGTTATTCCATAGGTATGGGGTTATTAATTTCCCGACCCGAAATAATTTTTATTATGAGGATTCTCGGTGTTGACGAGGCAGGTAGAGGCCCTGTAATCGGATCAATGTTTATCGCTTCTTTCGAGTTAGATGAAGGTAAAGTCTCTGAACTCGAGGATATCGGTGTTAAGGATTCGAAGAAACTCTCCAACAAAAAGAGAGAGGAGATTAGGGAGAAGCTTGATGCTATAGGTAGTTTTACTTTGATGGAGATTGAGGCCTCGCAGATTGATGAGATGAGAGAGGTTATGACTTTGAATGAAATAGAGTTACAGGGATTTGTTGAGGTTATGAAGGATTCGGATGCTGATCGTTTTACTGTTGATCTTCCTGAGCCTAATGGTGATCGGTTTATTAGAAAGATGAAGAAAGAGTTGCCTGAAAGTTTTCAGAGTAAGAATTTTGTTGCCGAGCATGGTGCTGATGATGAGTATCCTGAAGTTTCTGCTGCATCAATTATTGCGAAGTCGGCAAGGGAAAAACATGTCCAAGAACTCCACCAAAAGTACGGATATGACTTTGCTTCTGGTTATCCTCATGATAAGCCTACTATCAAGTTCCTAGAAACTTATATGGAAGAGAAGGGAGAACTCCCTGAGGAAACCAGGATGTCCTGGAGCACAGCTGAGAAAATCGTGAAAAAGAGTAAACAGAAAAGCTTTGAAGATTACTGAAGATATATGGAACTTCAATTAACAGAGTCAGGAGCCTATATCAAGGCTGAAGAAGACCAACTGGAAGAGCTTCACAGTGAAGCATATTACGGTAAGATAAAAGATAACAGGTTAGAGTTGTCTCCTTCGGAAACTGTACATATGCTGGAAAGAGGTCTTTTGGAAGTTGATACTACCTTTGATGAGGCCTATAATTTTTATTCTGAGAAAGATAATGAGTTTCAAGAAAAATATGCGGCTTATGCCGACTTGAGAGACCGAGGCCTAATTGTCAAGACTGGTTTCAAGTTTGGAGCACATTTCAGAGTATATTCACGAGGAGTAAACCCTTATAAAGATGACAAAGGCCGTAAGGAGCATACAAAGTTTATAGTTCATGCTGTGCGCGAGAACAAAGAGATGAGTTTTCAGGAGATGAGTCGTGCAGTCCGTTTAGCAAGTAACATAAGAGCTGAAATGATGTGGGCAGTAGTAGACTCAGAAAAAGATGTAACTTACTACAAAGTAGGCCACACTACTCCTTAAACTTCGAGCGGATTAAAAACTCCAGTATTCCGCTTATATCTATCCTGTAATTTTTTCCCAAAGTATAAACCCACTAGTAGGCCTGTTAGGTGTGCTGATGATGCGAGCATTCCGATGACCGGTAGCTGTATTCCAATTAATTTCATTGACATGTTGAATACTTCAAATATTCCAAATGCGTATACTGCAGTTTTTATTTTCATAGGGATTATAAAGAACAGTAGAATATCTGCATTAGGGTATAATCGGGCTATTACTCCGACTAATGCGATTACTCCTCCTGATGCTCCTACTGCTAGGCCTGCTACAGCAGGGTCTCCGTGGATAATGCTTAGAAGATTGTAGAATAGTACGTATCCTATACTTGCTGCTAGGCCTGCTATCAAGTATATTTTAAGCATTTTTTTAGCGCCTACCAATCTTTCTAAGGGTGAGGCGAAGAAGTAGAATGTTATCATATTTGCGAAAAGGTGGAAAGGTGCGGCGTGCAGTAGCATTACGGTTAGGAGGCTCCAAGGCCTTAGTAAAAGCTCTGAAAGCTCAGGGTTCAGTACAAGAATGTCGAAAAACTGTTGATCTGGTAAGCTTACCTGAATCATGTAAGTTAATACGGTTAAGCCTACTACTGCTAATGTTGCATTACTAGTTAAGGTATTGAGAATGTCTCTACTTAGGCTTTGTCTATGCGTTTTGTATACGGCAGGTGTTCCAATATTTGAAGACGTATTTTCTTTATCCTTTTTATCTGAAAACTTTTCTTCAAACCATTCCTCATGTTCTTCAGGAGTTTCACCTTCTAATCCTTCACAGTCATGGTTTTCAGGTAGGCGGTGCTCTGAGCAGAATTTTTCGCCACAGTAGCGGCAACTGAAACTCATCGATTTTTCACCGCATTCAGAGCATTCTCCCATACAAAAACCTTTGACTTAATTGTTTTTATCAACCTAACCAAAAAAACCCGAACCAAGGTAATATGAAAACTTTACTGTAAGAACATGATAGTATGAACATTGAACACGCTGCATTTCTAATCGGTAAAATACTTTTAGGAGGATACTTCGCATTCTCAGGCCTAAACCACTTCATGCACACCAGAGATATGGCAGGATGGGCCGAACAGAAAGGCCTACCTAAACCAGAAATAATGGTTTACATCTCAGGCCTCGTGCTAATACTTGGAGGTCTAGGAATCATTGCAGGTGCTTATCCTGTTTTAAGTATAGGAATCCTATCAGCATTTCTTATAGCTGCAAATATTGTAATGCATGACTTCTGGAATCTAGAAGAAGGAAGAGAGGAACAAATGATTCATTTCCTCAAAAATACTGCGTTGCTTGGTGCATTATTGATGCTTGTAGGCGCTGACTGGACAATATACGGCTTAGGAATCACTTTAGGCCTGATATAAAAAAGAAATATTAGAGCTTAGAGGATAGGTATTCCTCTAGCTCATTTATTTTCACCCTTTCCTGTTCTGTAGAGTCTCTTTCTCTGACTGTAACTGTTTCAGGTTCGTCTTCTAAGGTTTCGTAGTCAACAGTTACACAGTATGGTGTGCCGACTTCGTCTTGTCGGCGGTAACGCTTACCTATATTACCTGAATCGTCGTACTCAACGTTCAGGCCTGAATCCCTGAGTTCCGAGGCAATTTCTCTTGCTCTATCTCCTAAACCTTCTTTATCCATTAATGGAAATACGGCCACTTCTACTGGTGCGACCTCATTACTTAGATGAAGAACGGTTCTTTTCTCGTTATCAACTACATCTTCATTGTAGCCATGAACTAAAACAGTGTAAACTGTTCTATCGACACCGAATGAAGGCTCTACGACTTCTGGAGTTATCTCTTCTCCTGTTTTTTTCACTTCTTCTACAGATACCTCAACAGCAGAGTTATCGACAGCATGTTCTTCCCCATCTAAATGCACAAATATTGGGCCATCTTCTGCTACAGAAGGAGCCTGTCTTACTTCTCTCTCAATGATTTCAGCAATTTCTCCAGCCTCATCACCGTATTCAGGACCTAAGATTCCCATATCGATATCTACTTTTGTTTCTTCCTGTACAACTGGCTCGTCATATTCTTTGAAAATCTTGAATTCTCTTTCATTTCCGGAATGTTGGCCGTGTTTCTTCAAATCATAGCAACCTCTGTAACTGAAACCTGCGATTTCAAGCCATTCTTCTTCCTCATCTTCCCCACTGATATCTGCTTCAGCATCCCAACAATCAGATGCGTAGTGAGCTCTTTCACCTTTTTGATGTTGTCGGAAACGGAAACGATCCATATCAATTCCTATTTCCTTGTACCATTCCTTAGCGATACCAAGATAATAAGCAATCCAGTTAACGCCAATTATTTCTTCCTCGATAGCTTCCTCAACTGTCGCAACTATGTACTCGCCTTCATCGCTTTTCTGTTCTTCAACAGAATAAAGCTTTAATTCGATATCTTTGACATCCGTCAAATCAGGTCTATCTTCCTCAGGATCTATAAATAAATCTAGTTCAGCCTGAGTAAATTCTCTAGTTCTTACAAGACCTTTCCTTGGACTGATTTCGTTTCTGTATGCTTTTCCTATCTGTGTTACTCCAAAAGGCAGTTGATTCCTTGCATACTGCTTAAGTCTTGGAAACTCTGTAAAGATTCCTTGAACTGTTTCAGGCCTTAAATAGCCATTAGTGCCGTCTCCAGGGCCTATACTTGTCTTAAACATCAAGTTGAAATCATTTACTTCTACTCCTGCTAGATGCTCATTACATTCTGGGCATACAAGTCCATGTTCTTTAATCAGACCCTCAATCTGTTCTGTCGAGAATCCTTCAGCCTCCTCTACACCGGTATTATCTTCTACTAAGTGATCTGCACGAGTATTGGTGCCGCACTCTGGACATTCAATTATCATGTCGTCGAATCCATCTAGATGGCCTGAAGCCTGGAATACTGGTTCGGGCATCACTGTTGGTCCTTCGATTTCTTTGTGCCCTAGGCCTCGAGAGAATGTGTCTCTCCAAGATTCTTCGATGTTTCTCTTGAGTTCTGCTCCTTGGGGTCCAAAGGTTTGGAACCCTGCGACTCCGCCATAAGCTTCAGCACTTTGGAAGTAGAATCCTCTGCGTTTGGCTAGCTGCGACACTTTGTTATCTAGGTTCATAGAAATTAACTGTCGCTGGAAATTTTTATAACAGAAACTCTAGAAGGTTTTGAAATTACTTTATTTGAAATTTGCCGTGACTGCAGTTGAACGCAGTCCAAAACATCCACCTTTCATTGTAAATTGTAGATTTTGTAAGAGATTTTTTAAATCGGTTGGAAACCATTAAAACCATGGAAGTATTACATTGTATTACGGATGAATGTAGAGGGAAAAAACCTGCTCCTCAGAACTGATCTCAACCTACCGCTTCAAGATGGTAGGCCTCAGAGAACCGTAAGATTTGAGAGGTACGTAGAAACTATCCATAAAGTATCGGAAGAAGGAGCAAAGACGGTTATAATAGCGCACCAGGGCAGACCCGGAAGAAAAGATTTCACATCTTTAGAAAATCATGCAGAGCTCCTAGATGAAGAACTAGATAATAAAGTCCATTTTATCAGATCTATACTAGGTTCTGAATTAGAAAATACTTTACAAAATATGGAGAACGGGGAAGTTGCTTTGATGGAGAATATCAGATTGATGTCTGAGGAACTGAAAAACTTTGATGCCAAGAAGCATGCAGAAGGCCTCTACGTTAACAGAATAGCAAGTAAATTTGATCTCTACATGAATGATGGTTTTTCAGTTGCTCACAGATCTCAGGCCTCAACTGTAGGCTTCCCACAAATTATGGAATCTAAAGCTGGGCCTGTAATGAAAGAAGAACTCGAAAACTGCAGAAAAATTAGAGACGAATTTAACTCCGGTGTAATGGTTTTGGGAGGTGAGAAACCTTCAGACCTAATAGGTATAATTAAATCGAAGATAGAGTCAGTCGACAAGGTTTTACTTGGAGGAGTACCCGGTGAAGTCGCGTTAATAGCTCACGGCAGAGATCTGGGCGAAAAATCAGAATGGATAAAGAACCGAGGCCTAGACAGAAAAAAAGAAGAACTCCTCGAACTAATGGAAGAACATCCAGAAAAGTTTGAGTTGCCTTCAGATCTAGCAACAGAAAACGGCGATAAAAGGCCTGAAGAAGTCCAAGAGATGACCTGGGATATAGGGGCGGAAACGGCGGAAAGATACGCGGATATAATTGAAGAAGCAGATTCTGTACTGATGAAAGGACCTATGGGTGCGTTTGAAGAGCACTCTGAAGGAACAGAAAAAGTCTTAGAAGCCATGAAAAAATGTGAAGGCTTCACTGTCATGGGCGGAGGCCATACATCTTCACTGGTCAAAGAGTTCGGTTATTCAATGGAAGATTTTGATCATGTTTCTATTGCTGGAGGAGCATTTGTAAGATGTGTTTCAGGAGGAGAGCTTCCAGCAGTCGAGGCTCTAGATCTGTAATAGTTAAAATTCTATAGGAGAATATTTCTGACATGAAAGTCTACAAATTCGGTGAAGGAAAGCCAGAATTCACAATAACAGGTTCGATACACGGCGATGAACCTGCGGGGAAGAAAGCGATTGAAGATATAATTGAACAAGATTTGGAGTTTCAGTGCCCTGTTCAGTTTATCATCGTGAATGAAGAAGCACTTGAGGAAAACAAGAGATTTCTGGAAGCTGACTTGAACAGAAGTTTTCCAGGAGACAGAGGAAGCAGCAAACATGAGGAAAGACTCGGCGCAGAACTACTTGAAAAAATCGGAGACTCAAAAGTGCTCGATATCCACACAACACATTCCTTTGACAGGCCTTTCGCCAATACAAAAAGTTTTGAAGATCCAGAAATGAAGATGATTGAAGCTTCAAATGTTGATTATACTGTGAAGTTTGAAGAGGACTCAGGAATATTGACAGACTATGCTAAAGGTATTGTAGTTGAGGCCGGTCATCAAGGCACGGAAAAAGCTGTTGAAAATGCAGTAGACGTTATTAAAAACTTTCTAGCTTACTTTAAGGTAATTGAGGGAGACTTTAAGGCCTCAGATCCTGAAAAATTCGTTCAAGGGGAAAAAGTTGAAGGGGATTGGGAGTTTCTAGCTGAAAACTTTCAGAAAGTTGAAAAAGGAGAAATCTATGCAAAGAGAGACGGCGAAGAACTTATCGCGGAAGAAAGCTTCTATCCAGTTTTGATGTCAACTGAGGGTTACGAAAGTGTTTTAGGCCATACGGCTCGTAAAGTTGAGTGATAGGTTATTTGAAAATTCCTTGAGAATAAGTACTTAGAGGAGTTTAAAAAATGCCAGAGATCGATCCTTGGGGAGACGTTGAAATAGGAGACTACAAACAGAAAATGCAGAATTTTGGAATAGATCCGATCACAGATCTAGAGGAGAGGTTACCGGATAATAAATTGGTTAGAAGAGGGATTGTATTCGGACATAGAGGTCTTGACACATTCCTGGATGCGAAAGAGGAAGGTGAAGACTTTGCAATGATGACAGGTATCATGCCTTCAGGGGTATTCCATTTCGGGCACAAAACAGTTGTTGACCAGATTTTGATGTATCAGGAAATGGGGGCAGAAATTACTATTACTGCAGCTGATATTGAGGCCTACAACACTCGTGACATGAGTCTAGAAAAAAGCAGAGAACTGGTAATTGAAGAATACCTGAAGAACTACGTTGCATTAGGCCTTGACCTAGATAAAGTTGATTTCTACTTTCAGAGCGAAGGAGGAAATGATTATCATTTGAAGAGCAAGCAGTTTGCCAAGCATTTGACTCAGAATGAGGTGGAGTCAACTTACGGCAGTGCAGCGCCTGGCAAGATCACTTCAGCACTGACTCAGTATGCTGATATTCTCCGGCCTCAGTTCGGTGCTCCGAAGCCGACTGTTGTGCCTGTAGGCGTTGATCAGGATCCGCATATAAGGTTGACAAGAGAAGTGGCTCGTAAATACAGGGATGCTGATTTCTATAAGCCTTCCAGCACATACAACAAGTTTATGAGAGGGCTTCAAGGCGGTAAAATGAGCTCATCTGATCCTAAGAGCTATATTGCATTAACTGACTCTGTAGAAGATGCTAAGAAGAAGATTGACCAAGCAAAGACTGGAGGCCAAGATTCCTTGAAAGAGCACCGTGAGAAAGGAGCAGATATCGAGGAAGATATGGTATTCGAGCTTCTGGCATTCCACTTAATCAAAGATGACTCAGAACTGGAGAGAATAAGGAAAGAGTACTCTTCAGGTGAAATGCTTTCAGGAGAACTGAAACAGATTGCAAAAGACAGAATTGAGGAATTTCTGTTAGAACATCAGCAGAAGCGTGAAGAGGCCTCAGAGAAAGTTCGTCAGCTAGTGAATCAATAAGTTTAAACCTGAGAGTTACTCATGGTTTAATATGCTGCCTGAGTTAATTCTTAGAGAGGAGGAGTTACTTGATTATAAGGCCTTAGCGGGTTTAAGTCTTTTTTCAGGGCTTATTGGTATTTGGATAGCAAGTAACTTTTTCAGTTCTCAGGCTTCTATTGTTGCTCCTTTAATTGCGGCGGTTCCACTGGTTTTTCCTTTGATGAAATTTTATTTTGAAGAAGAGGAGAACCCTGATTTTGTAGAGGAAACATCTGTTTATGGTTCAATATTTGTTGGTTTGGTTGCTGCTTTCTTTATTTCAGCAATTTTTATGCCTGAATTTTTTACTACTCAATTGGAGACTACAGGTTTAACAGGTGAGGCTACTGCACAGAATCCGACATTTACAGGTGTTGTTACTCATAATTTAACATTGTTTATTTCTATTCTTGCTGTTTCTGCTGTGCTTGGTTCGGCAGGAGCGTTTATACTGGCTTTGAATGCTTCAATGGTTGGAGTATTTTTCGCAGGGCTTGTTAGTGACTTGTCAGGATTAGAAATAATTTTATCCAATCAGTCGCCTTTAGCTTATTTACCACATACTACTTTAGAAATGACAGGTTTTATGATTGCAGGAGTCTTAGGCACTACTGTTTCGGCGTCAGTTTACCGACAGCATTTGAGCTGGGAGCACTGGAGGCAGTTATCAAAGTTATTCGTAGTTGGTTTCTTTGCTGTTGTTGTTGGAGCCTTTATTGAAACTGTTTAAAGAAATAGTATTGTCGGATATTTCAACTTTCTTCGTTTCTCTATTGTATCCTAGGCCTTTCATTTTCATGATTTCAAAAAGTGTGCCTTGTTGGGATTGCTCCAATTTTATTATCCCATCTACCACGAACTCCATTATTTCATATCTTGAGGGCTGTCCATTCTTTGAGAAAGGTACTTCTCCGATAAAAATAGCTGATGCATCGTTTTGTTTAATTCTACCTACTATTCTTGAAGCTTCTTCACGTTGCACGGGCTCGGCATCGAAAATCATTAAGAACTTGGTAATACTGTCTACGATTATTCTATCCGGTTCGAAATCATTTAAGTTCCTTCTAAGACCATCTATTACTTTTTCAGGTTCGAAGACTTGGCCGCTGCTCCCTCTCATTAAACTTGTAGCTTCTTGAATCTTGAAATTCTCGGATTCAGGGTCACAGTCTCTTAATTCAACTCCTTCTTTGATTTCTTCCTTTGACTCTCTTAAGGTTATATACAGGCCTTTATCGCCGTTTTCTATTCCTTCGTAAAGGTAGTCTATGGCGAATGCGCTTTTACCTGTTCCTGGCGGGCCACCTAATAATAGAGTGTAATCTTCAGGGATATTAACCATCTCTTCTAGGCCTTCAATACCGGTGTTAAGCGCCATACTGAATAAATAGTGTTTTTTGTTATTAAACCTAGTGCTATAAAAAATTCATTTCA
>LFCJ01000959.1_pt1 | contig 19230 bp, 22 predicted proteins | sample 643141 | NCBI WGS metagenome assembly LFCJ01 (sample SAMN03766243, study PRJNA286221) | soda lake metagenome | biome: soda lake; feature: Kulunda steppe; material: water; isolation source: sample B1-Br-g2 brine of Lake Bitter-1 | place: Russia: Kulunda steppe | collected 2010-07
AGGGCCTCACCTCGTAGCTGAGGGTCATGCAGCGCCTCACCTCGTAGCTGAGGGTCATGCAGGGCCTCACCTCGTAGCTGAGGGTTATGCAGGGCCTCACCTTGTAGCTGAGGGTTATGCAGGGCCTCACCTCGTAGCTGAGGGTCATGCAGGGCCTCACCTCGTAGCTGAGGGTCATGCAGGGCCTCACCTCGTAGTTGTACACCTCCTGCTGGCCCTCCTCAAAGGCGGCCAGCACCTGGCGCTGGCTGCCGGGCTCCTGGTCCAGGAATCCTGCGTTAGGGTCGTCCAACGACTCTGGCCTGCAGGCATGGGGAGCACATCATATGGCAGGGAAAGGTGTGCGTAGAGCGTCCAAGCCCCCCCCCTCCCTCTCTTGCTTGGTGCAGCTGAGCATCACAACGCCCTAGGCTGGTTGGGACTTGCTGCCCCATGGCTGTGCACGGGCAAGGAGGGGTCTGATTGCTCTCATTCAGAGGACTCATCATTGGAATGATGATAAGGGTAATGTTGGCTAAGTGCGCCCTGCTGTGCCCCTCTGTGGCAGTCTGTATCCCTTTGGGCCACTCTGCATGCCGCTGCACCCTCGAACTTCAAGCCCAGCCGACCTTAAGAGCCTCTGTCCCCCACTCTATACCCGTAGGTGCTTTTGGGTTGCCCTTGTCTGCCTGGATTCTTCTGTGTGCTCAACTTTGTGTATCCACAGTGGTGGTCCAAGTCATGGTGAAATCGCCCCTGCTGACTGACTATTGAGCCTCTGCTCATCCATCTACAAGTGAATGTAATCAACCATCAACCTGGTACAACAAATCCACAGGCACGAAAAAGGAACTCCAAGCCTGGTTCTACAGCTTCAGTTCATTGACAGTCATATGCTGACACTCATGTCATATGCTGACACTCATGTCATGCTGACACTCGCAAGGTGTGCAAGGACTGCTCAAGAGCATGTGTAGGCCGTGTGCATCAGAGCTCAAATACACAAGTTGTGCGCTCTCTGCCCTTTACCTGATGATGACAGCACTGTCAAACGCCTCCTGCAAAGGATGAGACCTCCCATCAAGGATGGGCTTGATGCTGTATGTGTAAGTCTGCGTACGGGCATAGGAACAGCAGGAGGCAAAAGGAAATCATGTAGCGCAAGCTATGCACGCGCTCTTCGCGGCGCCGGCATCCATCAGCCAGAGCGAGGACCCATGGGCTTTAAGGCTCAGGCGCTTTGCAGAGGGAGCAGAGTGAGGGCCCGCACACCCACAGACTTTGATGCCTATGCTGCGTGTGCATGCAAGGTTGCATAGGACTGACTGCCCACAGAAGCGAGGGACGTGTCTTGTACTGTGGCGTATTTAAGCGGTATGTCAGAACCGAATTGGACATGCCACTGCCAATGGTGAGTGCCAATGGTGAGTGCCAATGGTGAGTGCCAATGGTGAGTGTCAATGGTGAGTGCCAATGGTGAGTGCTTGGTGTGCAGGGCTGCTTTGCCTGCATGCACCCTCACTGGACCACATTTTGCTCCCCTGGAACACACGCACCCTCACTGGACCACATTTTGCTCCCCTGGAGCACACGCACTCTCTACTGCACGAGGCACACACCCTGAAAAAGTGGAGGCACGTCCCTGAGGTCATGGCCAAAATGCACACCCCCGATGGTGCGAACAGGTTGTGATGCGCTGCACTCTAGAACACATGCCTGCCTGCACACAGACACGTGAGGGCTCGATTTGGTACATACCTGGACAACATTGGGGTGCGCTAGACTGGAGCTGATTGCAGCTTCCATAATGGCCATTTTCTCGCGCTTTTCTTGACTGCTCATGTTGGCAGGAAGCTGCATGCAGAGTGCAGAAACAAACAGATCATCCCTAGCAGGTGTCCATGGCCAGAGGCACCTTGTTGCATGCTCTTCACGCTGAACTCGTGACATCAGGTTGGTGATGATGTATCAAAGCACCAGGATGGGGATATAGGCACATGTTCAGGACCAATCATATCCTGTGCTCATATGTCTTGATGCTCCACGCTGTGCACAGAGCGACCACCATCACGCAGATTGCGCATGCGATCCTCACGTGAAGAGGGTACGCATGCAGTGATCCAGGAGCAGGCATGCAAGTCACAGACAAATGGGCAGTGCACAGGCAGCAGAGCTAGGAACTGGGCAGGCATAGCAAGCGCGGCCGCACGAGCATGTGTGTGTGTGTGTGCAGCAACTGTGTGGCAGGAAGACCATCCCTCTCAAGAGAGCCGTTCTAAACTAACTGCTTGCTTAATGCTCTGCTTTCAACACTTCATTCTGACAAGACGCATACTAAGAACAGCTTCTGGACAGGAAGATGCATGGGCACAGCCATGCAAGTACCATGCGCATGGACATGCAGGTAAAACTCAGGTGAAGCTTCGCACCGTGCGCATGGACACGCAGGCAAAACTCAGGTAAATCTTTGCACCGTGCGCATGGACACGCAGGTAAAACTCAGGTAAAACTTTGCAAGCGCATGCTGGAGGGACAACGCAACAGGACCCTGTCCCGCTAAAGGCAATGTGGCAGTCTATAAAGTACATGGTACAGCGCCACGATCGTACGTTTGATCTCAAATGCTCACCACCATTGTCTTGATAGCAACCACGGTGCCACGCCACAGGCCCTTGTGCACTTTACCATACTGCATCGTGCAATGCATGGGCATGTTTTAATAGCAGACGCCCTGAAGATATACTTTGGCACCTTGGCTGATTCTGGCAGCACAGACGCAAAAAAGCAGCTTGTAGAAGGGTCCTTAAAATACAAGCAAGGGCAGGAGGGCTGAGCGCAAGACTCATGATACGCAGGAGTCAGAGCAATGGAATCTATAGGAGGGGTTCCCCTCGGCCAACAATTGAAGTGCGTGACTCATGTGCAAAGCTCATGAGCACATGCACCCTCAGAACCTGGCCCCGTAAACAGCCATCTGGCCCACGTTCAGGAGGTGCACCATTCAGAATTGCTTTTACGCAACCTTCTTATGTTTTGCACAAGCTGGCAGCTGTGTGCAGGGCCCTGTATCAAGGAGACCATCCACAGCACGCTGCCGGCACACGCACCGTGCCTTCCCCGAGCAGGTCCAAAACCTCCAACTCCTGGCTGAGCCCATGGGCTGTGTTGTTCTCGTTGATGGCCATGCGTATGTTGGCGATGCGGCCTGCAGGGTTTGCAGCGTGTGAGTGCAAAGCAGTATTGAGTGAAGGCGCGATGGGTGCAAAGTGGAAAGGGCCGGGCAGCTGTGGCTCAAGGACCACAGGCATGCTGCTTGACAAAAGCTGCGGATAGACACAGATAGGACGACACCACCTTCTCACATCATTGATATCACAACCTAATCACAGGCAGTCATTGATATCACAACCCAACCCTAAATCACAGGCAGTCAGGCGGTACGCAAATGCAAGGCACTGCCCATCGTGCTTGCACACAGTTAGGCTTTGCCTGTGCTTGCGTTCGGTGCCTGCGAGACTGCAACACATGACAGCGACCCTGGACACACATGATGCGCTGCCTCACGCACCCATTGCAGATGCCCCTGACACCATGTCGTTGCAGCTGTTTGTGTTGTTGCTTTCTTTTTGGTGCTCAAAGCAGGCAATAAGATCAAACTGCACGTGAGAAGGACAGAGCAGTACAAAGGTCAGCCGGCATGGGCTCATGCCGTGCAACATGGGCTCATGCCGTGCAACATGGGCTCATGCCGTGCAACAAGCCGCGCGTCCAGCTTCCACATGAGGAAGACATACAAAGGCCTAGAAAGCCATAACAACTGGTCTATAAGTGACAGTCTATATTGGCCTAGTCGCAGTCTGTGTGCTCACATGCACCAACTGATCTCGCAAGCACAATTATGATAGCAATACAATGCGCATAGTGCCCATGTCGGCTCCCATATCTAACAGAATTCCTGATATGCAGAAATAGCACAGAAAGGAAAGTCTCCCTGTTGCAAAGCACTGACACGTTGCCAGCATAGCGTGAGCGCCATGTGCCATTTGCGCACTTCACGCATGATGTGCTGCACTCACAGGCGAGTGCTGTTTGCATGGATGCTTGCACATTCAGTGCACGCTGTGTGCCCCTTAGTGCTCCAATGCATGCTGTGTGCGCCTCAGTGCTCCACTGCACGCTGTTTGCGCCTCAGTGCTCCAATGCGCCCACCAAAATAGGGCCACGTAGGCTCTATGTCACATTCCTTTAAAGGTAGAGCTTATCAGCCACAGGCTGCAGTTACAACCCTAAGGCGTGCAAGCATGACAAAGCTCATTTGCGTGCTCATGAAGGCCGCCAAAAGGCGCTCACTTGGCGGCTCAGCAGCGCCTCCCTCTGCATTTTCTCCTCCTCCAGCGAGGCCTTTGCCTGCTCCAGCCACTGGTTGGTGCACTGCAAAGGAAAAGGCAAGCGGGTGCAGGGCAGCACGTCAAGCAAAAGGCTGCTAGCTGTGTGTCTGTTGGCTGTGCCTTGCACTGGTCGGTGGACCTCACCCAGCATCGAATGACACATGGAGCAAGGCCCCCAACCCTCTCCTGACTGTCCTCAGGATTCCAATTAGGGCACCTTGCTGATGGGTGAAGGCCTGGCCTCGCCTCAGCAATTTCCAAGCTAGCCTTTCGTCACATTTTATCAAAGCTGCTCAGGCCCAGCAGGTGCAGGTGCGTTCACAGGGCTTGGGACCTCCCCCCATCGCGCGCAGCTCTGACCATGTGGTCTTGCAACAGCAGCAGCAGCTCTCACCATGTGGTCTTGCAGCAGCAGTGACGCCCGCTTGATGTTCGCCATCAACATCAGGACCAGCACTGCACGCCAGCACATCAACAGGTGTAGCATGCTCACAAACTGGCGCTTGCCTGTGGCTTGCCTGGATTTGCTGAGCTGGTGTGCGTAGTGGGCAAGGCACAACTGCTGCGGCTGCTGCAAGGCAGCTGCTGCTGTCAGGTGAGCCTGCCTGGGCCATGTCAGTGGACAACACCAGACATGCAAGCGCAGCACCCACCCACCCACCTGCACCACACGGATACATGGTGCAGCCCACCACGGTAACCCTTGTGCCCACACACAACCTCATTCCTACCACCAACACACGAGCAAGCAGTCCTGGACGTGCAACAAAGCATGTACCCCTTGGTCCTTTAGGCGGACGCTTCCCACACCTGGCAGCAAAGCAAAAGATGCTTCAGCACCCATCAGGCAGAATAAACGTGGACCCTCCAGTACATCCACAGGCTTGAATCAAAAGTTGGATATTTCAGCATAGCCGTGTGGAAATTTCAGTACACCCGCGTGGATGCTCCAGCACATCCACGTGGATAATTCAGTACGCCCACCTGCCAAAATGAACGCGCCCACAACCACCAGGGCTACCAGGCCCTCCTTGTAGCCAGGCTCCCAACCCCCCTCCAACCACAGGCTCAGCTCCCAGGAGGAGCAAACAGACACGCAGGGCATGCCCACCGACACCGTCACCACGTCCTGCGGCCATACACACACACGCACAGTGTCGCGCAGGGCACACCCCCTGACACCACGTCCTGCGGCCATACACACACACAGTGTCGCGCAGGGCACACCCCCTGACACCACGTCCTGCGGCCATACACACACACGCACAGTGTCACGCAGGGCACACCCCCTGACACCACGTCCTGCGGCCATACTTGCACACACGCAGACAGTCGCGCAGGGTAGGGCATGTCCACTGACTCTTTCACTGCATCTTGAGGTCATGCACACATGCTTATCGCGCAGAAGGCATGTGGAATGGCAACACCATGACATTGCCCTGTGGTTGCACAAATACACTGGGTACATGGGGCATGTGCATGTTCTTGCAGCAGCTACCCATGCAACCATCCACTCAGGATTGAAAGCGGTTGCCCAGCCACGGCTCAAACAGCCGCTGTTGCCTAGCAGGGTTTGTCTGCCTGTTGAGCCAGCAGCCTGAACTGGACGGCATATCAGGCCAGGCGACAGCTTAAGAGGCCATAATGAGCAAGCAAAAGGGTAAGGCAGCTGGGCAGACACCTCTATGCTTTTCCATTTCTTGCTTTGCCTGCTCCGCGCCTTTACATCTGTGCCCTGCAAGATCAACCCTCCACGACCTATACGGCTACCTGTCCGTCAGTGGGCTTGGGAGAAGTTGCAATTATGGTATGCTGTCCATTGTCAGCCTTGGTCAGCCTGCAACAAAGAGGCAGCAGGAGGCTTGATCAGAGACCCTTGTTAGGGACATAAGAGCCTTGGTTAGCCTACAGTATATTAAACAGGAGAACTTGCTAGGTGGCGTGAGGTGGAAAGAGCTGAAGCGGCCAAGACACGATGAATAAGAAATAAATACATGTAATTTGATGGTTCAGACCACAAAGCAAAAGACTTTAACTAGTCTTTATTATAGGGTGTCTTTTCTTCAAAGATTTCTTGGGCTTATTGGCTTCACTTCTCCAAGGCGTACCACTTCATTGCTCATCAAGCTACTGAACATGAAAAGTCTAACAGTAAGAGCCATGTCTCTGGGGCAGAAAATACGCTGGACTACATGGCATGCAATAAGAAGGAGCGTAAAGAGGTGGCCGATTTCGCATTTGCACCATCGTGGACACCCATGCAGACATCACCAAATTTGCAAGAAAACATATCCGGCTCAGTAAGGGTCTATTTTTGGCCCCCTCTGCCTCAACAAACATCTCCCACCCACTGCATCTTCCCGTCCCAACAACCATTTGCGCTTTTTGAATCATGTGCAAATTCAAAATTAACAAATCATTCACCGTACTGTAAAACATCAATTCACGGATTTAAAGACCCTCCCCAAATTTGGGATCTGTGATGCACCAGCTTTGCTCCCTTTTTCTTGCTTTTTTAGAGTAGCCCCACTTTACCTAGTCTAAGACATTATGGTTAAATGTATATGGGATCAGGGGATGGGTGGGGGGGAGGGGGAAGGGTCAGTTGCCGCCTGCTAATGCCTCCCCCTCCTCGCCCTTCTCTCGAAGCTCACAGGCAAAGGTTCGATCTAATCAATTATATTTCAAACTTTACCAAGTCACCTGCGCACAACAAATCCAAAACAGGCAAATGACCCAACCCTGCCTGAAAGTGCATTTCCAGTAGAACAAAAGCACTTAAAAAGAAGATATGAATCAAGTTGGTGCTGTGAGCTTCATCAGGATGTTCCTTATATTCCTTGCCAAATCCAAGCCTCAGCGGCTTTCCCTTGCAATTCGCAAGATATAGAGTCCAAGGCTCCATAAGGATGTGCCCAGCATCCTGAAGATCAATGCAAAATGGCTCCCTTGATGTTCCTGATGCGCCCAAATGTGCACACCCTGAGCTCTCCCAGAACTCATAGTGACCCATTTAAGACGAAGAGGCACCGTGGTCTCTCATCAAGCTGGTGCCTTGGGGTGGAAGGCCATCTTGCGCAAGGGAAAGCACAGAGGACGACCAAATGACGTGTGGGAAGCACACACAGGAGCACACAGCAGGAGCAGCACGCAGCAGGGTTGCACAAAGCAGGGGAGCAGAGGATTGTAACGGAATCTGAACCAAAATACTGATTCTGCTCTGGTGCGGACCGCTCTGACGCGGACTCCGCTACAAGCACTTCCAGAGTACATATATATATGTTACAAGGATTTGAGTGAAGCGCAGGGTAGCACACAGAAAGATCACCTGGAGCTTGGGACAGTGCACATTCACACAGCACGTAAGCACACCCACCGCAAAGGGGCTTATGTGTGGGGCTGCAGGCCACATTGCAGTGTGTGAGGGTGCATGGGCAAGGGGCTGGTGCACAAGGCAGCAACCCTGCTGGCATATGGGGTGGCAAAGCACAGAGAATGCAAAGAGAAAGTGGCATGGTCTGGTCCTGGTTGGTCAGCGCACTTTGGAGCGGCTGGCTTGGACATGCACACACTGGATGCACTGTGCCATGTCACTTGTCAGACGATGGTGCCTGAGGCTTCCACACCCTCACACAGCAAGATGACCCACGCAGTGCCTGGAGCAGCAGGGAAGGTTGCAGAGCAGGCTCATGGAGCTTCAAGAGCAAGTCAGAGTCTTTCACGCGTATCTGGCGTGTGTTGCTCCCCTTCCATACGCCACTTGGCACCTGCAGTACCAGCACCAGAAGCAGAGCCCTACCTGTACCGGTAGCCACTCTCAACAAGCCCTCAATAAGCCCTCGACAAGCCCTACCTGTACCGGTAGCCGCTCTCAACAAGCCTTCTGAGCCTGTCATCAGTGCTGTTTGTCAAGGATGTGGCTGAGAACAGCGCGTCTGTGAAGCCCCAGAACCTTCACGTCAACATGGGGCATGCGCTCGGCAGTGAGGGTGGGTGCTTTTGTGCGCATGAATGTGTGAGGGTAAGTGCTCAAGGTGCATGTGCCCCATGAACAAGCCCAGAGGCATCTGCATGAGCATCATTGAAATGTTTCCCCCCATGCAGCATGCATGCTCCCTCATATAAAGAATGGACTTTTTGGAAAAATCTAAGCCTGAGACATAGTAAGTGCTACCAAGCCTTGGCTGCTGAGCCCCACATGAGCCCACACACAGCTGGACCCACCTCCATCAGACCACAATACCAACAGCCAAGCACTTGTAAAACAAGTCGCAAAGATCCGAAGCTCATCAGGAGCACGGCATGGCTTTGGCAATACACATGCACACACATGCCTGGTCACCCTCACAAGCTTGTTGCAATGCAGTACAGAGGCACACCTCAGAGCATGGGACCTCTCCCACAAGTTTGGAAACGAAGACGCATGTTGCTAGGGGTCAGCCAGCTGGGGTTCACAAAAGCCTCACTTTTCTCTCGTAGTGGCGTTATAGCACACCCCAGGCGGACAGCCAGTAGGACGCGTCTGATTGTTTGGGTTGTTCCAATCTTCCTCCTCGTCCACATCTTGGATGAACACCGGATACCTAGACAGGAATGGGTAAGGGTTAGGGTTCAGGGTTTAGGGAAGCGCATGTATAGGGCATGCATGGGTTGCAGCGCGGCCTCACAGGAAAGGAAGCACCTTCCGCGAAGTGTGCACGCTCACTGAGTTTGCTGTGCTCATGAGCGGAAGGGGTCCTGCGGGTATTGCCCACCCATGGGATGAATGACTTAACTAGTGCATCAGCACCAAAGGAAAACTGGTCGAGGGAACAGCGCCCCGTTTGGGTAGAAGGTTTGCAACTGGTAAGCTGCCCCATGTGCATACTTGTTACGTGTGGCCCAAGGTAATGTTGCCAGTAGCATGCGTTTGCGATCAAATTGCTCATTGGACATTAATTTAATATTTGCATTCTTAGACAAAAATCTGGTTCAGCAACAATGCTCTGTGCAAGGAAGTCAAGCAACAGCCAGGGTCAGCATGTGGGGCAAGAAGGAAAGGAAGCCTTAGCTGTGACTACATTAGCAGCGGGGCAGCGCAACCCCAGACAATGGCTCGAGCACGCTTAGCTTTAATGTGCACATAAAAGACACGCAGCGCAAAGCACGTGCTTGCAAGTGTGAAATCAATTTAGTCAGGTGCTGAGCAAAGGGAGGGTCATGACTGGCATGCTGAAGTGATGAGGGACCAGGATGCAGAGAGCTACATCCACACATTTTTCCAGGATGCAGCAGACATCATCCACACATTTTGCCAGGATGCAGCAGACATCATCCACACACATTGCCAGGAGCAGCAATTTGGCACACACAAGGAAATCCCACACTAGACACTGTTGATAAGGGCAGCATAACCAAGAATGTAGGCGCCCATGATGACGCCTGCACTTATACCCCTGCCACAGCGATGGGTATGCTGCATAGTGTACCGCAGCACATGAAGTGAGCTGCATTACATACAGCGCACCACATCGCATGCAGTGCACCACAATGCATGCAGTGCACCACATAACATGTAGTGCACCACATTCCATGCAGTGCACCACATTGGGCCTGATCCACACAGTAATTGGAAGCTCTCAGCAGGATTTTTGTGGGCCCCTCAGGAGCAGGCCCTGGTACCCTTGATAACTCGTAAACCCCTGTGAGTCTTTGTGAGCTCTGGAGCCCTGGCAAGCCCTTGTCCCTTCTTTTACGCACTTGCTGCCTCCTGTACCTAAACCTTCGTCCCCACGAGCACGCCTTGCCCCTCACGCGCCCTGCTGGGCCATCAGTCTTTCAGTTTTAGTCAAACAGGCTTGCATCTTCTGCAAGCAAAACATGAGCCAGGCTTGCTGCCAGTGAGCCCCGTGAAGCTGGACATTGGTTGTGTAATCTGGCGCACGCACAACACATGGACCCTTTGGTACATGCGCAACACATGGACCCTTAGGCGCACACCTGGCCACCAGGCACATCTCTTGCGAGTCCGTCATCATCCTGAAGGGCCCAATGATCCTCATTGATCTCTCCCGCACTGAGCGGATTGCTCTATCTTGCTCATCTCCCACGAAAAGGTCTCTGACCCCTGCAGCTAGCACAAAGAAAAGGAGACCATGAGAAGCCTGGCTGGTCATGATGCGTGTGTGCAATTCAAACAATCCATGAGCAATGCAGACATTGTCATGACGTGCAGACATCGTCATGACGTGCGCGTGCAATGCATGACGTGTGTGCAATGCATACAAGCCGTGAGCTCTTCCGTTTGGGATGCCCAACCGAACAATGTCAGCAACGTGAAAGGGTGAAGCGCAAGCGCATGCAACGTGCAGACTACGCTGTGCACCTTTCTGACAAAGCTCCCCTGCACTGGCTGCTTAAGCTGCTTGTCAATGACTGCCTCGATCACGTATGACAATGCCTGCCTGTCAATGCCTGTCTGTCAATGACTGCATCTACCACAGGACAGCAACATGTCAAATCAGGACTGCTGCTTGCCATTGCTAGGTAATAGGCGCCGACCATCAACAAGGTCAAGCAAGCCTTCTTTTTTTGCAGTATTTTCAAGATCGTGCACACCGGTTAGCCCATGCACTTTTAAGATCAGGCACACCAGGTTGGCCCATGCACTTTTAAAATCAGGCACACCAGGTTAGTCCATGCACTTTTAAGATCAGGCACACCAGGTTGGCCCATGCACTTTTAAGATCAGGCACACCAGGTTAGCCCATGCACTTTTAAGTTTAGGCACACCAGGTTAGCCCATGCACTTTTAAGTTTAGGCACACCAGGTTAGCCCATGCACTTGGCGCACCATGGCCCATTGGCGTGGACGAATACTCTGCAGACAAGCGGCCAAACCTGCAAACAGATATTTATCACAAAATTCATAATACAATTCTTGCTGGCTTGAGCTGTTGCTGAGCGTATGTGCGAAGCTCTGGAGCAGCGTTCTACACTGATTCATGAGAATCACAAGTGGAGCCCCAAAGCCAGAGGCAGACTGCAATGCCTTCCGGGTAAATTGTGCAAAGAGGGTGATCCTGGGTGGAAGACACCCTACGGCAATGTTGCGGCACCAGCACTGACCTTGCTCTTTCAGAGTGAGCCGGCGCATGTGATCTACATAGGCTCTCTTATAAGCTGAAGACCCAGCGCAAGCACCATATGGAGGCATCAGAATTCTCTGCACACGACTAGGGGGTGAGCATGAAATGCACAAACTCCAATTTCAGACACAGAATGAGCACGCATGCACTTATTGCGCATGTGCCGTGCCCAGGCTAACGTGGCCCTTCCGACTCACACTCCCAGGCACATTGGGGGTTCCCAAGCATGCATGCGTGCATGCACTGGCTCCAGCACCCCATTGCACTCACGGTAGCAGGGCAAGCTCCCCCAGCGCGTATTGAGCTCTGCCAAATCTCTTATTCTGATCGAACACATCCTTGGCAATTGCATAGAACGCTGGCTCGAGCTGGTTCCAGTCTGGTGAGCGCACCACGTGGGTCGCCTGCAGGTGCACACATCCAAACATAGACCAGGCGATAGCACTAAGATGGAGAAGTGCGTGTGCGAGTGCGCTTGTGCGTGTGTGTGTGTGTACGTGTGTGCGCGTGCGTGTGTGTGCGCAAGGCACACAACCTGTGTGTATGCACTTGTGTGTGTGCGTGCATGTGTGTGCTCAAGGTTCACAAGCTGTGTGTATGCACTTGTGTGTATGTGTGTGTGTGCGTGCATGTGTGTGCGCAAGGCACACAACCTGTGTGTGTACGTATGTGTGTGCGTGTGTGCGCGCAAGGCACACAACCTGCGCCCCTTAGCTGTGGCGGCCCCTCTCGCAAAAGCCCCGCGTGCTCCTTGGGCAGTCCTCCAAACGGTGCATTTTTTCGACCCCACAAGGATTCACGTGGCAGAGATCCTACACGCACTATTGCTGTGGTCTGAGCGCATGCAGCTATGCCTTAAAGCAGGCAACTAATACAAAAGGCCTGTACTGTACAAGACGCGTGCCTGCCAAGCTGCACGTGTTCGAGTCTATCCGGGAGTACAAGGACAAGCAAGGACGGCCCATGCCGCTGATGCCTGCTGCAGGCTTGATCAGCGGCCAACGAAAGAAGGCGAGCGCACGCACCAGCATGAGCGCAGTGTCCGAGAGCTTGACCAGCTGGAGGGTCAGCTCGTCTGCCGTCTCCTGCCCCGACCGCTGCGCCAGCTCCTTCTGCACAGCCGCCTCCTTGCGCACGGTGTGCAGCACACCTGCATGTGTGCACACACCACCCCCAGCCAACGCAGCATGATGAGGCGTGCCTGCTCCGCGCTGGAGACGCGGGGGCAAAGTCCCCACGTGCACATGGGCTTGGCAAATCTTGCAGCAAGTGCCCGCACTGACGGCATGCAGTAAGTGTGCTAAGAGCAAACTTACTGTCAGTACCAAACACCTGCGGACCCCAACGGGTAGCACAGGCTCGCACAGAAGTCATGCGGGATGGTGACTGGGTGCTGCTGAGCACGCTAGGAGCAGAACTAGGGGATACAGAGCCATGGAGCTGGGTGTTGTGGGAAGTTGCAAAGAGGTGGCTGTGGGGCGTTGCGGGAAGTTGTAAGAGGTGGCTGAGGAGTGTTGCGGGAAGTTGCAAGGGGTGGCTGAGGAGTGTTGCGGGAAGTTGCAAAAAGCTGGCCGTGGGGCGTTGTGAGAAGTTGCAAGAGGTGGCTGTGGGGCGTTGTGGGAAGTTGCAAGAGGTGGCTGTGGGGAGCTGTGGGAAGTTGCAAGAGGTGGCTGAGGAGTGTTTCGGGAAGTTGCAAAAAGGTGGCTGTGGGGCGTTGTGGGGAGTTACAAGAGGCGGCTGAGGGGCGTTGCGGGGAGTTGCAAGAAGGTGGCCGTGGGGCAACTCCTGCAGAACACGGGACACATCTGACAGATGCTGAACGTGAGGCTACAAAGGGTCACTGTGCTGCATGCACTGTGCTGCATGCACATCTGACAGATGCTGAACGTGAGGCTACTAGGGTCAATGTGCTGCATGCACATCTGACAGATGCTGAATGTGAGGCTACTAAGGGTCACTGTGCTGCATGCACTGTGCTGCATGCACATCTCACAGATGCTGAACGTGAGGCTACTAGGGTCACTATGCTGCATGCACTGCATTCGCATGCTGCGCGTGGATCCCTTCCCCTTGTGCTCGCTGCTTGCTGCCTTCTTCCTGCACTAGGCGCTCCAGCACGCAAGTGCGCGCCCAGCACTGTGGTGCACACCTCAGGCCATACTGGCTGCACAGGTGCAATGCTCCCTGTGGGAGCCTGGCCAAGCATTGCAGACCAGCAGCAGATTTGCACAGCCTCCAGTGTGCTCATGTCTGGCACACCACCAGCCCTTCGGAAGAGGGGGGCGGGAGAACACAGGCAAGTGGAGGCCTAGCATTTTGTGTGAAAAGGTCGCTGCTTCCATACAGCACACTAGCCAGCTACACATGCAGGGCAGCTGAGGTTGAGGGTCACCAAAGCGTGCTGAATGAGTGTGTGCTCTGCTAGATCCCTGAATGCTTGTGACGCTCGCCTGTAGAATAGAGGGCGCACAAGCTTATCTAGCAGGGTTTGTTGCAGGGCAGGCTAGAGTTCAGGATGAGGCACCTGTGTGAGGCTCGCAAGCCTGTGCACCTTAGTAAGGCCCAGGCCTATTTGCCTCGGAAGGGGGAGGGCTTGAGCCCGGCCCGTCTCACGCTAGGGAATAGCAGAGCGTAGCCAGCCGCACATGCGCAAGCCCTGGGGCACGAGCTTGGGACGTGGAGTGTATGACTGCAGGATCTTGCCTGTGCTGCTGGATCATTGTGGCATTGCAGCACATGAGCTTGGGAGGTGGAGTGCATGACTGCAGCTTCTTGCCTGTGCTGCTAGATCATCGTGGCATTGCAGCACATGGGAATGGGGACTGCCAAGGAATCAAAAGGGGGAGGTCCGAAGCGAGCGCAAAGAAAATAGGGCCAATGGGCAGTGCAGGTTACAACTCGCCCTGCCCTGCAGCATCTGGTTTGACACTGAGATTCGTTGTTAATAGGGATCGGCATATGGCGCTATATGAGGCAATCCTATAGCGCTATATTTTGCTATATTCCAGCTGCTGTATCTGCCAGACCTCCACCTAGCACTTCAAATTTCGGCATCAGAAACGGAAGGGAGGTTCAGCACCCTGTATAATGCCCATACACAAAGTTGGAAGCGTAACATTAATTCTGCTGGGGCTTGGGGCTTCTAGCAACCAGATATAGCGCTATATCTGGCATTAGGGTTTCACTCCTACACATGTGCCTAAGTACCCCTGGGCACATGCCTTAGTACCCCTGGGCCCCTCATTCCTCAATTCCCTTAACGCTTATGACAGCTCTATATGTCCACTTGAAATGCTGCCTGAAAAATTTAATATTCACAGGTTGGTCCTTCAGATCAGGTGCATCGTGATGTGAAGAACATGCTTGTGTTCCAAGGCACTCCCTGCCTTTCCACTCTCAATTGCTGATTGCTGCCCAACGCTGATTGCTCTCTTCTACTGTCTGCTCTTCAAAATCTTCTGCTGGTGCTGGTGCTGGTGCTGGTGCTAATGCTACTACTGCTTGCTGCATGGCTGCTTGCATGGACTCAACTCACTCGAGCGCAGGGCACTCCAGCTTGATGAAGGGGACCTCATAATTGATGAAATGAATGGCCATGAGGCAATGGAACTGCTTGTGCTGTGCGGGGCCCATTGAGAAGTGCTTGATATGCTGCTTCTTGGCCAATGGCTTCCCAACACAGTCTACCTCAAGGCTCCTCCTCACCTCGTTCTCCTCCTCCCTGGCATGCTCCTTGGGGATTATGCGACCCTCTTCTCATACCAGTGCTTGCTGCATGCAGTTGTGATGCTGCATCGTCCTGGGGTTTGTGGGGCTGAGGTTGGCTCGCAACATTTGCACTCCATCACACAGCCCCGCTCTGGCCAACCCTTCATTGTAAACCTGTCAGACCACTTCCTTTGGAGACCTGCTGTTGTCCCCTTAAAGGTCCGCAGGGGTGGCACGGCCCTGGACATGAGGCTGCATGCCATCCACCCCCATATTTATTTTTGGCTCGTCCCCATTAATTGTATTTGTAATTCTGCCGATAAATTCGCGTAATTGTATTCTTAATTATTAGGGCCAGATCGAGCTTCGATTTGACGCGCTAAATCTGAAAAAAATTTACAGCGCTAAATGCTATATAGCGCTTTTAGCAAACACCGATCCCTTATTGTTAACCAAAGCCTCTTGCTTTTAGACACTACCTTTGCTTTGAGTATCTGTTAAGTTTGCTGTTCAGGTTACAGGCCTTTTAGGCTTAAGCTAAGCTGGCCTCGCCCTGCCCTGCAGCGCGCAGCGCCTGACACGCACCTAGTGCGTACTGCAAGATGTGCTTGCTGCAAGACATAGGTGCTGAGTGATCTGCCATTGAATTCACCATACCACATAAGCTATAACAAACGATACGAGCATACTTGGCATCGCACCCTGAACACTGCCCGAGGACCCTACATTACTGCTGCGAACAATGTCGCACCCCGTCAGCTAGCTAGCTCTGCAAATCATCAAAGATTCAGTCTGCCACAATGCTCCTCTGCCAAAATTCAAGCTTAAGAGATAGAACCCAGTGCTTATAAAGGATTTAATTACCTGTCCCAATGTGACTAAATACTCACCGAAAAGACACAGGGCTGTTATCACGATGAAGACGCAGACAGGTACAATGACCAGCATGGGTTTCCTAACCAGCATAAAAAGCCATTCCTGCAGGGACATGCGTGTGCGTGAACATGTGCACATGCGTGCTTGTGTGTGTGTGTGTGTGTGCATGTGTGCATGCACATGCTTGCGTGTGTGGGTGCGCTTGCAGCATTCTCTAACATAAAGACAGGCAAGGCAAGGAATGTCGAAATTTTGAGAGCTGTGAAAATAGGAGAAGAGGTGGAAGCAGCAGCAGTGGAGGAAGTATGAAAAGTGGTTGGAATGATGGAATTGGTGACTTGGAATGGGTTAGGCCACCATTGGAAGAAGCAAATAGAGGCCTTGGGAGCAGCCTCTTTAGCCTTGGATAGGGATATTTCTCCCTGATGTCCCCATGCTTGTTGTGTACATGGCAAACACCCACTTGCAGCAAGTGGGTGCACGCCGCATGCAAGCATGTGTGGTAGCCGAGAGCTGTACGATGGAAGGCAGCTGCACAAGTGACGTTGACGCCTAGCATCTATTGCTGAGGCCTCATAAATAGGCGGCCTATGTGCTATTGCACACCCCCTGCAGCTGCTGCCTGTTCTAAGAATGGTATGATATGCTTCCAACCAAAACAGGGTTCGTGCAGGTATGGTGATGGCTGCGCAGTTATAACTTAAGTGCATGCGTTGCAATCTCATTGGAAGATGCCTGCATGCTGCATCATGTAAGCTGCCCAGCATCTTGCATGAAGAGGAGCCAGGGGAGGTGGCATGTTCAGAATCCTGCTCATCTCCAGACTGTGCTGACAAGAGTAATACTTATGCCGGTCTGCCTAGCTTGCATCTCAGACAAGCTGAGAAACGCACCTTCTTGGTCTTTGGTGCTGAGCGGGTGCAGGGACTTCCCACTCGCTCGGCATCCTTGCAGCCAGAGCTCAAGGCCAGTGGCATCAAGGACTTGATGCGCCTCTTTGAGGAAAGCTTCTTCTGCAGGCGCACTTCTTGCTCCTGCCTCTCTTGCACACAGTCATTGTGCTCTTGTGATTGCAAGCCAGACGTCGTCAGGATAAGGCCACTACTTGAGTCCATACAGGATGACACCAGTTTACTTTTCACTCAGCCCCGGCACAGAATAGCTTACGGAACGGCAAATGTATCAGCATATCGACTCTTGAATACTATGAAGGGTTGGTGCAGTAAGAGCTTGAAGGGGAGGACTATTGCAGCCCATAAGCCTTTCACATCCAATGCGTGCTGCTTTTGTAAAAAATTATAAGAAAATGAGAAAATGACTTCCAATTCATGGGCAAATTTGGGTCCAAAGTGACCTCCCTGGTTAACTCATTCTAAAGACATCCGCATACTCAGTTTCCCCCCTTCCTCTAAGGCAGGCCTGGAAGGTGCACTTGCGCATGCTCCACTGGGAGGGGCCCCATCAGAACCTCCGCCGTTCCACCCCAAATTTTGGCACTCAGGTGTTGAGAGTACTTACAGCTCATCTGTATGTTCAAAGTTGAGGGATCCTGAACACCTGGCCTCTCAGCAGTACTAAGTATCTCAGTTACAACTGAGAATCACATCATGGGGTGAACAATCTTGCAGAAAATACATTTACCCTAACAAGTTCTCACGGTTCACCTCACGACATGGCATCTATCATCAAGAAGAGCAAAAAGAGCCAGAGAGCAAAAAGAGCCAGAGAGCAAAAAGAGCCAGATTGCAAGCAAGATGTGGCTCAGCATAGTAGACATTTGCATTGGCCTTTCCTGAACAAATGGCACATAGATGAACTTGCAGCTGTCTTTGCCCCGACCAACAAGAAAGCAACTGTTAACCGGGCAGCCGCCATCAGGACTTGGCATTACAACAGTGCATTACATTCATGCCAACATTGCTTCACATACACTTAAAGGGGGACCACAACCATCCACTACCGTCATCCTTCTCAGTGAATGGGCACGCACACTTCCAACATCCAACAGAGCTTAAAACTTCCCATTGCCTATTAGCAAGGCATCTGGAGATGCAGCCATCGCATATTGTGCGCTGGGCACAGCAAGAGCAGTACCCTGCACGAATGGGCTACCCAGAGGCACAAATAACAAGATGTGCTCACAAGCATGCACTCTAGAAACTTTGTACTTTGCTTGCAAAAATCTTATCAAAGCTCTCAAGCAGGATGCAACGCCATTTTTCTCATGCCCACTGCGTGGCAAAAATATCACTGGATGGCTGCTGCTCCTCATCACCAAATAAGGTGTGGAAAGGCTCACTTCTTTGTCAGAACTCTTCCCAAATACAGGCAGCTCACTCTGATCGCCACACCTAGCTCAAAAGCAATACTTGCTGTGGCTGCTCGTAATGCATGCAAGCGCTTTGAGCCTCGCCGGAAGGCATAAGCATGGGGTATCCATTCCCTTTCCTTTGATTAAATAGCTTAAGCTGGGCTCAGATGGAGCGTTGAGAATATATTCCTATATAGGCAGAGGATACAGCAAAGGCATCAGAGAAACACTCGAGTCTACGTATACGGGTGTGTTTACCGTTTTTTTGATAGATGCCAAGGTGAGCCATGAGAACTTGTTGGAGTGAATGCATTTCTGTACAATCGCTGATCTGATGCTTGTCATACAGGATGTTGAATTCTCAGCTGGTACTGCTTAGAGGTGCCCAGGATTCAGAATCCTTCGACTTTGAATATGCAGATGAGCTGTAAGTACTCTCAACACCTGAGTGACAAAGTTTGGGGTGGATCAGCAGAGGTCCTGATGGGGCCCCTCTCAGGGTGGCATGCGCAAGTGCATCTTGCAGGCCTGCCTGAGAGGTGCATAGCAGCACAAGTGAACAGAACGGCGGAAAATTAAGTGTCAGATGTTTAGAATGACCACAACAAGCAGAAAATTTGAATTTTGCAATAAACGAATTAAATTGAATGGTGCTAGAACGGGCTCTCCTTGTATTATTTTGGTCGTCACCCGACATATGAATGGCGGAAGAGGAGAACTGGGGCAGCACGAGAAGACATTCAATCAGAGAGCCCCAAAAGTAGTGCAGGCAACCCAATGCTTACTCATGCACCAGCATGCAAGCGTGTGCGCACATGCACACACATGCACGCATGCACAC
>LFCJ01000960.1_pt1 | contig 19230 bp, 24 predicted proteins | sample 643141 | NCBI WGS metagenome assembly LFCJ01 (sample SAMN03766243, study PRJNA286221) | soda lake metagenome | biome: soda lake; feature: Kulunda steppe; material: water; isolation source: sample B1-Br-g2 brine of Lake Bitter-1 | place: Russia: Kulunda steppe | collected 2010-07
AGGGGCCGGTGGGCCAGGGTATAGAGGGCTTGGCAGGGGCAAGGGGTGGGCGCAGGGGCAGCAAGCCAGGAAGTGAGGGTGGAGGGGGTGGAGGGAGGGGTGGCAGGAAGGAGGGGGACAGGGGAGAGCTGCGGCGGGCACTGCTGGTTAAACGGATGGGCTTTGTGGGAGTTTGAAAATAACAAAGGCGCATGAGCGGCTGGCAAGGGGCTTGGATGCACCATGTGCCAGGGGTTAATGATTGCGCCTGGAGGCCCCTCTGGTGCATGCACTGTTCGGGAATGGTTTGCTTCACGGGTGTCTGTGATGTGCTGCTGTCCAAACTGATTATCAAGCTAATGTTTACTTGATCATTTATTAGATGTGTAAGGAGTGGATGTTTATTCATCCGCGGCACTGTTGAAACGACAAAGTATTCCCCGTGTCTGAGAGGCGCGTCTCCGAATCCATTGGCGATCTGCAGTGCAGCCAACAAAGAAGCCAAATCGACTGGCAACTTTCCTTCAAAGGAGGACCCCTTTAGACCCCATGCAAGTCCCTCGAGGCTCACGAGTAACATATGTTGGTTCGTGATTGTTTCCACAAGCAACCAAAGCTTGTTTCATCACACTTGGATTCTTTATAAACCACAATTGAAGAGACACGCTCACTTCTCGTCCTGACGCCATTTTAGTAACTCAAAAGAAAACACGCAACATCAATGCCGAAAATCAACAGAACCGTCCCAATGATCAAGGCCTTACTTAACCGAGTGGAAGAAGGGTGGTTTTGGGTCACCCACGGTGGGGGGCAGGTTTTTTTAGCGGCAGCCACCACTGCAGCTGGAGGTAGACCCCAACCACCAGCCACAGCCTATCAGCCCAGACAGACTTGCCCCAAGTTTACAAGTTAAATTTGACCTTAAATTAAGGCTTACTAAGTAAGCCAGGTAGTTTGACTGTTCAGGTTGCAGGTGAACACCAGCCATACAGAAAACATTCATAAGCTCTGAAATAAACGAGACTTGCCCCAAGAACCTCCCTCAGCAGCTTCGTACCATCAATCTCACTGAGATCAAGTACTGCGAAGACACTCGCCCTGAGCAGCAGCTCCAAGCCCGGAGCCCATGAAAAAAATGCCATTCCCCTTAGAAAATGACATGTGTAGGGGGTGTTATATACATTCCTCACGTTTTGGTTGCTCTGAAGGGTCTAGGCCTTAAGTCGCAAGGAGTCAAGAAACTCGCTCTCAAACTTCATGCCCATTCTGTGCACTCAGCTCAAAAGCTCGTGCAGACCAGACATTCTCTCAAGCATTCTCCTCACCTTCAAACTTATCAGGAGAGGTCTGCTGGCTTGTCTGCTCACAAACCTCCTGATCCTCACTGACCACCCTTTTTTTTCTGGTGAAGGGGCTTTTCTTCCCAAGTGGCCCCTTTTCCTTAATTGATGTGAGCAGCGTACTACAAAACTTGCGTACTACAAAAAACTTGTAGTTTTTCTTTTTTTTCTTTCCTGGTGGTGTGTATATTCCTTTTATATGTACCTTTGGAAGACGAACCCAACTAACTTGCTCATTATCACCCTGATCTCAGCTCCTACACACGTTTGGACAGAGAGAGATATCCCCTACTGGAGCCTATCCCGCCAAACGGTGGGTCCTTGGCCCGCCCTTGTAGGGCGCTGTTTGCCCCGAATAATTTCCCTTTCATGGCGCCGTGAAAGGGCGCCGTGGCCCCCGCGGGCACTGACGCCTGCTGCCCAGCAGCAAGCTCCTTAGGTGCCTCCTCTAGGATGCACGGACTCAGTCACCTTAAATTCTCATTGTTGTGGTGTTCAGTAGTCGCTCCGGGGATAATATGGTGTTGACAACCTGATAGAATGTGTAAGGCATGGCTCTTTTCAGACCCCTCCCGGCCCCCTCTGATGACCTTCTTCCTAGTTTGATGATGAAGGTATCATGATGCCTCGTACTTGCACCAGATGTAAACTTCTTCCTTAATTCACGCGAACAGGGGTTACCTTGTTAGCGTAGTCTTTTCTTTTCTTTTCTTTTCTGCGTTACCCTGTTTGTGTGGACTTTTCTTTTCTTGTACTTGTGGGAAGCGATGCAGATGTTTTCGTGGGCTGTGGGAAGTAAACCATGATAGCTTACTTGTTGTACATGAGCATTGATCGATTGTAGGGTTTGCATGAAAGTTTAAGTTAGGAGTGCAAATGTGCCTTTAGATTGTCGTAGAGGTTAGAGAAGTAAATGGGCTTTGGGGCACCGTGACTGCCGGCAGGTAGGTTGGAGAGCCTTAAGGATGTTGCATCAGAGGGTATATCCCTTTCTAAGGCAAGCCAGGTCATGTTATCAGAAGGGTGACCACCAATGCCAGCGCACAGTATCCCTGCGTCTGCAAGGTCTGCGTCAACTTGGGTTGCTTGATACTTGGCTACCGTAGCCAGTGGTAGGCTACAGTGTGACACTGCAGCCTACCAGTGCTAGGAATACCAGCGTGAGATTTGACTTTAAGGAGGTGCACAGGGTTTGGTGAGTTGCGGGTAATTTGCATGAATACCTATCTGGTATCTTCAAAATATCCCCGTGTACGTGGTGGCAGTGAAGCTCAGGGTACAACAAGTGCTTTCTGATTTGGTGGAGAGAGGAGAGGCTGTCAGTGGCAATATGGGAGTGGCTAGTGAAGAATCGCGGCTGTGATAGCAGCCACTTCAGCTCTACCAATCGTATTTGTAATGCCCAAATCATTTGGTTCATTCAACAAAGCTGGGAGCCCCTAGCCTGCTATGAATTACTAAGTAAGAGTCCACTTGTAAAGTGCTTCTGATGCATTAAGGCTTTCAAGACCTAGATCATGATCGCCGATGTCTGGCTGCCCATGCTCATCCTCCTCTTAACTGCCAGGCTTGCACGGTTTAATACTTCTTCACGCCCGCTGTGCTGCCCTGAGCGCCTAGTCGAGCCAGAGACACATCGACCTGAACTCTGGTTTTGTCCTCCCATCTGCACAAGGCCTCATGATTTCTGGGCCACAAACTTAGGCATGCGGCCTCGTCCACCCAGGACGTCCTCGCTTGATCTGTGCTGTTTTGACAAAGCACGCGTACACAAGCACAGAGGCACGACCGCCTTGACCACCATCTGAGGCATGTACCGGGGTGCTTGTGCGTACCATTTGCGCTGCAGGCGTCAAAAATTCCAGATTGGGCAGACCTCAAGTAAAGCACACAGCTGGCCCTGACTGGGGCTGATGCTGTTGCTCTGGTAGCAGGTGTTGGCACATGTGCGGCAACGCGAGCATGTCAGGTAGTACAGTGCAGATCAGCCCTGCCGCACACAGCTTGACTGCCCTCTGGCTGTGTCACAGCTGCCGTGAGGTCTCCAGAGGAGTATGCTTGCTATTGCTGCTCACATTCATTATGATTGAGTTAAATTTCTCAGAAAATATCCAGCTATCAGTAACATCAAATAATTTCCAGCTAGAATCACATATGTAACGCAAAGAGCGTGGGCATGTAACACAAAGACTGTCAACCAGTCCTTCGAACAGGGCCTTTTTTGCCTCCCATTGTTGTTCTTCCCCCCTGCCTGCCTAGAAGACTCATCTAGTCGGACTAGTACCTTGTGTACACAACGGCATGCCTTCCTGTGTGTCAGAGCTACACAGGCCAAGTGCTACACAGGCCAAGTGCTTGCTGTGCTGCAGGGCAGATGCCACTGGCTGTAAATCCTTCCTGGCTACCAACAAGGTGATGCTAAACAAGCTCTCAGGATGACACAAAATTGCTGCAGCTTCACCTTACACAAAATCCATTGCTTTTCACCGAATAACAGGGCAGAATATGGGCTTCACACAGGGCATCCTGCCCACCACCATACAACCAAGGTAGTAATTATTACACTGAAAAACAAGAGAGAGATACCTATTGGCCCAGATAAGATACCTACTGCCATGCAGGCTATAAGCGTAGCGGCAACAGCAGTGAATAGCAGGCAAAAAAGAGTGATGCCAAAGCCTTGAGGAAGGCATAAATTTTGGCCATGGGACTCTTCATCCTGGTATTCCTCGGCATCAATTGCTTCATACCTTGACTTTGCTGCAGCACTAGCGCGAGGGCGCGCCTGTGACATCTATAACCTACCTGCAGTATGCAGAAACACCATGCAATGACACAGTTGCGCATAAGCATGGACAAGCATGTTTACGCCTCTGACAACAAGACTTGCCTTCATTGATAAGCCTATTGAATACGAATACGAAGCTTGCATGTAAGCTCAGATTGCACAACCCCTCATGCAATCCAATGCAGCGTCAAGGTTTCGGAATGTACATGCGTGTATGTATGTGTGCAGCTAAGACAAAAGCGTATGCGCATACAATCTAGCACCCATTTGTAAGGAGCATGCAACCATATACCTATGTTCGGCCTCTACGGGCGATGTCTGATTTCCACGGGGCGTCAACCATTCAGTTCAATCACTGGTGTTCCTTTTTCTTATCTTAAGTTTCATTGTAATGACAAGAAACCCCGTGGCATTAAGCAAATCGCCATTATATGCGTCTAACGGTGCGTTTATAACGTTCTGTGCATCCACTAGAATGTATGAATCATATGGTCCCAAGCGCGTTCGTGCCCTGCCCACACGCGTACAAGGTGTCAAACAGGGCGTCCCCTCTGCTTTTTTCACTTTGTATTAATGATATCGACCTCATTACGGAGGGTGTAGAAGGAGCAATCACTGGCTCTAGCACCGTGCGGTAAGCGTATGGGTCACCCACATGCTTTATGCAGATGACTTATGTCTCACTGCAAATAGGCCAGACCAGCTGCAAACCATGCTCAATCGTTTGGACCATATATATACCAGGATATACCAGGAGTGAAGGGTTAACCATCAATACCGCTAAGTCTGAAGTTGTCCATTTTAACTCACATGGCTTCAACGTCCCCGCTTCAGTGTGGGGGGTGCTCCGTTAGCCAACAAGGATTCTTTCAAATTCCTATGGCATGGTTTTCTATAGGACATACATATGCTTGGTCCTTTCATGGCTGGTTGTCATAGAGTTAGGCAATTTGCACGAGAGCATCATTTGATTGACAGGTCACATGCTCTCCTTTCGTTGGCTAAATGTTACGCTATCCCTGCCAGTATGTATGCTTGCCAGGTCTGGGGAACGCGGTTTATAAGCAGGGCAGTGAGTTTGACAGCCCCCTTCAAAATGCGCATCTGTGCTTTCTCAAGGGTGTGCTTGGTGTGAAAAGGCTCATGCCCAACTGGGCTGTTTTGCGAGAGTGTGGCCAGGAGCCTTTGCAGTTTTATTGGTTCCGCGCTGCTGCCAAGTTTTTCAACTCTCTACTTAGCGGGAATAGTGGCTCGTTCACGAAGATTGTGCATGCAGATGTTGCTCTAGGTGCTTCCTACAGAAAGTGTTGGACTGCGGAGTTCATAGAGGCGTGTGTGGGTCTACGCGCGGCAGGTACATATGCCAATTGCATTAAGGCTGCAACTCCCCTTCCATTACAAGACTTCGTGGTGGATTTGCGTGAGCGCTTGCATGCGGTATGGAGGGAGTCGGATGGTGCCTAGGACACACGCTCAAAAACTGGCTACTTATCATGCTTGGATGGACTTGCCTCTCAAACCAAGCACTGTAAGGGGCCCTCCCCGTTTGCTACCTAGGTACCTAGAGCTGGAACTGAGCAGGCATGTGCTTCGTTACATTGCTCATTTTTGTTTGCATTACTGCTAATCAGACTGGAGCTTTATATTTCTCCCAAGCGTGTCCTGAGGATGTCTTCAATTTTTTCCAGAGACAAACTAATGATTCCTATCGTTTTATCTCAGAGCTGACGGATGTTTTCTGTATGGCTGGTGTTCACCAGCAATCTGAACAGTCAAACTACCTGGCTGAAGGTCAGACTTAAACTTGTGCACTTCGCTTGCGTGCCCATACCCTGAGAGTTGAAACCATTTGTTGGCAAATCCACAATAGGCTCTGTGACAAATGTGACTTGCATGATGTCCAGGACGAAAAGCATGTCTTTTTTTATGCCCTTGCATAAAAATGTGCTGTTTGAGAAGGAGATTCGCAAAACAATTTACTGATTGCACTGGTAGGACTTACGTTGGAGACACAGGCGCTTTTTACTCTGACAACATCGGAGCTGTGGATGTGAAATTGTTTCTCTTGAAGCAGACAAACAAATCATTTCTTTACCTTTCTGAAGCTCTGGATATTTTTTGTCGGGCTGGCAGTGTCCAGCAAGCCCAGCAGTAAACCCATCTGGCTGAAGGTCTAAATCCATTGTTACTTAATTTGCATGGCACTGCATGCACTGTGCTGCGGCGGCAACATCCTTCCATACCCGTTGACTGCCACCGAAAGCCCTGACTGGCCCGCTCCAAAGATGTTTTCGGCATTCTCTTCTCCTGCCTATCCATGACCATAATGGAAACCCATGAGCAGTGAATTGCAATTTTGAGCGAGTTAGCACCACAGCACAAAAATAGGAAGGGCAAAAACAGAAAGGGCACAAAAAAGCATGTGCACTTAATTGCAATTTTGAGTGACTTAGCACCACAGCACAAAAACAGAACAATTATGATCGATGCAAGAATGTAAGCAGGCTAAGCAAAGGATGAGAAGAGCAACAAACAAGACCAACTTTCTTCTCCCAAACACCATTGACAATTGGCGATGATAAGCTTTGGCAAGAAAAAGTCTTAGCAGTCATCTGCTTTACTTGACGCCCCCAATTGTGCAAGAGCATAAAAGCACTGCTGCATGCTGTCTTGTACATTTCATGCAATGGCAACACAAGGCCTGCACCAGTATGACTAACAGCATGCCATGATATGCAGAGCATGATGCATGATACTCTTGTTTTAGGCAGACTGGACTTGCTCTATCGGCCCTGGATGAAAATGGTCAGAAAAAGCGCTCTTCAACATTTTCCAGTACACTGCCTTCTATCCGCCAATTCATGTATTAAATCTGTATATACCTTCACCACCAGATCTTCAGCGCAGCACAGAAGTAAAATCATATGACCTTTAGAGCATTAAGTTATCAATGCAGGAAAGCAATTCTTGCATGACGCCTATGCCAGTCTTGTGCATAGCAGCTTGCAGGCGCAGCGCTTCATTAGCAGATGATTTGCAGCATCATGCATATTGCAAGCATTTACTTGCTTGCTGGTGCAGGGAGCCATACAGCTTCATGCATCCCAGCATGGCCAAGAGACTGCCACTCTGTACAAACAATGAAAAATGCCGGCGTACAACAACTGAGAAAGCCCTCAGTGAATTCCTGACATTTGCATCATCTTCACAGACTCACAACCCGTGCATTGACATGGTACATTGATGCCTTATAAAAAAACAGCTGACACAAGCTTACCATTAAAGCTTCCAATTTATTCCTGTGTGCTGGCTTGTAAGAGCACAGCATGCTGGTAAAGTGGGCTGGACAGAGCGCATGAGCGCACAGATCAGGGTCCAGAGCGCAGCGGGCCGTCCCTCGCGCTCTTGGGGTCAAATAGCAGCCACTGCCTGAGGCCTGCTTACAGGATGAAACAGCCGAGGTTGCAGTGCTCGCCTTGCCTTGCCTTGCTCTGCAGCAAGCCAGACCAATCTCCTTGCCCAGCTGCTCATGCATACTGAGGATGGAGAAGGATTGAACTGAAAACTATCTCTTGCAGCTTCAGGTAACGAGCTGGCCAGCAAGCAGCTGCAAGCGTGTGCGCACTCGCTGCCCTGGGCATGCGTGCAGCAAGAGCATTGCACGCAAAAGGCCCAGCCCAGCCGTGCAAGCATGCATGCTGCGTGCGCACGGCCCTTCACTCCTTCTTGGCACGGGCCCCCAGGCGAGCAATGAAAGTCTGCCTGCTTCGCATGTCAAAGAATAGGGAGATGCCCAGGCTGAGGCCATTTATGATGGCCGCGCACGCCCGTGGGTAGCTTGTGTCAGTGGCGGTGTACATCAGCACCTGAGTGGCTGTCGCGCAGAGGCGGTCCAGAAGCACTGCCTGCACAGCAAAGGGAGTGCAGGGGCGCGGGTCAGCTGGAGGGCGGGGGCGGTGTTAGACGATGGGGTGAGGGGGGGACGCTGCACTGCCCCTGCCGCTGATAGTGAGCAGCCGGCAGCAGTGGCGGGCACGCGTAACTTTGGGGGGAGACGAGGGCGGACAGGTGCATGGATGGGTGGGTCCCACGAGCAAAACACAATCTTTTGCGCATCTACACATACACACGCGCATACACCTACACCTACACCTACACCTACAGCCACGGCCACATCCACGGCTAAAGCTGCAGTCACGACCACAGCCACACTAACCCACCCACACAGAAACACACACATCCATCCACAAGCACCATTGACTGCCTCCCGCTCTCCCATGCGAGGCTGGGAGTGTCCAGGGGAGGTAGGGGGGACAGGGGGGCATGGAAAGGAAGGGTGAGGCTGCCACATTGCACAAGCATCGCTAGGAAGTACCACACGCTCCACCTGCTCCCACGAAACCTCCCCTGTCCTGGCTTGCTCATCTTCGGCCTCAACATCTGCTGGGTCTCTCTCCTCCTTCGTTTCTGCACCCGTCCAAGCCCCCATGCTCCGTCCGCATCTCGCACTTTGGCACGAGCCCCTCCTGTGTGTGTTCCTTTCAAGGCTTCAAAGCCCACCTTGTCCAGTTTGCGGAACACCATGTTGTAGAGAAGCGCCTCCAGCACAGAGTCCGTCCGGGTCTGCGCCAGGATGCGCGCAAATGGCAGCAAAGGAACGTAGCCCAGGGCCATGGCCAGCATCCACGCCTGCGCGCGTGTTTGCGAGGACATGCACGCACAGTAGAACAAGCACAGTGAGCACACAGGCCTGGGCACGACAGTGTGCACACTGACGCCGGTGTGCATGTGTGCGTATGCACGGCTGTGCTATTTGAGAGCAAGTGGCTTGTCAATGTCACATGAATCATGTGTGCGTGGGAGCCAGTGGGTATGTGTGAGTGCGTGTGGAGTGTAAGCAAACCCAAGTTGAAATTACTGACTGATGGCAGGAAGCCAGGGCTGGGTGCTAGTGCGGAGCCTGGAGCCATGCAGCCTTTCCCTACCTGTGGTGAGCTCAGGCAGCCCATGGCATGTGAGTGGTGCAGCTGGACAAAACACAGTTGTCCCCTGCCTGTTTCGCCTATGCTGGTTTCAGCAGAGGGTTCCTGCTGAGGAGAATGGTTAAATAAGCCTTGCGCTCATCCAGCCCACCAGCAGTGACCAGTTGCAGGCACCGCACGGTTGGCAGTGCAAAGGAATCAGACCAGAGGAAGCTGGGGATGCACTCACCCGGTATGCGATCAGTTGCCACGTCATGCTGGCCTGCAGAGGAAGGGTACACGCAGCAGGCAAGCTGAGCGACGCACACATCTTGTGGGGTTCCGCACAAGCGCACAGGTGTGCGTCACGGGAGGTGCATGTGAACCTGCTGCACATACACGCACCACATACAACTCCTTTCAACAAAACCTGCAGCATTTCCCTTTGCGGCTGGCCCCTTGTTCACACAGCTAGCAGCTTATAGGCGCCATGCAGCTGTGGCCAAGCTCCACATGGCAAGAGGTGCACCAAGCAGGCCCGAGGGCAGGCAGTACACAGGCAGCTGTGCAAACCCCCTTCCAGCAGCCTGAAAGCACGACCAAGCAGCAAACACAGCAGCAGCAGCAGCAGCAGCAGCAGTCACAGCATAGCAAGGGAGCACAAGCGTCGCCCTGCGTCACTGATGGAACAGTGTGCAGCTGCAGTTCTTGGCGCAGATCAACATAGACGGCCTCCGCACACTCCTGCACCTGTGCTTGTATGCACGGCTCAGCTGCAGCCCCCCCAACGCCCCACCCTCCATAACCCCCTCCCACCGTGTCCATTGCTAAAGAGGCACCAGGAGACACGCCAAAAAGGCACACCCAAGATTGAGGGGGGTCCAGCGGACCTGCCAGACCCGAAAACTTACCATACGCGCCTCAGGCGTGCTCCTGAGCAGCGCGCCCAGCATACAGACGCCAGTGCTGATGACAACGAAGCCCTGGGTCAGGGCTAACTGGAAGTTGAGGTGCACGTGCACGCCCCCCAGTAGGCACTTCATGGAACCCACACCCAGCAGCACAAGGCTTAAGCTGCGCAGCGCATGAAATGGGGCAGGCAGGGTTACAGCTTTGTTGAGTGGGCTGCAGGCAAGTGAGGCGCAGGCTTTGTGGAGAGGCAGGAGGTGAGTGAGGCAAAGACCTTATGTGGCAGCTGACAAATGGATGCAGCAAAGGCTCTGTGAGGTAGACGGCAGGCATGTGACGCATGCCCATGCCGCGCTGCCCACGCACCTCACGACGGGCCGTATGAAGCCACAGGAAACGCAGAACACATAGTGCTGGTACTCCTGCTCGCTGGCATCCGCAATGTCAAAACCCTGCACACATGCGCGCAGCAGCTTCCAGGCGGGCAGGCCATCAGCCAGCACTCCCTCCGGCTCACGCGCCGCCGTCTGCGGCGGTTGCGACGGCTGCTGCACCTTCTCCAGCGGGCTGGCACACACCACAGGTGGCACGCCCTGCCGCTCCAGCTCCACTGCAAGCGCGTGCGCGTGCAGCAGCTGCGCGAGCTGCTCGTGGCCAGGCGGCAACAGCTGCAAGTAGCGCGCGGTGGTGTGGGCCTCTTGACGGCCCCAGCGGTAGCCATGCGCAGTGCCCCAGCCAAGCACCTGCGCGGGCGCAGGCGTAGGCATGCGCTTGTGGCTGGAGGGGGGGATAAACATGCAAGGAGCCCGTTATACCGGGGGTGGTGCGCATGACCGCCTGCGCATAGCTCTGAATGCGTGCTGCATGCTTCTAAACGGCCTAGAGTCTCCAGCAACAATCAAAGATCCCTGGACCTGCACAAAACATGCGTGTGTCCACCGGCCCCTCCTCCGACCTGCGATTGTGGAGCAGGTCAAGCCACCCCAGGCGAGAGCACATGCATGTGTGGAAGCAAGCAAGCATGCACGCACGCAGGTGTCGCACCCACCTCCTCCACCATGCCCAACTATGCCCAAGCAAGTAAGCAAGCAGTCACGTATCCCCCACCTCCTGCACCATGCCCAAACATGCCCAGGCAAGCAAGCAGGCAAGCAGCCATGCAGCCCACACCTTCTCCACCATGCCCAATTCTGAGCTAAGCAGCGCTGCCAGCAGCAGGCCTGTGCTGGGCGGGCCCCTCTCGCCGGTTTGCGGGCCGCTGTCCGCCAGCAGCCCAAAGCTGCAGCAGAAGGGCGGGCCCACAAGCTGCGCCAGCAGTGCGTCCGCAATGGCTGCCTGGCCCAAGTACACGGCGTGCGCCAGCAGGTCGCGCCCCACGAGCAGCATGTGCTCCGAGCCGTGCAAGTGACTGAGGCTGTGTGCGGCAGAGGCGGACAAGGTAGCTGCACCCCCCTCACTCCCCGCATGCTCTGTGTCGCTGGAGAGGGGGTCGGCGTGGAGCTCCAGCCACTGGGCCAGGTCCACGACAAATTCGGCAGCCGATGCAGGGTGCTGCAGGACACAAGCAGGTGCACAGCTGTGCATGTGGATGTGTGTGCTTGCATGGGCGTGCATGCATGCGTGTGTGCATGAATGCAGCTTATCAAAGAGCACACACACACATACACACACAAGCACATACAAGGACGACCATGCTGCTCACACTGTGCAGCGCACACCATGACATGTGATGCAGAAGCGAAATGGAACAGAGCACAACACAACATGCAACTCTTGTCAAAGACGCAACAGAGCAAACACAGCAGGGCGCTGCAGCCACGGTGCGTGTGAGCATAAAAGTGTTCGAGCGAGCGCTGCAGAGCGACATCCGTGTGCCCAGGTGCACCCATCACACATTGCTCCTGCGCATATCGCGGCATTGATAACAAGGGCAACAAGTTGTGCCCAAGGATGGGACAAGCAGACCACCACGCGCGCTCCTTGATGCACTGAGCACCAGCGGCGGCACTAGTCGTACAGGGAGCTGCACGCATGAGGCTTGATGAGCTGCGCAGTATGCATCAGTGAGGCACACCTGGAGCACCCAGTCCCGCAGCTGCGCCACAGCCTGCTGGGATTGCGGGGGCCACAGCACGGCTGTGCTGGAGGCCACGCAGCTCCTGTTGCCGTGCCACACCTCCAGGCACAGCACGGCGGGCGGCGGCGCCTGGCCGGCCAGCCCGCGTGCGGCGCACACCTCCCGCAGCAGGCTGGCCGGGAGGCGCACGCTCAGCTGCAGCCTGCGTGGGGCCGGCTGAGGGGCCCCACCGGGCGGCTGCTGCAGCTGCTGCACTGTGCAGAAGCAGCCCCGCACCCGGGCCACGATGGAGAAGTGGTCAGGCCCGGCGTTTGCATGATCCACTAGCACTGCGCCAGCAGGCAGGGCCACCTCTGCTTCAATGCGCACTTCCTGCACCTCTTCAGGCTGCTGCTGCTGCCCCTGCTGCTCCTGCTGCTGCACCTGCTGCTGCTGGGATGAGCCATGGCCCTGAGCAGCGCAGGCGCTGCCGAGGCACAAGCACAGCGCGCTGGGAGACAGCAAGAGCGAGCACTTGCGCACAGGCATGGGGTTGCAGGCAACTAGTTCCCATTGGGCCTCATGCGGCGCATCAGCACCTCCCTCCCTCAGGCTATACTCCAGCACCTGCTCATTAACCTGCGGGCAAAGTGCGGAGGAGGCGCAGACTGTGTGTACCCCCAAGAAACGTGGACATGCCCCCAAGAAACGTGGACACACGTGCTGTCTGTGGTGTTGCGCGGCAGGGTCCCTGGTTTTTCTGACGGTGCACATTATACACAAATACGCACAGAAACACATACAAGACACCAAGGTAGGAGGGGGGGGGCGTTGCAGCCAGCGCACCCACATAAAGCGGGGCCTACATGCATTGGGGGCAGCAGGAGTGAGGCGCAAGGCAGGTGCTATGCCTGAGTAGCTAGGGAGCTTGCGCACGGGCCCGCCGCGTCCACCACAGCCTGCGGCATGGTGAGCTCTGCCAGCCCTTTGCGGCAGGCTTGCACATGCCTGGTGGCCCCATCCATGCTCTACCGGGGGCTCGCTCATGTCCTGGCCCTTGCTTCCCGCACCTGCACAAAAAGGGCGCGCGTGGCGGTGCTGCGCTGCTGCCACTGCAGCCAGTGCTGCACAGCTGCGGCCACAGCTGAGGGTGAGCAACCTGCGGGCTGTGCACGGTCTGCATTGCTGCTGGTGTCATCGCTGTGCGGCAGGATGGGCCTCAGCACGTCAAAGGACACCACAATGCAGCCCGAGCGCATGGCAACTGGTAATATAGCTGAACCTTGAAACCTGCAAGGGAAGGAAGCAGGCTCATACACATTCAGTTCAGGAAGGAAGCAGACCAGGAGCACGACGGGGATACAAGCGTGTGCCAAGCACTCCCCCATCCGCATACCTTGGCCATCAGCTCACAGGGTTAATACGTGTGTGCTCTGGCAGGGTGATGCTCTTTGAGGGTTAACACTAAAGTGTGCTCTGGCAGGGTTATGCTCTTTGAGGATTGGCCATGCGCCTCCAGCCTAGCCAGTACACAGGCGCAGCCGACAGCCAAGTCAGTACGCAGGCACAGCCCACAGCCAAGTCAGCACGCAGGCACAGCCCACGGCCAAGTCGGCACGCAGGCACAGCCCACGGCCAAGTCAGCACGCAGGCACAGCCCACAGCCAAGTCAGCACGCAGGCACAGCCCACAGCCAAGTCAGTACGCAGGAGCAGCCCAGCCCAGCGCAGGGACGCTCACCGAGCCTGTAAGGCCGTCCTGAGGTCACTGGCTGCAGATGGTGCGAGGTCATCAAGCCTGAAAGTGCCATAGATCTTCACGGATGCCTGCAGCCAGGGGCACACACACACATGAAAAGCGGGCTCCAGTCCACTGACAACCACAACCCCATCATCACCACGAGGGCCCAAAAGCCTTTCTACTCTAACTTTAATCCGGCCGCAGCACAGAGCAAGCGGGTGCCTGTGGCAATGGCTATCCCAGCAAGCAGCGCACTGAGCAAGAAACACAGCAAGTTTTGGAGACTTGGGGGCCTGCTGAGAAGATGCACAGTTGCATGCCAAGGGGCAATGGGCTGCTCAGCACTCCTGCCCTCCAACAAGCTGATGCACTGGGATGGGATGGGCTGTCCACCGCCTGAGGCACACACGAATGCACGGATGGCTGCAAGGAGGCTTGCGGCCTCACGAGAGTGCGCAGCGCACGGCCCTCAGCACGGTGTGCAGGCACGACTGACACGTGGCGCTATGCAGACAACCATAAGCGAGCGTAGCATGGACCTCAGCCACGTAGCCCCCGTTTGTGGAGGCACATGGCAGAGCAGGGGTTGGGACAGGTACCAGGGCAGCAGCCAGCGAATTGTACCAGGGCAGCAGCCACGAAAGGACAGCCATACGCAGGAGAGGCGCAGGAGCACGCGTGCCCAGGCTCAGCCACAGCGCTCACCCGAATCCGCCTGACTTTGGAGCTGTAGGCAGGCAGGGTGTCATGCTGCTTGTTGTCAGCATGCGGCTGCGCGTGCGCCGAGGTGCTACCCAGGGGCTCGCACCCAGCCAGCGCAAAGGGCGCGCCCTGTGCCTGCGTGCTAGCCCGGGAGGGTGCGGCGCCGCCCTGCTTCGCGATGCAGCAGCCCGCGTCCCCTCCACTGCAGCCCAGGGATGCTCGGTAGGCGCGCCGCTCAAGCGCGTTGCAGAACATGTACACCGCATAGCACAAGCTCTGGGTGAATGTGGCCTGCGAGGGAGCGCAATGTTGGGACGTGTCGCACGCACGCCAACCATGCCTTGCAACCACGCCTCCTGCTGACCGCGCCCAACTCCCGTGCAGCCCCGCAACGCGTGCCCCGTGACAAGAGCATTGGCAGGTGTGTGTTCTACCTAGAGATCCCGTGAACCAGAGTGCTGCACACCACCACTTGACTCAAACAAAAATGGATGCCCCGGGCAGCCTCTGCCGCTCTGCTGCCTTGGCACAGCTGGGCCCCGCAGGAGGCCTTAGGCTGAAGCCTTGTTTGCACATCTGATCTAGGGGGGCCAGGAGCAGGGGCGGGAACTGGCTTGCAGGCTCACAGGCTCACAGGCTCACACGGTGAGTGACTCGCAGGCGCGCTCACACCGCAGCGCAGCCCCCTCAAACAGGAGCACATGGCCGTTCCACAGGGCCACACTGCAGCATGCAGATCCTAACAGGAGGCTAGTTCCGTGGGGTATCTTTTCAACGTGCAGTGCATCACACATGCTAGTATGCGCTGATGTGCTCGCTCACCCTTGCCACTGCGAAAAGGAAGCCGTAGCTCAAAACGCGCTGGTAGTAAGGGACCATCACGGCCCAGTGGGCCAGGGCCATAACTGCAGGAGCACGCAGAGGAAGCAGCTGATTACAAGTGCACGAAGCCAGCTCTGTTGTAGGCCTGCTGCCCAGCAAAAGCCATGTTTGCGCACCAACCACCAACCACCACCTCAATTACTACTCACCACAAGAGGCCTCCATACTGTCCCACAAGGCATCAAGTGGGTGTCTGCCAGCACAGGGCTTACACCACGTGGTTGGTCAAGACTCACCGGCCCAGAGTCTGCCAAAGTGCCCAAAGAGGAGGGTTGGAAGCTGAAGGTAAATTTGTGTACACAGGTCCAGCCATGATGAAGCCACGAGCACCTGCAGAGCAGAGATTACATCAGCCATTGCGGCAAGCAGCCTCTAGGGTCAGGAAAACCATGGGATCAAAGGGAAGCTTGGGCTCAACTCACTGGATCAGCATTGTGAACGCAGATAAACCCTGCCGAGGCATTGTGCACCCACCAGGTCCCTTCCAGGCGCCTCCTCTCCAAACGCAACTGCAAGGGATGTGGGATAAAAGGATGGGATGGTACGAGTGCCTGATTGCAAGTTTGCAGGCTATCAACCCAACCTCTCTCACCTATGAGTGTAATTGCCATAGTAGAGAAGTTGGCGATGAGCAGAGGCAGGCGAACCTGCATGTACCCAGACATGTGACAGCTGATGTTCAAGCTGGAGGAAGGGGCTGCATTCAACGCAAATACGCCTCAGAACAGAAGTCACTGATCATCCGCTGGAACGACAGCCAGCAGGTATTAGGAAAAACAAGGACATGTGTGCGGAAACATGCATGGGCATGTGCGTTAAGTAACCTTTTCATGGGCAGGCCCTCCACTTCCAAGGAGATGTGGTGAGAACAGCATTGCGAGTGCTACGGCTGCAAAGCTGCACGTCATAGACCCTTGGAGCAAGGAACCCATCTGTGTCCCAATGCTGACGCAAAAGGAAGCAAGTATGCAAGACCATGCAATGCATGTAGCCTTGGAGATGTGTCGCTCAAATAGCCAGACTTCATATGGTGGTGCCTCCCTGCCCTTATCAACGCGAAACACATCCTGCTGGTCCATACCCCACCGCGTACACATCACTTTTTTCATATTATCATCACAATAAAATGTTATGCAAGGTTACAACAAAAATATGAAGAGGAACTGGGACATCCACTGGCACGGCCGTAAAAAATCTGAACATCAGGAATTGTTAGTTCTTGGCCTGTTTGTTTATTCTCCCAGGAAAAGGCCCGGAAAAACCTACGTTCAAAATTGTATTCAAACAGACTTGTTTGTGTGCTCTCTCAGAGAGAAGTGTTCGTTCCTTCTTCCCCTTTCTGCCACTTTTTCTCTGTGTAGGCATTGTGTGGCCTTTCTTGCACGTCTTACCTAGTCAGACTGTCTTTGAATCCCTTTCTCAACGGCACAACAAACTCTACCATTTCATCTCGGACATAACGGACTATTTTTTAGCTGGCGAAGACCAATGGCTGGCGGGTAAACCATCAAGCAAACATGAAGCAACCAGGATACAGCACCAACAGGAATGGTGTTTTTGAATGACAGTACATGCAAGAGCACCAGTACTCCCAATATCACGGCACGCACTCACTTCTCTTCATCCTTAGCATCTTTTGCCTGAGCAAGGAACGTAAGGGTACAATACCAGGCACCATAAGTCATGTACGGCCCATGACATACATGAATGGTTAATGGTTAGCTGTTTAACCAGTGAGCTCCTGCCTTTCCATTTACAGATCCCAGCTTCCAGTGGACACCCGCAGGAAATCATAGAATTGCTCGATGCTGTTGGGCATTGCTGCCAAAGCGCCCAGAACATGTTGCTTGACACTTGCCAGCACCTGCAAAAGGCAGCATAAAGGGAAGGGCAGTCAGGCAAATAGCCAAGTCTATCATTAGTGATCAGACAACTGTTAGGGGCTTCTTCAATATATCTGAAGGTCCTGCTTCAATTCTCTCAAGCTCACATAAAAATGCAGCCCAGACAGCGTGACATGCATTCCAACAAGGAGGCAGCACCAAAGCACCCCACATACCTGGTTGAACTCCATGTATGATGCTTTAGATGCAAGCCAATGGTGGTCCAGGAGCAGGAAAGCCGCACAGTACACCTCTGAGAAAGCTGTAAGTCCATCCATACATCGCAGCAACCTTGCAAATCCCCTTGCAGCTGGGCTGTGTGGCCACCGTTGAGCAGGCACAGGCCTGCGTGGACAGCAAACAAACTCACTGTGATGCGTCCTCCCTTCCAAAAGTCAGCATCAGCAGGCGTGGGGGACTGTAAGGCTACATCGCTCACTGAGACCAGATGCAAGCAGATAAACGCTTGCCCAGATGGCCTGGTGCATAACCATGTAGCTAGGCGCGTGATCTATGCACGCTGTTGACTGCAAACAATGACCTGCATGTGCTCTGCCCATATGGTGCTTGCTAAGGAGATGATGCAGTGCGTGTCCCAAGGACAAAGCACTCAATGTGGCACGAGACAGATAGCATCATAATTTTTGTCGTCGTCTCACTTTGGAGGTGATCAAGGTGCCACCGCACCACCTAGGAAAGTAGCACTCAGGCACCTATACATGGTTAGCGTGCCCTGCGCAGAGGGTGCACAAACGACGCCTCTGTACCCCACAGCGCATCAGTGTAGCAACTGAGTTACAGCCCCACCTTGCACGGTTGTTTGGCTTAAGTTCAAGAGCTTCGGCCAGTATGAACGTGATATTGGTGCCGGCGCACGCAAATGGGTACTCCCATGCCGCGCGCGTGCCATTCATCTTATGCAGCAGCACTTGAAAGTGGCGTGGGTGCGTTTTGGCCAGGTACAGCAAGTTCTGTAGCCCGAGGATCCCAGAGCCTGAAGTGGAGGAACAGGGGGAGCTGGATTGAGTTGGTGCAGGGGACAACCAACTGCGCAACCCCAATCACGCGCTGCCTGCCAAGTCGCTGTGCTGCCAACAAAGCCAGCATCTGATGCGAGAGTTTGGAATACCTTTAACAAAGCGTCAGGGGACAAACCAAACAGCACCAGGCCTTGCTGTCTAGCATACAGTTCTACTGGGCAAATTCATGAGGTGGTGGACCCGCTGGTGGGCACAGTGCTTTTCCATGCCTTTGCATCACCAGGATTGCCAGCAGCACGCCAGCACCCCAGCTACCAACGTACACTCAAGGTGCATACTTAACACACAATAAAAATTGGAAGCGCATCATCTATTATGCCAACTGCGCACCGTTTCATGGTGCAGCATAATTAATGGTTAGGGAGAAATTGGGGATGCCTGCAGCAAACTTGGTTCATCAGGCATCCACGACCCACACTCTCATATTCCATGCAAGCCTAATGCCCTACCACGGAAATCTGTGCCTGGGTCCTCTCCTTGCCAGCCCATATCCTTCCATTGCTCTGACTTGATATTGGCTGGGAAGCAAGCAGCTGGAAAGGCATGCACCCTGCGCATTGGCATAGAAATGTTTGCCAGAGCCAGGCTGTTGCGCTGTTGTTTAGGCCATGGCTCAATGTACCACTTGGATTATTGGTGGAGTAGACAGGAAAGGAGGAAGAAAGAGGCTGCAGCCAAATGCCCTGGCCTCTGCTGGCAGGATATTACTATTCAGTTGTGTCTCTTGGTCAAAGCTGTCAACTCACCACAGCTGCCTCAAGGACTCCCTGTGCTCAGGGCTAGCCTCGTCATAACGCTCACATGCAGCTCTTCGCAGGATCTCCATGCGTTCAGCCTGCATTAACAGAATCCTAGTTGAGATCGCGAAAAAGAGGGAACAAGATGGAAAGACACGGACAGAGAGAGAGAGAGAGAGAGAGAGAGAGAGAGAGAGAGAGAGAGAGAGAGAG
>LFCJ01000961.1_pt1 | contig 19219 bp, 14 predicted proteins | sample 643141 | NCBI WGS metagenome assembly LFCJ01 (sample SAMN03766243, study PRJNA286221) | soda lake metagenome | biome: soda lake; feature: Kulunda steppe; material: water; isolation source: sample B1-Br-g2 brine of Lake Bitter-1 | place: Russia: Kulunda steppe | collected 2010-07
AAAAAATAGAAGCACGGTGGTTGTACCTTCGATAGAAATGCCGGTATCGCCACCTACGCTGTTAAGATTTTCTCAGCTTTAGTGTTTCTAGGTCTCGCTCATAGAAGTGATCGCATTAGGATTGGAAAACCAGTCGCTCTGACAGTAGCCTCTGATATTGATTCCTTTGCTCCGACCACGCAAGTTGTATGATTAGGTAACACTGAGTGCTGTGGATAACCATATTGGCATGCTGCCATTGATATATCTCAATAACGAATACAATTGCTGGCAGCTTCGGTTACGATATTCACTATTAGAACTAATAGTATCCTAACGAGCGGAAGGCTGAATACCTAAATGGTATGCAATGTATATTGGGTCCTAATACACCATTCATCCACATCTCCACAACATATAAATAATTCTCACACGGATTCTGCAGCATAAGATGCTCAAACTAGCGATAGAAAAGACCACACAAACCATTGCTAAACCGAAACAGATAACGATACCAACATTCCTTCATCGAATATTGAAAGATCGTCTTACCACGATGGCAGGACTGGTTCTTCTTGGAGTCCTGTTAATGGGTGTTTTTGGAGAGATGCTGGCACCATACAGCTACGAACAACAGTTCCTGAATAGTCAAGGCCAACTCAAGTCGCTTGAACCCCCATCGAGTGACCATTGGCTAGGAACGACACGTGACGGGCGAGACGTGCTGTCACGAGTGTTAGTTGGTGCGCAACCTACCGTGGTCACTGGGCTCGTTGGTGGCGGGATGATTGTCACGACTGGACTAACTATCGGTGTTATTTCGGGATACCTTGGTGGCAAAATCGGATCAGTGCTCATGCGAATTACTGACTTCGTCTACGGCGTGCCGCTCATCCCATTCGCGCTCGTTATTGCTGCCGTGATCGGGATCGGGTTTTGGACCGTTATTTTCATTATTGGTGCGCTTCTCTGGCGTAGTTCAGCGCGTGTGATACGATCGCAGGTTCTCCAGATCAGAGAACGTCCCTTCATTAAATCCGCAGAAGCACTCGGGGCGAGTCGAAGACGGATAATCCAGAAACATATCCTACCTAACGTCATGGGAATGGCAGCGTTGTACTTTGCGCTTGGGATCGGTTATTCGATTATCTTCCAGGCGAGTCTGGCATTTATCGGAGTCTCCGATCCGTTCGTCCCGTCTTGGGGGATAATGATCCGCAACGTATACAATCAGTTCGTCTTGGTCGAAGCGTGGTGGTGGTCGATACCACCAACAGCTTTGCTTTCGGCGACTGTCGTTTCTACGTTCATCATCGGCCGCGCATTTGAAGACAACGACGATTCATTCGTAGGTAGCCAATGACTGATCCACTACTCGAAGTCGAAAATCTCTGTATCGAATACGAAACCCCCGGCGAGAACGTCAGAGCAGTGACTGATGTCTCGTTTAGCATAGACGAGAACGAATACTACGGGCTCGTCGGAGAGAGTGGCTCCGGTAAAAGCACAGTTGCCAAAGCCATTCTTCGCGGCATGGACGACAACGCAATTATAACGCAGGGAGAGATCAGGTTCAAGGGTCAAAACATAAGCGAGCTCTCAGAAGAAGAGTTCCGGAAGCAACACAGGTGGACGGATATAGCCTTGATTCCGCAGGCGTCGATGGACAGCCTCGATCCGATCAGAAAAGTAAGCACGCAAGCGATCGAGCTCTGTAACACCCACACCGACTGGAGCGAGGAGAAGGCACTGAACAAACTCGAGGACCTCTTTGAGGTCGTCGGCCTCGCGAAGTCCCGACTGCACGACTACCCGTACCAGTTCTCGGGCGGGATGCAACAGCGTGCGGTCATCGCGATGTCACTGATATTCGATCCGACATTAATTGTTGCGGACGAACCAACGACCGCACTCGATGTCATAATGCAGGATCAAATTCTGCACTATTTCAACGAAATAAAAGATGGACGGGACGTGAGCATGCTTATGATCACTCACGATATCCCGGTTATTCTTGAAAATTGTAGCCGTCTCGGGGTTCTCCATGCGGGACAGCTCTGTGAAAACGGCCAGATCGCCGACGTCTTTGAAAACCCTCATCATCCGTATACGTACCTTCTCAAGAAGTCGCTCCCTGACATCCGAGAGCCGGACCGGGAGCTGACGGAGATCAGTGGTGATCCCCCCGAGCTGAAAGAGGAGGTCAACTTCTGTACGTTCGCCGATCGCTGCCCGTGGGCCGAGCCCAGTTGCTACGACGGAATGCCTGCTCTCGAAAGTGTTCGTGGTTGTGATGATCACGTTGCCTCCTGTATTCGTCAGTCCGAAATGGAGCAGCTCCGTGAGGAACCGCTTCCGGAGCCCTGAGCAATAGTCAGAGTGACCGTCGTGGAGTCGAACCAGGCCCATCGCACTCGGTCGGGTGTATTTTTGGTTGCGCAGGCGGAGTATCATCACTCAGTTAGCCCCTTGTAATGGTATACACGTACGACGAGCAAGAACAGTTGTTCAGTGGACACTCGGGACATATCTTCGTCCTAATCACGACGCTGTGGTTCTGTGTGTCGTTGACGAGCCGGCTACTCCCACCTCTCCTGCCAGAGATTATCGACGCACTCGCAATAACCTCTTTTCTGGCTGGCGCGGCGCTGACGGCCGAACGAGTCGCACGAGCGGCCGTGGAGTTTCCGAGTGGACGGCTGGCCGATCAGCTATCGCGGACAACGGTACTTATCGCCTGTGTCGGGTTCGCAATCGTTGGTATAACTATCCTGTCCATCGCATATTCCTATCTGTTGTTCGTGATCGGGGTTGTCGTGTTCGGGATCGGTCGCGGTATGTACTCGCCTGCGTCCAGAGGACTGCTGTCCGATATTTTCCGTGAGAAGCGAGGTCGCGCGTTCGGGTTCCACATGATGGGAAGTGAGATTGCTGGTGTCGCAGGCTCCGGCATCGCAATCGTCATCGTCGCATACGCGACGTGGAGAGCGGCGTTTGCCCCGCTGGCGATCGTCTTACTCCCGCTTCTTGCCTGGTTCTACTTCCTGAGCCGCGAGCCCATCAGTATCAAACCCATCTCGTTCCAAGTGAGACAGACCGGATCCCGGGTGTTAGGAACCTCATCGTTTCGCTGGATCCTCGCTGTGTATTCGCTGTACGTCATCGCTGCCAGCGGCGTCAGTAGCTTCCTCCCTCTATTTCTAATCGAAGTCCACGCGGTTTCGTACTCGGTTGCGACGTCAGCGTTCGCATTGCTATACGTCGCAGGGATTATTGCCAAACCAGTATCAGGCTATCTCAGTGACCGACTTCCACGGCTATACATCGCTAGCGGGGCGCTTGGGACCGCAAGCGGTGGCTTGGCGCTGTTGGTGGTTGCACCGGCTGCTTGGATGGCTATTGGTGGGGTGTTTGTATACGCACTCGGATACCGTGGGGTTCCACCGGGACTGCAGGCGTATCTGATGGACGAGTTTCCAGACGAGAACATGAGCGGAGATCTCGGTGCAATGAGAACGATCTATTTGTCGATTGGAAGTCTGGGCCCTGCATACGCCGGTTTCACTGCGAATACGATCGGATTTGTGAATGGATTTACAAGTTTGCTAATGTGTTATCTCCTTGGTGGTGGTATTCTGCTCTGGGTGTCGATGGTCCGTAACTAGCTCTTTGAGTCACTGTGATGTTCTTTTCTTACGTGTCGACCAATACTGGCACGACAGTCGTCGAGTAGTACGTCTTATCATCTTAGACTTGATCTGACACTATCTATCGCCACTATTTTATAGTGTGGTCTACCGCTTCGCATCTGTTAGGCCGTGCACCAGAATCTATGGGGTGCAAGGCGAGTGTTTCGGGGTCAATCTCTGAGGCGGTTCACTTGGAGTTCCTCGAACAGCATCTACCAATCTTACTCGAAGAACTCCATCCAATTCAATCTCAATCAGTGTCAGCGTGGCGCGCAAAGAAATAAGTAACATAAGCTTTAATATAAGTATATGAGTTCCAATGATAATACTATAGACGACATCATAATCGTTGGCGGAGGCGATAACGGTCTGTTGGCAGCACTGTTGGTGCAGAAGCTAAATCAGGATTTGAATATCACTATTATCGACGATTTTGACGAGCCGATGCCCCAAATTGGGAAGAGCACCTATTCGAACGTTCAGGTTATTTTTCACGATCTTCTTGATATCGATCGACAGCGATTCTTCTCCGAGGTAAAGCCAGTCTGGAAGCTTTCGATCTGCTTTGATGACTGGTGCGGTGCTGATCGATTTCATATTCCGTTTGATGACGTAGGGCCCTCCCCACAACTACTGCCGGATGAGCAGGGCGAAGAGATGTACCACCGGTATCACACCGACAATCATAGTACGTTCGCAACGACACTTGCCGAACATAAACGATCACCGTTTCCAATTGGATGTGATCCTAGCAATCCACGTATCTATGATCATCACGCTTACCATCTCAGCATTTCCCGATTCAACGAATTCCTTCGAACGATTTCTCAGGAGCGTGGCATCTCTCTCGAAAACGATCGGATCACCGGCGTACAAACGAGCAACAACCGTATCAAGTCTGTTTCGAGCGAGACGACGACCTACAACGCCGACCTCTATATCGATGCAACCGGTTTCAACAGGACACTTATGCAAGAGTTGGATAACGAATTCAACGAGTTCGAAATCCCGCTTGATTCTGCACTCGTCAGCAAGTCTGAACTTGATGCCGCGGAGGTCGTTCCCTCTACCGTCGTCAACTCAGCTGAATCTGGATGGATGTGGCAGATAGATACATGTGACTTCCGTGATGTCGGTTACGTCTACGCCTCGGAGTACACGACTAGAGAGTCGGCTACGAGGGAGTTTATCAATGCAAAGGATTGCATAACTGAGGATTCGCAGATCATCAACTACGAGTTCGAATCGGGATATCTCGAGGAGACATGGGTGAACAACTGTGTTGCAGTTGGCAATGCGGCAGGGTTTATTGAACCGCTTCAGGCCACCACCCTTTCCTTTTCTGCAGAACTGGCGAAAAACCTTTCTGAGATGTTATCAAAACACTCACGAATCAATTATTCAGAACTTCGGTCGCTCTATAACTCGACGACCCGCGAGAGCTGGGACGAACTCTACAGTTTTATTTCTCTGCACTACATCTTCTCGGCAGGTGATAGTGCGTTCTGGAACAATGTACAAGAAATCAAGCCAAATAATCGATTACAGGAGTACGTCGATAGCTACCGAAATCATGGGTTTCACGCATACCGGGAGTTCTACAAAAACGTAGATGGTCCATCCGATGCGTGGACTACTTATCTTCTGTTACACCACCTGGGCGTGGAATCTGACTTCTACGAACAGCGTAATATCCCCGTTCGTTCGGAAATCAAGGAACGTATCAATAAAGAACGGACCAAGCAAACCCAAACCGCAAACCGACATATGAGCTACGAGGAAGCAATCAACATTGGTTTCCATGATTCGGAATCTGACGTCTCCAAATCACTGAACATCTAGTGAACCTTCATCGGTTCTCCCGTTATCCGAGAAGCTATCAGTTGTCTTGTACTGCCATCCAAGTGTAGTTTGCTGATCAGAGAGAGCGATTAGCTATCGGAACCTCAATCGGTATTCGCTCACTGAAATTGGATTCTACCAAACAAGAGGACTTGCTATCCAGCAGTTCAATTTTAGTCGATCAGTCAGGTTAGAGGAAGTGTCTGCTTGGAAAGGATATGGTCCTACCAAAGTAGACAACGGGATAGGAACATCTGCTTAATTTTGTCGTTAACAGCCTCAACGAGGAACTTCCGATAGATCTCGGAGAAGACGTAGACGTCCCGACAGAGAAACTCTACGAGCCCCTCGCTGGTGCCAGCGCCAGCGGGACCTCGTTACTCACATCTACGAGACGACTGAACACTCTCCACACGCCAATACCGTTTGTGGACATCTTACCGATCAGTTCAATCTTGATACTGTCGAGCAGGTTGGAGACACGCTGCTCCAACAGGATACCCTCGAGACGCTTCCTGGTCGACCGGTGGAGGTCATCGCCGACCTCCACTTCGACCCCTACTACGGTGATGAAGACGAGACAGAAGCTCTCTATTCTTCACTGGCTAAGCTTGGAACGACTTCATTTCACGCCTATACGAATACCATCTTCAAGAGCCCTATACGAATACCATCTTCAAGAGCCTCAATCTGCGTATCATACTCATCGATCACAGAGAGATGAGCCTCAATTATTGTTCGGTCGGCAATACTGAGCGAGAGTTCTGTAAGGAACTCTCGCCCGTTCGGACCGAACAACCCACTCTTGTACGTATTATCTGTTCGTTTGAGAACCGATATGACGCGATTTTCTCGGCTGTTCGTTCATCGACGAGGCCTTTACCAGTACGAACGTAGCTTTCTGCAAGCATTCCCGACCGAAGCGTGTGCGCAAGCCGCTTGGCGTCCAATCGATCTGTTTTCACAGTAGCATAGGCGATCAGACGGTTCTTTGATGGGTTTGCTGGGGTAACGTTGAGGTGCTCGTGATTTCTGGAGTACGGACGAATCGTAAGGTGATCGTCAACGCCTGTGGAGACTGCGCTCCCTGTGGATACACCTGTGTCTGCAAAGCCCGTCGTGGAAGCAGGAAGCCCTACCCTCAAGGGGCGAACGGCGTCAGCCGTGAGCGAGTAGGGTAGGGTAGTTCACATAATCGTATGCCTGTCGAGGAGTGCTCAACTAGAACCGCCTACTGATCAGGAATAAACAGTGATAGAACTGTTGCAGTTGTGGCCAGCAACGCAAGAACGAAAAAAGCCTCCTCAAGATATCCTGCATCACCGAAGGAACCAACAATGACTGGACTTGTTGCACCAATCATGATCCATACCGTTCGGAGTAGTCCGAGCCCGGAGCCCTTGATCTCACTCGGCAACGACATTGAGATGAATGTGTTAGTTACGACACCTGCTCCATTTCTACTGCTGAGAAAGATCGTAAGTAGCCCGATCATCAGTAGTCCGTTGGTTACCGGGAGCAACAACAGACATACAGCGTATATTCCAAGAACCGTCATTAGTGTCAGGCGCGGACCGATTCGGTCGCGGATTGTGCCTGTCATCGGCTGTACGGCAACACCCACAGCGAAATAGAGACTATATATCGTTGCAGCGATACTCGGAGAAAAACCTTTTACAGTGACTAGATAGGTCGGATAAAGTGCGAGGAACCCCTGACTGACGAACCCTGCGACGGTGTGGACAGTGACCAGAATCGGGATCCCACCGGACCGCGTCGCTTTGATGACTTGCCGTATCGTCTCCAGCGAGACTGACTCGTTGTCGTTTATCGGGGAACTCGTCCGACTCGGAACGAAGAGCCAGATCGCGAACGCGAGTATTATAAATACTGGGACGAGTGCAGCAAAGCCAAAGCGCCACGAAGCGTACGATGCTACAAATGCGGCCAGCACCGGAACCACTGTATTGCCAACGCTGCCTGCAGCCATCGTGATTCCAACTGCGACACCGGATCGTTCGGAGTAAATATCAGTAAAAATTGTATATCTGGTGGGCCCGTACAATGCTGTCGCAAGACCGAACGCGATAGTTCCGGCAGCCAATGCGTACACTGTGTTTGCGAACGCCACTACGGTGATCCCGATTAGTGATAGGAACGTACTGGTGACGAGAATGTTTCCCTCACCGAACCGATCGCCGAGTATGCCACCGGGGAACTGTCCTACAGCATACGCGATCCACAGTAGTGTCACCAGTAGACTGGCAACCGAAAGCGAAATCCCGAACGAGTCTTGAAAGAACGGCAGGAGTGTTGGATAAGCAAAACGAACACCAATTGAGAAAAACCAACCCACCCCAACTGTCAGGAGGATCCATCCTTTACCTTCTCGTAATAGATCAGATAACAATCGATGGGCACCGGCCTTCGTATCCCCAATCACTGTCGTGCCTGGCTGCTGTGTACCTGCTGTCCGACCGGATATCGGATAGCTACTTTACTGCTGGTAATTCGAGTATACGTTCTAGTTGTAGGTTGCTCCATGTTCATTGTATTGGCTTACTGCTATAATCGTGAGTCAATCCGGATAGGGTGTAAATGTGCCGACCTATTATGGTATATAATTTATGATCTTCGTTACAGTTTCCAAATCTGAGGACAAGCGATCAACTTTGACCACTGGTTCTCTCCGATCAACAGACTCTTAAGAAATTATAATCATACCGCCGTACCGCATTTTTAATAGAGCAGAAACAACTAATTTCAGAGTCTTTTTCTCGTGGTCGGTGTCTCACAGGTTAAAAGCTGAATACTAGCCTACTTAGAGGCAGCTACATTCGGTACTTCCCAACCAGTCTGAGAGCTGTAGCTAAAACGTAGCTCTCATCAGGAAGATGTCTGGTTGAGTGAATGTGTTCACGATTCTTCAGCCAGACGGTTGTCTTTCAGCTACAGACGTGAAAGAACTAGCGGAAGATGTTATTCGACAGCTCCCGCTGCCGGGAATCGAGGGCTCGCCCCTCGATCCCGGCGAGATCTGGGCTGTCGTCACCCTTGCAGCAGTGAACCAGACTTCTGTCTGGGAAACCTGCAAAGACAACGACAACGCTCCCTGTGACGACACTGTCATAGACTAGCTCCATACTCTCAACCGAGAGTGGCTAGAACGGATTGCTAACGACCTTCTCAAAGAGATTCCAATGACGATCCTCGATCCAGACCGGTCGAGGATCGTCTTCATTGATTTCGCCGATCATCCCTACCGCGTGACGTACGCCGATGAGAGCGGTGAACTCTACCGAATGGTATCTATAGACGATACAATAACGTGTCACCGCTACTGCTCAGCATACCTCGTTTCAAACTGGAAGCCGGTGACGTTGGCCATGGCGTACGTATGAAGTGATGAGAGCGAGGTCGATGCGGTCGAGGATACGCTCGACCGCATCGAGGCCTATTCTTTTGAGATAGGCCATCTGTTGGCTGATCTCGGATTCTACAACGAACGTATCCTGCGGCGGTCACGCGACATTGGCGTGACTGTCTTTCCCATCTAAAAGAAGAGCAAACGCATGAAGAGGAAGCTAAAAACGAACTTTTCGTACATGACGATTGTTTGGGAAGTACCAAGCATCAATCTCTAAATATTTCTTTCTATATACTCTATCAAATGTGATTTAAGTTATTTTAATAAATTTACCAATAGTTGAAAACACCCTCATACAAATCCACAACAGTATCAAAAGAATAATTATTGAGCAAATATTTCCGTCCGCCCAGTCCGAGATGTTTCCTAGATGACGTATTTGTTGTCAAATTATTAATTTCTATAATCAGATCACCCATAGATCCAGCATGGACACCAACTGGTTCATCGATCAAAACATCATCGAGCGTATGATGCAGTGAAACGACTGGCGTAGCATATCGCCACGCCTCGAGAAACACGTTTGGAAATCCTTCGTACTCGGACGTATTGACCAGCGCAATTGCGTCTCTGTAGTGTTCATGGATTTCGTCTGGCTCGACGTAGCCCAGGAACTCGAGGTTCTCGATTTGGTTCGCTCGAGATTCTATTTCAGCAAAGTACGAGGGGTGGTCGTTGTCTGGTGGCCCGATCATGCGAAACGTGGTCTCGGGGAGCTCTCGAGCTAGTTTCAGAAACCGTTCAGGACGTTTTTGTTCCGGATCGATCGACCCGACCCAGAGTACGTGGCGTCGGTTGTCGTGCGGTTTGACCGCTGACTCTGGTGGAACGTCGTATCCGTTCGGGATGACAACTGACTCTATGCCGTGATGCTGGTTCAGAAGAGTCTGCTGATGAGTCGTCTGAGCGATAACGGCATCTGCTCTGTTGAGAGCCGCCAAGTACGGATACTGGACGATGCCAGAGAGATGCTCTGGATCAACGTTCGAATCGTTCGCAACACCGTATACGAACTTCGCGTCCGACATCCGAGCGTGGAGAGCCGTAACCATGCAGAGAAAGTCGTTACCTCTGACGTAGTAGACGTCTGCATCAACCGACCTGAGACCACGAAGCGTTCGCGCCGCTTTGATCGGAGCCCGTGCCACGCCGCGGAGATCCGGTATAACCTGATGAATACTGACTCCATCCACCTCGAGTCCATCGAGTCGCGGGTCGATAAGAGTCGCAACTGCAATATCGTGGCCTCGATTACTGAGTTCACGCCCGATCAATGCTTGCTGTCTTTCAGCCCCTCCAATGGCTTCTTCGATACCGGATCCAAAGTACGAGTGCAGAGTATCAGAAACGAAAGCAATTCGGACCATGTAGGTTAGGAACTCATCTGTTGGACGTCTTGTAAATCTGGATGATTCAATTTGACCGAGTCGTTCGACAGGTGATCACCAGCTACAAGTTCATCACGTGTTGCCTGCCACTGTTGGTGTCGAACTAACACGACCACGGGGACCTGATCGATATTCAGCACCTTTGCAATCGACAGTCTGTGCCTCCCTCCACCGTTGAACAAGAACTCACCATCACGGCCGATGTTGACGACTATTTCCCTATGGGGCCAGCCACCAAGCTCCCGCTGAGATTTGTATCCGTCCTTGCGTATCCGTTGATATATCATATCTGTTTTCTCTAATCGTGTTAATAATTCAGATTTTGACGTTGCTCCAAAAGATTCACCCAACCGATTGATTCGATCCATATGCAAATTAAAAAATGTGGTTTCCTGCCACGATTTGCCTTCGGCATAGCGCTGTTCAATTGCTCTATAAACAGCCAGATCGTAAAATTCACATCCGATTCGATCCCAGTCACCAGCCTCGACAGACCCGAAACGTGAAGGATCCGTCTCGAAGGCGTCTGTGTGGTCTAAGTGTGACGCGTCGCCTGATCCAGTAGTTCCAGTACAACGGACGATATTATTTGGATCAACCCAAAGAGTTTTCAACGGGCTTGCATCAGTTTCATTAGCTGATCGGGTTTCCAGCTTCCACATTCGGTACCGAAATACAGCAGAGTTAGGTAATGAAAAAAGAACAGCTCTGTGTGCTAATTCGATAGACCCGTACAGACGCAGAATAAGATATGCCTGCTTAAGTAATTCCAGTGGTTTATATTCCATTATCAAAGCTCCAGCAAGAGTTTAAAGTGCTTATTCATCCGTGATTCGAAAATCAATTCAATGGACTCTTTTTTGATATACTTGTTTGTTGTTTCTATATTGAACTGAACCATTTGAGATCTAACAGCCTTGCAGAACCTTACATTGTGTATATTTATATTTCCTTTGCCAAAGCTATGCTTCTCCAATGAGAGAGCAGAATTTCCGTATGAAATAACCGTCGAAATAATTTAACGGGAGAATTTCAATATTGCCCGCAGTTTCACAAATATTTTATATCCATATTACGGGAGATTAATTAAGAGAATTAATATGACTGCCTTCAGTAATTTATATTAAATACTCGACGCTTCTGGCTCAGTTAATTTAGACAAGCTTTTTATAGTTTGTCTATTTAGCTTTTAAAAGCAAAAACTTATTGAAGATCGAATAAGGATAGGTAGCGAATGGTCTTTCAGAAGCTAAGAATCTACCTCGGTCGTGCAAAGTATTGGTACGATCAAGAAGGCATTTTGACACTGTCACGACGGGCTATTGATTTTCTGGTAGAGAGAATATCCCCTATACATTATTTCGTGTCGTTCCTGATGGAGAAACTGTACACAATTTCAGGACGATCATCACTGAAAAAAGACGCAGATTCTACCCTGGTATACGGTAATGAGATAACAGTTACAGTTGATCCTCCAGATTATCACGTTGATGAAATTCCGGATAGATTGAGTCGGAACACAGGCGAGTATCACCGAGATGCACCTACAGTTTACACAGTAAAAGATGTAGATCTGATCGGATCGGTTGGGGTGCCGGTATTCGGTAATTTTATTATCCCATTGGAGGTGTTCGGAGCCGGTCGGCACAAATTGGAATTATATCTCAAAAGTCATCTGGACACGTTCAAATCATTACTGAAATTCAGATTTATTAGAGGATCGGGTAGCTGGGGCGAAATGGGGGCTGCTCTGTCTCTGGCAACCGTAAAAACACGGTCACAGGAATATGGATTTTTCAACTGGATGCAGTGGGCGATTCCTATGATGGTAGGTCTCAAGGAAACGAACATTTCGGAGGAAAAGACTCACAAATTAATTGTCAGAGCGGACCCACCTGGCTGGGCGAGAGAATACTTGGAATTGCTAGGGTACACCGAGCAGGACCTTGTTAAGTGGGAAGGGAATAGAACCCGTGTTGAGAAGCTTTACATACCAACTGTTCCAACAGGAGAATATGCACCTTCATCTCCGTCACCTCCCACCTTTCAGGACGATCACCTGAAACTAATGCATCCGCAGGTCTGTAACCTGATACGAGATGAATTAGTCTCCGCGGCCAAAGAACGATCGAGTGAGTCTGAGACTGCAAAGTACGCTGACAGGGTATATATTTCGAGACAATCCGCGACTGAAGGACGGAGTGTTGTGAACTTCGACGAACTTGAAGAGTTCTTAGAAAGGCACGACTTCGAAGTATGCCAGTTAGAGCAAATGACTGTCGAAGAACAGATTATGACGATGGCCGAAGCAAAGATCGTGTTGGCTCCACACGGGGCGGGTATCGCCAACATTATGTTTTGTGATCGCACAACGTTACTGGAGTTGTTAGGAACAAAAAAGCGGAAGGCGACATTTTTCGTCATGGCAAAGGCTCTTGATCACGACTATGGCTTTCTGCTATGTGATAACGACGGTGAAGATATAATCGTCGACGTCGATAAGCTCGAAAGACTGTTCGGTTCCATTGAAACAACTGCGTAAGAAGTTGGCAAACGTGATCAACGAAATCAGTCCCAGAAGGGTTTTGGCAGATCCGGTTGCAGGTACCCCATGGATCTAAGCGAGTTGATCACGCAGACAGCTGACGCTGGGCTGTCCTTGCAACGCGACGACGGTTCATTTCCACCCGGAGAGAACGGTCCATACGAAAACGAGGATACACCAGTCCGAAACACTGCGCACTGGGCAATAACACTCGCGAACGCGTATGAGCGATCGGGAAAGGAGCGGTTCCTTGAAGGAGTAGAGCGATCTATGGATTTTCTCTGTTCGCAAAATGTACGTCCTGACGGATACACGTTCAAACATAGAGATCGTCAATATGCCGGCCAAGATCAGGCTAACGGCCTCATCGGCCAAGCGTGGACTATTGAGTCTTTGGCTGTCGTATCGAAAACCGTAAATAGACCAGAGCTGATGGAAATCGCGACGGATACGTTCCTCCTCCATCCGTTCAACAAACAGACGGCGCTGTGGAAGATCGTCGATACCGATGGTACTGTCCGTGGGTACGATGGAACGTTCAACCATCAACTGTGGTTCGCGATGGCAGGTGGCTTGCTCGCAAAGCGATTGAGTGAGAGAGAGCACCATAAGCAACAGCAGGTCGAACGTCGTGTGAATACTTTCATGAGTAAACTGGCCTCGACGATGAGAACGTTTCCATCGGGACTGATTATCCATCCAATGCTGCCAGCAAATCCAGCAAGTTTCCTCAGAAACATTGCGAAAAGCAAAGAGATACAGGCAGATATTTTCAAAAAATGGACAAAAATGGTCTTTTTCAAGGCAGTGAATTCGTGGAAGGCGAAATCTACTGAGGAGGTGATTAAAAAGTCGGTGCCATACCACCCGTTCAATCTTTACGCTCTTGGTGTTTTGAAAGATGTCATGCCAGAATCCGGCTTCTGGAAGTCGAAAAAATTACAAGCAGTTTATGATTTCTCCCAACGTAAGTCATTTCTCAAATCACTTGAGGGGAATCCGTACTCATACGGGTATAATCCACCCGGCTTTGAACTTCCATTCTTTTGGATTCAGGTCGAAGGTTCCGTATCGATGTTGTCGAAAAAAATGGCAGAGAAACAAATCAAACATTCCTATGATTTCGAGAAGAACCTGATGACTAGGGGAACGGATGATGAAAACACACACGCGGCTAGATTTTACGAATGCACTCGATTGCCAAATTTCGAATTAGACTTGTCCGATGAAGGTCATCAATGAGGAGGAGTAAAACCTAAGCGACAAGGGTTGTACGATGTACTTATTGCTCGAAATACAATTACTAAACGGTACGTAGCATGAGCAGTGTTTCAATTATAATTCCTACGTACAATCGTGCTGACTTCCTTCCTCGGTGTATTGAGAGTGCACTGGCACAATCTCAGATAGTCACTGAGATAGTAATCATCGATGATGGTTCGACAGATAATACCCCTGAGGTTGTTTCCGAATACGAATCTAGCAGACTTAGGTACATTCGAAAAGAGAAAAACAAAAATGCAAATGTGGCTCGTAATATCGGAATCCGAAAATCATCATCGGAATTTATTTTATTTCTCGACTCGGACGACGAATTACTTCCAGATGCAGCTTCCACATTGGCGATGGCTCTCGATAGTAAATCAAAACAGTATGCCGCAGTCTTTCCCAGTTACACCATCGTCGACGAAGACAGCGAATCACTACGGCCGACGGCCACCGGAAAGGTAACCTTCGAAGATCTCGTCGATGAGAACGTAATCGGTGGATTCACCGGGAACCTCGTTCGTCGGTCCGTCTTCGAGGCGATTGGCTATCTCGACGAGGATCTCGAGAAGGGACAGGATGTCGACTTTTATTTTCGAGTTCTGAAAGACTACTACATGTGGGGTATCGAGGATGAACTATATCGCCAATACTACCATGGTGACCAAATCTCGACGGACGAGTCTCGTCGAATTGACGGTGAAACACAGATGCTGCAGAAACACGGTGAATACCTGTCGCCAGCTCACCGGGCCAGACGATACGATTGGCGTGGGATGGCGTATGCGTATTCCGGACAAATGAGAGCTGCACGGAAGGATTTCCGGAAAGCACTTCGGTCAGATCCTACCAAATGGGAGTACTATTATCACTACGTTTTGTCCTGGTTTGGAGGGCGTATTTTCGTCAAGGGAACGCCAAGATACCGTTAAAACTCTTTCCGCTTGAATAAGAAACTAAAGATATTCTACATCTGGGTGTTCAGGATTTAAAATCTCTCTGTCACCTCGGACGAAACGATCCCGGTCTAATTGCCACGTTTTGTGCCGGCCTTTCACTCGTACTGGGATAGTATCAATATCGAGAAGTTTGGCGATCGTCATTCTGTTCCTCCCTTCATGGAATATGAAGTGACCGTGACGGTCAATATCGACGGTCACTTCGAGTAACTCCGGTGGCCGAGACCAGTGAATTGCTCGGTCGCTGGGCCACTTGTCGTATTCGTTTCGGAGTTCACGTTGTGTCAGGTATCGATTACTCTCGATAAATCTGTACAGAGTATCAAGCTCGTCACATCGGTCGTCAAAATCCTCTTTCGACTCACATCCCCACCGAACTTTTCCGTCCTCGATAAGACGGACTCGATTCTGATAGAATTCGGTTTCCTCCCACGGAACTCCATTTTTGAAATGAGCCTTGAACGACCGATACATATCGCTTTCTTCGAACGGACGGACCAGCGTATCCCATGATCCGCCTTTAACCTCAGACACCTCATCTGGGTGATGGAATTGCTGTTTTAATTCTTTTGTTCGTCTTCGACGAACCTCAGCAGGATCGATATACAATAATCGAAATGGGTCAATCTCAGCTTCATAATTTCGACTGCACGTAGCCCAGGTGGTCCACGATACGTACTGGCCGTACAGGAACGAATAGAGCCGCTGGGCCCGAGATCGATAAAATAATTTCGTGCTGAATTCTACCACACTCATTTTTTATTAGATTACGAAACTTACTGAACAGATCGAAACCGTACCACACTTATTGTTGTATCTCATAGAGTTCCGTATATACTCCATTGTTCTTGAGTAACTCAGTATGCGATCCCTCTTCAACGATACGTCCCGCCTTGAGTGAATATATTCGGTCCGCGTTTTGGACAGTTGATAATCTGTGTGCAATCGCAATAATTCCATAGTCACGGTCCATTTGCTCAATAGCTCGCTGCACGTCCCGCTCTAGGTTCGAGTCGAGATCACTAGTGGCTTCGTCGAGAACGAGGAAGTCAGCGTCTTTCAATAGCGCTCGTGCTAAGGCCACGCGCTGCCGTTGTCCACCCGACAGGCGGACGCCCTCGTCGCCAAGTTTGGAGTCGTAGCCGTTGGGCAGTTCGCTGAGGAACTCGTCGACTCTTGCTATCTCGCAGACTCGTTTGATTTCACCCCGTGTCGTTTCTCTATTCCCAATCGTGACGTTGCGCTCAAGAGTGTCGTTGAATATATGAGGATCTTGTCGGACGACAGCAATCCGTTCTCGCCAGGAAGAGAGATCGAACTCATTGATCGGGACATCGTTCGCCTTGATGTCGCCCTCGTCGGGCGAGTACATTCGTACGAGCAGTGAAACAATGGTTGACTTTCCGGCACCAGACTGCCCCACGAACGCGATGAACTCATCGCGTTCAACAGCAAACGTAATTTCATTCAGTACCTGCTCATCTGAGCTATCATAGCTAAAATTCACATCTTCGAACGCGATATAATCAACAGTGTCAATCTCACGGTTCCCATCTTGTTCATTTTGGTGTTTCAATTCATCAATAAACTGGTGAGTACGAACGACATGTGAGAGATTCCCCTCCATCTTGTATAATTTAGAATTTAGATTACTTACTACTGGGGCGAGCATAAACATCGCAAAGAGGAAGATACCTAACGCACCAAGCGAGAGCCCACTGAATACGAATCCGACGTAAATCAACGCGAAGATTGATAATGCCGCCGTGAGCTCGTAGCCGTTTTTGATCGCTGCCTCGTTCCGAGAGACGTCAACTGACGACTCTGTGTATTGTCTAATTGATTGATGAAACTTGGAATATACCTCATCAGTAAGCCCGAATAGTTTGACGTCTCTGATACCTTGTGTTCCGGCTTGGACAGCACCCTGAACCTCTTTATTAGCTTCTGCGACCCGAGTCCCAACTGCATAGGCGGGTTCAACGATGAACCGGAGGAACAGTGTAATTCCACCCAAGAAGACAATTGCAAACATAGTCATTAGTGGAGATATGAATATCATGACTGCAAGGTAGACGAGTGCAAGTGCCAATTGTTCAAGTGTCCGAACAAAATACTTGATAACTTTACCAGCGTAGCGAGTCTCGGTGATTATCGCATTCAGTATCTCGTCTGTGCCGTGCTGATCGTAGTACCCGATTTCGGCTTCAAGTGCAGACTCGAACGCTCTGATCCGCATCGCCTCCTCATACCGTTGTTGTAAGATTGCTCCGAGCCAAGTGACAACAAACGAAGCTGTATAACGGATTGTCATGATCCCGGCGACTCCGATGATAAGGAACTCAAGCGTGAATGGAATTCCTGCCAAATCATACAATAAGAGGAACACTTCCATGATACCATCCTGTGGCTCCGGGCGGCCACCTTGTTGCGCGACTTCTAAGATAGGATATATGAAACTCAGACCAATACCCTCTAAAAATGCAACCACGCCCCCCATAATAATTAGTGCCGCAGTAAACCGAGGTCGAAAGGCCACTATGCGTCGTAATGCTGCGGCCTTTTGTCGTGGCGTAAGATCTTCTTCAGACTGTGTCATTCGCGTACTTTCGGTAGAGAGGTGGTTCTTTTAAAAAGGCTCTGGTTCAAATTCATATTCATTAGGAAGATCAAATTTGATTTTCTTAAACGCAGCCGCAAACAAATTTTCATTGAAAATGATGCTATTTAACGGGCGGGTGCTCCACAAATCAAATTCTAATCGAATCAGACTGATGTTGACTCCGAACGCTCCTCAACTTCCTCCCGCAGTACATCTCGTTTTGTGAGTCCATACAGATACCCGAGCCCCACCGCAGCGGTAAACACGACAATTGCAACAGCCTCCTGGATCGGCACCGTCGACCGCTCAACAACCGCCCGCTTGACCCGTGAGGGTAACGCTCGAACAACCAAATCTTTCAGAAACGCACTCTCGTTGCCTTGCGCCCCTGGATACAACAACTCCATCACACGCTTCGAAAACCCCTGCCAGAACGACCGAAAAACCAACCATCGGAACTCACCACGATACGCAAACAGCTTGTGATGAACAACCGCATCCTCAACGTACACCACACCCTTCCCATATTCCTCTCGAATCCGAATCCCAACGGGTGCTTCGTGGGCCTGGATATGCCGATCTCCCTTTCGCCCAGTGTTCACGTCGTAGCCACCGACATCGAGAAAGACTGACCGTCTATACGAAACGTTTGACCCGTACCCGTTCCGAATTTCTTCGCCATCGTCCGCAAACCCACGCTCAGTACAGCCAACTAACCAGTAGAACTCTTCGGGAAAGAACACCGGCTTCGAGGTAACCCACTCCGGTGCGACGTATCCACCAACAGCTACAGCATCTGTCTTCTCATACGGTGCAACGTGGTGTTCGATCCAATCCGGCTCAGCAACCCCGTCGTCGTCGATGAACGCCACAATCTCACCCGACGCCAGCTCAGCTCCCTTGGTCCGACTAAACGAGATTCCACGGTTCTCCTCATTATTGTGAACAATAACGTTCTCGTGGTCGCCAAACCTCTCGGCAACACGTTCGTACACCTCAGAATTACCATCGATAACAAGCACAACCTCAACTGGGTCGTGCGTCTGTGCGAGAACGCTTTTGACGGCCGATTTGAACACGTCGTAGCGATCCATCGTGTACGTACAGACAACGACCGAGACCTTCATTGCTCACCTCGTTTCGGTCAATCAAGAATAAGGATTCTGAAATCCACGGCATGGGTATGTATGGCAGGACTGTTCGGTAACCGGCAACGACAGGTCAAAAGGCTTATGCGCAGTTTCCGATACCATCAACGCAATGAGTAAGTCGACCGACCAGTCGACAGAAACAAATAATTCGTTTCTGTCATTCAGCGATGACGATTCTGTGGCAGAGGTCTTCGAACGCCTCTATCACATCCCGCTCATCGCTGGGCTGATGGTGTTCATGCTGTGGATTCGGGTGCAGTCGTACGACAACTTCGTCATCGACGGTGAGTACTACTTTACGGGCAACGATCCGTGGTACCACTTCCGCGAGACCACCTATACGGTGATGAACTATCCGTTCACGATGCCGT